>Ga0268359_10719_pt1 | contig 52208 bp, 47 predicted proteins | sample BioMet11_FD_194416 | JGI IMG/M metagenome (GOLD analysis project Ga0268359, IMG submission 194416) | Sewage microbial communities from Oakland, California, United States - Biofuel 11 (PacBio Assembly) | ecosystem: Engineered > Wastewater > Sewage > Unclassified | place: USA: California | collected...
GTCTCATTGCTTCGCATCTCCCCAGTTATCGACTGTCCGGTGAAATAGAAGCCGATGAAAGTTACTTTGGAGGTGTAAGAAAAGGTAAAAGAGGACGGGGAGCTGCCGGAAAAATAGCTGTTTTTGGTTTACTGAAGAGAAACGGCAGAGTTTACACGGCAATCATTCCTGATGCCCGCACTGAAACACTTCTCCCCATCATCAAAGAACAGGTGGAACCCGACAGTATAGTCTATACGGATACATTTTCAGCTTACAATGCCCTGGATATCAACGGATTCCATCATCATCGCATCAATCATTCCCAGAAGTTTGCGGAACAGCATAATCATATCAATGGAATAGAAAATTTTGGAATCAGGCCAAAAGGCACTTGCGTCGCTTTAACGGTATCAAGCCTGAACACTTTTACTGGTTCCTCAAGGAATGCGAATGGCGTTTCAATGGAGGCAATCATAAACAGCTCCTAACTCAGCTAACTTATTGGGTAAAACAAGCAAAACATTAGTCTTAACTAGGACAGCCCCTAAAATTGAAAAAAATTTCAAGCTGGACAGGCATAATCAAAAATATTTATTCCTAAATAATTTCTTAACAACTCTCCTGTAAATCTGAGCTCAAGACGGCTGGCAACCCGCTGAATGTAGCCGGTCCCAGCAGGCAACACGCTTGAGTGTTCATTTTTACATACCTGGAGGGTATTATGAAAAAGCTTCTTTCCATTCTCAGCATTACGGCCATTATCTGCTCACTGTCCTTAAGCCAGGCCATCGCCATGGAAGCCAAGTCCGGCGACATGAAAAGCGACAAGACCATGATGGACAATGGCATGAAAAAAGACGGCGCCATGGGGAAAGACCATAAGATGATGGACGACGGCATGAAAAAGGACGGGATGATGAAAGATAAGGGCATGAAAGACGACAAGGGTGTGATGAAAGGCGACAGCATGAAGAAAAAAAATGTAGCTCCCAAGCTGCCGGTGGTGAGCGGGGCCTTTGCCTTGGCCCCGCTTTCCACCGTTAAAACAGGGGAGCCGGAGGCCAAATTCTCCATTGTGCCTCCGACGCCTAGAAGCTAAGTTTGGCGAAAGCTGTGGAGAACTCCCTACTACGCTGAACAGCAGGTGTTTATGTACAATATTTTGGTAGTGGAAGACGAACTGAAAATCGCCCAAACCGTGATGGACTACCTTCGCCGCGAGGGCTACGCGGTGCTCCACGCCGCGACCATCGCCGAGGCCTTGAAACTCGTCAGTTCCGATATCGACCTCATCGTACTCGACCTGATGCTGCCCGACGGCCAGGGTGAAGACCTTTGCGCACACGTGGTCGGCCTCTACAACACGCCTGTAATCATGCTCACCTCGAAACGTAGCGAGCAATCCAGAATCAACGGTTTCGCCTCTGGGGCCGACGACTACCTGGCCAAGCCTTTCAGCCCGCGTGAGCTGGTGGCCCGGGTAAAGGCCGTGCTCAAACGCTGTCGCCCGATGGAGAACGTCATCCACTTGGGCAAAAACATTGCAATCTACATGGATAAACATACGGTCAGCAAAAACGAGACGGAAATCAAGCTGACCCCCAATGAATACAAGGTGTTGCTCTGCCTTGCCAGCAACAGCAAAGCCGTGGTCAGCCGCGACAAACTGGTGGAATACATCGATTCGCCGGATGCCATGGATCGTATTGTGGATGTGCATATTGCGCACCTACGCCAGAAGCTTGAAGACGACCCAAAAAAGCCGGAGATTATCAAAACCGTTCACGGCCAGGGCTACAGCCTGGGGGTGGAGCGCCATGCGTAAAAACAAGCCATTCCGCAGACTCTTCACGGCCTATTTTGTGGTGATAACGGGCATCACCGTGGTTGTATTCATCTTTTTCGGCCTACATATCATCGACCGCTTCTTTTCCTATTACGTGGACAAGGTGCATGAAGAGACCCAGCACATGCTGGTCATGCAGGTGGCCATGCACTACAAGATGTATGGTAGTTGGAACGGCTATGACGGCAGCGAGACCGGGGCCGCAGCCAAACTCTCCGGCGATTATTTTACCATAACCGACCTGGCCGGAAACACTGTTTACACCAGTGAAAAAGGCGTGGAGCGCTGTTGCGCCAACCCCAACCACAAGTACACGCGGGTCAGGCTGCCCATAACGGTTGACGGCAAAACAGTTGGCGAACTTACGGCCGGCTATTTCAGCAACCACATCAGTTCACCCGAAGCCGATGCATTCCGGGGCGGCGGCATTTGGCTGGTGGTGCTTTCAATAATCTGCATCAGCGTGGTGGGCGCGGCCATCTCCATGCTGTTCTTTTACCGGCTCTCCAAGCCAATCCGGCAAATTGCCGTGGCGGCCAAGGATATTTCGACCGGGCACTTGCAAACCCGTATAGCCATCAAGGGCAATGTGGCCGAAATGCACGAGATCGCGGATTCCATCAACGCCCTTGGCGAATCGCTGCTTAACCAGGAAAAATTCCGGCAGGAGCTAATCGTCAGCCTTTCGCACGAACTGCGCACGCCACTGCAAATTTTGCTTAGCCAGCTTGAAGCCATGCTCGACGGCATCTACGAGGCGGACAGGGAACGGCTTGAGGCAATGCGCGCCGAAGTTGCCCGCACCGGCGAGTTGCTTAACGAGCTTGAAGACCGCCTGATTTACGAAAACGACGCCTTTGATCTGAACATTACCCAGGTAAACGTTTCCGATCTGGCCCACAGGGTCGCCATCGGCCACGAGGGCGGCTTCGCGCAAAAAAAACTGGATTTTATCTACAATATTGAGCCGGACGTGATTATCGAGGCAGACTCGGTACGTCTGGCCCAGGTGCTGATTAACCTGCTTTCCAACTCCATCAAGTACACACAGGCTGGCGGGGCCAGCCTAAGCCTCAAACGCGAGGGCCGGAACGTCGTAATCGAAATAACTGACAGTGGCGAGGGCATGGATGAAGAAACGGCAAAGAATATCATCAACCGTTCCAGTCAGGCTTTCAAGGCGGTAAACAGCAAGGGCGTTGGCCTTTATATCGCCAAGCTCATCGTGGACAAACACGGCTGGGCGCTCGACATTGAGAGCCATAAAGGCCGAGGAACCACGGTCAGAATAATCATGTAACGAGGCCGCGCGTGGTCATGCAATAGAGTAATATTATGGAAATGCTCACAATGGGATTTGTAGCCACGGTGTTTGCCGCTGGCCTTCTATCTTTCTTCTCGCCATGCGTGCTTCCGATCTTGCCGGTGTATTTCGGCTATCTTTCCGGAGGCGTTAACTCCGCACAGGAGCAAGACAACACCAGCCTTTTTAAAGCGTTTGCCTTTGTTGCGGGCCTGGCCGCTTCCTTTTTCATTCTTGGTTTCGGAGCCGGAGCTTTGGGCGGGCTCATAAGCAACAGATGGTTCTTTATGGCTTGCGGTGCAATAATCATCGCCTTCGGACTGCATCAGACCGGATTGATCAGCATCCCCCTGCTTGAACGGGAAAAAAAGCTGGATGTGGCTTTCAATCCACGCAAAGGTTTGATCGGCGCGTTTGCCCTCGGCTTTCTTTTCTCTTTCGGCTGGACGCCCTGCGTAGGGCCGGTGCTGGGGGCAGTGCTCGGCATTTCCTCACAGCAAGGCAGCGCCCTTACCGGTGGCGGGCTGCTTTTGGTCTATGCTTTCGGCCTGAGCCTGCCCTTTGCCGTGCTGGCCCTTGGCTCAAGGAGTCTGTTTGGGCGCATCAAAGGCATATATCCGCATTTTCCCAAAATAAAAATTGCCGGGGGTATCCTGATCATCCTTATGGGTTGCTGGATGATTTGGGGGCAAATCACGTTGCTGAGGGCCGGGCAGAATGAGCCAGTCTCAAACTCTGAAAGGCATCCCGCCCGCATGCAGGCCCTTAACGCCGCCCCGGCCAGCCTGGACGATTTCCGGGGCAAGGCTGTGTGTATAAAGTTCTGGGCTACCTGGTGCCCGCTCTGCTTGGCCGGTCTCGAGGATTTTGCGGCATTATCCGCCGAGTATGCCGGCTCAGAAGATATAGCCGTTATCTCCGTGGTCGCTCCCGGCCTGAACGGCGAGGTAGGCAAGGATGATTTCACTGCCTGGGCCAAGGCGCAGGGCCTGTCTTTCCCGATTTATTTCGATGAGAACGGCGCTTTAACCAAGGAATTCGGAATCAGAGCCTACCCTACTTTCGTCTATCTGGGAAAGGACGGCAGGCTGTTCAAACAAAGCGTCGGAGACGAATCCAACGAGCGCGTCATTAAGGAACTTTCAAACCTCGGCGCGCAAGAGAGGTGATATTATGAAAAAAAATATACTCATGCTGGCTGCGGTCATACTCGGCTCAGGCTTTTTTGGCGTAAGCGCCCAAGCAACTGAACCCCTAAAAGATGCCTATTTCGCAGGTGGCTGTTTCTGGGGTGTGGAAGAATATTTTTCGCGTATTCCGGGTGTGCTTGACGTCACCTCCGGCTACGCCAACGGGAATACTGAAAAACCAACTTACAGGGAAGTCTGCTCGGGAAAAACCGGCTATGCCGAGGCCGTGCACGTCAGCTACGACCCGGCCAAAGTAAGCCTGGAAACATTGACCAAGCAGTTTTTCAAGATCATCAACCCCATCAGTGTGAACAAGCAGGGCAACGACCTGGGCAGCCAGTACCGAACCGGCCTGTATTACGCCGATGAAGCCGACAAGCCGGTTCTGGAAAAGGTCTGGAAAGAGATACAGGGCAAATATTCGCAGCCTCTGGCTGTGGAGCTTCTACCCCTGAAAAATTACTATCCGGCCGAGGAATACCATCAGGATTACCTGAAAAAGAACCCAGGCGGCTATTGCCATATCAGCTTTGACAGTCTCAAAGATATTCCTGCAAGCGACAGAGACTCGCTGGACGCAAGCAACTACTCTAAGCCGCCGGCCGAAGAGCTGAAAAAGCTGCTCAGCCCGGAACAATACAATGTAACCCAGAAAAACGGCACTGAACGGGCCTTTTCAGGCCGGTATTTGGATAATGAAGAGCCGGGCATATATGTTGACGTGGTAACCGGCGAGCCCCTATTTTCTTCCGCCGACAAGTTTTACTCCCGCTGCGGCTGGCCCAGCTTCACCAAGCCCATCTCGCCGGTGGTGGTCACCGAGCACAAAGACAGAAGTTTCGGTATGCTGCGCACCGAAGTACGCAGCCGGGTCGGCGACTCGCATCTCGGCCATGTCTTCGACGACGGCCCGAAAGACCGTGGCGGTTTGCGCTATTGCATCAACAGTCTGGCGATACGGTTCATCCACTATGACGACATGGACAAAGAGGGGTACGGAGATTTGAAAAGCGCCGTGAAGTGATGGTCTTAGTGTCTGAAGCCAGCCTACCGGCTTTAGATAAAACACGGAGAGCGCCTTGTTTGAGGGCGCTCTCCGTGTTTTCAGCGCATTCTCATACGGTATTGCGGCTGTTCTTCCGGCGGCTTGGGTTTCTGCCGCTCGGCTTCAATCCGCTCCGCTTCCCTCTGAAACGTCTGTATGAGTTCTTTTGTGGGCTTGGCCGCCGCAAGGTCAATATCTCCGGGTGCGCCAAAGGCGTACCAGACCATGCGCCGGGCATAGTCTATCCAGTCGCGGTTTTCTTTCTCCCGCCGGAGCGGACGGGCCTGCCTGTACATTTCATTGGCGGTTTCCTGCGGGGTGTATCCGGCAAGGCGCATGTGCAGGGCAAGCAGGCTGTCCATGCGGGAAGCGTCGATAGCTCCGGGATTTTCCTTTTGCAGAATTTCCAGACAGGCGCGGTACGGCGCGGCCAGACTGCCGATTTTGGGAAACTCGAATTTTCTGACTTCCATATCCGGCCTTATGCGCTTCCTGAAGCGCCAGAGATTGGCAAGGCGGTTGCTTTTCCGCCCAAGCCAATATTTGAAGCTGCCCAGCGGCGTGGGCTTGGGCGTTTCTTCCCGTAGCCGTTCCCTTTCTTCCCGCTGTTGCTCCTTGAGAAAATGCCGGGCAATGTTCAGCATGGGGAGGCCGTGCGGCGCGAGGGCGGCAAGGCTCTTTCGCCGCTGTTCCCGCTGTCGCTCCCGTATTCGCCGCCTGTCGGCGGCAACGCGCTTCCTGCCGCTTCTCCGGCGCTCCGCTTCATCGGCGCGAGCCTGCCGGTACTCCCGCCATTGCTCGATGAAAACTTCGCTGACCGGCTCCGGCTCAATTTTCGGCATGTCCTCCGCTTCCGGCGGGTACACTCCGGCTTTATACTCGCCAAGCCGTTTGCAGAGCCTGGACAAGCCGAAATTGCGGTCTATGGACGAGGCTTTGACGGCTGTTTCACCCACAAACACGATTGCGCCTGACCCTTTCTTTTCAAAGCGCAAGCCGACCGCCGCCAGTTTTTCATGCAGTTCTTTCCAGCTTCCGGCAGTCTTGATGATTTTGTGGCCGCGCTCCTGGGCGATACGCATGGCCGATTTTTCGCCGGTAGCGTTTTCAAAGTCTTCGGCCTTGGCCGTGGGCTTGACGGTTTGCGGCATTTCAAGAAACGGTATCTGCTTTATATTGCGCACTATCTCGCCTTTTTCGTTGACGCGATAACGGGCTTTTTCCTGACTTGCCCAGCCCTGCTTGTGGGTTATGAGGGCCGCTATCCTGTGGCCTTCCTCAATGTCAAAACCCCGGTGCGGCTGAACCGTTTTCATGGTGTAGGGGTTTGTCCGGTTGACGGCGATATGCACATGATAATTGCCGGTGTTCCCGTGCAGGGTGTAAAACGCCTGATGTTCCTGTAAACCCATGCGTTCAAGAAAAATATGCGCGGCCTCGTCAATCTGTTCATGGCTCGGCAGTTCGTTTTCCTGCCAGGACATAACCCAGTGGGCAATCGGCATTTTGCTTTGTACGGATTCCTCGGCAAGAGCAATCATTTCATTTTTTTGCGCCGCCAAAGTCCCTGTGATGAAGTTCAACGCTCCTGAATACATCAGCTTGTCGTTGCCGTATTCGTCCTTTTCGGCAAAGATGTAGTCCACCAGGGCGGCTATCATGGTCGCCTTGGGCTTCTCAAAATTGGTGCGCTTCAGCTTTTTCAGGATCATTATCTTTCGCTCAATCTCTCAATGACCGCCCGTATGGCGTTCAGGGTCGCGCTCAATTCCGCAAGCTCATTCCTCCCGCCTTTTTCCCTGACCGCTTCAAAATTGTATTTGAGCAAGCCGCCAAGTCGCCGCAACTCCCGGATGGTCTGGCCGTCCGTCTTGGCGACAAGCGGTCTGCCCCCAAAGAACAGGCGGCGCATGTATTCGGAAACGGAGATTCCGGCGATTGCCGCCTGTCCGCTCAAACGCGCGTCCTCCTCGCCGGTAAGCCTGAGCGTCCGGCGGCACTGAAAACGCGCGAGGGTCTTGTCTTTTGCTTTCATGCCTTTCCTGCCTTTTCAGCGCGTGAGAAGCGAAGCGCCGAATGCGCTGTGGAGTCCAGAGGCGCAGCCTTTGGCAAGGTGTGTGGCTGTCGTCAGACAGCTACCAACTTGTGAAGAAAAACCGCAATCGTTATGCAAAACAACCTCCATTCAATCCAGTAATCAGCGCATGACGCTTTCCGCTGAATTTTGTTTGGAACATATATGAGATTTTTCTTTATGTGCAAGCAAAAAAGGCAAATGGACGGTATTATTCTTTTGAGTACAATAGCCATTTTCTGTATGATGAAACATGATTTTTCACTTCATAAAAAAGTTACTGTGCATATTTGTGCGCTACAGTCTTTTCTGTGCATTACTGTACAATGCCGTCTTGCCCTTGGTACTTGAAAATAAAGTCGCAATTATGATATGTCTGTTCGCAAAAATCAGTTTCGCAACAGGAGATAAGGCAATGGGAAAAGCGCAACGCTACACAATGGAACAGATTCAGGCCGCGCAAAAATCATTGCGGGGGCTGGCGGTGAAAAACGCCGGAAAGACCAGAGCGGAAACGGTGGAGTTTCTGGCGGCGGATATTCGCAAGGCCGTGGAGCAAGGTTACAGCCTGAATGAAATCAGGGACACTCTCGCCAAAGCGGGCATATCGGCTCCGCTCTCGCGCATGAAAGCTCTGCTTGGGCAAGGCGAGGGTGGAAGCGGCGCAAACGGTCGGGGATATGCCGGAAATTCCGGGCAAGCCTGAACCGGAAAGCATGGTCACGGCTCAGGCTGATACTGCCGTGACTACTGACCTGCCCGGCGGGAAAAAGTGCAGTTATTTTTAACTGTGAAGGGTAAAAGCGGTTTCAGAAAAGGCGTGAGCGTATTTTGCCTTTCGGCCTTTCGGCCTTTCTGCCTTTTGCTTGTGTGGAGTTTTTTTGTTCGGAAGCCCCTGCGGAGCGTTTTTTCGTCCCGTCGCCCGCGAAGCGGAAACGCCGGAAGCACGGCGGCGAATGTCAAGGCCGGGCAAAGCCCGCCCGCATAGCGGGTTGCCTTGACAGAGCCGCCGCTTCCGGCACAGTTGCGGGCGTGACGGGCGAAAACAGGGGCAATTTTCATTTCTGCTTTTCGTCCTTTTTCTCCTCCGCTTTTTGTTGTTCCCCCGTCAGTTCCCTGAGCGTTTTGGCAATGTCCGAGGCTTTCCAGACCGTTGTTTTGGGGCCGATTTTTATCGGCTTTGGGTACTTGCCGCTTTTGCAACCTTGCCACCATGCGCTTCTGCTTATGGGTATAAGCTCCAGCACTTGCGAGATTCGCAAAAGCGCGTCTTCGTTTATGGTTTGTGACATACTTTCCTCCGTTGGTTGTGGGTGTTGTTTCAAAAATTGTTTTCATACACCACCAAGACTGTTGCGCGTTTTTTCGCGTAATTCATCAAGGTAGTCGGCCCATTCCTGCATCATCTTCCGCCGTTCAGGCAGATATTCGGCGCGGTTGTATATGCCGCGAATGATGTTTCTTGGAACGTGCGCAAGCTGGCGTTCTATCCAGTCAGCGTTATAGCCAAGCTCGTTAAGCATGGTGGAGGCCATAGACCTGAAGCCGTGCGGGCACATTTCATCAGTGTCAAAGCCGATGCGCCGTATTGCCCCAAGCAGGGCTGATTTGCTCATGCTCCGCTTTTCTGTTTTGTAGTTGGGGAATACATAAACGTCATTGCCGGAGTAGTTTTGCATTCTCCGCAGTATCGCTATGGACTGGCGGCTCAGGGGTATCAGGTGGTCGCGGGACATTTTCATGCGTTCCGCCGGAATGCGCCACAAAGCGTCATCAAAATCAATTTCCCGCCATTCGGCGTTGCGCAGTTCGCCGGTGCGGCAAAACGTGAGCGCCATAAGTTGCAAGGCGCTCCGCACAACAAGAGTTCCGGGGTAGTTGTCCAGGGCAATCAGCAAATTGCCCACGGCTTCCGGCGTGGTCTGCGAAGGCAGGTTTCGGCGTATGCGCGGGGCAAGCGCGCCTTTCAGATCCGCCGCCGGGTCGCGCTCGGCGCGGCCGGTAGCAATGGCGTAGCGGAAAACGCACGAACAGATTGTACGCACACAATGCGCTATGTCCCTCGTTCCCCGCGCTTCGATTTTTCGGAGTATCGCCAATACTTCCGGCGCGGAAATTGTGTTGACGGGTTTTGAGCCTATGGCCGGGAAGAGATTGCGCTTCATGCGGCAAAGGTTGGTCTTGGTGTATGCTTCGCTCCATTTGTCGCGCTGTTGCTCATACCATTCCATAGCAACCAGTTCAAAAGTGTTCTGGTAGGCGACTTTTTCCTGTTTACGCTGTTCTGACGGGTCAATACCGCTTTCAAGCGTCTTGCGGGCCTGTTCGGCGCGTTCTCTGGCGTCCTTCAGGCTGACGGTGGGGTACAGGCCAAGGGAAATGAGTTTTTCCCTGCCGTGAAACTGGTATTTGAACCGCCATGCTTTTGTGCCGTTGGGGGACACGAGCATGAAAAGTCCCTTGCCGTCGAACAACTTTTGCGCCTTGTCGCCGGGCTTTACGGCTCTGAGGGCTGTATCGGTCAATGCCATTGGGGTAATCCTCCGTGTTGAGATTGATTTACCCCATACGCTACCCCCAAAAATGGGGTATGTCCATGCGTCCAAGAAAATCCATGTATATCCAAATTTTCAAATTTATCTTGTATTATCAATATGTTTTATATCAAAACGGATGATATTTTTCTGCGATAGTCCTCTTCGTATCTGAAGACCAGCGTGTTGACGCCGCGCAAAAGGGGTAGTGATGAAAATTGGATTGCTAGCGAGGATGGGCCTGTCCATCCTGACGCCGGCCATTGTGGGACTGATGCTTGTGGCTGGGGTTTTGCTACAAGATTTCAGAAGAAATGCTGCGGGAGCAGATTGCCACCGACATGACCGCGCTGCTTGAGTGCCAGACCATTGGTCTTGATGCTGTGTTTAGCGGGGTTGAGCAGGGCCTGCAGACCATGACCGAAAACCAGCGCATCAAGGATCAGGCTGAGGCGTACGCCGAGGGCAAAGCAGAAGCTCTTGAGGGTCCGCTGTTTACCAGGGCCGACCATGCGCTTGAGTCTTTCGTAACCAGCAACGACATGGTGTACTTTGCGGCCATTGTTGCCCTTGACGGCAAGGTCATCAGCTACCGTGCCGACAATCAGCAAGGACCCAGCAAGTTTGTGGGCAGCGACTTTTCTGACCGTGAGTATTTCAAAAAGAGCAAAACGGTCAGCCCAGCGTGGCAGGCATCGTCAGCGCTAGCACCGGTGAAATCGCCACCGTGCTTGCCATGCCGTTAAAGCTGAACGACAAAACTGTAGCCGTACTGGCAGCGGGCATTGACAACAACGCCCTGGCCAAGGCAACCACCGACAAAATCAAGGTCGGGCAAAAGGGGCTGGTGTACGCCTATGATCTGCAGGGGGCAGGTGGTGCTGCACCCTGACAGCAATGTGCTTGGCCGCAACGACAGCAAACTGCCGCACGTGGTGCAGCTGCTTGCGCAACAAGAAGGCCGCACCCGTTTTGACAAACAGCAAGGGCGAGAGCAAGGGGCTGTACTACAAAGCCCTGCCGCATGAAGGCTGGATTTTGTGCGTGGAGTTTGACCGCGGCGAAATCTTCAAGCCCATCAGGGACCTGCTGGCTAACGCCAGCCTGATCACCTTGACCTGTGCGCTGATCGTCGGTGTCGTGATCTTTTTTTCGGCGCGCGGCATTGTGCGCATGCTGGGCGGTATTTCCAGCGTGGCCGAGGCCGTTGCCGGTGGACGCCTGCAAACCAACGATAAAGAACACGCCCTGTTTGACGCGGCCGAAAAGCGCGGCGATGAGTTCAGCACGCTGGCCGCAGGCATGCGGCGGATGGTTGAGAGCATCAGGCACCTGCTTGGCGAAAGCGAGCATAAAACCAAGGCTGCCCAGCAAGCCACCGAAGAAGCGGAAAAAGCCACCGCCAGAGCCGAAGAAGCCGCCCTTAAGGCCGAGAACGCCAAGCGCGAGGGCATGCTTGCGGCGGCGGAACAACTGGAGGAAGTGGTCAGCATCATCTCTGCCGCATCAACCGAACTCGCCGCGCAGGTAGAGCAGTCGGACAAGGGCGCCGCAGAGTCGTCGCAACGTCTGGCTGAGGCCGCCACAGCAATGAATGAAATGAACGCCACCGTGCAGGAAGTGGCCCGCAACGCATCCGACGCCTCGAGCATGTCTGCCGAAACCCGTGCAAATGCGGAACACGGCGCCAATATTGTTGAAAGTGCCCTGCAGAGCATCGGGCAGGTGCATAAGGTCTCGTTGGCGCTCAAGGGCGATATGACAACGCTGCACGAGCACGCCCAGGCCATTACCCATATCATGAACGTCATCTCGGACATTGCCGACCAGACCAACCTGCTGGCCCTCAACGCCGCCATCGAGGCAGCCCGCGCCGGCGAAGCCGGTTCGCGGATTTGCGGTGGTTGCCGACGAGGTGCGCAAACTGGCCGAAAAAACCATGGCCTCCACCAACGATGTGGGCAACGCCATTGCCGCCATCCAGGGCAGCGCCGGGCAGAGCGTGCAGGCCATGGACAAGGCGCTGGCCGAGGTGGAAACCGCCGCCGACCTGGCAAAGCAGTCCGGCGAGGCCCTGCAGGAAATTGTCACCAAGGTCGAGGCCTCGGCTGATCAGGTCAGCGCCATCGCCGCAGCCAGCGAGCAGCAGTCCGCCACCAGCGACGAGATCACTCGGTCGATTGAACGCGTCAACGAGATGTCCGGCCAGACGGCACAGGCATGGGCGAAGCCTCGCGGGCGGTGAATGAACTGGCCCGCCAGGCGGAGCGAATGGGCAAGCTGATAGGCGAGATGAAGCGGGGCTAGCCCGCCACGCAACCTTGCAACGTAAACATCCCCGGAATGCGATTATTCCGGGGATGTTTACGTTGATTGGTTCAACTGCGTGCCAGCTTTTGCCGCCCTTGTGCCCTTAGCGCAGGGCCGGGGCAAGAAATACTGCCACACCAGGGTGAGCAGCAACAGGCTGAGCGAAACGGTCAAAAAACGGCGCACGGCTGCAGGCCCCACACGGATGGCCATGCGGCTGCCCATCCAGTTGCCCAGGCAGCAAGCCGCGGCCATGGGCAGAGCCAGGCTCCACACCACAACGCCGTTCATAATAAAAACAACAGCTCCGGCAAAATTTGAGGCAAGGTTGAGCCACCTTTGAGGTGGCGGAAGCCTCCATGAGCCCATGCGCAATATCCAGTGGAAGGCAAGGATAGAAAACTGCCCGTGCCGGGGCCAAAAAAGCCGTCATAACCGCCCACTCACAAGACACACAAAGGCCACGGGAATCCAGAACCGGGGCCGGAATGCGCCAGGGGAACCTGCTTGCGTTCCTTTTTGGGCAGCAGTGTGGCGCACATGCCAATGGGCAGCAGGGCCACCAGCACCTTGCCGAGCACCGCCGCGTCAAGCAGCAGGGCCAGGCGCGAGCCAGCCCACGATCCTATCAGCGAAAAGGCGATGCCCCGCCATGGCAACGCGCCAGAGCACAAGTTTGCTGCGGGGCAAAGTTGCCAAGGGCCACGCAGGTGCCAAGGCAGGCGCTGACCTTGTTGATGCCAAGCGACTGGTGCGGCGGCACGCCGCTGAGCAGCAAGGCGGGCATGGTAATAAGACCGCCGCCCCCCGCTATGGAATCGATAAATCCCCCGGCAAAAAGCGGCGGTTATGCCTACGAGGTAGGTGAGCAGACTAAAATCGAGCACTGTTCTGTTACCATTCCTTAAAGATAACCCCACGCCGCAAGCACGATAAGCGCAAAGCCTACCAGGTGGTTCCAGCGCAGGGGCTCGTGCAGCCAAAAGGCGGAAAAGCCCATAAAGACAGTGAGCGAAATGACTTCCTGAATGGTTTTCAGCTCCGCCGCCGAAAAGTAGCCGTAGCCGATCCTGTTGGCAGGAACCTGCAAAACGTATTCAAAAAAGGCAATGGCCCAGCTTGTGAGGATCACCAGTGGCAGGGCGGCGCTTCTGTAGCGCAGGTGTCCATACCATGCAAAAGTCATGAACAGGTTGGAGCAGAACAGCAAGCCCACAGTGCTTACAGGTACAGGTATCTGCATGAAAAATCCGTGGAGCGGTCGCAAGATCGGTACTTGACAGGCCGGAAAAAGTTGAACAGTGAGCGTATTCACTTATCCGCTGCCAGCAGGCGCGTCAACATCCCCGGCCACGGCTGTTTGCGCGGTCTGCTGCTTAAGGCTATGTTGCCTCTGCGGCGGGTTGTTCGCCGCGCATCACTCATGGAGGATTACCATATGGCGGCACGCACACCCCACGCCAAGGAAGCGGAAAACGTACACCGGCCGGTTGCGGGGGCGGGGGCGGCGCACGCGCATGCAAACCCTGCCGAAGCTACCCCCGACAGGGTAACCTGGCCGCTGTTTTTGAAAGCAGCGGTGCTGGTGACGATTATCTGGGCGGCCTCCGCCCTTGTGCTCTATATGTCGGTGGAGGATTACAGCAAGTCGGGCACGTTTGGCGACTCGTTCGGGGTGCTGAACACGCTGTTCTCTGGTCTGGCCTTTGCGGGCATTATCGTGTCCATAAAGATGCAGAGCGACGAAATGCGCGAGCAGCGCAAGGAACTGCAAAAGCAGAAAAAGGCCGCGCAGCTGTACCACCGCGAACGCATGTTTTTGCTGCTGATGGACGAATTTAAAAAGTCGCGCGAGCATCGCTTCAGCGTAGCCGACGTGCGCCTTGTGGTGCGCGAATGCCTGTGCGAAGCCGTCGCGTTGAATGCCCGCAGCGCAGAGATCGGGGCGGCGTTGGTGCGCGAGGTGGAGGGCCTGCTGGCGGGTACGCCCGCAGAGACGCCCCTGCTGCAGGTATTTGCCCGGCGCGTGTTCCGGCACGAACGCTGCGAAGTCTTTATCAAGACGTTTCGTCAGGCGGCAGAAATTGCCAAAAAAGTAGATCCTGCCAACAAAACGGAATATTACGACATCGTTTGCAACAGCATGTCTGATGCCGAGGAAGCCCTGTTGTTTTTTGTGCGCAGTCGCCCGCAACGGAGTGCAGGCCCTTGCCGACCCACAGGTCATGAAGCTGCGCGAAAGTTACGACGAGATACGCTGACAGGCTTTAGTCGCCGCGCAGCCGCACGGTGCGCTGCCAGACTGCCTGACGACAAAAACCCCTGAATCACTTCAGGGGTTTTTTCCGGTCGCTCCGTGCCGCCAGGCCTGTTTCGCCAGTGGCGAAGCCTGGGCGGCAGCGGCTCGAGCGGCTTCCCTCAGAGAATGATTTTCCGGCCCCCGACACCCGCCAGGGGCCGGAAAATCATGTGGGGAGGGGAGTATGTACTGGCTGTGGACTGGTCGGGCCAATCCTAGGCAGCCATGGTGTCAAAAAGTTCCTTGGCGTTAATGTTGGCGGGGTTGGCGCCAAGCACCGCTTCCAGATGCTGCCGGGCTTCTTCGGCGCGGCCCAGGTAGATGAGGCAGCCAGCCAGGGTGACGCGGACGGCCTCGGCTTCAACGCCGGATTTAAGGGTGTCTTCCAGATAGGGCAGGGCGTTTTCGACGCAGCCAAGCTGGTAAGATTCACGCACCAGGCAGTTGAGCGCCACGATGTTTTCGCTGGATTTTTTCAGAGCGAGGGCAAAGTGGTCAAAAGCCAGCTGATGCTCTCCCTGTTCCATGTACACAAGGCCGATGCCGCACAGGGCCTTGTCGGTTTCTTCAACGGCGGCGGCCTTCTGGTAGAGTACCAGGGCTTTGTCAAGGTCGGAGCGCTGCACGGCCACAGTGGCCAGTCCCAGGAAGGGAGCCGCGCTCTGCGAGTTGCTGCTCGCAGCCTTGCGGTAGTATTCCTCGGCCTTGTCAAAATCACCCATGAAAAGGTAGCACTCGCCCAATTCCTTATTGATTTCGTAATCCAGTTGATTGCTCATGGTATCCTCCCCAACTGAGGCTGGTTTGTCGTCGTGCGCTGTATGCCCACTGACTTGCCAGATTATATGCACTGAACATGCCAATGATAAAAGAGTGCAATAAATTCAGCTGAGTGATTTGCCAATTGCGCGCCAGAGGGCTTACCGCAAGGGCTGGCGTGCGGCTTTGAGCGCCAAAGCCTTGGCGTGGGGGGCTGCCTGTGAGGCAGGATTTTCCTGGGCGGGCAATTATTGCCGCAAGCAGCCTGTTGCGCGCGTGCGCCGGGCGGCAACAAAACAGGGCCGGACCGTCAAACGGCCCGGCCCCACAACAGGCGATGCGGCAAAATACTCAGGCTGTACGCAGGCTTTGCGTGCCGCCGTGTACATTGATGTGGTGCAGTATGACGCCCAGCACCCCTTCGATATCAAGCTGCGAGGTGTCAACCTTCAGTGCGTCCTGCGCAGGGCGCAACGGGGCGACGGCGCGGTTGCGGTCCAGCGCGTCGCGCTGGCGTATCTGCTCGGTAAGGGTTGCAAGGTCGGCGTTTTGTCCGCGTGATTCAAGGTCGTGCAGGCGGCGCATGGCGCGTACCTCTGGCGCGGCGTCCAAAAAAAACTTGAAGCGCGCATCGGGAAAAACCACGGTGCCCATGTCGCGCCCCTCGGCCACCAGGGGCGAACGCTCGCCGATGGCCCGCTGGGTGGCGCGCAGTATTTCGCGTACCACAGGCACTGTGGCGATGCGGGCCGCGAGCATGCCTACGGCCTCGGTGCGCACCTCGCCCCGCACGGCCTCGCCGTTGCAAAAAAGGGTGGATTGCTGGCCAAGGCCCGAGAGGGTGAACTTCCACTGGGCGCAACGGGTGCGCAGGTCATCCTCCGGCAGCGTTTCCGCCCCTGCCCCCAGCTTGAGCGCCATGCAGCGAACATTGCGCCGGTATCAAGGTAGGAAATGCCCAGCCCTTCAGCCACGCGCCGTGCCAGGGTGGTTTTGCCCACGCCAGCCGGGCCGTCCAGAGTGACCACAGAAAGCCTTGCGCTCATGCCTTTGCCCCTTCGGGCGTGCGGCGGGCCGTCACGTCGGCCATGGCCGCGAGAAAAGCGAGATTTTCCTGCTGATTGCCAATGCTCACGCGCAGCAGATCAGGCAGACCGTAGCTGTTGAGCGGACGGATGATGATGCCCCGTGCAAGCAGGGTTTCAAAGCATTCCGCCGCAGAGGGCGCGCCTTCGGGCATGCCGAACATCAAAAAGTTTGCCTGGCTGGGCCATACCTTGCAGCCCAGAGCGGTCAAACCCGTGTACAGCTGCTTGCGGCCGCTGCGTACCGCCTCTTGCGTGGCGTCGTAAAACGCCTTGTCGTTCAGCGCGGCCAGTGCGGCTTCTTCTGCCAGAATATTGACAGAAAAAGGCAAACGCGCCCGCCAGACAAAGTCCGCCAGGTGGTCGGGCAAAATGCCGTACCCCACGCGCATGCCCGCCAGCCCAAAGCTTTTGGAAAACGTGCGCATAAAGGCCGTGTTGCTGGGCATGATGCCGCCCGCAAGCATGGATGTCGCCTTTTCGTCGTCGGCAAAATCCATATATGCCTCGTCCACCACCAGCAGACAGTCGGGGGCCTTACTGGCCAGGTCGTGGGCAAGCCCGATCACGTGTTCGCGGGGCGGGCAGTAGCCGGACGGATTGTCGGGCGTGGTCACAAAAACAATGCGCGTGTTTTCGTCCACCAGGTCGAGCAGGGCGGCAAAGTTGAATGAAAAGTCTTTTTCAAGCGGCTGCCGCCTGATCTCCACCCCGCAGATGCGCCCCTGTATGGGATAAATGCTGAAACAGGGATTGAAGCACACGATATTGTGCGTGCCCGGTATGGCCAGTATGCGTATAAGCAGGTCGATGATTTCATCCGAGCCGTTGCCTATGACCAGGCGGCGTTCGTCCACGCCGTGCCGCTTGCCCAGCGCCCTTGCCAGCCGGGGATTGCCCCCCTGCGGATAGCGGAAAGCCCCCGAGGCGTGGCGCGCTACGGCTTCCTGGGCCAGAGGCGGCATGCCCAGCGGGTTTTCATTGCTGGCCATCTTGATGACCTGTGGCAAATTGTACTTTTCCTGGATTTCGGCAATGGAAAGGCCCGGAACATAGGCCTTGAGGGCCGTAATTTCCTGGCGCACGCTGATCTCGGACATGAATTACTCCACCAGTATCGCCCAGCAGGGCGAAGCTTCAGGGCAGCGCGTCGGCGCAATATGGCTTGGTTGTTTACCCTAATATGTTTCAGCCAACAAGCCGCTGCGGTGCAACGGCTTGTTGGCTGAAAAGATTTTAAAAAACAAATGATTGCGCTAAGTCAGACGCTACCTGACCGGGGCTGCTATTCCGCAGGTTCGGTGGGGCGCACCGTCAGCACAGGCATGTCGGCGTTTTTGACAACTTTTTCTGCAACAGAACCGAAGAGAATTCGGTCGATTCCCTTGCGTCCATGGGTGCCCATAACGATAAGGTCGGCCTTTTCTTCTCTGGCGCGACTGAGAATTTCTTCAGCGGCGTAACCGATGAGCACCTGCCCCTTGGCTTCGACGCCCACAAAATTTTCGGCGACAAAGGATTCCATGGATTTTTCGGCGCCGGTGACAATTTCGCCTACGAAGTTTTCAATGGTATTGGGCGGCACATGAAAGCCCACGTACTGACTCAGCGAAGGGGCGGTGTACACTACAAGCACGCTGGCGTTGAGGCCCTTGGCAAGAAGCACCGCATACTCGGCAACTTCCTTGCTGTGTTCGGAAAGGTCTACCGCGCAAAGAATCTTCTTGATTTCCTTCATGGCAAACTCCTGTTCCCCTCTATACGGCAGATTGATTGACGGGCGGGCAGAATGGGGGGCTACCAGAGGGGTATGATTTTGGTGTTGCAGCCTTATCCTTTGCCTTCACCTAGCATTAATGGTAGTTTTTTTCAGCACAATAGACAAGACATTTCACCTAACGCCGCAAAGGGGCAGGGAAAAATTTTCCCGTGCGCCTCGCGGGGCTTTGCAAAATCAGCCTGTTATGGTGTGGTGCGGTTGTGGCAAGTTTTTTGCATATTTTTCGCAACGGCAGTACGCCAACCCTGGAGGCGACATGAAAGTTACCAACGACCAACTTGAGGCGCTGTTACGGCAGCAAAGCCAGTCCTCAGGCTCCACCCGCTCGCAAAAGACGCAGGCGGGGGGATTTGAGGCTGCTTTGACCGAGCAGTTGGGCCTTGACAATGCCGTCGCATCTTCCACGTTTCCCACTGCTGCAGCGGGCCAGACCTCGCAGGCTTCGATGATCAGCCAGATGCTGCTGGGCACTACCCAGGCAGAGCCGGCCGATATGGATGACGATGTCATCCAGAGCGCCTTTTCCCAGGCCTCTGGCACGCTGGATATGTGGGATTCGTACGTTAACGCCCTGGGCTCGTCGGGGCAGGATGGATCTTTGCGCGAAGCCTATTCTCTTTTGCAGGGCATAGACGGGCAGGTTTCCGCACTCAAGACCAATACGGCCGCCGTGCGCGGTCAGAATACCGGTCTTGATTCACTGGTCAACGAGCTTGACGTGATGACAGCGACGGAAAAATTCAAGTTTAACAGGGGCGACTACAACTCATAGCCGTCTTGACAGAAGATCCGCCGTGAAATCAGGGTTTCGCGGCGGATCTTGACCGATGTAAAGCCGTCTGCTTTTTCGAAAGCGGGCGGTTTTTTGTATATGGGCTAACTACGGCGCACTCCCCCGCAGCCGCTAGACTGCGAGGGAGCGTGCGGTGATGGCGCATGGCCTGGCAGTTGGCCGCGCCATGGTAAATTGCTGCGCTTACTTGTTGCCGGCGGTGGAAGGCTGCACGGCATTGTCGGCGGCGTTGCCTGCCAGGCCGGGGCAGTCGCCGTTGCCCATCATGCCGTTGCCCATCATGCCGTGACCCATGCCATGGCCCATGCCCCGTCCCATGCCCCGGCCCATGCCGTGCCCGGCCATAAAGGGAATACCCTTGTCAGACATCTGCTTGAGCATATCAGCGCGGGCTGCGTACAGCTTTGCGTCGATTTCGCGCAGATCCTTCTGGGCTGCCTTGACTCGGGCGTCTTCAGGCTTTGCGCCAGCAGCGGCAAGGTTATTCAGCTCGGCCATCTTGGCAAAATGCTGCTGCAGGGTGGGTTGCATTTTTCCGCAAAGTTCTGGTGTAGCTGCTGCATGGCGGTTTGCTGCTCATTGGTCAGGCCCATGCCGTAACCCATCCCGCCGTGACCCATGCCGTAACCCATGCCGTAGCCCGTTCCGGGGCCCATGCCGGCGGGGCCGTGTCCGTCTCCGTTCTGGGCAGAAGCAACGCCCGCAATGCCAAGAAAGATTGCAAGGGTAAGGGCCGCGCCGGAGGTAACGATTTTGGAGGTCTTCATGGTAGTGTATCCTTTATGCTTGAGATGATTTGGTTAATTGCGCCAGGGTATTGCTGTCGCCGGGCCTTAGTAGTTTGATCCGTAGCCGTGCGCGCCGTTATGCCCGCTGCCGCACCATGCGGATTCTGTTAGTGTTTCTGCTTCGCTTGCCTCTGAGGCTGTCACAGCCAGCGCCAGGGCAAAGGCAAGCGCGGCAAGAATAAGGGTCAGTTTGAAAGGGCTCATACCTGTTCCTGCTTTTTTAGCGGTTGAGCGCATTGCGGCTTAGATGGCGTTTTTCAGTTTCTCGTATTCTTCAAGCGATATTTCGCCCGAAGCAAGCCGCTTTTTTAGAATGGACAGAGAATCTACAGAGTCAATGTTATTCTTCTTTTGTGGTATGATCCTGCTGATAAAAACAGCCGCAAGAGGAAACGATAAGAATCATAAACATAAGGTGCGTCATGCCGTTTCCCCATCCCATTACGCTTCCTATATCGCAGCCGTACATATCAGTTTCCTCTATTTGACGTTGCGCCGTCAGTTGTAATTAATGCCTGCTGATGGTTGCTGCGTTTTTTGCGCCATTTACTGTTGTATGAGCAAAGGACGTGCCAACGGTTGCCGTGCTTCTTAACATGCTTAAATATAAGAGATATTTTTTTATGTGGCTGTGGAGCTTGGGGGCATGGGTTTGAATATTGCCCGTTTTTTACTCACCAGCGCTGGATAGTGTCCAAATTTTACCAGGGGGGCTTGCGCGGTGGGTAAAAAATACATAATTTACTGTTGCGCCGTCGAGGATCCAGTCATGAAATCTTTCCGCCTGTCTTTATCACGCAGTCTGTCGCGCATGGGGCTTTCGCCCTGGATGCTGCTGGGCGCAGCCCTTATTCTGGGGCTTACGCTGGCGGGTATTTCTGTGCGCAGCAACCAGCGTGAACGGGCCTTTATGGTCCATAATCTCATCGACAGGGCCGAAGCGCTCATCTGGGCGCTGGAGGCCGGAACCCGCACCGGGCTGCGTCTCAGCCCCGGCGCAGTGCTGGGCATGCGCCCTCTGCTGACCGAAACCGCCCGCCAGCCCGGCATCTTGTATATGGCCGTGACCGACACCAACGGCGCTGTTCTGGCGCAGAGCGGCGACAGCCCCCTGCCCTCCGGTCAGCCCGGCGATGCGGGGCGCGATCTGGCCGCAACGTCCATGCGGGTTCAGGCTCAGGATGTCCCCCCCCTGGCCGAGGTTGGGGACAGACCAATGTGGCGGGTGCGCAACAAGGACGGCAAGGAAGTCTTTGAAGTATTTCGTGCATTTGCTCCGTTGAGTCGTGCGCACGGGCAGCACATGGGCGGGGGGCACGGGTCCCACGGCATGGGCATGATGGGCGGCATGATGGGGATGCTTGGGGCGGACGGGCTTGTCGGGCCGGATGGCCCTGGCGCAGCTGAGGGTTTTGGAGCGCCCGACCCCAGGGACGCATTTGGCGACGCTCCGCCGCCCAGGGGCGGTTTTGGCGGGCGACCAGGCCCCGAAGCTCCGCGTCAGGTGGTGGGTGTTGCGCTGGTCGGCTTTGACGCGCGGCCTTTTGAGGACGCTTTGGCGCAGGACGCACGCAATAACCTGCTTTCGGCTGCGCTGGCGGCAGCACTTGGTCTGGCCGGTTTTGTTTCACTGTTCTGGGTGCACAATAATCGGCGCTGGCAGCGTATTTTGCGCGATCAGCAGGCCATGGCGGCCGAGGTTGTGGCCAGCCTGCCGCTGGGGCTTGTGATCAGCGATCCCGCAGGCCGCATTGCCATGATCAACGATGCGGCGCTTGGCATGTTTGGCAAAAAACGTCACGAGATACTGCCCGCGGAGAACTCCGGCCCGCAAAACGGCCAGCAGGGCCGCTCCCATGCCCACAAGCAGGCAAGCCCTCTGGCGAGCCTGCCAGGGTCCTGCCATGGGATTCACTGACAGACAAGATGGCCCACGGCGCGCGCATTTTGGAGCAGGAGACGGCGCTGGCCGTTGCCGGGGCAAAACCGTTGACCGTCAACCTTGGCGGAGCGGCCATACGCAATGAAGATGGCGTTTTTTTGGGTAATGTGTTTGTGCTGCGTGATGTTACGGAGATGAAGCGGCTTCAGGCCGACGCCCAGCGTAATGACCGCCTTGCCGCTTTGGGGCATCTGGCGGCTGGTGTGGCCCACGAAATCCGCAATCCTTTGAGCACCATCAAGGGGGTTGCCCTGTATATCGCCCGACGCATGCCGCTTGGCGGGCGTGAGCAAGAAGCCGCTCAGCGCATGATTGACGAGGTCGAGCGCCTCGACCGCGTGGTTTCCGAGCTGTTGGACTTTGCCCGCCCCGGCTCGTTTGAAACAGTTCAGGCCGATCTGGGCGAGATTATCAGCCGGGCGCTGCGCCTTGCCGAGGCCGACATCAAGGCCAAGGGCGTTGCCGTGGCGCTGGAGCTGGAGCCGGGGTTCCCTAAGGTCAAAATCAGCCCGGAAAGGCTGACCCAGGCCCTGCTGAATCTTTTTCTCAACGCGGTGCAGGCCATGGATAATGGCGGCACGCTGCGGGTAACGGCGCACCTGCTGCCGGACGGTTTTTTTAGCCTCACCGTGGCCGACACCGGGCCGGGTATACCGGCAGAGATTCAGGCCTCAATATTCACGCCCTATTTTACCACCAAACCGGCGGGAACCGGGCTGGGCCTCGCCATTGTCTACCAGATTGCCGAGGGGCACGGCGGGCGCGTCAGCGTCGGCAATGCGCCGGGGCACGGGGCGGAGTTTACGCTGACCCTGCCTGTGTAAGGCGGATGGCACGCCTGCCCCATAGCCTCGAAATTTTTGGTGCGCCAACCCGCCCCGATGTTTGCCCAAGGACAGAATAATGACCGCAAATACAGCCATACATCTGCTGGTGGTGGACGACGACCGCAACCACCGCGAAATGCTGCGAGCCCTGCTTGAAGAGTGGGGCTACACCCCTGCCGGAGCCGCCAGCGGCGAGGAGGCGCTCGAGCTGTGCCGCCAGCGCCCCTTTGACCTTATCCTCATGGATGTGCGCATGGGCGGCATGAGCGGCATTGAGGCCACGCGCGCCGTCAAGGCGTACAATCCCGCCATTCCCATCCTTATTATGACGGCCTATTCGGACGTTTCGAGCGCGGTTGAGGCGCTCAAGGCCGGGGCGTATGACTATCTTACCAAGCCCCTGGCTTTTGACGCCCTCAAGCTTGCCATTGAGCGGGCGCTTGACCACGCCAGCCTGCGGCACGAGGTGCGCACCCTGCGGCACGAGCTGGCGCAGGGCATGGACGCCCGCAACGTCATCGGGCAAAGCCCGGCCATGCGGCAGGTGATCGAGCTTGTCTCGGCCATCGCGCCCTCGGAGGCCACGGTGCTCATCACTGGCGAATCTGGCACCGGCAAGGAGGTTGTGGCCAGGCTCATCCACGCCAACAGCAACAGGCGCTCCGGCCCGTATGTGGCGGTAAACTGCGCCGCCCTTGCCGAAACCCTTCTGGAGTCGGAGCTGTTCGGGCACGAAAAGGGCGCGTTTACCGGGGCGGAAAAACGCCGCGAGGGGCGCTTTTTGGCGGCGGACAAGGGTACGATATTTCTGGACGAAATAGGCGAAATCCCCTTGTCAATGCAGGTCAAACTGCTGCGCGTCATTCAGGAGCGCGAGCTGCAGCGCGTGGGCGGCGACCAGACCGTGCGGGTGGATGTGCGCATTCTGGCGGCCACCAACAAGGATCTGGCCCGCGAGGTGGAGGAGGGCCGGTTTAGGCAGGACCTTTTTTACCGGCTCAATGTGGTTGCCCTGCAACTGCCGCCTCTGCGTGAGCGTGGGGAGGACATTCCCCTGCTGGCCATGCACTTTTTGAAGCAGTTTGCCGAGCGCAACGGCAAGACGGTCAAGGGATTTACGCCTACCGCCATGGATCGTCTGCTGAAGCATTCGTGGCCGGGCAATGTGCGCGAGCTGGAAAATGCCGTCGAACGGGCTGTGGTTTTGCTGGTGGGGGATTATATCAGCGAGCGTGAACTGCCGCCTACTATCGCTGGTCAGGAGGCAGAGAGCGCGGCGGCAGCGCGGGTTGATTTTGCCAATATGACGCTTGAAGAAATCGAGCGCATGGCGGTGGCCGACACGCTGGCCCAGGTGGGCGGCAACAAGAGCGAGGCCGCCCGCAGGCTGGGTATCAATCGCAAGACGCTGCTGGCCAAGCTGGGCGAGGGAAAGTAGCGCGCGATTGCGGTGATCAGGTCACAGACGAATTTTCTGACGCGGACGCTATCCGCCTGATTCTGGCTGCTGCGATGAAGGATGTCAGCAAAGGCAAAATGCAGCCGGGGCTGACGGGGTGGGCGAGGTAGAAAAGGCAACAAAGCAAGAAAGGCAAAAGATGTAAGAGGTCAGCGGCGGCGGGGTTGGTGAGCCCGTCGGGCTGATTTACGCAAACCCGTCTTTTTCGTCCTGACGGCGTCAACGTCGCGTTTTTGATGCTCACGTACACGAGTACGCTGCGCTCAAAAACGCGACGTTTCCTTGTCAGGCCGGAAAATACGTATTTTGCAAATAGCCCAACACCAGCCATCGCTTCCGCTTCGCTCCAGCGAGTTTAAGGAAGGCGACGCCACGACCTGCTTTTGATGGTGAAAGGATTTTCTGACGCGTACGCTATCCGCCTGATTCTGGCTGCTGCGATGAAGGATGTCAGCAAAAGGCAAAATGCAGCCGGGGGCTGGCTGGGTGGGTGAGGTAGAAAAGGCAAGAAAGCAATAAAGCCAAAAGCATGTAAGAAGTCAGCGGCGGCGGGGGGTGAGCCCGTCGGGCTGATTTACGCAAACCCGTATTTTTCGTCCTGACGGCGTCAACGTCGCGTTTTTGATGCTCACGTACACGAGTACGCTGCGCTCAAAAACGCGACGTTTCCTTGTCAGGCCGGAAAATACGTATTTTGCAAATAGCCCAACACCAGCCATCGCCTCCGCTTCGCTCCAGCGAGTTTAAGGAAGGCGACGCCACGACCTGCTTTTGATGGTGAAAGAATTTTCTGACGCGTACGCTATCCGCCTGATTCTGGCTGCTGCGATGAAGGATGTCAGCAAAAGGCAAAATGCACCGGGGGCTGGCTGGGTGGGCGAGGTAGAAAAGGCAAGAGAGCAATAAAGCCAAAAGCATGTAAGAAGTCAGCGGCGGCGGGGGGTGAGCCCGTCGGGCTGATTTACGCAAACCCGTATTTTTCGTCCTGACGGCGTCAACGTCGCGTTTTTGATGCTCACGTACACGAGTACGCTGCGCTCAAAAACGCGACGTGTCCTTGTCAGGCCGGAAAATACGTATTTTGCAAATAGCCCAACACCAGCCATCGCTTCCGCTTCGCTCCAGCGAGTTTAAGGAAGGCGACGCCACGACCTGCTTTTGATGGTGAAAGAATTTTCTGACGCGTACGCTATCCGCCTGATTCTGGCTGCTGCGATGAAGGATGTCAGCAAAAGGCAAAATGCAGCCGGGGGCTGGCTGGTGGGTGAGGTAGAAAAGGCAAGAAAGCAATAAAGGCAAAAGATGTAAGAGGTCAGCGGCGGCGGGGGGTGAGCCCTTTGATCGTGACTGCACGGAGCGTTGCATTGCCGTAACCGTGACGCTATAGCTACACTAATTTTGTATTTTTAGTGAAAGTTATCATGTAGTTGAAACAGTTTCTGCAGGAGCGGGTACAAAGCTCACTTGCAGTAATCAAACCGATCAACGGTATTCGGCTGAAGCGGAATATGATTCGAAGTGAAAGCGTGCTCTGGCATTTACGCGTCGCGGAGGGAGATCGCCTGAGCGAGCAAAGCGAGGGAAGGAAGCTCCCGCAGCACAGGACGCGTGCCCTCGCCAAGCTATGGTAATTGAAAACCTCAAGGGGGTGGTTCGGGGGGGATGCAAGGGGGGCCGCGCAGGGGGCGCAGCCCCATAACCGGCCCCGCCTTGCCGTGCGCCGCGCAGGCGTCCCAAACTTCGCCGGAGGGCGAAACCCTGTGCCCGCAGGGCAGGATGAACGAAACATCCCCCGCCGGGCAGGCGAGAGTAGCTCGCCGCGCAGGCGTCCCAAACTTCGCCGGAGGGCGAAACCCTGTGCCCGCAGGGCAGGATGAACGAAACATCCCCCGCCGGGCAGGCGAGAGTAGCTCGCCGCGCAGGCGTCCCAACTTCGCCGGAGGGCGAAACACTGTGCCCGCAGGGCAGGATGAACGAAACATCCCCCGCCGGGCAGGATGAACGAAACATCCCCCGCCGGGCAGGCGAGAGTAGCTCGCCGCGCAGGCGTCCCAACATCGCCGGAGGGCAGAAAATTCAAATAACGACCGCCGCGCAGGCGAAAACAGCCCGCGCTGCACAGGCGCAAAAAAACAAAAACCCCGGCTGCAGCGGTGCAACCGGGGAAATTTGCGTATGCAGGCGACCTAACGCTTGCGGGTTTCGCTCGCGGGGCTGTCCACGTACAGCCAGAACAGCGCCCCAAGCTGCAGGGGCTTGGGCTGGCCGTCGGGGCCTTTAAGCGGGTCGCCGGGTATGCTGGCCATGCAGCACCACCAGCCGGGCTGGTTGAGCACAAAGGCAAATTCGCCCTTGTTGTTGGTGCGCGCCGCGATATCCTCATGCCATGAGGTCGGCACGGAGCGTTTTTCGGTATTTATGCGCGCCATGCGCACAGAGGCGGCGGGCAGCGGCTTGCCATCCATAAGCACCACGCCCGAAAACATGGCGGGTGCAGTGAGCCCAAACGGGCGTGCAAGCGGAACAATTTCAAAGCGCTGGCCCACAGGCAGGCTCCAGCCGCGTTCAACGCCGTAAACCGGAAGCGTGGTTTTGACATAGTGCTGCAAAAAACGTCCGTGCGCAGCATCCCACCATGGGCGTCCTTCGATGATAAACTGGTAAAGCCCGGGTTTGGTCAGAGCCACATTGGCTCCCCAGGCCTTCTGGTTGAGGTAGCGTATTTCTTCCAGGTCCCCCAGCAGGTCGCGCCGTTCGGGCTGCGCAACACCGTCCTTGATGGGCGTGGCGCTGTCGTATCGCAGTACTGCAAACATCTGCGGCATATCCATGACCAGCCCTTCGTACTGAAAGGGGCGCATCATGGTTATGAGCACGTCCAGTTCTTCGTTGATCTGGGCTTCAGCGGGTGCGGGGGCTGTAGCAGGTGCTGCGGCCTGGGTCTGTTCCGGCTTGGCAGGAGCTTCAGCCGGGCTTGCGTCGCCGGTGTGCGCGGGCTTGCTGTCCGCAGCAGGCTGCTCCGGCTGCTTTGCGCTGGAGTCGGCGGGCTGGTCAGCCTTGCCCGTGGCGGCCTTGGCCTCCTGCGGGCGTTTTTCGTCCTTTTTGTCTTCACGCTTGGCAGGGACATCCTGCTTTGGACGGGGTGAGGGAGCTTCAACGCTCGGCTGGCTGGGGACAAGCAGGGTTACCTGCGCTTGCGCGCTGGCGGTAAAGACCAGGCAGGCAAAAAAAGCCCATAGTGCCGCAACGGCGGCAGTTCTGTGTTTAAAAAACCCCAGATAACAGGAACAGTGTGCGCTGGGCATGGAAACTCCTGGCTGCGCCCGCATGCCCGCGTATGCGGCGGTTAAACACGGTTTGCACGCAAAAAGGGTGCAGGCGCTGGTGTATGTGCCCTGTGTATAGCTCAAGAGCATGAGCTTGTCATGTGGTGCTTGTGCGACATGGCGGAGTGGATTGCACATCCGTCGGTTGCGGGGCGCTGTTGAGAGGCGTCCGTGCTGCAAAAACAGCATCCACCCGCGCAGCGCCGCCTGCAAGCAGGGCCCGCGCCGCAGCGGCCATGGTGCTGCCCGTGGTCAAGACGTCGTCCACCAGCCATACGCGCAGCCCGTTGACGGCGGGCTCGGCGGCAAAACTGTGCCGCACGTTGCTCCGCCGTGCCATGGCGTTGAGCTGTTCCTGTTCTTTGCCGGGCACGGGCCGGGCAAGCATCCGCGTGCCCAGCGGCACACCCGAAAGACCGTGCAGCGCCTTGGCCAGCTCGTGCGCCTGATTATACCCCCTGCGGCGCAGATGGTCAGGGTGCTGCGGCACGGCGATTATTACATCAGGGCGCGGCAGGCAGCCGACGGCATCAAGAAGAAACCCGCCCAACAGCGGGGCAAGGTACAAATGCCCGTCAAATTTGAGTCGCAGCAGGGTATGGCGCAGGGCGCCCCTGTATAGCCCGTGAAAAGCGATGCCGCTCCACGGCGGAGGATTTTGCAGACAGGCGCCGCAAACCACATTGCCTTCATGCGGGTTGGCAGGCGGCAGGCCGCAACGGGGGCAGTGGGGGCCGACGTATGGGGCGAGCAGGGTAAGGCAGTCGGGACAGAGCCGCGTTTCGGCAGCGGTAGCGGACATGGGCGGATAAACAGATGCAGGAGCAGCTGCGGACTCGTACAGCGCGGCGTCAGGGGCAGAAAAGGGGCGCAGACAGTGCACGCAGCGGTTTTGCGCGAGGCCAAGCAGGTTTTGCCAGCGGGCCAGCGATGCCGCCAGCGAGGCGGCCAAACCCAATGGTCGCTGGCCAAAAAAATCGGTACGGCGGTGCTGCAGCGGCGTACTGCGAGACGGCATGCGGCGCGCTCAGGGCTTGCCCATGTCGGGGGGCAGAGCCTGCGGCAGTTCATAAATGGGGGACTGCTCCGTAGCCAGCCTGTGACCCCAGTCGTGCCCCCAGGCGTGCAAGGCAGCCATCACTGCGGGGCGGTCATGCAGGTCTTTGAGCGATTCAAGCCCGCGCAGCAGGCGGGTTTCGCGTATGCCCGCCCCAAGCGGCGCCAGAAAATACTTGAGCGAAAGCAGCGAGCCGGAAAACAGCAGGTTGCCGCGCCGCCGCCCGGCAGTCATGGCCACAAGCACGGGTTTGGTACGCGAGAGCGGCAGGGCAACGCGGTCTTCGCCGCCCTGCTGCGCCCAGAAGCGCTGCGTTCTGTCGATAAGCGCCTTGAAGTGCGCGGGCAAAAAATAAAAATAGATGGGGGAAGAAATCATGATCATCTGCGCCTCGCTGATCATCTGAAAGACTTCTTCCGCCTGATCCATGGGCGCGCACCCGCCGCCGAGACCGGGAAGGGGCCGACCAGCCAGAATGCAATTGTGCGGCGGCCTGGCGCAGCCGCCGCAGCCCGTACAGGGCGAAAAGGCATAATCTCGAAGTGCTGCAGTGCGCAGGTCGGCGCCCGCTTCAGCCATGCCGGCGGCAAAAAGGTCAGCAACGGCATCAGAAACTCCGCCCGCATGGGGGCTGCACTGTAGCACCAGGATGTTGTTCATAGCGTGAATTCACCACAAAAAGGATTGCTTTTTTTCTCATCGCCAATGGTGGTGGAGGGCCCGTGGCCGGGATAGACAACCGTGTCGTCCGGCAGCTTGAAAAGCACCTGCGTCACTGAACGCAGCAGGCCCTCGTGATCGCCGCCGGGAAAATCCGTGCGGCCAATGGAGCGGTAAAACAGCGCATCGCCGCTAAACACAAGGTTTTCATCGGCAAAATACAGAGAAACACCCCCCGGCGTATGCCCGGGTGTGGCCAGTACTTCACATTTCATCCCGCCAAACGAGGTCTTGCCTGCGGGCATGGGCTGCGCCGGGTAGGGCGTAACGGAAGGAAAACCCCACAGGCCGCCCTGCGCGGATTCCGTCCCCGCAAGACAGTCGTCGTCTGTGCTGATAAAAACGGGCGCGTCTGTTGCCTCGCGCAGCTCGGCCACGCCGTACACATGGTCAAAATGGCGGTGGGTGATGCAGATGGCAGCCAGCGTCAAACCGTGCGTGCTCAGATATTCGAGCATGGGGGCCGGGTCGCCGCCCACGTCAACGGCAACAGCCTGTTTGCCGCTGTGGATGAGGTAGCTGTTGGTCTGCAATGGGCCGAGGGGAAAAGTCGCAACGGGCATAAAAATTCCTTTGGTTGGTCGATATTATGCGCTCAATCTGTGATTGTTCGCATGTATTTCGACTTTGGGTATGCTATCGTGGATGAATTTTTCAGGCAAGAGGGTTACAGGTCTGTCGCACTGCGGCGACAACTTTTTTGCTGTTCCACAAGAGCGATAGCCGGACAGGGGGGCAAAATCAAGCGGCCAGGGGAAGCCGCCCGTGTTGCGGATTTGGTGCGTGCGCGCGGACGCCCGGTGTCTTGAAATTTTCTAGACAAGCAGCGCCAGCCACACTACACTTTAAAGATGCAAAACAACTGTCCGCAACTCGATCTTGCGCGTGAAGACCTCATGGAAATGGAAGGTCTGTTGTGCGAACAACTGTCTTCGTTTCTGTCTTTTTCGGGGCATGCCCTGTACTTTCCCACCAGTCGCGCGCCCGAAGAGCCGCAGCTTCTGACGCGCGAGCGGCGGCTGCTGCTGCCGCTGCGCCGCAACGACAGCCAGCTGGGCGTGTTTATGCTGCACGGGGTCAAGGCACGCGAGGCAAGGCCCCTGTTGCCGTTTTTGCCCGCCATTCTGGCTTTGGGGCTGGAAAATCTGGCCCGGGCCAAGGCCATGCGCACTGATGCGGTTACGGGGCTTGCCACGGAACAGGCGCTTTTTGCCCATATGGAAAACGCCGCCGAGCGCCTGCGGGCTTATCTGGAGGAGCCCGGCGCGGAAGAAAGCGGCCCCGCGCCTCTGCATTGGCTGTGCATGGGGCTTGTGCTGTTGCGGCTGTCCAACGGGCAGTCGGTGGTTCGGCGCGGCGGGCACGCCTTTGCGGAAAAGTATTTCAGATCTCTGGCCGATGCCTGCCGCGAGGCCCTGCCCTCTGACGTGCTGGCCGCCCGCGTGGGTCGCTGGGAGATGGCTCTGCTGTTCCCGGCCAGCGGGCGTGGGGCCTGCCACAAGCTGGCGCGGGCCGCGCTCTCGCGCATGGAAGCCGTGCGCATGCCGTACCCGGTGGTGCAAAAGGCCGTGAGGCCGCGCCTGTGCGCCGGTCATGCGCTGTATCCGCAAGATATGCGCGGCACCGAGCTGCATCTGGCCATGTACGATCAGGCCCGGCTGTGCATGGACCGTGCGAGGCTGGCGGCGGATGTGGCCGGGCAGGAGGCTGACGGCGCGGACGCCGTCGAAAGCCGCATCATGCCCTTTGCCCGCATATTGCAGGAGGGCGGCATGGTGCTGGAATCCTTGCCGCTGGGGCGTTTGCGCCTCAGTATCGGGCGGCAGGCCAAGGCGCGCGAGGGGATGCGTTTTGCCCTTTGGGGCAGGGGCGACGGCAGCTCGCCGCGCTACAAGGGCGAGCTTGTGCTGTTGCACACTCGTGATACGGATTCCGTGGCCGAAGTGCTGCATCTCGTGGATATCACCTGTCAGCCGGAGGTGGGCGACAGGCTTACCCTGCTTGGCGAGACCCCTGTGCTGAGCCCGGACCTTGACGAGCACGACCTGACTGGCGCTCTCGGGCCCATCGCGGGAGCGGCGGCTGCTGCCGTACGCGGCAGGGGCGAGGGCGGCGCATTGGCGCAGGCCGGGCCTCAGCCGGAATGCGCGGGCGGCCTGTGCGGCCACGGCGATTTTTTGAACCGGTTTGCCCAGGAGGCGGAACGGCGCAGCCGTTTTACCCTGTGCCTGTTGCGGCTTGAGCCGGGCAGCGCCGAAACTGCCGATATAGAAGGGACGCAGGCCGCGTCCGCGCCGCAGGATATGGTTGCGGAAAACGCAAACCGGCAGGGCCTTGTGGACACGGCCCTGAGCGTTTGGCGTGCGGCGCTGGAAAAAGCGCAGGGGGCGCAGACCGACTGCGCCGCCGTAGCCTCGCCCCTGGCCGGGCGCTACGGCAGCAACAGCCTGGTGTTTTTTCATCCCGATGTGGAGGCGCAGGCCCTTGTGCCCCTGTATGAGGAGGTATGCGGGGCACTGACCGGGCAAGGCACGCTGGCCGCTGCCGGGTTGGCCGGGTATCCTTTTTTGCAGTTCAGCCGGGGCGAAATGCCCGACTGCGCGCTGAAGGCGCTGGAATACGCCCTGCTGCTGCCCGACCCCAAGGTGGGGGTGTGCAACTCGCTAGCGCTTAACATCAGCGCCGACCGGCGCTACAGTTTGGGCGACGTGTTTGGCGCTGTCGAGGAGTACAAGCTCGCGCTGTTAGCCGACGAGGACAACGCCATGGCCTGGAATTCGCTTGGCGTGTGCATGGCGGCCCTAGGGCGGCAGCACGAGGCCCGGCGGCACTTTATGGAAGCCCGTCGCCACGGGCCGGATACCGCGCTGGCCGAGCAGATTTACTACAACCTGGGCACCGTCTGTCAGGGGCTGGGTGAAAAGCGGGCTGCGGCGCAGTATTACCGGCAGTGCGTCAAAATCTCGCCCGAGCATCTGTTTGCGCACATCCGTTTGGGGCAGCTGTGCGAGCAGGGCGGCAGACGGGCCGAAGCACGCCGTTTTTACGAAAAAGCCGCAGCGCTTGAGGATGCCCGCCCCAGCGGGCCAAGCCTGGCCCGCAGGCATCTTGCGCGTGTTGCCGTGCGTCAGCGCAAGGGCGGCGAGGCCCGCGAACTGCTGCATGAGGCCCTGGTTCGCAATCCTCAGGACGCCGCCTCCATGCTGCTGCTGGCCAATATCTATCTGGACAGCAACGAAGACCCCGCCATGGCCGAGCTGTTGGCCCGCAAGAGCGTCGGCCTCCACGACAGGCCCGAAGCCTGGCAGGCTCTTGCCCGCGCCCTGCGCAAGCTGGGGCGGGAGGAGGAGGCGCGGGTGGCCGAGGCCAAGGCCGTGCTCTCGTAACTTCTGCTGGCTGGACGATTTTTGCGGTGGCGGAGCCTGCAAAGGGCCCGCCGCGCCAGCCCCCACTTGTTTATTTATGTTCCAGGCCTGTCAGAAAATTTTGCCTGAACCGGCGTGCTCCCCGCCGTTGCGCCAGTGCAGCCTTTGTCCATTCCTGCCTTTAGTGCGTCCTTACGCCAGCAGTCCATTGCTTTTCAGACGCAAGCAAGGCCCCTGTCGCCAGAGGCCTTGCTTCTTTGTGTCGTATGGTTGTGCTGGAGGCTACACTTCGAAGAGCATTTCCAGATCTTCGCGGGTGAGCGACTTCCAGGTGTCCTGACCGGGAATAATGGCCTCGGCCACGCCGCGTTTTGCTTCCTGCAGCTTAAGTATCTTTTCTTCCACCGTATTCTGGCAGATGAGCTTGTACGAAAAGACCTGCCGCGTCTGGCCGATGCGGTGGGTACGGTCGGTGGCCTGACTTTCCACAGCGGGGTTCCACCACGGGTCATAGTGGATAACGTAGTCCGCCGAGGTGAGGTTGAGGCCCGTGCCGCCCGCCTTGAGCGAAATAAGGAAGATGGGAATTTCCGGGGTGTTGTTGAAGCGGTCCACCTGATCGAAGCGGTCTTTGCTCGCACCGTCGAGATAGCAGAAGGGAACCTGCGAAAATTCCAGCCACTGCTTGATGATCTGCAGCATCTGTACAAACTGCGAGAATACCAGCACTTTGTGCCCGCCTTCCACGATTTCCATAATCATGTCTTTGAAGGCGTCGAACTTGCCCGACGGCAGGTTGTTGGAAAAGCCGGGCATGTCGAGCTTGAGCAGACGCGGGTGGCAGCAGATCTGGCGCAGCTTGAGCAGGGCGTCGAGAATGGACATCTGGCTTTTTGCAAGGCCCTTTTGGTCCACATCGGCCAGCACTTGGGCACGCAGCTTGCGCGCCAGAGCCGCGTACAGCTCTGCCTGGGCGTCTTCGAGCGCGCAGCAGGTGACGCTCTCCACCTTGGGCGGCAGATCCTTGGCCACCTCGGCCTTGGTACGCCGCAAGATAAAGGGCCGCACGCGGGTGCGCAAGTAGTCGAGGGTTTCCGCATCGCCGTCCTTGATGGGTTTGACGATGCCCCGCTGGAAGGCGTGCTGCGAACCCAGAAAGCCCGGCATGAGAAACTCAAACAGCGACCACAGCTCAAAGAGGTTGTTCTCGATGGGCGTGCCCGACAGGCACAGGCGCATGCGGGCGTTGATGCGGCGCACGGCGCGCGCCGTGATGGTATTGGGGTTTTTGATGTTTTGGGCTTCGTCAAGGATGACGGTGTTGAACTCGTACTTTTCCATCTCTTCCAGGTCGCGCCGCAGCAGCGCGTATGTGGTGATGATAAGGTCCGAGTTTGAAATGTGCTTGAACATGCCCTCGCGGCGCGTGCCGTAAATGGTCAGCCGCCTGAGGCCGGGCACAAACTTTTCCGCTTCGCGCTCCCAGTTGGGCAGCACCGAAGTGGGCACAACGATGAGGTTGGGGCCATCGTGGTGCACGTCAATCATATGCTGGATGAAGGCCAGCGTCTGCACTGTCTTGCCAAGGCCCATTTCGTCGGCGAGTATGCCGCCAAACCCGTACTCGGAGAGAAAGTTGAGGTACGAGAGGCCCTGTACCTGGTAGCTGCGCAGGTTGGCGTTGAGGCCCTTGGGCGGCGCAATGGGCCGAACCTCGCGGAACGAGCGGATTTTTTCGCGCAGGTTGTTCCAGAAGGAGTCTGTGGCCGCGCCGGGGAGGTCTTCCAGCAGGCTGTCGAGCACCGGGGCCTCGAACTGCTTGAATTTTTGCTGGGGGGGCTTTGAAGGGTCGAGACCCAGAGCCGTAAGCTTGTGCGAAAGTTTTTCGAGCCATGCCTCGGGCAGGCTGGTGTACGAGCCGTCTTTCAGCTGCACGTAGCGCTTGCCGCGCGTCCAGGCCTTCCATATTTTTTCCAGGGGCAGGCTCTGGCCTTCGTACTCCACATTGATGTCGAGCGAAAACCACTTTTCCTTCTCGTTGCTGACGACCTCCGCCGTGATGTTGGAAGAGGCCGTGCGCACCTTGTAGCGGGAGAGGGCCTTTTCGCCGTAGACGCGGTAGTTTTCGATGAGCTTGGGGTACGAATCAAGCAGAAAGGCAATGGCTTCTTCCGGCTCGAGAAACCACAGCTTGCTTGAGCGGGCCTGAAAGTCCATGCCGCTCAACTCGTTCATCAGCTGGGCTTCTTCGTCCTGATGACGGCGCACCAGGTAGGTCTGACCCTCAAAGGCGTAGCTGCCGGTCTGGAAGTCGGGGTTTGGGCCGTTGAGTGTAAATTCGCCGTGGCGCGTCTCGTAAATGTTGTCGATTTCAAGCGTCAGCAGGCTGCCCTCCTCGTCGAGGAAGAGCTTGGGATTATACGTGGCAGGCTGAAAAACCGGTTCCATGAGCTTGAGGAACTGCTGCGGCTCGTACAGCTCTGAGGCGGGCAGGCGCGTCCACACGCGGTCGAGAAATTCGGAAATTTCTTCGTGCGGCACAACCGGGCGCTCGTAAATGAGGTTGCGCACCAGCGAGGGATACAGACCCGTCTGCACCGGGTAAAAATTGTGCTGATAGCAGACCCACAGCGGCATTTGCCCATGAAAGGTGATGGGCGCGTCCTCGGGCGAGGTGCTTTCGGGCTGGTTGCGGTCGCCGGGGTTGCTGCGCCCCGCGCGTATGGGCAGGGGCGGGCGTCCCTCGCGCTTGAGCAGCACCTCAAAACGAAAGCCCGCGTCGTCAAGTATGGGCTTGAGCTTGAGGGCAAAGGGCGTGCTCTCGATGCGGCAGGGTTTGTCCGTGTCTTTCCACAGCAGGTAATATTCTTTGCGCACAGACCAGAAAAACCACGAGGTCAGCCCTTGTGGAATTTCAACCCGATGCCCGTAATAGTCGAGGTGCTGGCCGATCTGCCGGGCGACATGCGGCAATTGTGGTGAGAATTCGCACCATTCGGGGTTTTGGATGATCTGGTCCAGCGTTACCTCGCTGTGTACGCTGGAGAGCCCGGACTTGTTTTGCCGACCACGGAAAAAGGAAACCAGCAGGCGGCCCTGCTCCGGTTCAAATCGAAAGATGAGGTAATGGCGGCCCGGCTCCGGCTCCATGTCGGTGGAAAAAAAGTTGCGGAAGCTCTGTTTCCAGTCGGTGCTGGGGGGCGGGGTTTCTTCCGGGTCGCCCTGTTCCTTGCGCAGTTCTTCCACAAGGCGTAATGCCAGAGCGGCCACATGGCGGCAAATGCCGGTGAACGCGTCAGAGCAGTTGCACTGGTGGTGGGTGCTGCGATCCGTAATGGTAAGGCTCAGGCTCGGCGTAAAGACCTGCAGATCGTCGCCCTGTATGACGCCCTGCACATCCCAGGTTTCGCCCTCCTGGATATTTATTTTTTGCACCTCACCTTCGGACAGGATATAGTAGGCGGCGTCACGAATGTATTCCGGCACGCTATCGTGCAGAAAAGCTTGGCACATTTCGCGGACGACGCTCTGTTCAGATCGACTCATGGGTTCCCCAAAATACTCCGCAGAAATTTCTGGAAAATTCCAGAAACGGAGAGACGTTATGACGTTTGCGACAAATAGCACAGGTGGGGGGGCGAAAGCAATATGATGTGTCTCTTTTATGAAAAAAATAAATTTTGAGCGCTCAATCAATATGTTGGACCCAATATCATACTGCCGAGACAGGATTTTTTACGGGAAAAAAGCGGGTTTTATGGGCATTATTTTATCCGTGTTTATCTGCTTATGGAGTTTGCCCGCATTCTGCGCATCCTCTCCTGGCGACCTGCCCGAAGAAACCGGAGCGGATTTGGCAAAAAGCGCCGCGCCCAGCGGCCCCCCCTCCGACGGGGGCAGTATTTTTTTTGGAACCATAGGCGAGGCGTCAAACCTTATTCCCTATCTTACCTCCGACTCAGCCTCGCATGAGGTGGCCGAGCTCATCTACGTGGCCCCCCTGCGCTACAACAAAGACCTGCAGGCAGAACCCTGGGCGGCGGAATCGTGGAGCATGGAGGACGAGGGCAGGCTCATGCGCTTTACCCTGCGCAAGGGCATACTGTGGGAAGACGGGCAGGAACTCACGGCGGATGACGTGGCCTTTACCTGCAAGCTGGCAGCCGACCCCGCCACCGGCAGCCCTTACGCCGAGGATTTTTTGCGCATCAAGGACCTGCGCGTCATCGACCGCTATACCTTTGAGGTGCGCTACGACCAGTTTTTTGCCCGGGCGGTCTCCACCTGGATGAACCCCATCCTGCCCAAACATATTCTGGAAGGGCAAAATATTCGTTCAACGCCCTTTGCCCGCAAACCCATGGGCGCTGGCCCCTACCGCCTCAAATCGTGGGAGCCGGGCAGCCGCATCGTGCTTGAGGCTTCGCCCACATATTTTGCGGGCAAGCCGCACATAAACGAGGTGGTCTACAGAATCATACCCGACAACGCCACCATGTTTATGGAAACACGCGCGGGCAGGCTGGACGTTATGGACCTCTCGCCCCTGCAGTACCTGCGGCAGACCTCTGGGCCCGAATGGCAAAACAGGTTTCACAAATTCCGGTATCTGGCCTCGGTCTATATTTTTTTGGGGTTCAACCTCGAACATCCGTTTTTTAAGGACGTGCGGGTGCGGCGGGCCATCTCCATGGCCATCGACCGCGACGGCATCATCAAGGGGGTGCTGCTGGGGCAGGGCGTTCCGGCTTTTGGGCCGTTCAAGCCCGGCTCGTGGCCCTATCATCCGGGGCTCAAGCCCATGCCCAGAAATGTGGCCGCCGCCCGCGCCCTGCTGGCCGAGGCTGGCTTTGCCGACCACAATGGTGATGGGTGTGCTAGACCGCGACGGCCAGCCTCTGGCCTTTACCATTCTGACCAACCAGGGCAACGAGCAGCGCATACTTGCTGCCACCGTGATGCAGTCGCAGCTCAGGGAGGTCGGCATCGACGTGCGTATCCGCACCGTAGAGTGGGCGGCCTTTATCCGCGAATTTGTCAACAAGGGGCGCTTTGACGCCGTGCTCCTGGGTTGGACCATCCCGCAGGACCCGGATCTGTATTCCGTATGGCATTCGTCGCAGACCTTTGAGGGCGGGCTCAATTTTACCCACTACCGCAACCCCGAGGTGGACAGGCTGCTTGAAGAGGCGCAGTCGACGCCCAACCAGAAAAAACGGGCCGAGCTGTATTACCGGATTCAGGAAATTTTTGATGCCGACCAGCCGTACTGCTTTTTGTTTGTGCCCTATGCCCTGCCTGTGGTGCAACGGCGTTTTCAGGGTATCGAGCCTGCTCTTGCGGGCATCATGTATAATTTTGAAAAATGGTGGATTCCCAAGATCTTGCAACAGCCGCAAATGCAGCCTTAAACGTGCGAACGTCGGCATCGGCCCTGCCTGAGGCGCGTGGCTGCGGCTGGCGCGCAGGGTGTGGCAAGGTCTGCCGCGCCCCTTGCGGGTAGTTGCAATACTGCGTGCGGACGCAGTATTCTTGGGGGTTGCCCGCTCGCAGCGTTGACAAGGCCGCGCCAGTCGGAACATAGTTTAACACGTGGTGAAGAGATTTTTTTACGCTGTGGGTGGATGTTACGCATGATTCGTATTCAGGAAATTCTCGATAAGGTTTCGGCAGGCAACCCCAACGCGGATCTGGAGCTGATCCAGAAGGCGTATGTGTTTGCCGCCACCGCCCATGCGGGGCAGACCCGCCTTTCGGGTGAACCTTACCTCTCCCACCCGCTGGCGGTGGCCAGCATCCTGGCAGAAATGGGCTTTGACGAGCCCACCATCGCAGCCGGTCTGCTGCACGATACGGTGGAAGACACCAAGGCCACCATTGAAGAGCTGGACGAAAATTTTGGCGAAGAAGTGGCCGACATCGTCGACGGCGTCACCAAGATCAGCCAGATTACCTTTGAAAACAAGGAAGAAGCCCAGGCAGAGAACATCCGCAAAATGATTTTGGCCATGAGCCACGACATGCGGGTTCTTATGGTCAAACTGGCCGACCGCCTGCACAACATGCGCACGCTTGATTTTCAAAAAAGCCACAAGCAAAAGCGCATAGCTCAGGAAACCATGGACATCTACGCGCCCCTGGCCAACCGGCTGGGCCTGTATGTGATGAAGCGCGACCTGGAAGACCTGAGCTTCAAATATCTGCGCCCCGACATCTACAACCAGATCGAGCACTGGCTAGACAACCATCAGGTTGTGGAAAAGCAGATCATCGGCAAGGTCGTGGGGCTGATTCAGGATCTGCTGGAATCAAACGACATCTCCGGGCAGGTTTACGGGCGCATCAAGCACAAGCACAGCATCTACAAAAAGATGCAGGCACAGTCCATGACCCTGGACGAAATGCACGACATCATGGCCTTTCGGGTGCTGGTGCAGGACATCAAGGATTGCTACGCGGTGCTGGGGCTTGTGCATTCCCAGTGGCGGCCATGTGCACGGGCGCTTTAAAGATTACATTTCCATGCCCAAGACCAACGGCTACCAGAGCCTGCACACCACCGTCATCGGGCCGGAAGGCGAGCGTATTGAAATTCAGATACGCACCGAAGAGATGCACCGGCAGGCCGAGCATGGCGTGGCCGCGCACTGGCTGTATAAGGAAAAAGGCCGCGTCAACAGCAAGGATCTTGAGCAGTTTGCCTGGTTGCGCGAAATTTTTGAGCGCCAGAGCGAAGAGACGGACTCCCGCGAGTTTATGCACTCGCTCAAGATGGATCTGTTCAAGGACGAGGTGTACATCTATACCCCCGCTGGCGACGTCAAGGAACTGCCGGAAGGCGCAACACCCCTCGATTTTGCCTTTGTCATCCACTCCAAGGTCGGCCAGCACTGTAGCGGCGCAAAAATCAATGGCCGCCTCATGCCCCTGGGCACAGAGCTGAAAAACGGCGATGTGGTCGAAATTCTTACCGACCCCACGCGCAATCCCAACCGCGACTGGCTCAAGATAGTCAAAACCGCCAAGGCCCGCAGCCGTATCCAGCACTATCTGCGCACCGAAGAGCGCGCGCACGCCGTGGCGCTGGGGCGCGACCTGCTTGAAAAAGAAGGGCGCAAGGTCAGCCTCAACGTGGGCCGCGCCACCAAGGAGGGGCACCTGGCCATTGTGGCCCAGGAAATGAATTTTGAAAGCGTGGACGACATGGTGGCCGCCGTGGGCTACGCCCACACCACTCCCCGCAAGGTGCTCAATCGCCTGTACGCAGCGCTGCATCCCGAGGCCGCCACTGCCGCCGAGCCTGCCCCGCCCACGGTCAAGGAGAGCAAGGAGGCCGCCTCGCGCAAGGGCGAGGGCGTGGGCATATCCGGGGTGGACGGCGTGCTCATGCGTTTTGCCAAGTGCTGTAACCCCGTGCCGGGTGATCCCATTATTGGCTATATCAGCCGGGGGCTCGGCATCAGCGTGCACCGGGCAGACTGCCCCAATGTAGCCAATATGGAGCCTGAGCGGCTTATCTCGGTGCACTGGGACGGCATGGAAGAAAAGCCCTACGCTGCGGGCATATTCATTATCGCCAAAAACGAGCAGGGCGTGCTGGCCAAGGTTGCCGAGGTCATGGCCCGCAACAACGTCAATATTATCGGCCTGAATATGGACAATCAGGTGGATGGCCGCGCCAAGATGCGTTTTACCGTCGAAGTGCGCGACGCCACCCAGCTGTATCAGCTTATCGAAGCCATACGCGTACTGCCGCCCATATTTGAAGTGGTGCGCGACACTGAGGTCGACGCCACATAGACGCCGCGCCCGACAATGGCGTAAAACCGGCTGCTTCTAACGAGGCAGCCTTTTTTTGCGCTTTTTGCCGCTGCTGGGTTGGTTGTGGCCCTTGACAGGTTGCTTATATCACGTCGCTTTATAATAAGGTGGCCAGTCAGAATCAAAAGCGCATAAAAAAATGTATTTCACTGGATGCAATGTGTGATGCAAGCAACTGTGTTTAAGTATGAACAAATTTGTATTGGTTACTTGAGCTATATTTTGTCTTTTATTGGGGTAAGTATAGATGTGGTAACCTAAAATGCACTTTGTATGTTTATTTAAAATCGTTTATATGATAAAAAATATTATACTTTTATTTGCGCTTATTGCGTCATTATCAGTTTGCATGCATATGTTAAATTGTAGATGTGATAATGGCAAACATGTCAAAAACAACCTAAATTAATTTACATTTTGTCCGTATTATGAAATGTGTGATATATCCGCGTCAAAGAATACTTTTGCTGATCTAAACTGACATGCAAAAAAAGGTGTTGTTATGCCAAAAATTACAACAATGCAGAAATTGTCAGGGTTAAGTCTGCTCCTGTGTTTATTTACAGTGATTATAGGTATGTATGGCGTCGGTAAACTGAACAAACTTGCCGTTGATGTTGAAGAACTGAACTCCATGCATATGCGTGGTCTTAATCTTGTCCGTGTGCTCAATATAGACATCCTGCGAATTATCCGTGAGGAAAAAAACCTGATCATCAGCACAACGGAAGAAGGCAATCGTCATGCTCTGGATAATGTACGCAAGGAATATGAGATATTAAATGGCCACCTCAAAGAGATGCCGCGCTATTTTGTCACGCAGACCGCCGCGCAGATGCTGTCGGAGCTGAACGCCATGGTCAGCGAATGGCGCAATGTGCATGACAAGATCATGGAACTGGGCAATACGACTGACCCCGCAATGAATGAGCAGGCGCAAGAGTTGTCGTCAACGCAGGGGCGCGTACTGGCAAGAAAACTCGCCGATCAGCTGCAGGCCATTGGCGAAAGAAAAATGGAATTCGCTCAGGAACTGAGCAACAGAAGCATCAAGGACTATGAAACCGCACGGATGATGACCATCGCGGGCGTGGTGTTGTCTGTCATCATCGGCCTTGGCCTGGGCTATGCTATTTCGCGCAATATGCTGCGCCAGCTTGGCGACGAGCCGATTGCACTTTCCGAGCTGGCCTTGCAGATTGCTGGCGGCGACCTGGAAGCAAAGTTTAACCCCGCGCGGCCCGATATCGGCGTTTTTGGAGCCATGAAGCGAATGGTCGCCACGCTCAAGGGCAAAATTGCCGAGGCTGATGAAAAGAGCCAGCAAGCGCGGGAAGAATCCCAGCGCGCCCAACAGGCCACGACCGATGCGGAAGAAGCCCGCCGTCAGGCCGAGCGCGCCAAGGCCGAGGGCATGCTTCAGGCTGCGCGGCAGCTTGAAGGCGTGGTGGGAATTGTCACCTCCGCCTCTGAAGAACTGTCTGCCCAGATAGAACAGTCTAGCCGTGGCGCTGACGAACAGTCTGGCCGCGTGCGCGAAACCGCAACCGCCATGGAAGAGATGAACGCCACCGTGCTGGAAGTTGCCAAAAATGCCCAGCAGGCTGCCGATGTGTCAAACAACGCCAAGAATCAGGCCATAGAAGGGGCGCAGATAGTCAACGATGCCGTCAAGGGCATATCCACGGTGCACACACAGTCTATTGCCATGAAGCAGGACATGGATGCCCTGGGCAAGCAGGCGGAAAGCATCGGGCAGGTCATGGGCGTCATTGCCGATATTGCCGACCAGACCAACCTGCTTGCCCTCAACGCCGCCATTGAGGCCGCCCGCGCTGGCGACGCCGGGCGCGGCTTTGCCGTGGTGGCCGACGAGGTGCGCAAACTGGCGGAAAAAACCATGACGGCAACGCAGGAGGTGGGCCGGGCCATCAAGGAGATCCAGGCAGGCACCGCAAAGAATATTCAGAATGTCGAGCAGAGCGGCGTAGCCATTGAGGCGGCCACAAAACTCTCTGTGCAGTCGGGCGAATCGCTGAAAAATATTCTTGAGTATGTTCAGCTGGTCAATGATCAGGTGCAGTCCATCGCCACCGCAAGTGAACAGCAGTCTGCCGCCAGTGAGGAAATAAACCGTTCTGTCGAGCAGATTTCGAGCATTTCGGCCGAGACTGCCCAGGCAATGGAGCAGGCCTCAAGGGCGGTGGTTGATCTGGCCCAGCAGTCGCAGGCGTTGCAGAAACTTATTGGCGAGATGAAAAGCCAGGGATAATCGCCTCGCGCCCGCCGTATCTAAAGGCCGCCCCTGCCGGGCGGCCTTTAGATACGGCGGGCGCCCGTTGAGCGCACCTGTGCGCGAAACAGAGAACCACCCGCTATTGCTATGTCCCCCATCAGGTAGACAAAACAAAAAACATACGGCTTAAACTCTGAAAACATGATGGGGGTGTTTCATGTCTGATGGTAAGAAGACCACATATTCACCCGCTTTCAACTAAGAAGCGTAAAGTTTTTTTTCTTAATCGTAGGCATAGCCAGTAAAAAATTGTAATAAGCTGGAAATAAAGGATAAAAAGACTCTTCTAGAATGGGTTCCCAAGGTTATCTGTGGATAATCGTTGGAAAATGGACGCGATAACAATAGCCATGCAAAACATCGTGGACGGCCCCGAACGAAGTTTCCATATGTAGCGGATGTCGCTGGCGTAAAAGATGACCGAGATTATTTAAAAAAAACGCTATCGCTCCCGATTTGGGTACGAATGGGTAGCGCACCCCAAAAGAGCCCTTCCAACACAATTGATGAAAAGCGCGTTCATTTATCATCGCCAACACCCAGTTTAGGGTAACTGCGACCGACGGCGAAAGTCAGCACAAGCCCCCTTGCCGGGCAGTGCCGACTTTTTTGCGCCGGGCGCAGTTGTATCGCATGAGGGCAGGGTAATCTTGCCATCCTGATAGTGCGGTGGCATACTTACGGGATGAACATCACCTCCGCAGCGCAGCCCCGCCTACCGCAGCCTCCCCTGGCAGAGAGTAATCGTCCTCTGGCCGATCTGCCCCCTTTGCCGTCGCTCTGCCGTGCCAGCGTACCGCGCCCGGTACCCGGCGATGCCGCCTGCTTTGCCCTGTGGGACAAATACGCCATGCTGCCCAATATCCGGCGGCATTCGCTGCTGGTGGCGCATGTGGCTACGGTTCTTGCCCAGCGCGCAGCCGACATGGGCCTTGCCGTGCACGTGCCCGAGGTGCGGGCTGGTGGGCTGCTGCACGACATCGCCAAAACCTACTGCGTCAAACACGGCGGCAGCCATGCGCAGGTAGGCGCGGCCTGGGCGGTGGCTGAAACAGGCAATTATGCCATTGCCCAAGGCGTAATGATGCACGTCTGGTGGCCGTGGGCCCTGCCCCATGGGCCGGACATCTGCTCCCTGCCGTTTTTTGTCATCTATGCGGACAAGCGTATCAGGCACGACGCCTGCGTTACGCTTGAAGAACGTTATGAAGACCTGCTTGAGCGCTATGGCCGCACTGAGGCCGCACGCGAGGGCATCGGCGTGGCCTACAGACAGGGAAAAAATATTGAGAGCGCCCTTGAGGCGCAGCTGGGATGGACCCTACATGAAAATTCTTTTGATTGCGGGCGGGTGGTCGACTGAGCGCGAGGTTTCGCTCAACGGCGCGCGCGCCATGCAGCAGGCGCTTGCGGAGCGCGGCCATGCGGTAACGTTTTTTGACCTGCTTTCAGGCTTTGACAGCCTGCTTTCCACCGCAGAAGGGCACGATTTTGCGCTTATCAATCTGCACGGCGCGCCCGGCGAGGACGGTCTGGTGCAGGCCATGCTTGAACGCGTGGGCTGCCCCTATCAGGGGTCCGGCCCTGCGGGGTCTTTTCTCGCGCTCAACAAAAGCGCCGCCAAGCAGATTTTCCGGCACGCCGGGCTGCCCACGGCAGACTGGGAGTTTTTGCCCTGTCCGCCCGCCGAGGGCTGGCAGCCTGCGCTGGCTTACCCGCTGTTTGTCAAAAGCAATACGGGCGGCTCGTCGTTGCGCATGGGCCGCGCCACCAACAGGGCAGAACTTGACGCCGTGTTGCGGGGTATTTTTGCGGCGGGCGATGAAGTGATCATGGAGCCTGTGCTGGCCGGACGCGAGGTGACTTGCGGCATCCTGGGCGACACCGCCCTGCCGCCTATCCTGATTGAACCCGTGGCTGGCGACTTTTTTGACTACGAGAGCAAGTACGCCAAAGACGGAGCGCGTGAAATATGCCCCGCGCCCATCAGCTCCGAGTTGACCGCCCGCGTGCAGAAGCTTGCGCTGGCCGCTCACAGGGCGCTTGGCCTGCGCGGTTACAGCCGGGCAGATTTTATTCTGGGGCCGGACGACAGCCTGACCATCCTTGAGGTCAACACGCTGCCGGGCATGACAGCCACAAGCCTTGTGCCTCGCGAGGCCCGCACGGTGGGCATGGATTTTGGCCAGCTGCTCGAGCGCCTTATAGAGCTGGGCATGGCCGGGCAGGCTCGCGGCTGACAGCCTGGCTTGCCGATGCCGGAGGGCAAGGGAGTTTCAATGTCTGAAGCGTTGTCCCATCCAGCCGGTTTGGGCGACCAGCTGCATAACCGTCATGCGCGTTTTGTGCCCATTGATTTGGGCACATGGCCAAGACGCCAGTACTTTGACTACTATTTCAATAAATAAAGTGCCGCTATTCCATTACGGCGCAGGTGGACATAACCGGCTTGATGCAGGCGCGCGAGGGACGCAGGTTTTTTCCCTGCCTGCTTTATCTGCTCATGGCCGCTGTCAACGGAGAGCCGACGCCAGCAGAGAGCTGCTCCGACGCCACGGCGGCGAAGGACGAACACAGCCGGGGCAGCATGCAGATGCCATTGCCATTGCCGGACGGCGGCTGGCCGGGCAAGGACGTGAGCCGTACCTTTCGTTTGTCGATGGACGCGGAGGGCAATCTTGGCTGGTGGACGTTCTGCAACCCGGTTTATACGCTGTTTCATCAGAGCGATTGCAGCTTTTCTGATGTATGGAGCGAATGGACTGCGGATTTTTGCACATTTTATTGCCGCGTGCTTGAAGACATGGCACGTTATGGCGGCGCAACCGGGGTAACGGCACGCCCGGACAAGCCCGGCAACTTTTGTTCCATATCCTCGTTGCCCTGGCTTTCATTTACTTCTTTTGCACAGGATACGTACGCCGAATCCCGTATGCTTTTTCCTCTGCTGCGCAGCAGGCAAACACTATGAGCAGAGCGGCAGAACGCTGCTGCCGCTGTCTGTCTGCGTACACCATGCCGTGGCTGACGGGTATCACACCTCGTGGCTGTTCTACCGCGTGCAACAGCTCGCCAACGCGGCCAGGCTCTGGCTGCGCTGAGTGCTGACGCTGCTAATACTCCGCATGGGGCCAACCAATTTGCGGAATTTTTGTCACCAGCCTCCCCAGGCTCAGTGATAAACCACCTTTTTATCCGGTTGGGTTCATGAAGCACAGCAAAACGCTGACAGGGCATTTGGCGGCCCTGATCTGTATTCTCGTATGGGGAACAACGTTTGTTTCGACCAAGGTCTTGTTGCGCGCATTTTTGCCTGTAGAAATACTGCTATTTCGCTTTTTGCTGGGATACGCGGCCCTTTGGCTGGCCTGCCCGCGTTTTTTGCGCATTGCCGACAAGCGGCAGGAGGTTCTGTTTGCCTGTGCGGGCCTGTGCGGGGTGACGCTCTATTTTTTGCTTGAAAATGTGGCGCTTACCTACACGTTTGCCTCAAACGTGGGCGTGATTGTGGCTGTCTCGCCGTTTTTTGCCGGTCTGCTGGCTTTTTGGCTGCTGCGGGCAGAGCGCCCCGGTCTGAATTTCTTTCTGGGGTTTGCGGCGGCAATGCTGGGCATCGGCCTGATCAGCTTCAGCGGCAGCACGCAGCTGCGGCTCAATCCTGCGGGCGATGTGCTGGCTGTGCTGGCGGGGCTTTCGTGGGCGGGGTATTCCATCATCACCCGCAAGTTGATGTCCTTTGGCTACAACAGCCTGCTGGTCACGCGGCGCTGCTTTTTTTACGGTTTGCTGTTCATGCTGCCAGCGCTTCCATTCATGGGTTTTCAGTGGCGGCTGGAGCGGCTGGCGGATGTGACCAACAGCGCCAACCTGCTGTTTTTGGGGCTTGGGGCGTCGGCCCTGTGCTTTGTCACCTGGACATTCGCCATCAAGCGTCTGGGGGCGGTAAAAAGCTGCGCGTACATCTATCTTGTGCCTGTGGTGACGGTGGTTACCGCGGTTCTGGGTGCTGCACGAGCGCATTACGCTTATGGCCGCCGCAGGCATTGCCCTGACCATGCTGGGGCTGGGGATATCTGAAATGCGCGGTTTTTCCGCGCTCAAAAAGGCCAATACCCTGCGGGGCTAGCCCCAACCGTGCAAGTGGCAGGGCAACAGAGCATACGGCAGAGCCGGTTCCGCAGCCGACATCCGCGTCAGCTCCAAAACCGGCCCCTCATCAGCCACGCTAGATTTTGACTGGCGTACGCTACAGCAACACGCCCAGTATCAGGGCCGCGCCGCTGATCAGATAGCATTTGCGCACCAGATGCCCGTGCGCGTCCAGCGGCAGCCAGTCCCCTTGGCCAGCGGCGCGGATGCGCCCGCAGGCCGCGAGATAAAAGGGCGCACCCAGCAAGCACAGGGCCACAGGCCAGCCAGCCAGACCCGCCGCCCACAGATTGCCCAGCAGTACCCACACCGCAGGCCACCAGAGACGAAAAATCAAAAACGCGCCCGCCTTGCCCAGCGTGTTGGCCAGGGTGTGCTTGCCCGCCTCAAGGTCGGTTTCGATCTCCGGCAGGCTTTGATAGTACAGCACCCCAGCCACCATCAGGCCCACCGGCAGAGCCAGCGCCAGGCTGCGCGGGTCGAACCGCCCAAGCAGCAGGGTGGCGCTGGCGCTCACCATGATAAAGCCCATGTTCAGGCAGACAAAGACTTCGCCCAGGGCGCGGTGTCCGTAACGGATGGGCGGGGCCACGTAAAATACCGCCGAGCCCACGGCAAACACGCTCAAAGCCCACAGGGCAGGCCGCAGGGCGGCTGGCAGGCCCATGATCAGCAAGCCGCCCACAGCCAGCGTGGCCGGGGTGAGCAGCAGCAGAACTACGCTCAGCTGCCGGGGGCTGATAAGGCCTGACTGGATGACCCGCGAGCCGCCTATGTTGTCGCCGCCGTCCACGCCAAGGATGTGGTCAAAAAGGTCGTTGGCCAGATTGGCGATGGTCAGCCCCATAAAGCAGCCGACCAGCAGCAGGACGTAGGTTGTCCATTGCCCGGCTGCAACGCCGCCCTGCAGGCGAAAGGTCAAGGCCAGCGCCAGCGTCACGGGGATGGCCGCCGTAATGAAAAAGGGCGGGCGGCAGGCCTGCCACCACGCCCGTACCTGTTGGCGTAAGGAAAGCTTTGGCGCATCGGCAGGGCGTGGAACCCAGGCCTCGCGCAAAAGGTCGCCGCAGCGCATGTTATACGCCTCCTTCGCTCCATTGGTAGGGGATGGACGGATCATTGGGGGGCAGCTTTTGCCCTTCGGTAGGGTCGTGGGGAATATCGGCGCAGTTGCAGATAAGCGCCGGGGCGTCGCCCATGGCCGTAAAGCCGTACCACACGTTTACGGGGATGCGCAGCAGCCCGTAGTGTTCGGGCCTGCCCAGGGCCAGCTCGCACAGCACCCCGCGAGTGGCGGAGTCGGGCCTGTCGTCGTACAGCACTATCTTCAGCAGGCCGCTGGGCACGGCAAAATGCTGCGTCTGGCAAGTGTGGCGCTTCCAGGCCTTGACGTGGCCGGGCAACACCTCTGAAAAGTAAATTTCGCCAAATCCCTTGCTAAAGTCGGGCAACAGGGGCGAGTCGGGCCGCAGCATGTGCAGCACCGGCCCCCCGTCTGTGGAGATAACGCCCAGAGGCTGCAACAACGCGCCTGCAATGCCAACATCCTGCGCGGTCATTTCTGTCTTGTTCATTACTTTACCCAAATCTGATTGCGCTGCTCTGCGGCGTTGACGTAGGCCGCTATCTGCCCAAGGGTGAAGTCGAGCATGTTCTGGGGCTGCTTGTCGCTCTGACCTTTGTAGAAGCGGTGATACCACTCGGCGGTGTAGCGGATGGTTTCCTCAAAGGTGAGGGTTGCCTTCCAGCCCAGATGCGCCAGAGCCTTGTCGCAGCAGAGTTTCAGCAGTGTGCATTCCTTCATGCCTGCCTGGCCGTTTTTGTCCATCTCGCTGGTAAAGCCCGGCCAGTGCAAGGGCCAGGGCATCCACCACCTCGGCAACGGTATTGTTGACATCAGCAGCCGCAGGGCCAAAGTTGTAGGCCTGACCGCGCAGGTTGAAGGGCTCGTTGAGGCCCAGCAGCAGGCGCGCGCCCAGCCACAGGTAGCCGGAAAGGGGTTCGAGCACCAGCTGCCAGGGGCGGGTGGACCACGGGCTGCGTATCTGCACCGGCTGGCCGGCGGCCCAGGCCCGCGCGCAGTCGGGCACTATGCGGTCAAGCGCCCAGTCGCCGCCGCCAATGACGTTGCCCGCACGTACCGTGGCGCAGGCGGGGCCTTGTTTGAAAAAGCTTTCAAAATACGAGTGGGCGATGATTTCGGCGCAGCCCTTGGATGCGGAATACGGGTCGTGCCCGCCGAGGTGGTCGGTTTCGCGGTAGCCCCAGACCCACTCGTCGTTGCGGTAGCATTTGTCAGAGGTGATCATGACCACGGCCTGCACGTTGGGGCAGGCGCGCACGGCCTCAAGCACGTTGAGGGTGCCCATCATGTTGGCCTCAAAGGTCATGGCGGGGTCGTCGTACGACTTGCGCACCAGGGCCTGCGCCGCAAGGTGAAAGACCACATCGGGCTGGAACTGGCGCATGGCCTTGATCATGCCCTCGCGGTCGCGGATGTCGCCGCGCATGTCGGCTTCGAGGTGCGCGCCGAGATCCATGGCCGCATAGTGCGAGGGGGTGGTGGGCACGCAGTCTGAAAAACCGCCGACCACAGCTCCCATCTGGGTCAGCCATGCCGCAAGCCATGAGCCTTTGAATCCCGTGTGCCCGGTTACAAAGACCCGGCGTCCTTTATATGCGTTGGCAAACATGTCGGTTCCTTATGGTGTTTTTGGCGCGCTGGCTGACGCGGAAAGGGGGCAGCCGGTCTGGCGTGCTCGGCCACGGGCGTGCCGCAGCCGAAGCTTTGTCGTTTTGTGCCGGCCAAGAGCCGGTTAGATCCAAAAGGCCTTGCCTGCATCCCACATCTCGTTGAGCTTGATGGAGTCGCGCAGGGTGTCCATGCACTGCCACTGTCCGGGGTGCGGGTACATGGAAAGCTGCCCCTCCGCCGCCAGGCGCTGCAGGGGTTCTTTTTCCAGATCGCAGGCTTCGTCTTCTGTGAGGTAATCAAGAAATTCGCGTTTGAAGACGAAAAATCCGCAGTTGATAAATTCGTTCAGCACGGGTTTTTCTTCCCACGAAAGGATCTTGCCGTCCTCATCAGTACGCACCGTGCCAAAGCGCGAGGGCATGCGCACGCCCGTAAACGTACCCATGCTGCCCGACTGCTTGTGAAATTCGATGAGTTTGTTGAGGTCGATATCGGCGACGCCGTCGCCGTAGGTAACCATAAAGCGGTCGGTGTCAATGTGTTTGGCCACGCGCTTGAGGCGGCCGCCCTTCTGCGTTTCCTGCCCGGTGTCGCACAGGGTCACGCGCCAGTCCTCAATGGGATTGGGGTAGGTGGTAATGTTGCCGCTCTTGAGGTCGACGGTAAAATCCGTGTTGCGGATGTTGTAGTCGTGGAAGTACTGTTTAATGACTTCGCCCTTGTAGCCCAGGGGCAGGATAAAATCCTTGAAGCCAAAACGCGCATAGATTGACATGATGTGCCAGAGCACGGGCCGTCCGCCGATCTCAACCATGGGCTTGGGTTTGACCGAGGTTTCTTCGCGCAGGCGCGTGCCCTTGCCGCCGCACATGATGATGACTTTCATTATAAGCCTCCTGCCGCCGCGTTTCATGGCCTATTCCGTTCGCGGCGTGTGGCCCATGTGTAGCAGAAGGACGCAAGGAAAAAAAGCCCCGGTCAGGGGTTTGCAGCGGCAGGAGCAACACTTTGCATTTGCCGCCGTGCAGGATAGAATAAACAGGTAGCATGCCTGACTGACGGCAACCGCGCTGCGGGGGTGCCCCCGCTGCGGGCTGGCCGCAGTGCGGGACCTGGTTTGCGGTCGCGCTGATTATGCCATTGCTGTGGGACGCGTATTGCGCATCCCGCCCGAACTTTTTTGTGTGCAAGCGAGGTATTTATGAAGTTGTTCCGCCGTGTTTTTCTGTTGCCGCTGGTACTGTTGCTGGGCGGGCTGGTTGCCGCCTGCGTTACCTCCGGCCCGCAGAAGGCCCTCAACGATGTGGCTGACGCCCTCAGTAAAAATGACGGCGCGGCTTTTTTGGCGCAACTGGACATGAAGCCTTTTGCAACCAACCAGATTAAAAACATGACGCATGAAGATCAGGCCCTTAATGCGTTGGATTCCATGGGGCGCATGCTTGGGCTGGGCGGTATGGAAGATCTGCTGGGCAGCGTGGTGGATATGCAGGCCCGGCTGCAGAAGCAGTATATGCGCGGCGTGAGCACTGGCGAGCTGGTGGCGCAGTGCTCCAAGGCTGATACCCCCGATTGCCCGTGGGTTCCCGAAAGCCTGAAAAACGCCCAAATTACCGAGATTGGCGACGATGCCGCCGTGGCGAAGGTTACTACGCCTGCCCGCATGACAAGCTGGCTTGCCCTGCGCAAGACGGGCGAAAAGTGGCTTGTGGTGGGCCAGGCTGTGATGGAGAGCACGGCCCGCGAATATGCGGTGCAGAAGGCTCCTGCGGCGCCGGCCAAGCCTGCGCCGGTGACGCCCACGCCGAGGGAAGCGCCGGAAACGACCCCAGTGCCGGGAAATCGTGCCGACAATCAGGGTGTAAGCAAGATATAGGGCGTGCAGCAAGAGGTTTGGAAAATATTTCGTTTTGTCGGCGTGGGTGAGTCCCGTCGGGCTGATTTACGCAAACCCGACGACCTGCTTTTGATAGCGAGCATCTTTTTTAACTTGCCAGCTATACGCCGCATTTTCTTTGGACTGGGTCAGGCCGGAGCAAATATTGTGGGCAGAGGGTAGAAAAAGACTAAGAAAATGCAGGGGAGCGGCGTCAGCTGGGTGGGTGAGCCCGTCGGGCCGATTTACGCAAACCCGACTTTTTTGGCCTGAACTGCGTTAAAATCCTGTTTTTGATGCTCACGTACACGAGTACGCTGCGCTCAAAAACAGGATTTTTCCTTGTCAGGCCGAAAAATGCGTATTTTGCAAATAGCCCAACACCAGCCATCGCCTTCGCATTCGCTGCGGCGAGTATAAGGAAGGCGGCGCGACGACCTGCTTTTGATGGTGAACGAATTTTTCTAACTTGCCAGCTATACGCCGCATTTTGTTTGGACTGGGTCAGGCCGGAGCAAATATTGTGGGCAGAGGGTAGAAAAAGACTGAGGAAGGCAGGGGAGCGGCGTCAGCTGGGTGGGTGAGCCCGTCGGGCCGATTTACGCAAACCCGACTTTTTTGGCCTGAACTGCGTTAAAATCCTGTTTTTGATGCTCACGTACACGAGTACGCTGCGCTCAAAAACAGGATTTTTCCTTGTCAGGCCGAAAAATGCGTATTTTGCAAATAGCCCAACAGTAGCCATCGCCTTCGCATTCGCTGCGGCGAGTATAAGGAAGGCGGCGCGACGACCTGCGTTTGATGGTGAACGAATTTTTCTAACTCGCCAGCTATACGCCGCATTTGTTTGGACGGGGGCAGTCCGGGCAAATACCGTGGGCAGAGGG
>Ga0268359_13093_pt1 | contig 51932 bp, 47 predicted proteins | sample BioMet11_FD_194416 | JGI IMG/M metagenome (GOLD analysis project Ga0268359, IMG submission 194416) | Sewage microbial communities from Oakland, California, United States - Biofuel 11 (PacBio Assembly) | ecosystem: Engineered > Wastewater > Sewage > Unclassified | place: USA: California | collected...
AAAGAGGTCGTTAATTTTTCCATTCCTTATTACAAGACATTTCTCCAGCTGGCGGTACGTAAAAACGACAACACAATCAAATCCACTGCAGGACTGCAAAGGCAAAAAAGCCGGAACACTGAAGGAAAGCTATGCACAGGAGGTGCTCCAGGAAGTCGGCGGAATAGATATAAGGACATATATAGTAGAAGCAAATACCTTACGAAGATCTCGCCAACGGGCGTCTTGATGCAGCTTTCTTCGACCACCCTATCGCACTTTACTCTGCAGGATTCAACCCGGAGATAAAATTCGTTGGACCTCCGGTCGGTGAACTTGAGTACGCCATAGCCATACGCAAAGAAGACAAGGAACTGCTTAGGGAGGTTAATGAGGCACTGTCTATCTCCGTGATTCAGGAAAACTGCGTGAGATATATGACAGGTGGAACTTATGGACACCGATAATGGCAACGATGTTCAACGACTACAGCCCTTCAAGGGTAGAGCCGTCGCGTTATAACGAATGGGCCGAATATCATCGTCCCGTACTTACTTTCAGCAAACGACTAGAAAGGTATAAAGAAGCCCTTCCTGCATTCGGACGCGCTGCTGTAGTAACGATGCAGGTATCAATAACAGCTATGCTGCTTGCTATATTTCTCGGGCTTTCGCTTGCGATAACAAGGGTTTTCGCACCTAAATGGGTGGCAAACATTGCAACCTGCTATATTGAAATAGTCAGAGGGACACCGGTACTTATACAGCTGTTCTTTATTTTCTACGGGCTTCCGAGCGTCGGCGTAAAATTTTCTCCGTTCTGGGCTGGAGCCGTCGGCCTCGGCCTTAACTATGCCGCTTACGAGGCTGAGATATACAGGGCCGGACTGTTTGCTATTCCGCGCACACAATGGGAATCTGCACTCGCACTTGGCATGACAAGATGGCAGGCAATGCGTGAAGTGATACTGCCGCAGGCTGTAAGGGTTGTAATCCCTCCGATAACCAATGATTTCATTTCTCTGCTCAAGGATTCTTCCCTTGTCTCAATCATTACCATGGTGGACCTGACAAAGGCATACGGACAGATTTCGGCAACATACTACGATTACTTCGGGCCAGGTATAATTGTAGCTATAATATACCTTCTTCTCGGGCTTCCTTTCGTGCGTTTCGCACGCTACACGGAAAATAAGCTGGCAGCTATCGATAAAGACGGGAAGTACGGACGCAGGGAAAATATATACCGCTCATCAACACGCTATATATGATCAGCTTTTAGCAATTGTCATACACGATAAAAAACATCCGGCAAGTGGAACGGCACAAAAGTGTACATTCCTGGCCGGATGTTTTATTATGATAACAATAAGGGGAAAGTATGCACACATTGCGACATGGAGACTGCATCTGCATATTAATAAAACACAGGAGGATACTACAAAATGTCTGTCGAAAAAAAGCATCTGAAATTCTTGCCGGGTGTGATACCGTTGTTCTAGCTTCCGTAAACGAAGAAGGTTTTCCAAGGAACTGTTTAATGAGCAAAGCCGGCTCCTGCGGCTGCGGAAAAATTTTTTTCGCTACCAGCTTAAGTTCCGCAAAGGTTTCACAATTCAGGAAAAACCCCAAAGCTGGAGTATGCTGTTTTGACGGCGGCAACAGTATTTCGTTGACAGGCACTGTTAAAATACTTGACGATAGGGAAACAAAGGAAAAATTCTGGCATGACTGGTATATAGAACATTTTCCAGGCGGTCCTGGGGATCCGGATTATTGTGTGCTTCAGTTCGATGCCGATAAAGCAAACTTTCTGGATCGACAGTGAATTCGTTGACGCTGTCTGGATCAATGGCACCATTGAGCTGAAGTACAGGTACTGTCAGAGCTGCGGTATGCCGCTTGAGTCTGATGAATCCAGAGGAACAGGTGCTGACGGCGGCAGGAGCGGCGAATATTGCCGCTATTGTTTTAAAGACGGCATTTTCACTGCCGAATGCACAATGGATGAAATGATCGAATTCTGCGTACCGCACATGGTCTCGGCTCATACTGAAATGAACGAGGACCAGGCACGCGCTGCAATGAGCCATTTTCTGCCGACTCTGAAACGCTGGAAAAAACTTTAATTAGCATAGGCTGCGATATAAACAACTGAGTAATTATTTTATTTGTAAAAATTATTTATTATACAAAACCTGCAGCGCAATGTACTGTTGGCAGGATTTTTGTGGGATATTCACTTTGCTGCGCACTGATATCAGATAAGTAAAAAATGCTCCTGGGCTTCTTGCAATCTGTTACCTGATTTGTGCCAAACCGTTCTTCAGTCGTGCAGCAAGGCGCGTAAAACGTTTACGGGTATGGTCGTTATTAACTGCAATGTGTATTGCTTTTTTTGTACCGACGATGATTACCAGTTTTTTACCGCGCGTTATTCCAGTATACAGAAGGTTGCGCTGAAGCATAACATAATGCTGTGTAAGCATTGGTATAACTACCGCAGGATATTCGGATCCCTGCGATTTATGTATTGAAATTGCATAAGCATGCTCAAGCTCATCAAGCTCTGCAAAATCATAAGAAATAAATCCGTTGTCCATTTTTACTATTAAGTTATTTTCTTCACCGTCGATTTTAATGATTGTTCCGATGTCGCCGTTATATACGTCCTTATCATAATTGTTGCGTATCTGCATTACCTTGTCGCCTTCCTGTAATGTCCGCCCAAGCCTCAGCACCTTAGCCCCGCCGCCAGGATTAAGCACTGCACGCAGTTCGGCATTCAGCCGCGCTGTACCTACAGAACCTCTGTGCATAGCGTAAGAACCTGTATATCATTGACCGGGTCCATACTAAATCGCTGTGGGATACGCTCCGTGACGAGTTGTTTTATCAGCTCGAGTGCCTTGTCAGGATCTTCCTGCTGTATAAAATAAAAATCCTTAAGGCCAGACGCATATTCTTCGTCAAACTCAGGCATCTCCCCGTTATTGACACGGTGGGCATTTACTATGATGCCGCTTTCTCTCGCCTGCCTAAAAATCTCATTCAGATGTACTACCGGGCATACGCCTGAATCTATTATATCCTTCAGTACATTTCCAGGCCCCACCGATGGCAGCTGGTTAACGTCACCTACAAATATCACTGATGCACCTTCAGGTACGGCCTTAAGAAGATGGTGGAAAAGGACCTGATCTATCATTGATGCTTCATCTACGATAAGAAGATCGCAGTCGATCGGATTTTTTCATTACGCAAGAAGTTTCCGCTGTTAGTTCCCTGTCCTGTATATTCGAGCATCCGGTGTATTGTTTTGGCCTCATTCCCGGTTGCCTCGCACATCCTTTTAGCAGCACGCCCTGTCGGGGCCGCCAGCATTATTTTGTAGCCGCGTGCTGCACGTATTTTAAGGATGGCTCGTATGAGCGTGGTTTTGCCCGTACCGGGACCTCCTGTTATAACCATTACCTGGGACATTAATGCCGTTTTCAGGGCCTCTATCTGTTTATCGGCAAATTCTATATGCAGCTCTTCCTGTACCCATGGTACAGCTGTATCCGGATCTATATAATGTCCGTTAAACGGCGCTGATATCAGATTTAAAAGGTTTCTAGCAGAATTGACCTCTGCATAATGAAATGCAGGTATATAAACTGCACAATCATCATTCCCGGCCTCATCCTGATACCACTCGGCAATGAAATCTTCGGCAAGACGGGCTTCCTCTATTCCTTTTTCAGCCATAGACTGTGATACAGAAAGGATTTCGGCAGCTGCCGAGGCAAGATCTTCTATTGGGACATAAATATTGCCGTCCCTTATAAGTTCGTTCATAACATGAAGGACCCCTGCGCGTATGCGTAAAGGTGAATCCTTGCTGAATCCGAGTTTAGCGGCAATTTTATCGGCAGTAAGAAAACCTATGCCCAATATATCTATTGCAAGCCTGTATGGATTTTCTTTCAGAACACGCACAGATTCATTCCCGTAATATCGGAAGACTCTTATTGCATAACTTGCACCTATGCCGTATTCCTGAAGGAAAAACATTATATCCCTGATTTCCCTTTGTTCTGACCACGACATACATATGGCCGCAGCTTTTTTGTTTCCTATACCTTCTATTTCAAGCAGCTTTTCCGGACAATTGTCAAGAATATCAAATGTATCGGCCCCGAATGAAGAAACTATTTTTTCGGCCATAGAAGGACCTACTCCTTTTATAAGTCCAGAGCCAAGATATTTTTCTATACCTGCAATTGAAGAGGGGGGCAAAGATCTGCATGTGTCAAATCTGAACTGCATTCCGAACTTAGGGTGGTTCTGCCATGTGCCGGTTAGATCCAGACTGGCCCCGACAACAGGAGATACAACTGTGCCTACCGCCGTTATTAAATCTGAAAAACCGCTCACAGCCATCCGCAGGACGCTGTAGCCGCTTTCCTCATCATTATAAGTTATACGCTCAATCTGTCCGGTAATCTCTTTAATTACATTTCTGTCTGAAATGCTGTTTTCTGGCATTTTAATTTTTATATCGGCTATAATGCCGCTGGAGCAGGTCTGTGACGCTGATCCAGTATTTCTATTATTATTCTGTCAACCGTTTTCATTCCGTCACGTGTAACCTTTCCTACATTTTCAGCAGTGTTTTCTATCGTCGAGCCAAAAACACCCTGCGGAATTGCAAGTTTCTGTCCTGCCATAGCCCATCGCGCAGCGAAATAGGCCTCAGATGAAGCCGTACCAACCTTAAGGGCACAGCTCTCCTTTGCGCCGTCACACAGCATTCCGGCCAGATTAGCCAGGAGAAGCGACATTGCATCCGCCATCTGCTCATGGCTGCCTCCCATAAGATAAGTCAATCCGGCTGCGCACCCTGCACCAGCTGCCACAGAACACCCGCATACAGGTGACATGCGCCCGAGACGGCGTTTTACAAAACTTGTAGCTATATGGCTTACAGCCAGAGCTTTGGCAGTATCTTCCTTAGTTTTGCCAAGATGCCCGGCAAGGACAGCGATCGGCAGTATAGCTGTTATCCCGTGGTTACCGCTGCCAGCGCTGCTCATTACGGGCAGCAGTATTCCTGACATTCTCGCATCTGCAGCAGCAGCGCAAACACTTTTTATCTTAAGTACTACATCTTCAGTTTCTGATGCAGCAGCCATGTCTCTCAGCGTACGTCCGAAACGGCTTCCCTGTACGCATTCGCCGCAGGATGAGCATACTTCCGGCGCTCTGTATCCGCCTTCAGCAACAGCCATATTCATAGCTATTCCATCAAGCAGAAAGTCCCTGTCGCACTCATCCATCTGCTCAGCCATCCCCAGTGCATCAAAAAACATTCCAGGAAAACCGTCGTCGTCAAAACCTAACGCTGAAGACGATTTATATGAGGTATCTTCCATAACCGGGACACCGTCAACAATTACTTTCTCTATGTGAGCATAGTTGCCTGTTATAAGACATACCGCCTTATGTTCCGGAGTAAAAACAGATGCCAGCACGTAAACGCCGTTTCTGTCTATATCACAATAAATCGACACCAGCCCATCGCGCACCCAGCGATCTGCTTTTTCAACATCCTCTTTTGTGCTGTTGCGAAGAACCTCCAGCCCAAGATCGGAATCTCCGCATATAGCCCCCATTGCAGCTGCCATCGCATTGCCGCGGGCTCCTCTGGCTCCCGGTATGCCGACAGCCATGCCATTTTTATAAATACTGCTGCTGACTGTTATCCTTACTGACACGACTGAATCCCTGTCAGGAAGTTCCTTGCACGCCCTTGCCGCAGCCAATGCCACAGATCCTGGATCTGTACAGCCCAGGGCCGGTTTGACTTCTTTTGCCAGAAAATCTTTAAGAGTCAGCATGACATATCACTCCTAGCAAATATAACGGATCTTCCCGTCAACCACAGTAAGTCCGACTTTCATTTCGGGAAGGGCATTGTCTTCAACACTGAACGGATTTTCCATAAACGCTATTATGTCGGCAGCCTTTCCTACCTCAAGAGTCCCTCTGAAGTCCCCGTCCCCGCATACAGTAGCCCCGCCGCTTGTATACATGGAGAACGCTTCTATACGGTCAAGTCTCTCAGAAGGCATCCATCCGTGTCTTGGTTCATCTGACGCATCCTTTCTGAGTATGGCAGCTCTTATGCCTAACAAAGGATTGAGAGATTCTGACGGAGAATCTGATCCGGCTCCAACGGTTATTCCATAAAGAAGGAGTGATTTCCAGGCATAACTCCATCTGGCGCGTTCGGCTCCAAGACGGGAAAGGACTATCGGCCAGTCGGATGTCACAAAAGCAGGCTGTATATCGGCCATAACACCAAGTTCGGCCATACGCTTGTAAAGATCCTGAGCGCCCACCTGACAATGAACTATCCTGTGTCCGGGCATATTCTTATGAAAAGTTTTCTTGCAGGCTTCTACTGAATTAAGGCAGCGCTCTATAGCACCGTCCCCTATAGCATAAAACGCAACCTGCATATCGGCATCCTGAGCTATTTGAACTAGTTTGCACAATTCACCCTGTGAATGAGTATAGATTCCCCTGTTGCCAGGCTCATCCGAATACTCTTCCCTAAGCGCAGCCGTTTTTGCTCCCAACGTTCCGTCTATATGTATCTTAAGCGGTCCGGATGTGAAGTACCTTGGACCGTTTTTCTTGTGAAGGGCGTTCTCAATAAATGATTTCAGTTCTTTTTCATCACGCAGATGCCATTGTTCCGCTATACGCAACGGCATATTATCGTTGATTTCCATTTTTTCATACAAGCGGAACACTCTGTCTGTACTACCGGCCATTTCAAGGTCATCCGTCTGGACGGCAGTTATTCCAAGCTTTACCATTTCATTTACCGCGCGCTCATACCATCTGTCAAGCATGTCATCAGGGTTTTCCGGCATATTCATCTTTACCCAGTTGGCTGCAGCCTCGCTTACAAGGCCTGTCGGCTCCCCGTTTGCATCACAGCTTACCATGCCGCCCGATACTTTAAACCCCTTGCCTATGCTCAGTATTTGCAGCGCTTTGCTGTTAAGCACGGCTATATGTCCGCAGGAACGTTCAAAGAACATCGGGACGTCCTTTGTGATTTTATCAAGATCATATCTGTTAGGAAAACGTTTTTCAGCAAAATAGTTCTGATCCCAGCCATGTGCAAAAAACCATTCCCCATACTCCGGCTGTTTACCTGAAAAATACTTGCGTCCTTTTTTGATAAGTTCGTCTATTGAAGACGCCCCTCGCAGATTTAATGTTTCAAGACTTCTCCCAGTTGCAAGCAGGTGATTATGTGTGTCAGTAAAACCGGGCATCAGATATTTGCCCTTCATATCAAGGACAATGGTCCTGCTGCCGCACATGGACAATATTTGTCTGTCGCTCCCTATCGCCGTTATCACACCGCCATTTGCAAATACCGCACTTGCACGCCCAGGAGGCGACATGGTATAGATTACAGCGTTTATAAGCGCTATTGAATCATTTCTCAAATCTTCAGCCATATTAGCCTCCTCAACATCCTACATATCCATAATTAGTGAAGCCAGAGTCCTCATCCCGAAAGCAGTTGCGCCTTTTGCATAATAGCCGCGCTCGTCTTTAACATAATCGGCCGCGGCTATGTCAAGATGTACCCATGGAATGTCATTGCCGACAAAAGCTTCAAGGAACATGGCGGCTGTTATTGCGCCGCCATAACGGCCTGCTGAGTTTACAAGATCGGCAACCGGAGATTTTACAGCTTTCCGCAGATTAGGATCATCCATAGGCATTTTCCAGAAACGCTCTCCGCTTGTTTTTGCTGCTTCAAGAACCTTATTTCCGAATTCTTCATTATTAGTAAACAAACCTGCTGTGCTTGACCCAAGCGCTACAGCACAAGCTCCTGTAAGCGTAGCGATATCTATGATCATATCAGGTTTCAGTTCAGAAGCATAGCAAAGAGCGTCCGCAAGCGTGAGGCGACCCTCCGCATCAGTATTATTGACCTCAATAGTCTTCCCGTTACGTGCCCTAACTATATCATCAGGCCTGTATGAATTTCCGCCCGGCATATTTTCCGCGGCGGCAATCAGTACGGTTACTTTCCATGGCAGGTCAAGAAGAGCAGCTGCACGTACAGCTCCCAAAACAGCACACGCACCGCTCTTATCACCTTTCATGGTCGTCATATATTCAGCAGGTTTAATATTGAGCCCGCCGCTGTCAAATGTCAGCCCTTTACCGACGAGCACTATGTGCCCTTTTTGCTTTTTTCCCGGAGTCCAGGTAAGATGTATGAATCTTGGCTGGTTGGCTGAACCTCGCCCTACCGAATAAAAAGCAGCCATCTTTTCGTTTATGATTTTATCCTCTTCCCATACATCACACTCAAGACCAAGCTCACGTGCCATATCAGCGGCTTTTTCAGCAAGTGTCCGCGGATTTATTTCATTTCCTGGCTCGTTTGCAATATCCCTGGCAAAACATTGTGATTCTGCAAGGATGCGTCCCTCTTCCACGCCTTCACTATTGCCGTCTATGATTACAACGCTGTCGGGAACTTTAAATTTATCGTCATCTTCTTTTGTTATATATTTGTCAAACCTGTAGCTTCCGAGCACAGCTCCTTCCGCCACGGCCCTGGATAATTCTCTGTCCCCTGTTTTGGGCATGTATATGGATATATTTTTACAGCCGCAGCATGAGGCAGTGTTCACAACACGTGACGCACCCTCTCTTGCATTGTCCGTGAAATTAGAATCTTGCTTTCCTATCCCGCAGATTACAACATTTCTTACTGTTTTGTGAACAACCGGCATTTTCAGCATCGTGCCTGATTTACCTTTAAAACATTCATTAACTATATAGCGGCGGCATGCATCCCTCATTTCCCCGCGGAGCGGATCAAGAGAAATTGTCTCCGGCGTCGACTCATATACAAGTATTCCTATTACTTCAGTGGATTCCGGGTTGAACCCTTCCTCAGATATTTTAATATTCAATCGCAAGACCTCCAGAAATTTAACAACTTTAATATTACGCCTCAATAATAATAGCACTATTTTTTTACAATGTTTACAAGCTTTATATGTAAGAAATCATAGCGTTATTTACACTTGAGATAAAGTATTCTATAAGGATACTGGAGGTGTAAGCAGCTATGAACATACACAAAAGTTCCAGACTTACCCCGATACAAAGAAAGGAAATTTGCAGCAGGTACTATAACGACCGAGCAAAAGTCAGTTATCTTGCAGATGAATATCATGTAACACGCCCCACCATCTACAAGATAATAAACAGGGGCAGAGAGAAAGATTTTTCGTTACACAAAAGCACCAATGCACGCTACCGTTGTCTTGAATGGGGTATCCGCAGACTGGCAAAAGTAGAAAAAGAGCTTGAAGACAAACTCAAAAAGGAAGCCAGACGCTACAATAAGAACTACCCCGGACAAATGATACATATGGACACTAAACGCCTCCCTCTGTTGGAAGGAGAAACCCCTACGAAAGCAAGGGAATATCTCTTTGTTGCAATAGATGACTTCAGCAGAGAACTATTTACAGCGATAATGCCGGATAAGACCTCAGTCTCAGCCCGCAGGTTCCTGGATCAGGTCATACAGGAGACTGCCTATACTATAGAGACGGTGTATACTGACAACGGCAGGGAATATAAAGGAGATCCAAAGATCCACAGTTTTATGCTTGGTTGTCAGGAATCCTCCATAGAACAGAAATTTACCAGACCTAAAACCCCGCGCACTAACGGAAAAGCAGAGCGGGTAATAAGAACCTTAATGGCAATGTGGCACGATAAAACAAAATTCAACTCAAGCGCTCATAGAAAGAACGAATTAAAAAGATTTGTTAATTATTACAACTGGGTCAAACCACATAAAGGTATTGACGGAATGACCCCGGGAGAAAAACTGATTGATTACTTTTATCCCGATTCAGTGTAAACAACGCTCGTGATTCTTACACTTTATATCTTATAGATGCTTTCTTGCATTACTTATTGCTATACTTATATTGTAATATCAATATAGTCCAAATAGTCTATATTAGCTTACGGAGGAACTAAAATGCGCTGCAGATATGATGTGATAATTGTAGGAGCCGGACCGGCAGGACTTTTTGCCGCACTTGAACTGGCAAAAAAAAACAAGAAAGTAATCATCATAGACAAGGGGCGTGCAATAGGGACAAGGATATGCCCTATTAAAACAGGAAGTCACGAATGCCTGCACTGCAGCCCCTGCAATGTGGTCTGCGGGTGGGGAGGGGCCGGAGCTTTCAGTGACGGCAAATTAACGCTTACGCCGGAATTCGGGGGTAACCTTGAAGAATATTGCGGAAGAAAAACTCTTATTTCACTTATTGACGAGGCTGACAAAACATATCTCGAACACGGTGCCAGTGAAATACTGTTCAAACCAAGCGGCGAGCTTGCTAAAAAAGTGATTGCTAAAGCTATGCAGTCGGGGCTTAATATAATTCCAGCCACCATACGCCACATGGGATCGGATCAATCTAAATTTATACTTGCCAGAATGTATGAAACGATAAAAAAAATATGCGAAATTATGACAAATACAGCGGTGTCACGCGTATTGCTCAAGCCGGACGGCTCAGCAGCCGGGGTAGTTCTGGAAAATGGGGAAGAAATCACTGCAGATAAGGTACTCCTCGCCCCTGGGCGCGAAGGTGCGGCATGGATGGAAAAAACTGTAATGGATCTTGGAATTGCAATAGAATCACTGCCTGTTGATATAGGCATCCGCGTTGAAATCCCATCCGCATGGGCTGAGGATATAACGGATCAGTTTTATGAAATAAAGGCCATTTTTGACACACCTACCTTTGATGACAAACTGAGGACATTCTGCATGTGCCCGCACGGTGAAGTTACAACGGAATACCAGAGCCACCATGGAATTATAACGGTGAACGGGCATTCCAACAGAGATAATGACCGTCAGACAGAAAACACAAATTTTGCAATTCTGGTTTCGACGAAGTTTACAAAACCGTTCAAGGACCCGATAGGTTACGGCAGTCATGTTGCCCGTCTGGCAAATATGCTCGGAGGAGGGATCATCGTGCAAAGGCTGGGTGATCTCAGAAAAGGAAGGCGCTCAACACATGACAGGATAGACCGCGGTCTGATAACCCCGACCCTTACCAGTGCCGAACCAGGGGATCTGGCTTACGTTCTTCCGTACCGTCATCTGGTCGGGATAATGGAGATGCTAGCCGCGCTTGATAATATAATTCCAGGGGTCAACGGCGGACATACTCTTTTGTATGGAGTGGAGGTCAAGTTTTACAGTCTTAAGGTAGCGCTTGACAGCGGCCTGCGCACATCAGTCCCTGGACTCTATGCCGCTGGCGACGGAGCCGGAGTGACAAGAGGCGTGATACAGGCCTCGGCATCAGGCTTATGGGCCGCACGTTCAATCCTTTCAGACAGCTAATTCAGGCAAAGGAATGCATGATGCATATTTTTAACAGAAACATATCGCATACATATATAAAATAACACTGCCGATCCTTGCACTGATGGCATTGCTTGTGCTTGTAACACTCGGTGCGGACTATTTTTGTCCAGATAAGCAGCCAACAGCTATTTTCATTTTAAATGCTCTGATATGGCTGGTTTTACAGTGGATTTCATAGTCAGGACCCACCTCTCTGATGACGGCAGCCATTTTATAACAAGCCATCTTGCAGAATTCATTGCTATAATTCCAGTCACGCCCATGCTTTTATTGGCAGATGCGCTGATTGATATTGACATGATGGATTTTGCCAGAAGCATGCTTGAGGCTGTTTTTGTAATAAAATTTTTTGCATTCCTTATAAGGGCTTTCACTACCCAGCGAAGACTGATAAGGACTAATCCTCTTCACTATGCTGCAGGCATAACTATGACAGCGCTTGTAATTGCCGCTGTTCTTTTTTCAATCTTTGAAGGAAAAAGTTATGGTGACGGCATATGGTGGGCATTTGTAACGGCAAGCACTACTGGATTTGGAGATATCGTACCAGTGACGCAGGGCGGAAGGATAGTCGGAATATTTCTTATGGTTGTCGGCGTATCATGTATAAGCATGCTGACAGGAGCAATAGCGATCAGGCTCATGTACGCCAACGACAGACTGCCGCAAAAAGAAAGCGTAATTATTAAAAATACTATTATTGAACTGACACATTTCTCAGAACTCTCATCCGAGGAAGTAGAGTATATCTGCACGACACTCAAAAGGATGAAGGACGGTCAGCGGCAGCACACTCCGGAAACAAAACGACCGCACAAGGATACATACAGCAGCAACAGCTTCATAAAATGGATTATGCAGACCTTCATAAGTAATCCGAATGATGATTTGCTTATAGAAGAAAAGCTTGATGAAGTTATAAAAATTGCAGAAGGAAAGACCGTTTCAAAAAACAAGAAATAATCTGCACGTCAGAAAGAACGGCAAAACCGGACACTGCATGTTTTATCCTCTTGTGATGAGCTCGCTGCAGAAAAAGCCTGATACGCGTAATAATGGCAATTGCGCGTATCAGGAGGCTTTCAACATATTATTCAGCCGTTATTACCCGGCGTTCCGTATCAGAATCAGAATTTGAGTATGCCTACCGAGTTGAGGAATATTACCAGCACCAGTACCGGCGTAACGTAACGCAGCAGGAAGCGGATAAGCTGTACCTTGCCTTCGTTATGCAGTTTGCCATGATTGGTAAGCTCATCTCTGAGATCTTTCTCCTTCATCTTATAGCCCGTGTAAAGTGCAATAAACAGGCCTCCGAGCGGAAGGCATATATTGGATGAGAGAAAATCAAACAGGTCAAAGAATCCCCTTCCCATGACCTTGATTCCTCCGAAGAAGCTTGTTGTGTCCGCTGAGCCTGCGGCTAGTATCCCTATAACTCCTATTATTACACAGTTAAGTATACTGGCTTTCTTACGCGGCATATTAAATTCCTCGGACATCCAGACGGTAGGGACCTCAACCAGTGAAAGCATAGCCCCGTTGGCCGCAAAAGATGTAAGAAGGAAGAAAGCAAAAAGCAGAACCTGCCCAAAAGGCATTTTCGAAAATACAAGAGGTATCGTAATGAACAAAAGCCCCGGGCCTGCTCCTGGCTCAAGACCGAAAGAGAATACTGTCGGAAAAATAGCAAGACCGGCAAGCATTGAAACGCAAATATCAGCAATAGCGATTTTCAGAGGAGCAGTTGCAAGGTTCGAATCATCCGTAAAATATGAGCCGTAAGTAATCATAGTTCCCATACCAAGCGACAGTTTAAAGAATGCAAGACCCATAGCACCCAGAGTGACAGCAGGTGTGATCTGAGAAAAATCGACATGGAACAGGAAGCGAAGCCCATCAGCAGCCCCGGGCAGCGTAAGCGCACGAATGACGCAGATTATCAGAAGGACAAAGAGAGCCGGCATCATTATTTTGATTGCCTTTTCTATCCCCTTGGAAACCCCGAACGAAATTATTGTGCCGATTACGCACAGCACTATTACCTGCCAGAATATAGGCGAAAGGACTGCAGCGGAGAAGAAGCTGCCCCCTGCTGAACCAACTCCTATGGCGCTGCCGAACATCTTGCCGGCTGCCTCTGCCGTAACTCCGGCAAATGCCCCGGTAGCAGCCTTAAAGGTGTAATAATAAACCCATCCTGCAACACAGCTGTAAAAGAACATTATAAGATAAGCTGCCAAAGCCCCCATAAAACCTATGCCAGACCACGGGGAATTCGGATTATTGTCAAGCTTTCTGAATGCCCCTACCGGATTCATACGTGAGCGGCGTCCGATTACAAATTCGCTTATCATTATCGGGACGGCAACCATAAAAACGAAGAACAGATACAGTACCAGGAACGCTCCGCCTCCGCCTGTTCCTGTCATGTACGGGAATTTCCAGATGTTGCCAAGCCCGACTGCCGAACCTAGAGCGACCATCAGCGCAGTTAAAGTGGAGCTGAAAGCATCTCTGTGTTGGGTTTCTGTTGACAAAACAATCTCCTCCTCATAAAAATTATAAATATAAAAAGAATATAAAACGATAAAACGTCTTGATTTTACACCTGTTTACGAAAAAATAGTCAATAAATCATCTAATACTGTTGATTTTATTTACTAATTTTCAGGGCGTACTGTGGCACAAAAAATGGCAAATATGATTATCGCGCAGCCGGCTATTTCATTTATGGACGGTACTACACCCAATATTAAGGCAGTCAATCCGACGGCCACCACTATTTCAAACGTGCATATAAGGCTGACCGTTGCGGCAGGGATATATTTAAGAGCCGAATAGAAGAAACCATAGGCCAAAAGACTGCCTGACAGCGACTGGATAACCACCAGGGCAAACAGATAAGGAGTGAAGTTAATCAAATCAGCCCATCCTGATATGACCGTTTTTCCAAACACAAGGATTAGTCCTCCGAAAAAATGCGCTGAAAAAAGAAGCATAATCTGGTCCATATCATTGTCTTTTGAAAAACGTCGTGCTGCAAGCGCCTGTCCGGATATGCCAGCTATAGCAAGTAGCCCCCATAATATTCCTGGCACCGACAGGGTCCCAAAAGATTTATAACCGCCGACCATTCCTGAATACACACCGGCAATTATGAGAAAACCTGCAAATACCTGAAGTTTTGCAGGCCTCTCTTTAGTTATGTAAAGAGAGCCGGCCAGCGTCACCAAAGGAAATGTGTAATGTAGGATAAGCGCCTCGGCAACAGAAAGATAATGCAGCGACATCAGGAAACCGCTTCCTGAACATACGACTGAAAGTATGCCTGACAGGCAGTAAAAGGCAATGTAGTTTCTCTTAACCGAGAACATTTTTCTGCCCCTTGTAAATATTAAAAAGGGCCCCAGAACAGCAACAACAAACAGGGCCCTGAACACCATAACTGACATAAGACTGATCCCAGCGGCTGAAAGCACCTTCGCTATAGGGCTTATTACCCCCCAGCATACTGCGGCCATGATCGTAAGTGCTACGCCGCACCAGTAGTTATTATTCATCAGTGTAATTTTTTGTCACATGATGCAAAAACCTGTATATCCCGGCAAAGGTTATAGCTTATAAACATATTGGCAGGTCCTACTGTTCCATACATACAACGGTTCCTGTGCCGGAAAGAGCCGCACGCTGCAGTGCTATTTAGCCGTAATAAGATCCTGCAGCGCCATCCCTGTTGAATCGAACACCGTTATATCATCAGCAGAGGTCCTGCCTGGCTTCACTCCATTTATTACATCGCCTATCTCTGTTATATCATTCTTGCCTATGAGCCCGCCACTGACCGCATGCTGGCATTCACCCTTCTGGGAGGCCTGTTCCTTTGAATCAGCAAAAACCCTGGCGGCAGACAGGATATCGGGATCTATTTCCTGTTTTCCGGGCATATCGGCTCCGATCGTATTTATGTGCGAGCCTTTTTTCAGCCAGCTGCCTTTGATCATAGCTTTACGCGAAGGAGTGCATGTGACAACAATATCAGCCGATCTTACAGCATCTTCAAGAGATGCTATCGGCCGTGCCGATATGGAAATATCAGGATAAAGCCCTGAAACTTCCGATGCCATTTTAATGGCTCCTTCGTCTCTTATATTGAAGATCTCGACGCTTTTTAAGTTCTTCATAACCTTGGACAGCCCCATGAGCTGGGCCCGTCCCTGTTCTCCTGATCCTAAAATCACAGCCTTTTCAGAATCAGGTCTTGCCAGTATATTTGCCCCTATCGCACCAGCAGCTCCGGTGCGCATAAATGTTACCGGAGATCCTTCAAGTATCCCCACCGGCTGCTGCAGCTCGATATCCATCACTACGATAAGTCCGGAGAGTGCCGGGATGCCGCGCAGTTTTGGATTATCACCATTCCAGCCGAGTATTTTAAGACCATATATCCCGGCTCCTTCTATATAGCCGGATTTAATATCCATATCGGTATGACCGGTATCAAATTCATGTGTAATTATTGGGAAAAGCCCTGCTTTCCCGGATGAAAAAAGACTATATGCATGTTCAACACCTGGTATCACATCATCCATAGAGACAAGTCCGCGGAATTGCGCTGCATCGATAATACGGAGTTCGTACATTTTCATCACCTATCTGGAACTCGCAAGAGCCCCCAAGAATTTATCCTCGCCTATGTTTCCGCCAGAAACCACAATCCCGACCCTCTTGCCTTTCAGATCTGCACGGCCTGAAAGTGCGGCAGCAATAGTCACAGCTCCAGCTCCCTCAACAAGCTGATGATGTTTTTCAAACATAAACCTTATGCCTTTGGCAATTTCATCCTCGGAAACTCCTACTAAACCATCGATTTCATTCATGACAAAATCAAGATGATTCTGGCATGCGCCTCCGCCAAGAGCGTCCGCGAGGCTTATTTCTTCATCTACAGGCGCTACTGTGCCGTTTTTTAATGCCTCAGGCCATGCAGGGTTCGCTGCAGCGTGGATCCCCCATATCTTTATCCCGGGACGGAGCGCTTTAGCCGCTGTGGCTACACCGCGGATAAGTCCTGCCCCGCTTATCTGGCATAGGATAACATCCAGCTCTGGTTCATCCTGCAGCATTTCAAGCCCTATAGTGCCCTGACCTGCGGAGACATAAGGATCATCAAATGCCGATATGAATGTAAGTTTTTCCCTCTCCGCCATCTTCATGCTCTCAGCTTCAGCCTCATCATAATATGTACCAATGACACGCAGCTCAACATACTCCCCGCCTTTTTCACATATTGCATCGCGTTTTATCTGAGGACACTGGCCCGGCACACAGATTACGGCCTTTGTCTTAAGTGTTCTGGCTGCCATTGCTATTCCCTGGGCATGATTTCCGCTTGAGCACGTTATCACACCATTGACCCGCTCTTCCATGCTCATTGCAAACATTCTGTTGAACGCTCCGCGAGGTTTAAATGAACCAGCTATCTGCTGATTTTCAAGTTTCAGCCATACCTGAGCACCAGTTGACGAGCTGAGTGATGGTGAAAATTCAAGCGGCGTGCGCCTGATTTTACCGTTAAGAAAACGTGCGGCAAGCAATATATCTGTTATCGTAACATCGTAAGGCATATTTACATCCTACCCTTCGAATATTTTTGTCACATAGGGTGATGTCGATGAAGAGAGCATTGCCGAATAATCGGGCCTGAATCTTAAAACATCCCCTACCTTAGGGCGTTTTGAGCAATCTTCCACATCCACAAGCAAATGGTCACTGGAAGCGGTTATTATCTTGACACCTTCATCAAGAGGGGTAAGCCCGTTGATATTGACGTCCTGCCTGCCGATTCCAAGTATTCCGCGCAGCCTGTTCCCCCTGTCCTCAAACACGGGGACATTGCCGAAAGCATCACGCCCTATCTCACCTATTGGCAGGGTAGGTTTTTCTCTGACTTCGACAAGCTCCGCTTCAATTTCCATTGTATCCTGGTTAAGCATGTCTATGTCTATGCAGAAAGAGGTGTCCTTGCCCAGAAGAAGCGCTTCCCCCATGCGCAGGCTGTTTATCCTATCCGGCACATTTCCTCTCAGCATCTGAACGAATGAACAAGTGCCGCCGCCAGAATAAATATCAAGTCTATACCCAAGAGCAGATTCGAGCCGCTCCCCGTAATTTACAAGCTGGCTTAGATTTTTATTTGTCGGGAGCACGCCGCTGGCACATGAAAAATTAGCGCCGACACCTGCTATCTTAAGAAAGCCGGATAATTTTTTTATGCTTTCTGCAAGGGAATCTATTTCCGTAAACCAAAATCCCTCACGAAGGTCACCCATGTCAAACATTATTACGCATTTGTGCTCTTTCTTTTTCCTTGCACATACCACTGACATCGCTTCTATGGTCCCGATATCAGAAACAAGGGAATAATTGCAGTTTTCTATGACATCCTCAAGTTCCGAACGCATAGGGATTCTTATAAGTGCATAATCAGAGTCAACACCTGACGCCCTCATTTTCTTTATATTGGCAATGCGGCTGTCAGCTATTACTTTAAAACCAGCTTCTTTATATGTCCTGGCTATTTCAGGAAAAGCAGATATCCCTTTAGAGACCCCCCAAAGAGATATACCGTGTTTAGCACACTCTTCTATCATTCTTTCTCCGTTTTCTCTTATTTTTCCCGTATGCACCCTAAGTATTGGATATGACATGACAATCCCCCTCGAAATATACTATTAATCCCGTATTTTATATCTTGCTCCGGCATGATACAAGTTTTTTTTACAGCCGTTTTATCACGGTTGACTCACTTTGCTGCAGCATATGGCAATGTATCGCATGACGCGCTGTCCATATCTGTTTCAGGTGCTTAATGTTCAATTTTTTCTTTTACAGTCAGTATATCCTCTATAACACCAAATGCTGTATCAATAAGTTCAGGACAATCCTGGACAATAACATTAGGGTGCATAAGATCCGACTCTATGCGTACAGCCGAACCAAAATGAGATATAAGCGCAAACACATCGTTTTTATCTATCTCTTCAACTTTTACGCTCGTACATATATCATTTCCGCATTTCCGCCCGCGGCACATCAGTTTCAGCCTCTTGCCCCTTCTTACTGCATCCTGAAGTTCGCATTGAGTAACAGAACGTATACCTTCCCTTTTTACATCAAGTGGGTTAATATCTGCCCCCATCAGCACATTTGCAAGAGCCGCCGTTTTTGCAGCCGGATCCCAGCCGTCTACATCCATCGAGGGATCTGCTTCCGCTATCCCTGCCTGCTGTGCTCTTATTATTCCTTCTTCAAGGCTTCCGCCCTGCTCCATAAATGAAAGTATATAATTGGTCGTTCCGTTCAATATCCCTGAAAATCCGGTTATTGTTGCGCCTTTCATGCAGCGGTCAGCTAAATTAAATACCGGAGCCCCGTCCATAACGGCTGATTCGAACAGATACAGAGCTTTATTTTTCTCCGCAAGATCCTTAAGTTCCCTGTATGCAAAGGCCACTGGTCCCTTATTAGCCGATACAACAGATCTGCCTCTCATTAATGCAGCCTTTATATGGGATATAGCTGGCTCGCCCTTCCCTTCTATGGAAAGAGTTGAAAGTTCCACAAGCACATCATAGTCAAGCTTCTGTACGGCTTCAAGAGGTGTAAGCAAAGAAAGCCCTTTGCTGTCCGCTGTGAGAGTCCCGTTCTGGCTGAGGTTTTCAGTACACCCGTGATGTTTATGCCGTCTTTATTTTCAATCCCTCCATGGCGGCCGGTAAAAACACCTACTATTGACGGTGAATAATCCAATCCTGGATACAAGTGCCTGTTTGTAAAAATCCTGGCCATTTCCTTTGCAACATTGCCGAAACCAATAAACAACAATTTCATTCGTGCTGCCTCCTGTCCCAAAAACAATTTTGATTTTAACCTTACCAATGTTTTGATATCGCTGCAAAGATAACAATTCTATAAAACACAGATACAGCAAAGTGGCGTTTATTATCGGCATCTGTTAAATCACAGGTCGGCTGCGTCCGCCGTCAATCCGCATACATATCATATCCGTCAGCCGCTCCGGGCTGAAAAAATCATTTAAATACGTATCATAAATTTGTTTCAGCGTTATCTTTTATTAAACTGCATTTAATATATATTTAATTTTCATGTCGCAGTAACCGGTAAATTAACCAGTCTCCGGTCATAAGTTCAATATCAGCGGTCTAATCCGCATCAGGCCGTCGGGCGTTAAGACGGTAAAATCTGCAGATACCTGAATTATCCATGTATCTGAAGAATCTCACCAGCAACAAGCCGGATATATTTGATTTCCAGTTATATACATATTTTAGGCTTTTGATGTATCACCATCGCAAATTGTCCATGAAATTCTTTTTTGTTCACAATTCATTAATATTTCATTTGTCATTCCACCGATAATTGATTTATAATTCATTTATGGCATAGGTTTGTCTCAGATTCCTATTGTATTCAATTTCGATTATATTGTTTTCTTGCATCACGTCAATTAACTAACATTTTTTTATGTTTTTTGCAGCAAACAATATATAAGCAAAGGATACAGATAAATCTTGTCTGGAGGTATTCAAAATGAGCTATCCAACAGGACGGAATGTTGCAGGATTTGCTTATTCAGAAATCAAACGGCTGATTTTTATGAAGGATATTAAGGCAGGGCAACGCCTTGCTGAACTCTCGCTGTCAAATATTATAGGCGTAAGCAGAACGCCTATACGCGAAGCACTCCGAATGCTTGCAAATGAAGGCTGGGTAAATATAGTACAAAGCAGCGGCGTTTGGGTAACCAACCCAACGAAAAGGGAAATTATTGACGCATATGAATTCAGGAATAAACTTGAAACATGGGGTATAAGAAAAGCGATGCCCAATATCACCCCATTGCTGATACAGCGTCTCGAAGAAAATCTGGACGACGAAGAAATTATATGCAACGAGGCAATATGCGAAAAATATTTTAATATAAATAACCGGTTTCACATACTTATCGCAGAGGCAGGGGGTAATATAGAGCTTTGCAGCCATCTTAAGCTGGCGCTGTCAAAATCGGTAATATATATGGCTTTATATGAAGATTACCTGGATTTTAAAAATAGCAATACCAGTCTTAAACAGCATCGAGGCATACTTGACGGGATAAAAAAACGTGACGAGGACGATGTAGTGCAAAAAATGCAGACTCATATTGAAAATGGATTCAACAGCCTGCATTTAACATAAAAACAGGAGGCATGCAATGGACAGCAATCTCTCTATCAATCCCAATATAACAGACGTAGCAAAAGCCTATCGTTTTCTTAAAAACAAGGTAAGGCATACTCCGGTAGAATACTCTTACCCTCTTAGCGAAATAGCAGGTTCACCTGTCTATATAAAATGGGAGAATCAGCAGTTATGCGGTTCATTTAAGCTTAGGGGCGCTTTATACAAGATGAATTCGCTGAGTCAGGATGAACGCTCCCGGGGAGTTGTCACATGTTCCAGCGGCAACCACGGACAGGGTGTGGCACTTGCATCAAAAGAACTTGGTGTCTATTCTCTTATTTTTGTTCCCAAGGCCTGCCCGGAAACAAAAAAACTTGCAATAAAACGGCGCGGCGGTGAATTTGTAAAACTTGTAGTATGTGACGGAGACTATGATTTTGCCGAGCAATCAGCGCACAGGCACGCTGAAGAAACAGGCATGACCTATGTATCATCGTTTGAGGATGCCACAGTGATAGCAGGACAGGGGACTGCAGGTCTGGAAATGTTCATGGATGAACCTGATATCGAACTGCTTATAGTCCCGGCAGGCGGCGGCGGCCTTATGAACGGCATAGCCATTGCAGCAAAAGCCATAAATCCGGATGTCGAAATATGGGGAGTTCAGTCAGTTGCATCAAATCCTTGGGTGGTATCATGGCCGGACGGTATAGTAAAGGATGTAGAATATCTGGAAACCCTTGCGGACGGGCTGGCTGGATTCATTCCGCAAAGTCTACTCTCCCTGGCCAAAAAACGCGTAGCAGGCATACACGAAGTAACTGAAGAAGACATTGCAAAAGCAATAGCATTCCTACATCGGGAACACCACCAAGTTGTAGAAGGGGCCGGTGCTGTAGGGGTTGCAGCTCTTATGGCAGGCAAGGCCGATATAAGAGGACGTAAGACAGGGATCGTAATTTCCGGAGGAAATATTGACGAGAACAAGCTCAAGGAAATTCTCAGCAGGTATTGAACCAGAATAAACAAGGACAGTTACATTTCACGTAAATATATAAAAAAGCAGCGGCAGCATTTTAAATCCACGCAGCCGCTGCTTTTGTGTTATACATACAGCTAAGAACCCTTAATCATTTATAAAACTTCTGTCCCACTCACTGTAAAATCAGCAGTTAAGGGCAGGATTGAAGCTCAGTTCTTAACAAGCGGCAAAGAAGAATCACCGGCCCATGCCTGAAAGCCTTCATCATAACACTGTGATTTATGATAACCGGCATATCTCAGAGCCATCGTTACAAACGCTGCCCTTACTCCGGCCGTATCATAAACGACTATCTCTGAGTCAGGCGTGATGCCGTTTTTCTCAAGAACCGATTTTATTTCTTCTTCATTTTCAAATTTATAATTATTATCCACATATTCATCGATAGGTATATTTATAGCTCCAGGTATATGGCCTGCACGCTTCTCCTGGAACGGACGTATTTTACCCTCATATTCAGCCGGGGTACGCACGTCGATTACAACAAGCCCCTGCTTCCCTATGTTATCGTTGATCCATTTAGTATTTACCAGATAGTTTGCCTGATATTTAGGAATCGAAAACGCTACAGCTTTATTTGTATATTTTTTACGTGATACTTCGCCGCCGATTTTTTTCCATGCAGTAAAACCGCCGTTGAGCATCTTTGCATTTTTTACACCGCTCATACGAAGTATCCACAAAGCCCATCCGCTCTGTCCCCATCCGCCTGCGTCACAGTAAGTAACTACTTGTTTTTTCCCATTTATTCCAAGCGCGCCAAGTCGCTTCGACATCGTCTGAGGCGGCCATATTGTACCCCACTTCATACTGCCGGCAGGCGCATTCATATTTGCAAAGTATGTCCAGGAAGCATTTACCGCGCCTGGTATATGTCCTCCCAGATAAAGGCTTTCCGGTCTGGTGTCTATTATGATCACATTTGCGCGGTTCTTTTTCAGCCAATCCGCCTCAACTAAAATGCTGTCTTCTGTTTCAATGCTGCCTGCTTCCATGGGAGAAGGTGCTATTGGTCTGATTACAGTTTTTTCAGTATCCTGCACGGACTGCTCTGCGGCAAAAACCATAGGTGCTGAAGCCAGTACTGCAGCGGTAATAAGTATGGATATTATTATTTTTCTCATACAATCCTTCCTTTCACTTTCATTCATACCGTTTTAATGTTTCTCAATTATTTTCCCATATACTAGCACAAAATATTTAGTCTGAATCTGAGAAAATACTGTTTTTACCGATACATTGAAAACTCCTTTGCTTTTTACTGTATATTCCGCTATTTATAAATTTAATTATCCAAAGATCTATCTGATCTGCTGCCATGTGTCATATATCCACTGTGCAGCCCTTTTGGCTTCGTTAAATTCATCCCACATCATATCCAAGCAAGCATTATCACAAGCCTTTGGCAGCTCACGCCGTTTGATTATCCAATCCTTGAATTCTATAAGCGCGTCATGGCGTATAAAATGGTCAAAAACACGGTCAAATTTCGGGATACCCCATAGCATATCAGGCGGAAGCGCACCAATACCGACAAGCGACGATGTAACTTTCTGCAGAAAACTTTTTATGTTTCTATTGTGCATGACCCTGAGCAGGACCGCCCTGTGCCCACCCGTCACAGTTTCTGATACCATATTCACAGAATCCTCAGTACAAAAACTTCATTGGAAAAACCAATCATTCCCGGAATCGGGTTTGAAGGATCCTCAGATGCAATAATAAGACATCTTACCGCGGAAGAATGCGCTGCAAGGGATTTAAGAGTCCCTACAGCATCAGGTGAAGTTCTGCGTGACGTTGTAATATAGAGGTCCGCTTCTTCCTGTTCGGCTATTCTCATGATGTGCCCTATATTTTTTTTGATCCATTCTGAAGTAATAGAATAATTGTTGTCATCACCGCCGATCAAAATCGACCATATTGTTTCCGACACAGGCGGATATTCTGCAAGAAGCCTTGCTCCTTCTTCTTTCAGTTCTTCTTTTATAACCGAATTCGGAGACCCCAGCGTGACAAATACATTGGGCTTCCTCGGCGGGTTATCGTGCTCAGGTACTATTGCATAATCAAACGGTTCTGTGCCGACAACGCTCGGAGTCATAACTGTCGCACATGAACAGCTCCATATATACCCCAGCGCCAAATTGTAAAGTGCAGGGGAGCTGCCTGCCGATATCATCAGCACATCGCGTGATCCTTCATGGATGTTTCTCTCTGCGAACCACTGCCCGACCCTTCTTACAACTGAATCACCGTCAGCCAGCATCAGCCAGTCACGTGCATCACGCCTGCTTCCGCCGATAAGCCGCCTCGCTGCTGATTTTTTTGCTCTGGCCTTTGCCGCTCCTGTCAGCACAGGCACCTCTGTTCCAGAATTTCCGCTCCTGTCATTTTTGAAAGCCACAGCGCTATTCCGCGGCTCTGGTTCAAATGTCCGCGGATTCCGTCACTTAGGATGACTATAACTTTAATGATTTTTTTATCTCTCATTTATTATATTTTCTGTCCTTTTCCAGTTGATTATTCATCTGCAAATGCATGCTTTAACAAAACCATCAGATACCGCAAGCCTGCAAACAGTATAATAATGTATCTTAAAAATCCGCTCTATTTACAAAAAATACTATTGCATCATTTTACAGGAACATCAGGCTTATACATGCTTATCACAGTCCATGCCATGCATGCAGCTCCTGTTTTTTCTGCAAAATATTTATCACATAGGGATTTACAGTTTTCTCTTTTAGCGGGATCGGACGCAATGTCTGACCAGATTTCAGCCAATTCCTCCGCATTTTTTATTTGATTGGCAATTCCAAGCGAAACAAAGTTTCCCGAGGCTTCGGAAAAGTCTTCCATATGAGGGCCATACTGCAGAGGTATGCCCCATAATGCCGGTTCCAATATGTTCTGTCCGCCCCTGTCAACCAGGCTTCCGCCGACGAATGCAGACGCAGCAATGCTGTACAGCTCAAAAAGCACTCCTATCTGTCAACTACAATGACATCCCATTCACCTGACGTATCGGAGATAAGACGCGTGCAAAACTTGGCTGAAGCAAGATCTGCCACTGCGAGTGCCCTTTCAGGATGACGCGGGACAATTATAAGTTTTGCGGAAGGCACATTTTTTCTCAATAGCTCAAACGCTTCTATTATTATTTCATCTTCTCCTGCATGTGTACTCCCTGCAATAAAAACAGGCTCGTCATGCAAAGAAAGTATTTTACGCCATACTTCGGCATCCGCAGTATTTTTCCTTTGGAAAAGAGCATCTATTTTACAGTCTCCGCAGATCTGTATTTTGCTTCTGCCGACACCTATCCGGGTCAGTCTTGAAGCATCACTTTCATACCGCACAAACATCCGGGCAAATAGACCGTAAAGTTCGATACCGATATGACGCGTTATTCCCATATTCAATTTGGACCATGTCCTGTCTGATATGCGCCCGTTAACAAGGAATGCAGGTATATTCCTAATTTTAAGCTCCCACAGCATATTAGGCCACAGCTCAGTTTCAGCAGTCACAAATGCCCACGGTTTCAGTGAATCTAATGCGGAACATACGAATTTCCGTTTATCCCACGGGTAATAAATGTGGATATCGAAAATTCCCTGTCCCAGCTTCAAAGCCATAGACTTGCCCGTCTCTGTTGTAGTTGAAAGTATGATAGGCCCCGAATAACCGTTCAGGCGTGCCTCTTTTATAAGGGGCATTGCTGCCTGGACCTCGCCTACGGATACTCCGTGCACCCAAAGCGGACTCCTGCCGCCAAGGATTGCCAGCTTCTCAGGCGAAACGATGCCCTTGCGTTCATCGTAGCCTTCAGTGTATTTACCTTTCAGTTTAAACCACGATGCGGCAAAAACAATATTTATCAACGGCTGATAAACAGATCGTAAAAATGACAGATCAAGCCACCCCTGCCTTGAGTATTTCATGTATATGCACCATACCGACCGGTTTGCCGTTCTCAACAACTATAATCGCTGACACTTCCCACTGCTCAACCAGACGGATCGCTTCAGCAGCAAGCTTGTCAGGTGTTATGACACGCGGCGTTTTGGTCATTCCAAGGTTTACAGGCATATCAAGGCCGTTGACACCCTCTTTTTCTATAAAACGGCGAAGGTCGCCATCGGTAAACACCCCTTCAAGAAGGCCTTCGTCGTTTACCACAGCTGTTGCACCATAGCCTTTGCTTGTTATTTCAAACAAAGCGTCGCGTACCAGGGCATTCTGATTTATAACCGGCAGTCTATCACCGCTTCCCATAAGGTCTCTTACGCGCAGCAGAAGTTTTTTCCCAAGCGAGCCTCCAGGATGGAAAAGAGCAAAATCCTCTTTTGCAAGCCCAAGAAGCTTCGTTGCCATGCCGGCAACCGCGTCTCCAAGCGCCATTTGCAGAGTAGTGCTGCTTGTCGGGGCTAAGCCCAGAGGATCTGCTTCCCTGTTAACATGGCAGTTAAGCGTTATATCGGCTTCTCTAGCAAGAGTTGAAGCCGGATTTCCCGTAACCGCTATTATCGGGGCGCCAAGTCTTTTAAAATAGGGGATTATATTGATAAGCTCGGCAGTTTCTCCGCTGTTGCTCAGAAAATAACCCAGATCCTCGCGGCACACCATTCCAAGGTCTCCGTGGGCCCCTTCCGTGGCATGGAGAAAAAAGGCGGGAACTCCCAAAGACGCAAATGTTGCGGCTGTTTTTCTGCCCACATGTCCTGACTTTCCTAGTCCGGACACAACTACTCTTCCGCGGCACCTGCTCACCAGATGAGCCGCGTCCACAATTTCCCGCCCTACTTTTGATGCCGACTCCATAAGTGCATTAGCTTCATCTGTAATTATTTTTCTGCCTGTATCCAGCAAATCTACATCAGGCAACGGTTTTTCTTCCCTTTCATAAGGCAGGATCATGACTATTCCTCCGTCCAGTTCAGCGTTGAAAACCCTATACGCTCTCTTACTATTTTATCTAAATCTGCAACCTGAGAAAGGACTTCCCTCATCTTGCGAAGCGGGATCATATTTGGTCCGTCACATTTAGCCGCATCAGGATCAGGATGTACCTCCATAAATAAGGCATCAATGCCTACAGCAACTGCAGCACGTATAAGCGGAAGGACAAATGAGCGGTCCCCTCCGCTTCTGTCTCCGTTTCCGCCTGGTTTCTGGACGCTGTGCGTCGCATCGAACATAACAGGGCATCCCAGAGCTCTCATGACAGGAATCGATCTGAAATCAACGGATAACTCATGATATCCGAATGCAGTACCCCGTTCGCAAAGTATTATATTATCGTTGCCTGCCTCACGGCATTTCTGCACTACGGAACGCATGTCCTCCGGAGCCATAAACTGGGCTTTCTTTATATTGACAGGATGTCCTGTCCTGCTGGCCGCTACAAGAAGATCCGTCTGCCTGCAAAGAAATGCAGGAATCTGCAGCATATCTACCGACTGTGCAATCTTTTCCGCCTGCCATGGTTCATGCATATCAGTTACTACCGGGATACAAAGATCACTGCCTATTTTCCCAAGCCACTCCAGGCCCTCGTCAATACCAGGGCCACGGTAACTTTCGATAGACGTACGGTTGGCTTTATCAAAAGACGCCTTGAACACATAACCGAAACCGAAATCACCGCAGATTTTTTTCATTTCCCCGGCTATATACCTGGCACCTTCAAAAGTTTCAAGTACGCACGGGCCGGCTACGATCGTCATCCTGTCCCCGCCGATAAGAATATCGCCTACCCTGACAGGGCGTATCTCATTATTTTTATCTATTTTCAAACTGCAACAACTCCTTTGCCAAAAGCTGTTTATCATCAGCCAGATAATTAATGTGCCTGCTGTAAATATCATAAACCCTGCACCTGTTATCCCAGCCAAGTATCGTTGCACAAAAATCAACGACATGGTCAAGTGCGCCAGAGCTGCCCAGATAATGTATGCCTGCATGCTTCATTTCATCTTTAAGCCCGGGTGTCGTCAATATATATTCAGCAGCCTTGGCCAATTCTGCAGGGTCCGCTTTGACCAGGACTTCCGCTTCTTTCAAAAGTTTTTTTTGTCTGAGTTTGCCTTTCTCCAGTATTGAGACAACAGGAACGCCAAGACCTGCGCATAGCTGATTGGCCGTACCTCCCAAACCGATAAGAAGATCAGCGCCTCTGGCAGCTTCAGACACTTCCCCTTTGAATATTTTAACTTTTACACCGTCTGATTCCAGCATCATGCCGTCACATGTGAGTTTCCAGCAGTCAAGCTCCACAATAAGCTTTCTGACATCAATCATGGGGGCCGGCACCATGACAAAACTGCATTCCATACGTTTTGACAGTTTTTTTGCCGCACTTAGTATAAGCCTCACGTCATCGTAAGCACGCGGACGACTTCCAGGGAGCAGTAATATTTTAGATTTTTCCTGATTTTTCCAAACATCAGATGTCACGCATTTATTATCTATCAAATCCATCACAGGGTTGCCGCAGAATTCCGCATTAACTCCTTTTTTTCTGAGCTCTTCAGCTGTCTCCGCATCTCTGGTCCAAACATACAGACTTCTTTTTTTAAGAAAAAGCGATTCTATAAACATGTGCCCATTCAGGCGCACCGACTTTGCCGTAGCTATCAGGAGCGGTTTGAAGCCATACCCAAACAGCATACTGAGCGTAAGGAAAACATCCCCTACACATACAGGCGTCCTGTAGCAGCTGCGGAATGAACGCAGCACACTCATCTGCGCAACTATGGAATTGCCAAGCCCATGCCTTATATCCTTAAAAAAATCAAGCAGGCTGTATTTTATTACACCTCCGCTAGGCATTTCCGACGCAGGAGAGAGAACATTGAATCCATCACGCTTATAATGTGTTCCAGACCCCACAAACGCAAAAGCTGAAATCTCTGCCTCCTTGAATCTGGCCCTCAGCTTTTTTGCGAGGACAACACCTATTGCATCCTCACCGTACCCGTTTGAGGCAACAATAAGGCGCGGCCGCAGCTTATCGGAAATCATCCTGCGAAAGCGTATATCATCATCAAGCACGACAGCTATACACGGGACATACACAGGATATGGAAGCTTCAGATTTTCTGGCAGGTTGACAACATCTTTTTCAGTGCATACAAACGCATCCGCACCGAGCTCTGCAGCAAGCTCTTCAAGCCTGCCAAGGTCACGTTCGTCAAATATATGGTGATCACGGTAAGAACGATGTGCTATAACAGAAACACCGTTATCCTCCAAAAACTTGTAAAACCCGTCAGGGTTGCCTATTGCAGAGAACGCTATACATCTGCACTCAGGATATTTATCGCTGGTGTAAACTTTTTCATACCCGTTTGAGATTTTTCTCCATGATTCCAGTTTGATCTCAGCAGTGAAAATCTTATCTGCATCAGCATGCTGCCTGAGTTTATTTTTCGTTTTAACAAGTTCTTCGTCTGTCACCTGATTAGATTTGGTTACAACAATTATGTCAGCCCTGCTGAAAGCCGATTCCGGTTCCCTCATCAAACCGGCAGGTATAACCTGTCCGTTGCCGAAAGGACACGTTGCATCCACCAGTACGATATCAACATCACGTGCCATCTTCCTGTGCTGGAATGTATCATCAGTGACTGCCACCTGTGCGCCAAGGGATGCCAGCAGAGCAACTCCAAGCACCCTGTCTCTTGAAACAACGATTTTAGCCCCCGGCAGGCGTTTCGCCAGCATAAGCGGTTCATCACCTGCAATGTCCCTGTGTTTGCTGCCTTCGTCCTGTCCTACCCATATAGGGGCATGCCTTTTTGTCCTGTAGCCTCGGCTGACAAGGCCGGCGTCTATGCCTGCCTCCTTGAACTGCCTTACGACAAGCTCAGTCATAGGTGTTTTATTAGTGCCACCAAGGCTGTTGTTACCTATGCTTATAACAGGAAGTACCGGTTCAGTAACCTCAAAAATACCCTTTTCATATAATCCTATCCTAAGTTTCATCCACAGTCCTGTTATAAACTGCAGCGGGTAAAACAGCATCCATGGAGATATTCTGGTTTCACCGCGTGCGTATTTAAGATAGCTGCGAAGCGCCTTCGACATGTTCATACCCTTTTTTCCCGCTGCTGGCGGCATGCAGCTTGCAGTAATGCCCGTTCATCGACAAAAGTTCATAATGGGTCCCCTGTTCAACAAGAATCCCGCCGCTCAGCACTATTATCCTGTCTGCATTGCGCACTGTAGACAGGCGGTGCGCGATTATTATTGAAGTGCGTCCCTCCATTGCGTTATTCATTGCTTCCTGTACCTGCTGTTCGATCAGGACATCCAGAGATGATGTAGCCTCGTCCATTATCAATATCCTGGGGTCACGTACAACGGCACGTGCTATCGCTATGCGCTGGCGCTGTCCCCCGCTTAGCGTGACTCCTCTTTCACCTACGACAGAGTCAAAATTACCCGGCAGAGAAGTTATAAAATCATATATTCCTGCTATTTTAGCCGCACTGACAAGGTCCTCATCCTTAACACCAGGATATCCGTAACCTATATTGTAGGCAAGCGAACCCTTCATCAGCACAGGATCCTGAGGCACTATTCCTATCTGCCTCCTGTAGCTCTTGAGATCAAAATCCCTTATGTCGATATCATCAACCATTATGGATCCCCTCTGCGGATCATAGAAACGCATTATAAGATCAGCCAGAGTAGATTTACCGGCACCGGTCGATCCGACTATAGCGATTTTCTCTCCCCTTCTGATCTCAAGGTCAAGGCCTTTTATAACCCACCTGGGTTCATCATAAGCAAACCACACATCCCTGAATTTGATGTTGCCGTCCATAGGACTGTGTACTATAGGATTCAAAGCTATGGGAACTTCATTTTTCTGGTCTAATATTTCAAATACCCTGTCAGCGGAAGCCACCCCCTGCTGTATTGTGCTTACTACTCTGCTTAGTGTTCTTAACGGCTGGACAAGCAGACCTATATATGTCAGAAAAGCAAGCAGCGCACCAGCAGTAAGTTTGCCATATATTACATCTCTGCCTCCAAGCCATAAGATAATGGCAAGAGCTATTATCAGAATAACTTCAACTACCCCTTCGAGTATTCCCCTTACCTGTGTCCCTTTCATAACAGCTCTGAAATGAAGGTTGCTCTGCTCCTTAAAACGCAGGAATTCGTCCTCTTCCGTCGCAAACGCCCTTACTATCCTTATGGATGAAAGAGCCTCCTGAGCAATTGCGGCGACCATTGCGAGCCTTTCCTGTATAACCTTGCCAACTTCACGAAGCCTTGACGAAGCATCGTCTATAATAAATACGGCAAGGGGAATAACGACAAAAGTAGTCATTGTAAGTTTCCAGTTTATAAACAGCAGGAAACATATTATCCCGATAAATGTGGAACCCTGTACAACGAAATCCACAATGACAGATGCCAGTATATTCTGAAGCGTTGACACATCATTGGTTATCCTTGACAGGAATTCGCCCGAGCGTCTGCTGTAAAGCGTTGCCAGTGAAAGCCTTTGCGTATGATCATAAAGTTCAAGGCGTATATCTATTATTATTTTCTGACCAACCCATGTCATGAGATACATATGGCAATAAGCGAAAACGGATTTCAATACATAAAGCGCAATAATTCCCACGGCAAGCAGGTTCAGCATGCCCATCTGTTTTTTTATAAGGACATCATCGACAATATTTTTGATAAGCCACGGCGGGATGATTCCGAATAAAGCCGACATCACCATGCAGAAAAGAGCCACTGCAAGACGTATCTTATACGGCTTGCAGTAACAAAGGAGACGTATGTATGAAGCCCACGCAGCCTTATCCTTAAGATTCAACATTACCTAAACAGCCTCCATTATTCTCTCTGCCCAATATCTGTAAACACCGTGCTCCCCGAGCATCCGGCGCGCTAATGACATTTTCTCGCGTACAGGTTTCCGCTTATTTTCATCACTGTCAAGCCACATAACAGCATGACTGATAATATTTTCAGGCGTAGCCATTCCCTGAAGAAGCTCAGGGAACATCTCGGAACCGACAAGTATATTAGCCATTGCAAAATAACGCGTTTTGACAATGCATCTTGCAACCAGTGCAGATATAGGATTCAGCCTGTATGTAACTATCATATAGCACCCAAGCAGAAACGATTCCACTGAAATAGTCCCGCTGGCGCCTATGGCGCATTTTGCCGCTGCCATCAAATCTCTCCCAGACCCCTCATAATAATCCAGAGCATTCTCACTGAAACGATCCAAAACCATTGACCTGATTTTAGGATTGAGGCCAGGAGCTATTGAAAATACCGGATGCCAGCCGCGTTTTGCCAATTCGTACGCGGCTTTTTCCATAATCGGGAGAAGATTTTTGACTTCACTTCCCCTGCTGCCTGGTAAAAAAGCAACAAGCCTGGAATCGTTTGTCAGATATTCAGGTATATTTTTACGGAATCCGCCGTTATCAGGAATTTCTTCAAGCAATGGATGTCCTTTCCAATAACTTGCGCAACCGTGTTTTTTCAGGTAATCATGCTCAAAGTTGAAAAGAGGGAAACATTCATCCACATTTTTCCGCAGTTCATTGACCCTGCTGCTCCTCCATGCCCATACAGCCGGCGGAGAAATATAAAATACCTTGCCGGAGTAACCAACCCTCCGAAGCTTTGCTATCAAATGCATATGATAATCAGGGCTGTCCGCCACTATTACACCATCAGGACGCAGATCCATAATACGCTCGACCATATCCTGCCTGAGTTTTATTATTGAAGGTATAGATGAAAAAACCTCAGTCAAACCTAAGAGCTGCAGACTTTCGCCATGCCATTCAATACGAATTCCGGCATCGCGCGATTCTATACCTCCCATGCCCCATAGCTCTCCGTGATAGCCGCTCGCCATCAGCATCCTTGCCAGATTAGCTGTGTAATGGTCCCCTGAAGCCTCGCCTGAACTTAAAAAGAGCGACAAAGGTCTATACCTATAACCGATATATTCTCTTTTTCAGCTACAGCCTTGAATTCGTCCGGATTCATTATCAGCGTCCATCCTGAATGAAGAGCAAGGCAGTTGAGCTTTGCCTGGGCCATATGTTTCAGAGTATCAGGGCCGACGGTAGGGATATCATAACGTTCATCCTGGTCCAGCCTCATCATTTTGACAACCGTTCCGCCCTTGCATAAAGATCCAGCCCTAAGTAAAGTAGCATCGGTCCCTTCCATAGCTTCTACGGCAACAACGGAACGTTTGTGAACGATAACCGTCTGTCCGAAGGAAAGAGGGGCCAGTATCCTGCAGATGGAAAAACCGTATTCGGCATCGTCAATTTCATCTTTTGAAGGTTTTCTCCCTGCTATGAAACCTTCATTTGCAAGTAAGTCCGGGACTATGTCGCGGTAACTCATAACCTCGAATCCTGATTTTTCAAAAAAATCAACAATGGCACCAAGCAAAGAGTGGTCATCCCTGAAGATAAGGCTGGCCAGAAATTTCTGTGTCGTAAGATCGAACAGAGACGGTTTGAACATCAGTGTTTTAGATACTGTGCCAGCCATTATGATACGTTTTACTCCGCGTTTCTTCATATCTCCGATTGCAAATCCGAAATCAGGTTTTTTGACATTAACAACTTCAAGAGCATACTTGGAAAGTTCCCCAACTTTTTCCCTGAGCGAGTAAACGACCGGGGGCATCCCCTTATCCGTCAGCCTGCTCGCGATAAAAACAGGCAGGCTTCCTTCCCCGGCAATCAGAGCAATTTTATTATCCAAAACGATACCTCCCAGGTTCGATGGTGCATATAATGACCATCATATTATATATTGTCACTCATCTGACCCGATTTATTCTCATTTATATCGCTGATCCGCTCGGAAAAGTATAACATAGCTGAATAAAGCGGCATTGAAAATAGTATCTCACTGCACACGCATGCATGGATAAATTTTTCGATTGATAGTTCGGGCGACGGTAAATCTATACCACTCAGGCACGCAGCTGTGGATGCATGAAACCATGGCGCAAAATGCTTCATTATCATCCCAAAGCAACATCGAGCACCATCATCAAAGCAAATCCTACAAGCATTCCAATGACTGCAATATCGCTGTTTCCGCCAGACTGCGATTCAGGGATCACTTCCTCTGCTACTACAAATATCATGGCTCCGGCTGCAAAAGCAAGGGCATATGGAAGCAGAGGCTGTGCAGCCTGCACAAGGACTGCTCCTATAACTGCAAAAACAGGTTCCACTAAAGCCGATAATTGCCCGTACATAAAAGCCCTCATCCGACTCAGTCCTTCTCTTCGCAAAGGCATGGAAACAGCCAGACCCTCCGGAAAATTCTGCAGCCCTATACCTAAAGCAAGAACGGCAGCATTCATCGCCGAGGAACCGCTCGACATTCCTGCTGCACCGAAAGCCACCCCTATCGCCATCCCCTCAGGTATATTATGGATAGTTATTGCAATCACAAGCAGCACGGTCCTTTGCAGTTTAGACGGAGGGCCATCAGGCGCAGTATAGGCCATTGAAGGATGAAGATGCGGCATAAGCATGTCCAGCAATCTGAGAGAGAACCCTCCTGCAAGAAATCCCACGACCGGCGGGAACCACGCCTTATAGCCAAGGGCTTCCGAAATCGAAATTGCAGGATCCAGAAGAGACCAGAAGCTTGCAGCCAGCATGACGCCTCCTGCAAAACCGAGCATAACATCCAGTGTTTTCTGATTCGGCTTCTTAGCAAAAAAAACACATGATGAACCCAGCAGCGTTATTCCCCATGTAAAACAGCCTGCCAGCAATGCCTGGATGGCATTCGGTAATTCTACGAACCAATCCAATCAGCGATCCCTGCCTTACAATTTTAAATGTTAAACTTCATTGTTACAGCCAGCTTCCTTGAAAATACAGTCCTAAGCATAAATCATGCGGTCATATCCAAATATCTGCCATTATCGCACATAGGTATCAAAAATATTATCATTTGCATAGTGTTATAATTTTCCTGAAATACAGGGGGCGGTACAAGTGTTTTCTACTGATAACGTAAAAATATGGTTTGACGGATTCACTGATTCTTTCAAAAAAAATGGCGAGCTGCCGCAAATGCTGGAATTGAAAAGAAAACACAGCATCCGCGTCGCAAATATATGTGTCGCGATGGCTGATTCCATGGAATGGGAAGAATATGCGGACAATTGGCTGGCTTACACTATAGGCCTGCTGCATGACACAGGCCGTTTTCAGCAGTTTACGGACTACAGCACTTTTTTCGACGGCGAAAGCATAGACCACGGGGACCTTGCGAAAGAAATACTTCAAAAACAGTTCTGCTGGGACGGCATCCCTGATGACATAAGGCGGATCGTTCTTACTGCGGTCATGTGCCACAACAAAAAGATGTACCAACCAATATGCCTCTTGGCACGTACAGGTGGGTATCGCTGATACGTGATGCTGATAAAATTGATATTTTCCGTATGGTACAGCATAGGATAAAAAACGGAACAATATATGAAATGCTGCCGGAACAAAAAACGCAGGAAGGACTTTCTCCGAAACTTGTCGATGAAATAAGAAAAACAGGCAAAGGGTCTTACTCAAATGCAAAATCACTGCAGGACTACAGGCTTATACAGCTTACATGGGGATGTGATCTTAACTTCCCGGTATCTGTCATATCACTCAAGGAAGAGCAAGTTTTTGAACGTATTTGCAATGATCTTAAAAATTATGGAATAGACGACATGCTGCTTAAGTTAATGAAAAAAATAGACGAGATATAACGGGCGGATTTTATTAATTAATGCAGCGCAGGGACGGCCGGGCAAACAGATGCATATATGATTTTGATTTTAACCGCAAAAACGCATAAACATTCAGAAGGAAGGAGACTGATGATAAATGTCTCCTTCCTTCTGAATGTTTATGCGTACAAAAAACTATCCTTGCTTTATTTTGCCAGTGATTATTGGGCTTCAAACATATCCTTACCCACTCCGCAGACAGGGCATGTCCAGTCATCCGGTATTTCATCAAAAGATGTCCCGGGCGCAATTCCTGAATCAGCGTCGCCCACTGCCGGGTCATACACATAACCACAAACCGTGCACACATATTTCTTCATTAAAATATTATCCCCCTTTAGGCCGGGCTGAAATTTATGCCCTATTATTGAAATAATTATCAGTTTTACATATTTTACTATACACGGTAAAAATACTGATTAAGTTGATCTGTAAGTCTGCAAGAGCCATTTTCCGTAACCAGATAATCATCTTCTATCCTGAGTCCGCCCCAGCCTTCAATGTATATACCCGGCTCGATAGTCACCACATCACCTGGGACAAGTATATCACAACGTCTTGATGAAAGTATCGGAGGTTCGTGTATCTCAAGCCCGAAACCATGCCCTACACTATGGGTAAAATATTTGCCTACCCCGTATCCTTCAAGTATATCGGCCGCAGTATTATGGATATCGGCACAGCTCGCACCTGCGCATAATTTATCAGATGCCCCTGCATGCGCTTCAAGAAGGATATTATGATATTCCGCTGCTTTTATATCAGGCTCTCCAATTGAAAAATTTCGTGTTATATCACATAAATAGCCCGAATACCGGGCCCCGAAGTCTACTGTAACCCACTCGCCTTTATTTACGACTTTATCGCTGGCACGGCCATGGGGCATTGCACTGCGCTGTCCTGAAGCAACTATCATATCAAAACCTGTTTCCCCGCCGTATTTGTTTATATGATAGTTGAGCGCTGCCTCAAATTCTCTTTCTGTAATACCGGGCCGCACATCGTTAAGTGTTTCGAGGAAAGCATTAGCTCCGATTTTTCCGGCTTTTCGTATATGATCTATTTCATGCTCATCTTTTGTGCGGCGCAGCATTTCAATAAGTTCAGTGCCGTCCTTCAGTCCTGCGTCAGCAGAACCGGAAAGCCTGCTCCATGTAGAATGCAATGTTTTTTTTGCTTCACAGCATACGGTTTTTGCACAATGCTTCAGCAGGCTTCTTCTTACGTCCTCAATCAAATCGTGCTGCTGCTCGATTACATCATGAGGAGACTCTGTGCGTCCCTGCTGTATATAGCGCCTGTCAAGTATCAGTTCCGCAGAATCGTCATATATTACAACAGCTCCAGACGTTCCGCGGAATCCGCTCATATAATAAAGGCTTTCCCAGTTGACACCTTCATCTGCAATTATAATGAAAGCATCGGCACCATGCTCTGATATTAATTTCCTAAGCCTCCCGGCCCTTTCGATTACAAACTCGTTCATCGTGATATCTCCATTTTAAGCAAACGCCACAGCTCTTCTACCGGATCAGGCAGATCACTTTTCAGTTTATCACCCATATATCCTACAACTACCGAATCAAATCCGGCCTTTTTAAGCGCCTCGCGTGCAAACGGCACATCAGCCTGCGGCATAACTGCCAGCAGACTGCCTGAGGCTATCAGATGCAGCGGATCGAAACCAAGTCTGTCCGAAGCCTTTATTGTAAGCGGATGTACAGGAATGGAACCATAATCAAGCTCGGCAATAAGTCCGCTGAGAGCCGATATCTCGTTTATCCCGCCCATAAAACCGCCTTCAGTGGGATCATGCATAAATACCGCGTTTTTTCTTATTATCCGCGACTCATTAAGGACCGAAGTCATATCAGACCATGACAGCAGCTCCCTTATATCATCATCCGACATGAAAGGTCTAAGAAGATCAGGTCTGTCCGCGGCAAGAATGGACATGCCTTCTATGCCTATATGCTTTGTTACAATAATGGCATCCCCTGGACTTATATCTGTGGCTCTGAGAACCCTGTCGGCAGTCCCTATAAGAGCCCCCATTATCACAGGACGCTCATATCTGTCGTTGAATTCGGTGTGTCCGCCTACAACAGCTATCCCCTCAGCAACGCATTCCTCGTGTATTTCCGTCATTATATCAGCTGCACCTTTTTCACCCCATGAAGGAGGAAGTATAAGCGTGACGGCAAGATATGCAGGATCTCCGCCTTTTGATGCTATATCATTTGAATTTATACGGACAAGAAGCCTTCCTGCCCCCTTGTCAGCACCAACTATAGGATCTGCTGAAAATATAAGATATTTATTTGCTGGCCACTCAATCACAGCTGCATCTTCACCCACTGCAGGTCCTATAAGAAGCTCCGGACGCAGCGTACCTGCATATTTCAATACATTGCGCTTGAGCGCATCAGGAGACAGTTTTCCTGAAGGGAAATTTTTTTCTGACATATTCTAATCACCTATTCTCCGCTATCCGTACTACGGCAGTATTACATCTCAGAGCAGAGCCAGACCAGGCAAAATGATACTTGCCGAAATAATAAATTACTCTTTTGAACCGAATAAACCCCACAAGCGCTTATTTTATATACTACGCAACTTTGCGCAAGGTCAAACGTTTCTGATGGAATAAAAACATCCGCAGTAATTTTGCCTGTAAAGAGCAAGCCTTTTACTCTCCGCTACAGATCGTTTGAAACCGTCGTTTTTCCTCCATATTTTTTCAACCCACAATAATCCGTGTTTCTCTGCGGCTTTTCTGCCAATGTCGTTTATGAGCACTGGATCCTTGTGAGGACTTATCGTAAGAGTGGTGGAGAGATATTCAAAACCATGGTTTTCCGCATATTCTGCCGCCGCCCCAAGCTGAATACCGAAACACAAAGCACATCTTCTTCCGCCTTCCGGTTCTTCCGAGAATGCACGGGCTGCATTGTCCCAGGATTCAGGATCGTATTCCAGCATAAAGGTTATGATATCGTATGCGCTGCCCAATTCGGCAACAGCCTCCGCCCTTCTTATATATTCTTCCTCAGGGTGGATGTTGCTGCCATAAAAAAAGCCGGCGACTTCATAACCCTCACTCTGAAGAGACGGACATGGAATCGTAGCATCAGGGGCACAGCATATATGCAGAAGCAATTTTTTATCCACTCAGCAGACATGCTCCTCTGAAGTATTTTCATTCAAAACCAGCGGTTCATTATTTTCATCTCTTTCAGCAGCATCCTCATTCATTTCAACAGGGTTGGTCTTTACCGCAAAAATAAGATAACCTGTATGCCCTATCATTACATCCTCTGGCCTGATACGGTTAGGTTCTGTTTTGTAGTAGCGCAGCATAAGCTCAGCGACCTGAACATCTGCGAAATGAAATTCAGCGAGCCTGACAAGAGTATCGGAAACCTGATTGGCCGTAGGCACCAGAATACCCAGATGGTTGCCTGGAGCAAGTGCTTCATATGCCTTGTCAATATATTCCCATGGTGCCGGTATATCAAGAAATACCGCATCTGCATTCCGTTCTTTGAAACCTTCGTCAAGCGGACGGACATTGAACTCTATCCTGTCGGCAACCCCCCACTTTTCTGCGTTCTTTTTTGCCAAAGCGGAAAACTCCTCACGCCTGTCATATGTGCATACCTTACCGGTGTCACCTACAAAGTGGGCAAATGTACAGCACATGCTTCCTGACCCTGTACCGCATTCAACAACAGTACAGCCCGGAAATACATTGAGGTGCTCAAGTATAAAACCAGCATCTTTCGGAAATATTATCTGAGTCTGCCTTTTAAGGCGTCTGGTATATTCCGCAAGAGTTGGACGCAGAAGATAGTAAATTTCACCTTTCGGCGTAACTATACCGTCACCGAAATCATGTTCCATAAGTTCGGCGTGCTTTATCTGGCCAAAGTGTGTTCCCTGGGACAACCCCGGCGTCACCCTAATAAGAAAATTATCGCCTTTTTTCGGATTCCATATAAATACCAGATTTCCGGCCTCTATCATTATTTCAGCAACCCTTCCACGGCAGATGCTATGTCTTCGGTAGTAAGACCCATCTCCGACATAACCTCTGTGCTTGCTCCAGAGCATCCGTAATGCGTAACTCCCATATTCAGCATTTTTACAGCTTTTCCGGCACATCCGAATTTGGCGGCTGCAATGGACCCGATACCGGTATCAGCATGGTGGTCTTCGCATGTCACAACAGGCAGATCCCCGACAAGTCCAAACAGTTCTTTGCTGTCCATAGCAAGTGGCGTTGCGCAGTGAAGAATTTTTGCCCTGATTCCGCGATCTGCAAGAAGATCATGCGCAGCAACGGCACGGCCTGCGAAGTGCCCCATAGAAAGTATGACCGCATCATTCCCGTCACGCAATAAATCTATCTTCCCGTATATGAATGTATAATCATTTCCATAAAACGGGCTCCCATCCTCCTTCAGGATAACCGGAAGCACACTGCGGCCCATCGCAAGACAGACATTGCCAGGTTCGGCGAGCATCCAGCGCGTAGCTCTGTCCGTCTGGTTAGGGTCTGCTGGCACTACAACTTTCCAGCCGAACATGTTGCGGAACAAACCAACATAATCTATACACTGGTGGGTCATTCCATCTTCGCCTACATCAAGGCCTGTGTGGGTTACTACGCACTTCAGCGCCGCCCTGTTTATATCATTGAGTCTTTGCTGATTATATGCTTCATCTGTTGCAAATACGCCGAAATCAGCCCATACGCTTATTACTCCTGCAGATGAAGCGGCACCTGCAACTGTAGCTGTTGCATGCTCCTGTATTCCAGCCTCTATAAAGTAATCAGGACAGACCTTTGCGAAACCGTCGACCTTAACTGATCCGGCAAGATCGCAGTCAAAAACGAGAATAGGAGTACGCCCCTCTTTTTTATAATTAAGTTCACCGACTTCAGCAAGGGCTTTGCCGAATGCTCCGCGGTTGTCTTTTTTGTCTTCCCTCGTATAGGTCCTGGGCATCCCTGTATCAATGAGCGGTTTTTTCGCATGTATGTCACGGCCGCCGGGCAGAGGGCCTTTTCTCATTTCAAGAGCCTTTTCATACATTTCCATCGAACCGCCAAGTTCTTCAAGGGCTTTTGCAATGTCGCCGCCTGATGCAGGCTTACCGTGATAATCAGGGATATTCTGCATAAATGAAACTCCCTTGCCCATAACTGTACGGCATAGTATCACAGCACATCCGTCAAAAGCAGCTGCAGACCTCATAGAATCATAATTTTCTGGAAAGAATGCCCGTCACATTCGATTACTCTCCATCCGTCAGCTTCCCAAAGCGCACGGATATTAACCGGCATTACTTCCTCAAGACGGCTCGCTGATTTGGATATCGTTCCAGTCAACAAGTACAGTAAGAGAACCTAGTTCTCTCCTTTGCCGCAATCCTACGCGCCTCGGCAATCTGCCCTTTGACCTGTTCCCCGTCTCCCATTACAAACCCATGTGCGGGCTTTGGATCCGCGCGCACGGGCAGCCAGGGCAAAACCGACACCGGCGGCAAGCCCCTGCCCAAGATTTCCAGTTCCCCAGTCAACACCCGGGACAATCGCGTTCCACATGCCCCTGAAAAGGACTGCAGGTCCGGCGGAAATTAGGATACATTTCTTCAGGGCTGAAGAATCCGTAGGCGGCCAATGCAGAGTAAAAACCGGCGGAAGTGTGCCCATGACTTACAACTATATGATCTCTGTCCTCATCATCCGCAGATTCAGGCGTTACATTCGCCACCCCCAGGAGTGTCATATAAATGTCCATTGACGACAGAGCCCCGCCGGGATGACCGCTTTTTGCGACCGATGTCGCCAATACAGACCATATACGTCCTTCCGTGCAGCTTCTTTAAGCTCCAATATGCCCTCAGCGCTTATATGTTCTGATTTGAAACCACGAATTTCTTCAGATACTTTCATTTGCATATAACTCCTCTCATATCAAAGGGGGAAAATTTGTTAAAAACACATACACTGTAATTTTACCCTCAATCAGTGTACTTTGGCAAAAAATCTTAGGGATGATCTTTTATTGGTAAAATTATATAAAATACCCCGAAGATCATTGCATATACTTATATTTGAGCAATGACAGGCATTAATTCCGGTTAGCAGTACAATTCTAATAAAATAATTAACGCCGACGCATGCATCAATGAGCAACAAACGGAACAGCACCTTACAAATTTTTAGAAATGTTCTTATGGCGTATACACCTTTTTGTGGTAAAAACTAAGGATTCCTGCCTTTATACAAAGAGGATACGGAAGGAGGACTATATTTGCGTATTGCTGTACTGGTAAAACAGGTCCCTGCCGTGGACACAGTAAAGATTGACGAAAAAACCGGAATAATGGTGAGAGATGGGGTCGAGGGCAGAGCTCAATCCGCTTGATCTTCATGCTGTTGAGGCCGCTATAGTGATAAAAGAGAGCCAGCCTGATATAGAAACAGAAATAACAGCTATCACAATGGGACCGCCGCAGGCTAAAAAAGCGGCGGCATATGCAGTATCGATGGGGTGTGATAAGGGGATACTGCTTTCAGACCGAAGGTTCGGCGGTTCAGACACTCTTGCGACATCAAGGACTCTTGCAAGGGCAATAGAAAAGCTTGGTCCGTTTGATTTGGTGCTGTCAGGGGAAAGAGCTACTGACGGGGAAACCGGACAGGTAGGTCCGGCTACTTCTGAATTTCTGAATATCCCTGTACTAACATATGTCAGCAGAATTGAAGAGCTTACCGAAAGTAAAATAAAAGTGGTACGTGCGATAGAAGGCGGACATGAAACCGTTGAAGCGCCTCTCCCTGCTTTTATTATCCCTGTCAAAGAGATGAATGTACCGCGCCTGTGTACTCTCAGGGGAAAACTTAGAGCAAAAAATTCAGATATTCCTGTCTTTTCCGCTAACGACATTGGACTCGATCAGAAAATGGTAGGACTTGATGGATCAGCTACGAAAGTCGTCAATGTCACTTACCCAAAAATGACACGAAGCGGCATAAAAATCGTGGCTTCAGGCCAAACAGAGGAAACCATCGATAAACTGATTTCATTCCTTGAAGAGAAAAATTGTCTGGAGGCATCAAAATGAACTGTACCAGCGGAGAAATATGGACCCTTGCCGAAGTCCGCAGCGGAACGATACACCCTGTATCCAAAGAACTGCTGGCATGGGGACGGGCAATAGCTGACGAACTGTGTGTGCCGCTTGCAAGCATAGTTATAGGTCATAATATATATGAACAGGCACTTGAATTGATTTCTGCAGGGGCTGATATTGTTTATATAGCAGACAGTGTGGAATTTGAAAATTTTCATGGAGACATAGAAGTTGATATCCTACAAAAAATCGTCAATGAACATAAACCGTCAATATTAATAGCTTCAGCTACTACACAAGGACGGACAGTAATGCCTATGCTGAGCGCAAGGCTTGGCTGCGGGCTTACTGCAGACTGCACAGGGCTGTCAATAGATCCGTCGACAAAACGCCTTATACAGACAAGACCGGCAATCGGCGGAAATGTAATGGCGGATATCAAAACATCCGGACATGACCCTCAGATGTGTACAGTCCGCCCGAAATCAAAAAGGCCGCTTTTGCAGGATATTTCAAAAAAAGGGAAAATAATAAAAATAAATACCAACGATATTGCGCTGCATTCTCTTATAAAATATATCGGATTTGAACCTGAAAAATCTGTCGGACTGCCCCTCCAGGAAGCAGAAATAATAGTGTCGGGCGGGAAAGGCATGAAAAATGCCAAAAACTTTGCCAAACTAGGAGAATTGGCAAATCTGCTGGGCGGCTCCGTAGGAGCTTCCCGCATGGCGGTGGATCTTGGATGGACGCCTTATTCGTCCCAGGTAGGATTAAGCGGTAAATCAGTCACTCCGCGTCTTTACATAGCATTCGGCATATCAGGTGCAGTTCAGCATATTGCCGGAATGTCAGGAGCGGAAACGGTAATAGCCATCAATCACGATCCTGAAGCCCCCATATTCAAGGTTGCGGATCTTGGCATACAGGGTGATGCAACTGAGATACTGACATCCCTGATCAATGTTCTTAAATACAGGAAAGGCTTAAACTGATGGAACAATACGGAGCTGTCACTGCTGAAGTATACAATGAACTTAAGGCAGTTCTCCAGCCAGGGGCAATAGTGATAAATGACTCTGATTCACTTGATAATTACGCGTGGGACCAGGCAGGACGCATATGGGGACATATGCCTGAGGCTGTGGTAAAGCCTGATAACACGGAACAGGTAAGTGCCGTTATGAAAATAGCAAACCGCCATCTAATTCCTGTAACACCGCGCGGCGCAGGAAGCGGACTTAACGGCGGAGCCGTACCTCTCGCAGGCGGCATAGTGCTTTCACTTGAGCGTATGAATAAAATATTGGAAATAGATACGGTAAACCGTGTTGCAATAGTAGAGCCCGGCGTTGTTACAAATGACCTTTGCAGGGCCGTGGCTGAAAAAGATTTTTTATATGCAGGATATCCTATGAGCACCGAAACAAGCTTTATAGGGGGTAATTTCGCCACAAATGCAGGAGGAGGCAAGGTCATTCGCTACGGAAATACTCGGCGTCATATACTGGGAGCTGAAATAGTCCTGCCTTCAGGAGAGATACTGAATCTTGGAGGACGATTCAGAAAAGATACATGGGGATACAGTATCCTGCAGCTTCTTTCAGGCAGTGAGGGCACACTGGCAATAGCAACAAAACTCATAGTTAATTTAGAACCCAAACCCGGCAAAACTGTGAACCTTCTGGCCTGCTATCCTGATCTTGAAACACTTGTCGACAGCGTCACAAAGGTAATAGGCTCAGGCAAACGTATCATATCGTGCGAATTCATGGACAGGAACCTAGTTCGCTACACGACTGAATATCTAGGATGCAAACTTCCTGAGCAGCACAGGAGTGAGGGATATTTGATAATCCAGGTTGAAGGCGATACTGAAGAACAGCTGGAAGATGCATATGAAATGATCGGCAATATATGTCTAAAATGCGGTGCCTTTGAAGTTTTCGTTGCAGAGAGCCGTACGGATTCCGCCGCAATGTGGAATGTAAGACAGAACGGTCTGGAGGGCATGCGTGCGCGCGATCCTTATGCATGCAGTTCTGGCGACCTGATGGTGCCGCTGTCGGCCGTGCCGGAAATGATAAAAACTATCAACATGGTAAGCAGCGAATGGGGGCTTGAAATAGGCATAATAGCACATATAGGTGACGGTAATATACATCCTATCCCGCTAAAACCCGAAGGAATGACACCTGAAAGGTGGGCAGTCTATTCAGAGGAATTTTTTGCAGTTCTGATAAAAAAGGCTATCGCGCTTGGAGGTATAGGCAGCGGGGAACACGGCGTCGGATACGTAAAGCAGCAGATACTGATGGAAAGCAAATCTTCAGCGGAAATAAAAATCATGCAGGGGATAAAAAAAGCGTTCGATCCGTCAAATATATTGAATCCAGGCAAGATGTTTTCACCGCTCAAGAAAAACGATTAGTACCCGATCCGTTATGTTAGTCATGATTGCCATTTTAAACAGATAAAATAATTAAACATTGACATTTATCCGTTAGTCATATAGAATTTCCACAATTTGCATGCAGTACCGATACTTGGGATGAGGAGGAAATACAATGCGCACTGTATCAATATATGTCATAGAAATGGACAATATGATGATGTGCAGTTTAAGCGGATCCTCTCCTGAGGCTTACGGCGCTTAAGCAGCCGATGCCATGTCAGGACCGGGCCCGCTTTTAAGGCCCGGTCCTTTTTTATTATAAAAAATTAAAACAGGAGGAAAAAGAAAATGAAGAAAGCAATAATAACAGCAATACTTGCGGTACTGTTGATACCGGCCTGTGTTTTCGCCGCGGACAGGAAAATCGTGATAGGTGTAACGCCATTCCCTGCAAAAGACATTGCCGCAGTTGCAAAGGAAGTCCTGAAAAAAGACGGCTACGAACTTGTAATAAGGGAGTTCACAGATTTCGTGCAGCCTAACTATGCTCTTCAGGATAAGGACCTTGATGCTAATTTTTTCCAGCACATCCCTTATCTTGAGAACATGAAGAAAGAAAAAAAACTTGATATAGTACCGGTAGTTAAAGTGCACCTGCTGCCGATAGGTATATATTCCAAGAAAATCAAATCGCTTAAAGATGTCAAAAAGGGATCTTTAGTAGCAGTCCCGAATGATCCGACAAACGGATACCGCGCATATAAACTTCTTGAACGCGAGGGCCTTCTCAAAATGGCTCCAGGCAAGAAAGATCTTACTGCACGCGATATAGTTGAAAACCCGCTGAATCTCAAGATCATAGAACTTGAAGCGCCGCAGCTTCCGCGAAGCCTCCCTGATACTACAATATCTGTAATCACCATGAATTTTGCCGTAGATGCAGGCCTCAACCCGACAAAAGAAGCACTGGCACTGGAAGATAAAAATTCCCCGTACGCAGTAGTGCTTGCCGTAAGAAGCGGCGACAAAAATACATCTGCAACTAAGGCACTGGCAAAGGCGCTGACTTCGCCTGAGGTAAAAAAATATATCAAGGAAGTACTTGCACCAAAGGGCGTCGTACCTGCATTTTAAAATAATCCGGATTCCCCGGATAACGGATACCGTTTTTTAGAAATAAGGCGGAGACAGGAATTTCCTGCCATCCGCCTTATTTCTAAAAAAATCTATACCCAGCATCTACTGAACCGTAGAAATTTTTACCGGTTTGTACAAACTGTATTCAGCTGTTGTTATTACAGATATCCGTTCTGTTTCAGTATTTTCGCAGCTTTATTCACGTTTCCGGAGGCCATTTTTATTACAGGCCCTGTGCAGCCCATTGAGGATTCAGCGTAGATTCCGGCTTTCCAGAGTGATTTAACAGCATTCTCTATCTCAAGGACATCAATGCCGTGGATCTCCTCATCAGTAGGCTCACAGGAAGGGGCTTTGACATCCTCATCTGTTTCCGCCGGTCTTGGCTGGAATGACTTTATAAGCTCATCAAGCCCAGCCCGCCTAGCTGATTCTATCTCGGCAGCCACTATTCCAGGCAGGTTATTCCTTGCTGCTCTTGCATTTAATGATACAGCTGCCGAAATAACCGGAGCTCCGGATGCCCTTGATATGATAGACACAACTTTCTTCCATCCTTCTCCGGCCGATGGGCCGTACCCCCATCCAAGAGCCTCGTAATCGCCGCCGGTATTCCATGCAGAAAACAGCTTCATTAGAACATTCCCCGTAAGCGTATCGGCTACGCATACATCGACTGAACCGGCAAGCAGGTCATTGCCGCGAAGGATAGGTCCGCCGTCTTTCCTTATGCTGCTGCCGAAATTAATGGAATAACCGTTTTCGTTCAATTTCTGTAAGGATCTCATAACTGTCTGCGCCCCATCAAGGTTAAGCACGCCAACTGAGGGATACGCTATCCCGTCGGCCTTGGCAACGGCAATGCCATAAAGTGCATTTCTAAGCATAGCTTCTACGCGGTTTGCAGATGACGTCCCGGTCGAAGAAGCAATAAAACAAGGTCTGGCTTTCGCAGGCGTAAGCACTTTGCCTATTGTGGTGACACCAAAAGGGAAGGGATAATGAAGCGCAACGGCTCCGGCGATCCGTCCATCAGCCATGGCATCTTCCATTGCCTTTGAGATATCATTCTCACAGGAAGAAGTTTCTATCCAATCGATGTCTTTGACCCCGTCCATGTTGGGACCGACCAAAACGACCCTGACGAAAGGGTCATTCTCCATGGCCATACGTGCTCCTTTAAGCAATTCCACGCTGCCAAGTTCGCTTCCGTACGCCATCAGACCGACTGCTGTTTTTTTACCGCCGCCTTTGGCGTCTTCTATTATTTCGGAAAGAACCTCTCCTATAAGTTTCTTTGTCTCTGTTTTATCAGCCATGGCATCCACCAGTCACTGCTTCAGGCCGCCGGCAAGTTCTCCAAGCGCTTCCAGTATTAATTCGCGTATTTCCCCGCGTGTTGCTCCTCCGCTTGTTTCATTTTTTATTGGAGCCGGCCTCTCTATTAAAAATGAAGCTCCGTCTGCAAGGTTCGTAAGACGTCCCAGGAACAGGCTTCCCTTTCCGATTATCATCGCCCTTTTCATCTTGCCAGACATTATCGCATCTACAGCGTGACCTATAAAAGGCACACCGGAAGGGATATGTCCCTGTGTATGAGCGAAGCCTGTCATACCATGATCTTTTATAAACTTCATCATGTCCGGCTTTTCTATTTGTTTCTTCATTACACCGAGAGCGGCTATCATCTTAAAGTTTGCTTCAGGCACGTTTCCGGCGCCTGCAGGCAGTGTTATCTCCGGATTATGGAGCTCTGGAGCATATTTATCTACATCTGCAAGTGTAAGCCCGACTCTCTGCAGCGGTTCAAACGTAAGTACACTTGTTACTGCCTGAGGGGATGCGCCTGCACCAACTGTGTGCTTGCCTATTGCATCAAGTCGTATCACAGGCAGAGTCCCTTCATCAGGGACTAACATGACCCCAAATGACCCTAAACAGTTTTCAAATGCAGGCAGATCCTTTTTTACATGGTCCCTGCTGTTCATGTAAAGCTTAGGTATCGCACCGCCTGCAATTACAGCAACATTTTTACGCGTTCCGGCCGCAACCATCGATGCACCTGCAAGTAGCGCATTTACAGGTCCGGCGCAGAATCCTCTTACATCACAGCCGGAGGCGTTCTTGCACCCGGCTATTTCTGCAATCGCCTTTGCAAAATTTCCGCCGCCGCGCTGGTTCATATCTCCTGCCGCCTCTTCTGAACATTCAATTACAAAATCAATATCCTCTGGGGTCAGGCCGCTGTTTTTTATTAAGTGCAGCAATGATATGACTGCGCATGCTTTGCTGGTCATATTTACAAGAAGTTCATACGCAGTGAGGTTAGGGTCGAATTCATGGCCGCGTCTGCTGCAGCCTATTACCTTACCGTCAATGTACAGCGGGAGTGCAGCCGCTGATGCTATTTCATGTTCAATTTCTGTAATATCATGACCTGATTCAAGGCGGGAAATTATATCGTCACGCATAAGCGGATGGGCTGAAATTTTTCCCCTTATCTCTGATGCAAAATTTTTTTCAAGCCAGACTAAATCAAAAACATCACATATATCCAGAAATGCGATCGTCTCATCCTCAGGCATTATCTCTCCGTATTTTCCAAAACGTACCGCCTCCGGTTCAAGATTGGCATACCAGGGCTGCTTGCGATCCTCATATTCATCCATTGTCATTGCCCCTATATAAGTAAGGTTAGGAGCATATCTTGCAGCCTCATCATATACCTGCGTATGTTTAGGAAGTTCTGTCAGGTATTCTGAATCGGGATGTGTTTCTCTTTCCACAAACGGAGTATTGCCGTAATGAAGTGCAAGCTCCGGCGTATGATTCAACGAATAGGCAGCCGCTTTGATCGCTGCGTTAGGCATTATCATTCCTCCTGTATATTCCGCTTTTAAAATCATGATATTCTGTTTATGATTAATTTTACTTACTATATTTATGACATTATAATTTTTAAGCTTATATATGTCTTTGTTGTAATGAACAAATTAAATTTTAAAAAATGGTATTTTAATGTTAAATTGACTAAATCGCAGGGTCCAAATCCATACCTTAAGATTCATAATTTTTAAAGCACAGCGGCAGGATATCAGACTTTTTATTTCATATAGTCAGTGATCCTGCCGCCGGAAAACAACAATTATCCTTATATACTTGCCCCTGCCTAATTGAACACAGTCTGTTCCGTTATAGGCGTTTGCAGTGCTTTAAGGGCTTTTTCAAGTATACTGCGCCGAATATTTTTTTCTTCTTCCGGAGTTTTTGAGGGATCGCCGAGCGGATGAGGGATAGCCACTGCCGGGACTATCCTGTTTGCTCCAACTGTCTGTGAGATCGGTACTATGGTGCAGATATGCACGACTGGAATTCCATTAGCCTCTATTGCCTTAACCATCGTTGCCCCGCAACGCGTGCAGGTTCCTCAGGTGGAGGTAAGTATCACGGCGTCAACTCCATCTTTTTTCAGTCTGGCACCTATCTCGGAGCCAAATTTTTTTGCATTTGCCACAGGAGTACCGTTTCCAACTGTTGTAGAGAAATAGTCATAAAGTTTCTTAAACTCTCCGGCCTTCTCCATCTCACGAAGTACATCGACAGGCAGGACTCTGTTGGGATCGCCGTTAGCATATGTAGGGTCATAACCGCCGTGAGCCGTTGCATAAGCAGAATTATCGGCACTTTGGACACCTGCTATGCTGTACGTTCCGAATTTTGTCGCACTTGAAGCCTCAATATGGTCAGGGTTCCCTTTTGGGACTATACCCCCCGAAGTAACCAGCGCTACCGTTGCGTTCTTCATATCTTCCACAGGTGCTGCAGGCGCCACCCTATCAAAATGCGGCATAGGGTACTCAGTTTTATATTTTTCTCCCTTAAGTTTTTTTACAAGCATCTCTACAGCGCGTTCCGCTCCCGAAGTCTCATGAAAACAGTTGACCCTCACCCCGCGTTCCATATAACCATCTTCCTCAGGGCTGCCTATCGAACCGTTCCTCAGCGCTTTAAGCAGGAGCTTCGCCATTGCAGGAACAGCGTCTTTGATCCCCCGGGCACTATCAGCCGTCTCAACTATATAAATGCTTTTCCTGTACAAATCAACTCCTGGGTTCTCAGGATACATTCCCGTAACAACCGGGATTCCAAGTTTTTTTGTGACAGCATCACTAACTGCGCCGCATGCCGTCCCATAGCGCCCTGCATTGAATGCCGGCCCTGCAATCACCGCATCAGGATTGAATTCTGCTATCATTTTTATTATCCTGTCTGCAGCTTCTTCCATGTGTTCAGCAAAATAGCCGTCTCCGCACAGTACCGTACCTACTATCTCTGCCTCTTTGCCAAAAGCGGATCTGAACGCCATTCCGGGACCTACGACGCCCTGTCGTGCCTCAGGTTCGACACCTGCTTTTTCTTCGCCGCCTATCCCTGCAAAGAATTGATTAATATAATGGACAACTCTGTAAGTCATGAAAGATCCTCCCTCCTACCATGTGTCCGCACCGAGTCTCGTAAACCCCAACTCGCACGTAGCACCGGTAATTGCCTGGAGCTCTATTTCTATAGACCCGTCATCTTTCAGCGAACCGTCGAAACCTCCTGCGATCACATTCACATAATCTTTAAATCCTATAATTTTTTCCATTGGCTGAAGGTTTATCATCATATTTGCGTTGCCTGAGGTTACAACCGCATCAGCTTCTGCTGCAGCATCAGCAAGTGACTGGCTCGCACCGTCACGTCCTGCATATTCATCCGTTATAAGAGTCGTCCTGATCCCTGCCTGCTCGGCTCTGCGGCAATTCATTATCAAATCCGCATCAGGATTTCCGAATCCTTCTTCGCTGATGACAATACCGTCAACTCCGAACATCTCTGCAATTTTTACCGCATATGCAGAGCTGCGCCGCTTGTCGGCAAGAGTTACGTTTTCATTCGTAATTATTACGCCTACAAAATTGACATCTTTGCCGCTGCGTTCATAAAGCGACCTTATAACAGGGTTATTCTGGTGCACGTATGTGCTGTTTTTGTCGCATGCAGAGACACAGTTACCTGAGACTATGGCTCCGTCCATTGTTTCATTGGGATGGATTATAGTCGGCAGTATCCTTTTTGCATCAACGCCGTAAACATATGTGTCATGGAGAAGCCCCTGTGTCTGAAGCATATACAGGTACGCAACTTTTGGAAGGTCGGGGTAAGCCTTCATGCTCTCAGCAAACGGCGGGATTTCATAACATTTTGTACTGGAAATCTCAGCCCCCGCCATATATGCTTTCCTGGCAATAAAAAGCGCAGCCTTAAGTCCGGCAAGGCGGCACGCTTTTTCATAAGCATGCGGTTCGATTCCGTCTTTTGGTTCAAACACAAGAACAATGTTAAGGGTATTGGAAAATGGAGTGTAGTCGGCACCATTGCCGCACATATCTATTATACCCTCCTGGAATCCCATTATGCGCCCGCATGTAACTACAGCTGTTCCTTCGAGAACAAAAGTCTTGCCTGATCCCACAGCTTCGATGTCGCTTATCATCCCTGGAAATACTTCTCCGGGCCCTTCCGCTTTGCAGCGAGGTTCTATGACATCTTTTACAGGCACTATCCTTACGCTTTCTCCGGGACGGGCCATATCGGCAGCAATACTTTTG
>Ga0268359_12661_pt1 | contig 51900 bp, 54 predicted proteins | sample BioMet11_FD_194416 | JGI IMG/M metagenome (GOLD analysis project Ga0268359, IMG submission 194416) | Sewage microbial communities from Oakland, California, United States - Biofuel 11 (PacBio Assembly) | ecosystem: Engineered > Wastewater > Sewage > Unclassified | place: USA: California | collected...
CGCGAACAAGACGGGTGGAGGAAACAGGACAAGCGGTAACCTTGGCAACGGACGTGAGCCGTGGAGGATGCAGGCCAACGGGCAAATGCAAGCCATACCAGGCGAAACGAGTCGCCGCCACAGGAAGGCTCCCGGGATGAATTCCGGGGCCGACAAGGCGAGAGGGGCATATCCGATCGCCGCATAACGCGGGCAAACCCGGCGACAGCCGGCGTGCGCCGACGCGAGAAAATTCCGGCAGGGGCGCGTCCCGGTGAAATGCACAACCAGCCACAACGCGAGAGGTATTCCGCCGATGGGCCAGGATGTTGCATAACCGGCGAATCGAGTCGCCATCAGCCGGTGCTCCGGGGACAACCCGGAGTCCGCAGTGCGAAAGGTGACGCCCTTTCGCAACGGTTCCCGGAGCGTTGCGGCCGCGTAAGCCGCTTTCCGGGAAGCCTCGGCAGGAAAACAGGTAGGATTCCACCTGGAACGCAAGCGATAACCGACCGCGCCCGACCCACAGGGGCCGGGCGCGGTTTTTCGTTTTCGGAGGATGGACGTCGTATGAGCAGCCAGATCAAGACCGGCTTGCTGTTGGGGGCTGTTGACGGCCCTGATTCTGATCGTCGGCCAGGCCGTGGGCGGCCGCAGCGGGCTGATGATCGCCTTTGTTCTGGCCTTGGTCATGAACCTCGGCAGTTACTGGTTTTCCGACAAGATCGTCCTGTCCATGTACGGCGCCCAGGAACTTTCGCCGGCCGACGCCCCGGCCCTGCATGCCATGGTCGAGGAACTGGCCCGCAACGCCGGCCTGCCCAAGCCCCGGGTCATGCTCATTGCCCAGGAAGCGCCCAACGCCTTCGCCACCGGCCGCAATCCCGAACATGGGGTGGTGGCCGTCACCGCCGGCATCCTGCGCGTGCTGTCGCCGGAGGAGCTGCGCGGCGTGCTGGCCCACGAAATCAGCCATATCCGCAACCGCGACATCCTGGTCCAGTCCATCGCGGCGGTGCTCGGCGGTGTGGTGGTGATGTTGGCCAACATGGCCCAATGGGCGGCCATTTTCGGCGGCTTCCGTCACGATGACGACGACAAGCGGCGGGCCGGGGCTGGTGGGTGGCCTGCTCATGGCCATCCTGGCGCCCATCGCGGCCTCGCTCATTCAGATGGCCATTTCCCGGTCCCGGGAATTTTTGGCCGATGCCACCGGCGCCCAAATTTCCGGCGCGCCCCTGGCCCTGGCCGGGGCCCTGGCCAAGCTTGACGCCGCGGCCCGGCAGATCCCCATGCAGGCCAATCCGGCCACGGAAAATCTGTTCATCGTCAATCCATTTGCCGGTATGTCCATGGCCGCGCTTTTTTCCACCCATCCGCCCACCGAGGAGCGCATCCGCCGGTTTGCGCGAGATGGCAGGGCGCTAGCCATGACCTCGGGAACGGCCGTGCGCCGCTGTCTCGTGGGCGTCTGGCTGGCTTCGATGGCGGTGGACGTCGTGTGCTCGCTGCTGCCCCGGCTGGAGCTGCCCGGCGCGATGTGGAATGCGGACAAGCTCTACCACGGCGCCGCCTATGCCTGGCTCGGCGGCTTGGCCGTCCTGGCCGTGCCCGGTCGTACGGCCGGGCGGTTGGCCGCGTTGTCCATGATCGTCCTGGGCGCCCTGCTCGAATGGGGTCAGTCCTTTGTCCCCGGGCGCACGGCCAGCCTGGGCGACGCGGCGGCCAACGCCGTGGGCGTGCTGTTGGGCCTGTGGCTGGCGACGCGGTGGAAGGGCGGGAAGACGCCTCCGGCGGCCGGGGGGAATCATTCCCCCCGGACCCCCTGAATGGGGGGGGCGACGGTGTGCCGTCTCCGTCCCAGAGCGTTATAAAAAGGATTCCAAAGGGCGAGGCCCTTTGGCCGCCGGAGGCATTCTTCCCCCCGAAATAACGAAAAGCGCCCTAGCGGACGACGACGACGGTGCAGGGGGCGATTTGGACGAGTCGGGCCGAGACGCTTCCCACCAGCAGGTGTTCCACCTCGTCCTTGCCCCGGCTGCCGACGATTGATTTCTTCGGGCCCTTTCCTGCCGGGCGACTTGACGAGGGGCCACAGGTTTCCGCCGGGCCGGCCGGGTTCGGCCAGGTGTGGTGCGAACTGCGTCAGTCCGCGATGCCGGGCCACGTCTTCTGCCTTGCGGCCAGAATTTCTTCCGGGGTTCCTGCATGATGGCCTTGAAGGTAATCGTCGCAATCCTGGCCGGAGCAATCGAAACACGGTCAGTTGCCTCCACGGCGGTCACGGCCAGGACGTCGGCGCCCGCGGTGGCTTCGTCCAGGGCCCGGTCCAGGGCGCGTAGGGACGGCTGGGAGCCGTCCAGGCAGACGATGCACCGTTTCATACGACCTCCCGCGCCATGGTCTTATTCCACGTGCAGCACCACGGCAAAGGCGTTGAACATGGCCCAGATCTTCTGGCCGACTTCCAGATTGGAGTCCTTGTACGCTTTGGGTGGTGATCCGGGCGCACAGCCGGGTTGCCGTCGGAAGAGGAGGACGATGACTTCGGCGACAGCTCGCCGTTGCGGATCACCTCGACCTCGCCGAGGAACCGGTTGGCGGCGGTGGCCTTGGGCATCTCGTCGCAGGCTTCCAGGACGACCCAGGGGGCCTTGATCTCGGCCGTCACGAAGCTGCCCTCGGTGACGCCCAGGTTCTTGAGACTTTCGTTGGTGATGACGGCGGAGACGGCGTGGCCGCCCAGGCTTTCCACCACGACCAGGGACTGGATGTCACCCTTCTGTACCTGGGCGACGCGTCCGAAAAATGCGTTTCGGGCACTGGTGCGGCGGGTTTCCCGGGACAGCACCTGGCGCTCGACCTTGCGGCGTTGCTCTTCCGGCAGATGCAGGAAGGCCGCCGTCAGATCGGCGGTGGAGTGGCCGAGAATGCGCTGCACGACCGGGAGGGGCACGTCGTCGCGCAACAGCTCCACGGCCCGGGAGCGGCGGATGGTGCTGGGGTTGACCAGCTCTTTGGTGAAGCCGCATTCCTCGGCCCGCTCGTAGAATTTGCGCCGGACGTGGCCTTGGTCCAGGTGGAACAGGGAGCCGCGCAGGGAGGTGTAGGCCGGTTCGGCGAACACGGCGGACAGGGCCTCACCCAGCTCGGTCGGAATCTGGACTTCCCGTCCTTCGCTGCCTTCGCCGCCGCCGAGGACCACGGACAGGTTTTCCAGGTCGATATCCGTGCGGTCGTTGAGGGCGAGCACTTCGCCCAACCGGGCCCCGGTGTGGCGGAGCATGAGATAAATGAGCCGCACGCGATTGCGGGAGACGGCGACGTCCGGGCGGGTGGCCCGTTCGGTCCAGGCCGTGAAGGCGTCCTCCAAGCGTGCCAGTTCCAGTGTGTCGAGGAATTTGACATCGTCGGGCACGGAAAAAATTCGGGCAGCCCGAAATACTGCGCCGCCGCCATCGGCCGACCGCCTGGCATCGTTCATGGTAACCCCCCGGACAAATAGAAAACGCCTTAAAATTCCCGGTGTGATCGGGAAAGTCAAGGTCCTGGTCGGACCAGGTCGCGTGACCGTAACCTACCGCGCGGCGATAACTTCCAGCTCTACCAGCGCGTCCTTGGGGAGTCTGGCCACCTCCACGCAGGAGCGCGCCGGGTAGGGCGGGGCGAAGACGCTGGCATAGGCCTCGTTGATGGCGGAAAATTGGTTGAGATCCTTGACGAAAAGGGTGGTCTTGACCACCTGGTCGAGGTCGAGTCCGGCAGCCTTGAGGAGGGCCCGGACGTTGGCGATGCATTGCATGAGCTGTTCGACGGCCGAGCCGGCCACCACGGCCCCGGTGGCGGGGTCGATGGGTGTCTGCCCGGAGACGAACAGGAAATCGCCGGCCCAGACGGCCGGCGAATAGGGGCCGATGGCTTTGGGCGCGGCATCGGTCGTGACGACGGATGTGTGCATGTAGGCTTCCTCCATGGTGGGAGCAGTGTGCGTTGCCTGGCCGGGAACGTCAATGCGTCGGGGTGGCCTGACCGGGGCCGTCGGCAAAAAAAAACCGGGGCCCGAAGGCCCCGGTTGACGCATCGAAGGTCGCCACAAAAACCATTTAGAACTTGTAGGACAGACCGACAGCCAGCTTCCACGCATTGTTGCCGAGGTCGTCGGCATGGTGGTACTGGCGATAGCCCCAAACGCTTTCCTGGAAGCTGCCATGAGCCCAACCGGCTTCCAGAACAGCGGCCAAGTTCTCGTAGATCATGTACTTGGTGTCGAAGCTCAGACCGTACAAGTACTCGTTTTCCGTCAGGTCGCGGCCCATCGAGAAGTACGGCGTAGAGGCGTTGCTGCCGCTAAAGAACGAGCCGGAGTTCATGTTGTAGTAACGGAGCGCGCGAGCGGAGTTGTTGCCGCGCACGTAGGCGAAGGTCAAGCGGTGGGTCAGCTTTTCGATGAACGAGATGTTGTTCAAGGAAGCGCCGATACCATAGTTACCGACCGGGCTGACAAACATGTTGCCGGCCTTGCCGAATTCCTGACCGTCATCAAACAGGAAGCTGTTGGACGGGCCCCACTTGGAGCGGACGTACGGCATACGTTCGGAACCGTTGATGGTGGACCTTGTCTTCACCGCTGGACCACCAGGCAAACACCTGCGGGGTTGACCATGTCGAGGCCGGTGTACTCGATACCGGCATCGATGAACCAGCCCTCACGACGGGCGGCCTTGGTGTCCGTCGTGGCGCCGGCGCCGTAAATGACGTCAGCGTAGAAACGGAGCGGATCAGCCGCAGTCACTTCGAAGGCGCCGCCGACCCAGTAGTACGTATTCTGGGGGTTTGGTTCCATTCGCCGGTTGCCGTTAGCACCATACTGATGCCCTATACAGCAGGTTCGAGTAACCGTTTTGCGCACTGGCGGCAGACACCAGACCGTCGACATGTTACCTTCGGCCATGATACCGCTGGTGTTCTTCAGGCCCGCGGACGCGACGGCAGCGTCACGATCCGGCGACGGCGATCATGCCCACGGGGTGGCCTTGAAGCCGTCCACGGTGATGGGCAGAGCCAGGAAGTACGCATCAAGCTCGTCAGCCTGGTGTTCGTGGTTGCTGTTGTTGCCAACCACATTGTTGTTGTAGGTCTGGTCAACATCGACCAACCGACCGAAACCGGTCAGGACCGACAGGGTGTCGGGGATGATCGGCGCGGAGATGGTCAGCGCGGCCATGTTGTCGCTGAAGACCGGGCTGCTGTTGAACAGGGCGCTGTGCGGCAGGGACACCGGCTGCAAGCCGGCGGTGAACTGCACATCGCAATCAGGCCACTTGAACTGCAAGTAGGCCAGGTAGACGGACAGCGAAGAATTGCTGGGGTTGGCGGCCGTCAGAGAACCATGGCCCCAGGTATCTTCCACCTTGATGCCCAAGCGGAACTTCACGGCTTCGCTGGCCACGAAGTCGGAACGCAGACGAAACCGTTCCCAAACTTCGAAGTTCTCTTCCGTGGCCCTGCCATACTTGTTCCACCCGGTGAAGTTACGGCCGCTCATGAACGAACCGTAAACCAAAGCATCACCGGTCATCTTGACCTCGGTGGCCGCTTGAGCGCTGGCGAAGGCGCCCAAAACCATCAAGGCCACCAGCAGAATGCTAGAAACCTTTTTCATAACCTTCCTCCTCGAATGTGGCTCGCACACTGCGAGAAACCCTCGACGCGTCGCCAACATCCGGTGGCTACTCCGGACATTGTGCTACTTCATGCCTATAGGCTCGTGGGGAAGGGGTGGCAAGGGAAATTTTTATAAATTTTTTGTAATGGTTTTCCCGAAGGATGCCTGAATGTTGTCCTTTTTGGAGGGAACTGTCCAGGGGGGGGGCACCGGAGGGCTGGCAGACGGCTTGACCGCGCGCTTCGTCGCGGGCCGAGATTTTGGCCTCGGGCGCTAAAGGATTTCCGGAAGGGGCCGAAAAGGGAGGTACGCACCTGCGTGTCCGGCGGGAAGCCGGGCAAAATCGCCGCCAGGGAGGGAGGCGCATGGCTCAGATACTCTCCTTTGACGCCCATCGCCGGGACAGAGAGCGGCAACGGGCGGGTCCGACAGGCCTGCCACTGCACCGGCCTTGCTGCAGCGACCGGGAACTGTGGACCAGGGATTACAGGGAACCTGAAAACATCATATATGCCGTACTCAAAATTAAGGAGATCCTCGACTATCATCTCTATGCCGATGACGTCTGGCCGTATCTGCTGTTGTCGTTCATGGAGGCCGTGTCCAAGCTGAACCAGGGAGAAGACGTCGATTTGCCGGGCACCGGGGCCTCGCTCAAGGGATTACGTGCATTCGGCCGTCTCCCAGGAGAACAAACGCGATATGTCCATGGTCTTGCTCCTGATCGAACTCATGGAGAAATCCCCGAATTATCGCGGAACCTCGAAAACCACGTAGCGGCGTCTTTCCTCGTTGACCGCCAGCGGTAGGGGGACCGGTTTCCAAGCCGGTCCCCCTGCCCTGACCCCCGCCCGACACCGCCCGCTCCAGGCGGACAGCCGGGCATCTTTTTTTATCCCCTTCGAAAACAAGACGATTTTGGTTGGACAGCCAGGCGGTTACGATACCGTACTCGAAAGTGAAAATTTCGTAACCTGGCGACGCTTCACCCGACCCTTCATCCCCTTCCGTGCCTGTTTTCCCTGCCCTTTTTCGCTTGGCATGACGCTTGCTAATCTTTGCGATCACAGTGTCCGGCCCTGGCCGGGCGAATGGAACAATCGAACGTAAATACAATGTGTTGCCGAAATTTCGGCAGGACTCACCGAGACGATGACCGGACCGCACCCCGTCCGGCCGCAGCCATCAGGGCACGGGCCCGAAGCGAAGGAGAAGGGGATATATGTTCCAGATCGAAGAAGGCCTGGCCAGCGTGGCCAGTCTGCAGCGGGTACGGGCCAAGGGTCGTTATCTGTTCGTCGGGGACGAGAAGTTTTTCATTCGGGGCGTCACCTACGGCCCGTTCCCGGAGAATTCCCGGGGCGAGCCCCTGCCCGAAGACGATATGGTCATCCGCGATTTCGAGCTCATGCGCCGGGCCGGCGTCAATGCCATCCGCGTGTACTACGTGCCGCCGCGCCGCTTCCTCGACATGGCCGCCCGGGCCGGTATCCGGGTCATGGTCGGCATCCCCTGGCCGGAGCACCTGTGCTTCCTCGACCAGTGGGAAGTGAAGGAAGACATCAAGAAGACCGTCCGCGAGACCGTGGCCTCCTTGGCCGGGCACCCGGCGCTGTTGGCCTGGCTGATCGGCAACGAGATTCCGGCCCACATCGTGCGTTGGCACGGCGCGGCCAAGGTGGAGAAGTTCCTGGCCCAGCTCGCGGCCATCGTGCGCGAGGAAGACCCGGAAACCATGCTCACCTACGCCAACTACCCGTCCACCGAGTACTTGCGCCTGCCGTTTTTGGATTTCCTCTCGGTCAACCTCTACCTGCACGACGAAAAGCCCTTCCGTTCCTATATCAAGCGGCTGCAAAACGTGGCCGGCGAGCTGCCGCTGGTGCTGTCCGAGTTCGGCATGGACTCCATCCGCAACAGCGAGGAGCACGTGGCCGAGACCCTGTCCTGGCAGCTCCACGCCGCCTTCGAGCTGGGCGTTTCCGGCACCATGGTGTTCGCCTGGACCGACGAGTGGTTCACCGGCGGCCATTTGATCGACGATTGGGCCTTCGGCCTGGTCACCGCCGATCGGATGCCCAAGCCCGCCTACGAGGCCGTGGCCGAGCTCTACCGCCAGAAGCTGCCCCTGCTGCCGCCGGTGGTGCCGGCCATCTCCGTGGTGGTGTGCGCCTACAACGCCGCCTCCACCATGGACGACTGCCTGGCTTCCTTCGCCACGCTCGAATACCCGGATTTCGAGGTGATCGTGGTCGATGACGGCTCCACCGATGACACCGGCGCCATCGCCGACCGCTACGCCGCCAAGGCTCCCTATATCCACGTCATCCATCAGCCGAACCTGGGCCTGTCCGCCGCCCGCAACGTGGGCATGAACGCCTCCCGGGGCGAGATCGTGGCCTACACCGACTCGGACTGCGTGGTGGACCCCCACTGGCTCCACTATATGGCCTGGGCCTTCATGGACAAGCGCTTCGTGGCCGTGGGCGGCCCCAACCTGGCTCCGCCCGAGGACAACCGGACGGCCGCCTGCGTGGCCGTCTCGCCCGGCGCCCCCACCCATGTCCTTTTGACCGACGAGATCGCCGAACACGTCCCCGGTTGCAACATGGCCTACCGCAAGGAGTATCTGGCCGGCATCGGCGGCTTCGACGCCACCTACCGGGCCGCCGGCGACGATGTGGACGTGTGCTGGCGCCTGCAGAACGAAGGCCAGCTGATCGGCTTTTCCGCGGCCATGACCGTGTGGCATCACCGCCGCAACACGATCTCGGCCTACTTGAAGCAGCAGAAGGGCTACGGCCGGGCCGAGGCGCTGCTTTTGCCCAAGCACAAGGACCGCTTCAACATGCTCGGCAATTCGCGCTGGGCCGGCCGCATCTACGGCGACATCTCCGGCGCGCTTTTGGCCGCCCGGCCCATCGTCTACCACGGCGCCCTCGGCCTGGGCCTGTTCCAGACCCTCTACGAGCCCAAGGGCAGCCTGGCCGCCTATCTGCCGCTGTCCATGGAATGGATGTTCGTGGCCGTGGCCGCCATGCTGGCCACGCCGTTTTCCCTGATCGCCGGCGCCGCCGGCCTGGTCATGGCCGCCACCACCATGGCCTTCGTGGCCTACCGGGTGAGCAAGGCCCGGTTGCCCAAGTGCCATGACCGGCTGTCCTCGCGGTTGATCATCGCCGGGCTGACCGTGGCCCAGCCGGTGCTGCGCGGCTGGACCCGCTACAAGACCCTCGTGAACCTGCGCCGCCATCCGGCCGCGAGCGCCTGCCCGCTGCCCCTGGGCGAGGCCGCCGTCTGCGACGAGCAGGCGCTGCCCCGCATCGGCTTTTTCCGCCGCCTGGCGCCACGGCCGGCATCCTGTCCCACCACCTGGCCTTCCATCGTTTCTTCTGGAACAACAAGGGACTGGAGCGTGAGGCCCTGCTGGCCTCCATCATCGGCGTGCTGCACACCCTCGGCGTGCGCCACACCCTGGACAGCGGATTTTCCACCGCCACGGCCACGCCGCCGTGGGACATCTCCATCAAGGCCGGCCGTCTGACCACCGCCCGGATGCGGGTCACCGTCGAGAATCACGGCGGCGAGAAGCGGTTCGTGCGGTTGGCCGGATCGGTGCTGCCGACCGGCATGGCCGTGGTCGCCTTCCTGGCCCTGGTCGGGACGGCCCTCGGCGCGGCCCTGATCCATCCGATGACGGCCCTGGTCGCCGCCGGAACGGCCGTGCTGCTGGCCGGCGGTATGACCGTCGGGCTGTTCCGGGCCGCTTCCATGGTGGCCATGTTGACCCAGTACGTAATGGTCACCCGGCCCGGCTGCTCCCTGACCGAACCCTCGACCGCCAAGGCCGTACGGGCCGCTCGGGAACGGCAGGTCGCTCCGACCGACACGACGCCGGCCTTTGCCGCCGAGGCCGCGGCCCCGGCCGTGAAGGCGGAGCCCAAGGAAGACGTTCTGGCCGCTTAGTTCGCGCGGGAAATCATCGCCGCCCCGGCCCCAGGGCCGGGGCGGCGTGAAGACAATGCTTGCCCCGCGCGGTCTCCGCGTATATGCGGTCGGCTGTTCGTCAGGATGCACACCATGGCCATATTCAAGGTTTTGCTCGGTTATCTTCGCCCGTATCGGGCGCTTTTTCTTTTGGGCCTGGGCCTGGTCGGTCTGTCCAGCGCCATGGAACTCTTAAACCGTGGCCCCTCAAGCTGGCCGTGGATCAGATCATCGGCGGCAAGCCGCTCGATATCATGGGGTGGCAGCCGAACCTGGCCGTCATTTCGCTGAGCGTCAAACTGGCGGCCGTGGTCGGCCTGTTGGTGGCCGTCCATTTCCTGGTCGGCTTCGTCCAGCTCATGAACAACTACCTAACCATCCGTATGGGCCAGGACATGGTCCAGGATCTGCGTTGCGACCTGTTCGACCATATCCAGCGCCAGTCCCTGCGCTTCCATCAGAACTGGCCCACCGGCGACCTCATCTACCGCATCATGGGTGATACCTACGCCGTGCAGGCCCTGCTCATGAACGGCGTCTTCACCTCGCTCACCAGCCTGGCCCTGCTGGCCGGCATGTTGGTGGTCTGCCTGCGCATGGACGTGGAGCTGACCTTTTGGGCGCTGTGCGTCATTCCTTTTCTCTTTCTGGCCATCTCCCGGGTCTCCCGCAAGATCGGCGACCTGACCACCGAAACCTATCTCAAGGAATCCCAGGTCTACACCATGGTGGAGCGGATTTTTTCCTCCATCACCCTGGTCCAGGCCTTTGGCCGCGAGGATGAGGAACACCGCAAGTTCGTTGCCGAATCCCAGCATTCCTTCGACCGCAAGCTGTCGCTGTACGCCTTGCAGACCGTTTACGGCTGGCTGGTTTCCGGCATCACCGCCGCCGGCACGGCCCTGGTCCTCTATATCGGCGTGCGCCACGTCCTGGACGGCGTGCTCTCCACCGGCGAGCTGCTCGTCTTCATCGCCTACCTGGCCTCGCTCTATACGCCGCTCAACAACCTGAGCGTCACCGTCGGCGGTATTCGCGGTTCCCTGGCCCAGGCCAAGCGCGTCATGGACGTGCTCACCGTGGACGAGTCCGTGCCGGAAAAGCCGAACGCCCCGGCCCTGGCCATCACCCGCGGCGAGGTCCGTTTCACGGACGTGGATTTCGGCTACAGCCCGGACAAGATGGTCTTAAACGACGTCACCCTTCACCTGCCCGGGCGGCTCCACCGTGGCCGTGGTCGGCCAGACCGGTGCCGGCAAAACCTCGCTCATCAGCCTGCTGCTGCGCTTTTACGATCCGAACCGGGGCACCATCACCATCGACGGCCAGGACCTGCGCGACGTGAGCCTCAAAAGCCTGCGGGCCCATATCGCCATCGTGCTCCAGGAAACCCAGCTGTTCCCCATGAGCGTTCACGACAATATCGCCTACGGCCGCAAGCAGGCCAGCCGCGAGGAAGTGATCGCCGCCGCCAAGCTGGCCAACGCCCACGCCTTCATCACCGAGCTGCCCAAGGGCTACGACACCATTCTCGGCGAGAAGGGCGCCAACCTGTCGGGCGGCCAGCGCCAGCGCCTGGCCATCGCCCGGGCGCTTTTGAAGGACGCGCCGCTGTTGATCCTCGACGAGCCCACCTCGGCCTTGGACGCCGAGACTGAGGCTCTCATCATGGAGGGCCTGGAGCGGCTCATGACCAACCGCACCACCTTTGTCATCGCCCACCGCCTGTCCATGATGCGCCGGGCCGACATGATCCTGGTCATCAAGCACCAGCGCATCCATGAGATGGGCACCTTCGATCAGCTCATGGCCAAAAACGGCGAGTTCGCCAGGCTGCACGCCATCCAGATGGGCAAGGCCCACCCCACGCCCCTCGAACCCGTGCCCCTCGTTTCCTAGGGCCGTTCGCATCGGCAAGGCGCCCGAGGACCGGGACGGCAGGGGATTGGTCGCGCCGGTGGGTGTTTTCCGGCAGAAAACAGTGTGCTATGGCCGTGCGCGGCCCCTCTGGCCGTGGAGGTCCCCATGCGAAAAACGACGCGCTTTCGAGAACTTGTCAACGCTCCGGAAATCCTCATGCTGCCCGTGGCCCACGACGCCCTCGCCGCCCTGGCCATCGTCCAGGCCGGTTTTTCCGCCTTGTCCGTGGCCGGCTACGGTACGGCCGGCAGCGTCCTCGGCCTGCCGGACATCGGGGTCCTCAGCTCCACGGAAATGTTCGTCCAGTACGACCACATCGTGAACCGGGTGGACGTGCCGGTCATGGTCGACATCGACACCGGTTTCGGTGACGTCAACAACGTCATCCATGCCGTCCGGCAGGTGGAACGCCTGGGCGCGGCCGCGCTTTTTATCGAGGACCAGACCTTTCCCAAACGTTGCGGGCACATGGCCGGCAAATCCGTCGTCCCGGTCGAGGACTATCTGCCCAAGCTCAAGGCCGCGCTCTTCGCCCGGCGGGACCCCGATTTCGTCATCATGGCCCGCACCGATGCCGCTGCGGTTTGCGGCATCGACGAGGCCATCCGCCGGGCCCAGCTCTACGCGGAGGCCGGGGCGGACATGGTCTTTGTCGAGGCCGTCACCTCCGTCGAGGACATGCGCCGGGTCAACGAGGCCGTGTCGGCGCCGGGCATGGCCAACATGATCGAGGGCGGGCGGACGCCGTTCTTGCCGGCATCCGAACTCCAGGAATTGGGCTACGCCGCCGTGGCCTATCCTTGCGCCGCCGTCTACACGGCCGTGCGGGCACTCAAGAACTGGGCTTCCCACCTGCGCTTCCACGGCACCAGCGCCGGTTTCGCCGGCCCGGACACCATGATCGATTTCGAGGAGTATTTCCGCTTCATTGGCGCGGCCGACATCCGCGAGCGCGAGAAGCAGTTTTTTCGCGAAGCGAAAAGCTGAGGATGCCTCCGGCGGCCGGGAAGACTTCCCACCGGTCCCCCAAAACGTGGGGCCGACGCGAGGAACCAAGCTCCGGAAAAATTCCCCATGCAAAAGCGCACCATCATCGTTTCCGGTCTGGCCGCGACCTATCCTCTGGGCGGCGTGGCCTGGGACTACATCCAATACCTCCACGGCTTCTATCGCCTGGGCCACGATGTCTATTACCTGGAAGATACGGGCGGCTGGGCCTACGATCCCTTCAATGTGACCTTCGTCGATGATTTGACGTATCATGTCGACTACCTGCGGAATTTTCTCAAGCGGCTGGACCCGGGCCTGGAGAAACGCTTCTGCATCATCGACCCCGATGGCCGCCATTGGGGCCTGTCGGCCGAGGACTTGGCCGGGGTGGTCAAGCGGGCCGACGTCTTCATCAACATCTCCACCACCTGCCAGTTGCGCGAGGAGTACGCCAAGATCCCGGTCAAGGTGCTCATCGATTCCGATCCGCTCTATACCCAGGAGCATTTTCCCGTCTACCTGGACGGCACCGTAGGGCAGGATGATCGGTGGCGCATCGACGAGATGCTGCGCCACGACGTGTTCTTTTCCTTCGGCGAGAACGTGGGCCAGGATTTCTGCACCGTGCCCAAGGGCGTGGTCGACTGGATTCCCACCCGCCAGCCCATCGTCCTTGACAGTTGGGCCGTGTCCCCGGCCAAGCCGTCCCGGGACGTCTTCACCACCGTGCTCTCCTGGCAGCCGGCCCAGGAGGGGCCGCGGGTGGCCGGGGTGCAGTACGGCGGCAAGAACATGGAATTCGAAAAGATGTTGGATCTGCCCCGCAAGACTTCGGCCGTGCTGGAATTGGCCCTGGGCGGCGGCCGCCCCCCGCGGGAACTGCTCGCGGCCAAAGGCTGGCACCTGGTGGACGGCTTTGCCATGTCCAAGACGCCCTGGGTCTATCGCGACTATATTTGGGACAGCCTGGCCGAATTCTCCACGGCCAAGAACGCCTACGTGGCCACGCAAAGCGGCTGGTTCTCCTGCCGCACCGCCTGCTACCTGGCCTCGGGCCGGCCGGCTGTGGTCCAGGATACCGGTTTTTCGCACTTCATGGACGTGGGGGAGGGCGTGCTCGCCTTCTCCGACGAGGAGGGGGCGCTTGCCGGCATCGAGGCCGTGCGCGCCGACTGGGACCGCCATTCCCGGGCCGCCCGGGCCTTCGCCGCCCGCTACTTCAATAGCGACGACGTGCTGACACGCCTGCTCGACGAGGCGCTGCGTTGATGGCGGCGCGGGACGCGCTGGCGCGGGGAGGCCTCCGGCGGCCAGGCGAGGCGCGGCCTCTCCTGGACCTCACCGCCGGGGGCATGATGCCCCCGGACCCCTCGCACCAGGACAGGGGGGCCGGGGACGTTGCCTGGACATATGGCCCCGGTGCGAGGGGGACGGGGGGGCATCGTGCCCCCCAGCAGGTCCAGGGCAGCGCCCTGGCCGCCGGAGGCCTTTTCCTTCTTCTTCTCGTCCTGCTTACCGGCCTGCCGGCCTGGGCCGAGGGGCTTCGGCGTGGTCCGGGAGAACGGGGTGGCCTGGCTGACCATGCCGGGCGGGCCGCGCTTTTTGTCCATCGGCGTCGACACGGTCAATTGCGGGGCCAAGCGCTATCGCGAGACGGGCTATTATTGCGACAAGTACTATTCGGGCGAGCCGGCCTGGGCGGCGGACGCCCAGAAGCGGCTGTACGCCTGGGGATTCAACACCCGGGGCGGCTGGTCCGATCCCACCCGGGCCATGTCCCTGCCCCTGGTGCCGGAGATCGACCTTGGCCGCAACAGCCGGCTCCACTGGTTCGATCCCTTTGCCCCGGACGCCCTGGCCGTCACCACGGCCAAGGCCCGGCAGGTGACGGCTCCGTTTCGCGACGATCCCCAGGTGATCGGCTATTTCACGGACAACGAAGTGGGCTGGTGGAACGCGCCGCTGTTCCGCTGGTACCTGGCCGACGAATGGGCCATCTATTCCAAGCGGGTGGTCTGGGGGATCGTCCGCGACTGGTACCACGGCAAATGGGACCGGCTGCTGGCCGATTTCGTGCCCGGGCCGGGCATCGCTTCCTTCGAGGACCTGAAGCGCGGCGGGGCCAGCCTCAAGCTGCGGCCGGGCGGCCAGGGCATCCGGCTGATCCAGCGGGTGACCGGCGTCGTGGCCCGGCGCTATTACGCGCTCATCCACGCGGCCCTGCGCGCCGTTTCTCCCGGCAAGCGCATCATGGGCGACCGGCTGCCGCTCTATTATAACCAGGAGGCCGTGCTGGCCACCCGGGGATTGGTGGATGTGCTGTCCACCAACTACAACGTGGATACCCCGGACGGTTGGGTGGCGCCGTACTATTTCGACGGGCTGGCCAAGCTGGCCACGGCGCCGGTGCTCGTCTCGGAATTTTTCTTCGCGGCGGATGAAAATCGTTCGGGGAACGTCAACAACGGCCATCTGATGCACGTGGCCACCCAGGCCGAGCGAGCCAAGGGCGCGGCGGCGGCGGTGCGTCATTTCGCCGCTTTTCCCAACCTGGTCGGGCTGCACTGGTTCCAGTATTACGACGAACCGTCGGGCGGCCGCAGCGACGGTGAGAATTTCAACATGGGCCTGGTGGATACGGCCAACCGTCCCTATGCGGGGCTGGTGGACGCCTTGACGGCGGCCAATGCCGAGGCGCCGCGCATCCATGCCGCCAGCGCCCGTCGGACCATCCCGCCGCATCCGGCGGTGCTGGCCATCACGGCCGCGCCGGAGCCGGTCAGCGCCAGCGACGCCTCGCTGGCCGACTGGCCGGACAAGGCCGGCACGCGGCTCCCCTGGTTCGCCACGCCGGCCCCGTACGTCCCCTTCGGCGACGTGCATCTGGCCTGGCGGCCCGAAGGCCTGGCCCTGTTCCATCTGGCCCAGAACTACGTCGATCTCGGCATGCTGGCCTACTCGGGCGACTATCCGCTGTCCGAGACCTACCAGCTGCACCTGGAAGTGGACGCCGGGAGCCGGCCTGCGCCATTTCGTGGTCTGCCTGGTGCCCGGGCCGCATCCGATCTATCCGAAGCGTTTCGAGATCGAGCCCCGGCTCTACGAAGTGGCGCCCGACGGCTCGTATCGGCGGATGGCGGCACCGGGCCTGCTCCAGGGCATGGGCAAGCCGCTGCCGCATATCGCCGTGGAACTGGTCGTTCCGGCCCGGCTTCTGGGCGTGGACCGGCTGACCCCGGGCATGCCGCTTAGGGTGCGCATCCGGGCCACGATGTTTTATCGGCAGATGAGCATGGTGTTCGGCGCGGCCGACGCCAAGGACCCGGCGCATCCTGGGCTGCAACCGGCGGTCTGCGCTCCATAGGGAGAGAAGCTCACCGGTGCGATCGTAGGGCATACTGGAATCGTTTGCTTTCTCGGTGCGAGGAGTCCGGGGGCATCCTGCTCCCGGCCGCCGGAGGCATTCTTCATCCGCATCCATGGTAGAGGAAAGACATTATGGGCACGAATATTCTGGTGACGGGCGGGGCGGGCTATATCGGCTCCCACGCCTGCAAGGCACTCAAGGCGGCGGGTTTCACGCCGATCACGTTGGACAACATGGTGTACGGCCACGACTGGGCGGTCAAATGGGGGCCGCTTGTCCGGGGCGACATCCTGAACCGGGCCGATCTGGACCCGGTGTTCGAGGAATATTCGCCGGCGGCGGTGCTGCATTTCGCGGCCTTTGCCTATGTGGGCGAGTCCGTGGCCGATCCGGAAAAGTATTATCGCAACAACGTGGCCGGGACGCTGTCGTTGCTCTCGGCCATGCGCCGCCACGACTGCAAGCGCATCGTCTTTTCCAGCACCTGCGCCACCTACGGCGCGCCGGAGCGGGTGCCGCTGACCGAGGACCATCCCACCCGGCCCATGAGCCCGTACGGCACCACCAAGCTCATGATCGAGCGGATGCTCAAGGATTTTGAAGCGGCCTACGGGTTCAAGTACATGGCCCTGCGGTACTTCAACGCGGCCGGCGCGGACCCGGACGGCGAGATCGGCGAATCGCACGATCCGGAGACGCACCTCATTCCCCTGGTCATCGAGGCCGGGCTCGGGCACATCCCCCAGGTGACGATTTTCGGCACGGACTATCCCACGCCGGACGGCACGGCCGTGCGCGACTACATCCACGTGGCCGATCTGGCCGATGCCCATGTCCTGGCCGTGGGCAAGCTCTTGGCCGGCGGGGCCAGCGCCACCTACAACCTGGGCACGGGCACGGGCAATTCCGTGCGCGAGGTGATCCAGGCGGTGGAGAAGGTTTCGGGGCGGAAGGTGCCGGTAGTGGAAGGTCCCCGCCGGGCCGGGGATTCGCCGGGCCTGTACGCCGATTCCGGGGCCATCATCCGGGCCCTCGGCTGGAAGCCGCGCTTCATGGACATCAACGCCATCGTGGAGACGGCCTGGCGTTGGCACGAGAAGCGGCCGTCCGAAAAATCGGGTTGCAATGCCCGGTGCGCCTGATAGGGAAGAGGGGACACGGAACCGATTTCCCGGAGGCGACGCGATGGCCCAGCTGCCCGGTACGATTGATTTCCATGCGATCCGCAACAGGAACGAGGATCGGGTGATCGCCCTCTTGGGCGAGATTCTGCAGGAATTCCCGGAATTTTCGCCGACGCACGGGAACCTGGAGGACATTTACGCCCTGTCCCTCAACATGCTGCCGGCCCGCTATACTCAGCGCGTGACGTTGGTTATGGAGGAGCCGGTGACGGACGAGATGATCCGGCTGATGCTGCGCGAGGCCGTGCGCACGGTGCAGCACCGGCCCCATGACGCCTAGTGCCGCGTCGGTGATGTGGGGAGACTGACGGAGAAGTCGCTATGCGAAAATGCCTGCCGTTGCTGGTGGTGCTGGTGGCATGCCTGGGGCTGACCCCGGCGTCCGCCCGGGCCGTCCGGCATGGCCTCTTCGGCTTTTATCGGGTGGACGCCTATCGGCTCGTCTTTACCGAGGAGCAGAACGCCAAGATGGATGCGGTGTTGGCCGCGGAGGGCCAGGATTTCCTGCCCCTGTTCAAGCAGCGCCGGGCCGCCCAGCGCCGCCTCGCCGACATGCTCAAATCCGACGCCGCCACGGACGCGGACATTCGCGGCCAGGTGACCGTCATCGGCAATATCGACTACCAGATCGCCCTCAGGAAGGCCAAGCTCATCCGGGCCATCCGCAAGATCGCCACCCCCGAGCAACTGGCCAAGGTCGACGCCCTGGAGGTCAAGCGGGCCAAGCGTCAGAAACCCCGCTCGGGCAAGGCCGCGCCCACCGTGGAGAACGCCGCGCCCGACGCTTCGAAGAACTGACCGTCTCCGTCCCCGGCACAACGAAAATCCCCCTGAAGCGGTACCGCTTCAGGGGGATTTTTACTCTCGGACGACCTTCCCCGCTGGGGGAGGCGGTGTCCGGGGAGCGACCGTGGCCCGCCCGGGACGCTGGCGGCCGGCCCTAGCCCTTGGCGTGCAAGGCGCTGGCGTCGGTCAGCAGTTCGTTGATGCGGGAGACCATCTGGTGCGGGTCGGCCAGGTAGCCGTCGAGCAGCAGGGCCGAATCGTAGAGTTGTTCCACCGACTGGGTGAGGAAGGAATCGGCCGGATCGCGGCGGAAGATTTCCAGCAGGTGCCGGATGAGTGCGTGGTCGCGGTTGATCTCCAGGGCCTTCTTGGGAATCGAGCTGTCCTTGGTCACCATCTGCATGATGCGCTGCATGTTCGAGGTCATGTTCTCGTCGGGCGACACCAGGCAGGACGGGCTCTGGGTGAGCCGGGTGGACAGGCGCACGTCGGTGACGCGGTCGCCCAGGACCTCTTTGATCTTCTTGATGAAGTCGTTCATCGAGGCCTGATCGTCCTTGGAGAGCTCCGGGATCTCGGGCTTGGGCGCGGTTTCCTCGAAGATGTCGAGTTCGGCATTGTCCACGTGCTCGGCCGACTTGAGGGGCAGCTCCTTGTAGGTCTTGAGCGACTCCATGATGAACTCGTCGACCGGATCGTACAGATAGAAGACTTCCAACCCCTTGGCCCGGAAGATTTCCAGGTGCGGGTTGAGGTCGAGGGAGGCCCGCGACGGGCCGGACAGGTAGTAGATGGTCTTTTGCTCGTCCCGCATCCGGGTGACGTAGTCGCCCAGGGAGGCCATGTTGGCGCCTTCGGTGACGGCCGAGGAATCGAAGCGGAGCAGGTCGGCAAAGAGCTCACGGTTGACGTAATCGCCGTAGCCCAGCTTCATGGCCTGGCCATGCTGCTTAAAAATTCGTTGTACTTGGCCGGATCTTCCTTGGCCAGGGCCTTGAGCTTGTCGAGCACCTGCTTGGTCAGGACGGACTGGATCTTGCGCAGGATCACGTTCTCCTGGAGGGTCTCACGGGAGATGTTGAGGGGCAGATCCTCGGTGTCCACCACCCCGCGCACGAAACCCAGGTATTCCGGAATGACGTCCTTGACGTCCTTGGAGATGAGCACCCGGCGGACGTAGAGGTCCAGGCCGTGGTGCAGGTTCTCGCGGTAGGTCATGGGGCCCATGCCACGCTTGGGGATGAACAGCAGGGCCGTGAACTGGACCGGGGCGTCCACGTTGACGTGGATGGTGAGCAGAGGCTCTTCGGGGTCGAAGGTGAGGAACTGGTAGAATTCCTTGTATTGCTCGGGCTTGATGGAGAACTTGGATTCCCGCCACAGGGCCGGCATGGTGTTGACCTTCTGGCCGTTGACCAGAATCGGGAAGGAAATGAAGTTGGAGTGCTTGGTCAGGACCGCCTTGACCTTCTCGGGCTTGGCGAAGTCCTTGCCGTCCTCGCGGAGCAGGATTTCGATGGTGGTGCCGCGCGGCGCGGCATCCGGGATTTCCTCGACGGTGAAGCTGCCGGAACCGTCGGAGATCCAGCGGGCGGCGGCGACGCCGGGCTTGTAGGAGCGGGAGGTGACGATGACCTTCTCGGCCACCATGAAGACGGAATAGAAGCCCACGCCGAACCGGCCGATGAGATTGCTGGCCGCGTCCGCATCGGTGTTTTCGGTCACCGAGCGCATGAAGTCCTCGGTGCCGGACTTGGCGATGGTGCCCAGGTCCTCGACCATCTCGTCGCGGGTCATGCCGCAGCCGGTATCGACGATGGCCAGGCGCTTGCCGGATTCGTCCGTGGAGATGCGGATTTCCAGCGGCGTCTCCGGTTCGATCATTTCCGTGCCGCGGCTGGTTTCGAAGCGGAGTTTGTCCAGGGCGTCGGAGGCGTTGGAGACCAGTTCGCGCAGGAAGATCTCGTGGTTGGTGTAGATGGAATGGGTAATGATATCGAGCAGTTTTCGGATTTCGGTGCGAAATTCATGGGTTTCGCCGGCATTTGGGGCAGTCATGTCCGTCTCCTTTAGGTTGCATGTGGGACGCCGGCCAGAGGCCGAAAAAAAGTCCTGCCCGCTCATGCGGGAGGGACGATCGGGGAGGAGTTCCCCGGAGGTCATGCTTGCCAGAAGAAATAAGTTTCCGGTGACACCTGTCAAGGCGGTGGCAAGTCTCGGAAGGAACAAACCGGAAAAAACGCTGCCCATTGACAGCGCCTGTTCCTGGGTTATGTTTCGATGTGAGCATTATCCTTGTCAGGAGGTGGATATATGGTCATTGATCTGAGTCCTTTTTATGGCGCATCCAGCCCTTTTGACAGGCTCTTCGAGACGTTGTGGCCGTCCATGGCCATGAGCCAGCGTAGCGTTTCCTATCCGCCGCTCAATATCGGCGAGGACGATGACAATTTGTACGTCCGCTGTGAGATCCCGGGGATGGAAATTGCTGACGTCGACCTCACGCTTACGGATTCGAGCCTGGTCATCAAGGGCGAACGCAAGGCCGTTCAGGGAAAGTATTACCGCCAGGAGCGTCCCACCGGCTTTTTCCAGCGGGTGGTGAACATCCAGGCCGCCATTGCCCGGGACAAGGTCTCCGCCACCATGCGGGACGGCGTGCTGGAGGTGGTCATCCCCAAGTCCGACGAGAGCAAGCCCCAGAAGATCAGCATCGAGGCGGTATAAGGAGGTTGGCCATGACTGAGAACGTTGCCAAGACGGAAGAACGCCGGTTGCCTCGCGTCAAGCCGGCCACGGATATCATCGAGAAGGACGACGGCTTCTATATTTATGTGGATCTGCCCGGTGTGGAGCGCAAGGATTTGGTGATCGACCTCAACGAGGACGAGCTGAAGGTCTCGGGCAAGGCCGAGTACGAGGCCCCCGAGGGCCGCAAGCTGGCCCACGTGGAGTTCGGCGGCGGGGAGTACTTCCGCAGTTTCACCATCTCCCACATCGTGGACAAGGAACGCATCAAGGCCACGCTGCAAAACGGCGTGTTGGAATTGTATCTGCCGCGCCTGGAAAAGGTGCAGCCCAGAAAGATCGAGATCCAGGCCGGCTAATTCGGCGGGTCGACGCCTTTCTCGCCTGGTGCTGCGGCGATGGGCGGCCTCCCGAATTGGCGGATGTATCAGGCGCGCATACGGCGGAGACGCGGAAGCCTTGCTTCCGCGTCTTCGTTTTGGGGAGAGCCGCTTGGCGGATCGGCGCGGCCGGCCGGTTGGCGCCGGCGCAATGGAGTGGAAGGCGATTTTCAAAAAAGTCATAGAAAAGATACGGCGCGAGGCGCCGGCGGCGTTCTTGTTGGTAGTACCGGCACGGCTGCGGAAGGGGAATTGACAAGGCAGTCAATCCACTGCATGGTGAGTCGCTTTTTGAATCTGACAAAGCTGATTGGGAGGAATCGCAATGGAAGATTATTTGAAAAGCGCTCTGGAGATTGTCAAGGCCCAGGCGTCGGTACGCAATATGACCGACGAGGAGATCACCTCCATGGTGCGTCGCCTGGCTGTCGGCATCCGTGACATCAGCCTGGGCGCCTGTGCTGACGAGACGGAGCAGCCGCTGTCCCTTGACCCCAAAAAGGCCATCAAGGAAAAGACGGTGACCTGTCTGGAGTGCGGTAAGGCATTTAAGGTTATCACCAAAAAGCACCTTGCCTCCCACGGGTTGACCCCCGAGGAGTACAAGGCCAAACACGGCTACAAGAAATCCATGCCATTGGTGTGCAAGTCCCTGCAGCGCGAACGCCGCAAAAAAATGAAGGACATGCGCTTGTGGGAAAAGAAGGGGAAAATGGTGGCCTAAGCCGAAAACTTCGGCTATAGGGAGACCGCGTTCGGGAGAGGTGTACGAGCGCCCCTCCGGGAAGATTCCCAGGTTGCCCGAGGGCGAGGCAATCATATACGACAAGGAGATCGCACGCACATGGCAAAAACAGACATCATCGCCAAAATTCAGGCCAACGCCGGTATCGCCACCAAGGCGGAGGCGGGAAAAGTGCTCGACGCCGTTCTGGCGGCCATTCAGGATACGCTGGCTGCCGGTGACACCTTGACGCTGACCGGCTTTGGCGCCTTCAAGGTGTCCGAGCGAGCCGCCCGGACCGGCCGGGATCCCCGGACCGGCAAGGCCATCAACATCCCCGCGTCCAAGGCCGTGCGCTTCACGCCGGGCAAGAGCCTCAAAGAGGCCGTGAAGTAGGACGGTATTTCGCTTGCGATTGGAAGGGCCGCGGGCGACCGGGGCCCTTTTTTTTGTGCCTCGGCCGGGGGGCCGGCTTGACATGGGCTGGAAGATGGATCAATTTTAACGAACGTTCAGTAGTGAAAAAGGATGTCGCCCATGGCTGCCTGCGAGATGCGCGAAAAAATTTTGGATGCGGCTGCCCGCCTGTTTGCGACCAAGGGCTACGCCGCCGTGTCCATGCGACGGGTGGCCACGGAAGTCGGCATGACGCCGGCGAATCTCTATTATCATTTCAAGGACAAAGAAGATCTTGTCCGGTCGTCGCTCGCCTATGTGTTTGAACGCGAGACCCCGACCTTCGAGCGCATCGTCCAGGAAGAGTCCGGCGACCCCATCCTCTGCCTGGAGCGGCTGACGAACTGGTTCGCCTCCTTGCTTTTCGAGGATACCATTTTTGCCCGGCTGCTGGTTCGGGAGTTGTTGGAAGACGATGCCGACCGGCTTGAATTTTTGACGAAAAATGTTTTCCAGTCGTCGTTTAGTACCCTGGTCCGGATTATCGAGGAGTCGCTTGAGACGGACGATCCGGTTCTGGCCGCCCTGTTTTTGAGCAGCACCGTCATCGGGTATGTGCAATATTCGGTCATTCTGCCGTTCCTCCATGGCGCCCGGCCGGAATACAGCGATCCGCAAAAGATCACGCAGTATTTGATGCGGGAAATTCGCAACAAGGCCAAGAAGGGACTGGTGGTCCGGGAAAAATGACGGATGCCGGCCGGCGGTTGCCAGTCGAAAGTGTTGCGTGTTGTGGTGCGTATGGTCGAGATTCTGCAGTTTGCAGTCGCCCCGTTGGCTGTGTCGGGCATGTGGCCCGGACGGTTACGGCTGCCCGCCAGTAATCCTTTCGGTATCGCCCTATTTTATCAATATAATTATTTGTTACATCGTTATTTTATGAAGTGCTGGAGGTCCATGATGCACTCAAAGAGCAATCGTTTGTATGCCGTGCGGCCCGTGCTGCTGGCCCTGCTGGTCCTGTTTTTGCTCGCCGGGTGTGATCGCAAGCCCAAGGGCGCGGCCCGGCCCGTGCCCGAAGTCTCCATCGAGACCATTGCCCCGAGCAAGGTCTTGCTGTCCACGGAATTGTCCGGCCGCACCTCCGCCTTCCGGATCGCGGAAATCCGCCCCCGGGTCAGCGGGCTGATCCAGAAGCGGCTGTTCACGGAAGGTTCCGATGTCACGGCCGGCCAGGTCCTCTATCAGATCGACCCCGCCCCGTTCCAGGCGGAACTCGACAACGCCGCGGCCGCCCTGGCCCAGGCCGAGGCCAAGCTGCCGGCCACCCAGTCCCGGGCCAGCCGGTATCATAAACTGCTCACCGACAGCGCCTTGAGCCAGCAGGACTACGATGACGCCGCCTCCTCCCTCAACGAGCTGCGGGCCAACATCAATTCGCTCAAGGCCCGGGTGGACACCGCCCGCATCAATCTGGGCTACACCAAGGTGACCGCCCCCATTTCCGGGCGCATCGGCAAGTCCAACGTGACCGACGGTGCCATTGTCACGGCCTATCAGGCCACGGCCCTGGCCACCATCCAGCAGCTCAACCCCATTTATGTCGATGTGCCGCAATCCACGTCCGAACTGTTGGATCTGAAGGCCCGCTTCAAGGCGGGCATCCTCAATCCCCATATGAAGGACCAGAACAAGGCCAATCTCATCCTGGAGAACGGCAAGGCCTATTCCTTGGAGGGGACGTTGCAGTTCAGCGACGTGACCGTGGACCCGACCACCGGCTCGGTGACCTTGCGGCTGGTCTTCCCCAACCCGGAAGGGGTGCTCCTGCCGGGGATGTTCGTAAAAACGATTATCAAGGAAGGCATCAACGACCAGGCCATCCTGGTGCCCCAGCAGGGCGTGGCCCGTGATTCCAAGGGCAATCCCTACGCCTTGCTCGTCAATGCCGAAAACAAGGTGGCGGTGCGGCATTTGAAGCTTGATCGGTCCATGGGCGACCAGTGGCTGGTGTCCGACGGCCTGGCTCCCGGGGATCGGGTGATCGTGGCCGGCGCCCAGATGCTGCGGCCGGGCACGGTGGTCAAGGCTGTTCCGGTCGCGCCGTCCCAGGCGGGGCAGAAGCAGCCGTCAGGGCAGAAGCAGACTCCGGTCGGGCAGAAGCAGACTGCCGATTCCGGCGAAAATCCTGAGGAGGGTGGTCGCTGATGCTGTCGAAGTTTTTCCTGGATCGGCCGGTCTTTGCCTGGGTCATCGCCATCATTCTGCTGTCCCTGGGCGGGCTGGCCATCTACAGCATGCCCATTTCGCAATATCCGCCCATTGCGCCGCCGTCGATCTCCATCACGGCCTATTACGCCGGCGCCTCGGCCGAGACGGTGGAAAACACCGTCACCCAGATCATCGAGCAGAAGATGACCGGCCTCGACGGGCTGCTCTATCTGTCCGGTACCAGCTCCTCCTCCGGCCAGGCTAGAATTGAACTGACCTTCGCCCCGGGGACCGATCCGGACATTGCCTGGTCCAAGGTCCAAAACAAACTGCAGCTGGCCACGGCCAGTCTGCCCGATACGGTGCAGCGGGCCGGCATCAAGGTCAGCAAATCCACGCGGAACTACCTGATCGTCGTCGGCCTGATCTCCGAGGACGGCAGTATGCGCGGCGAGGATCTGCGCGACTATGCCCAGTCCACCCTGGAAAAGATCCTGTCCCGGGTGCCGGGCGTCGGCGAGGTGGAGAACTTCGGCACCCAGTACGCCATGCGCGTCTGGCTCGATCCGGACAAGCTCAACAGCTACAGCCTGACCGTCGGCGACGTCATCACGGCGCTCAACGCCTTATAACGTCGAGGTCTCGGCCGGCCAGTTGGGCGGCGCGCCGGCCGCTCCCGGCCAGCGCTTGAACGCCCCCATCGTCGTCCAGCATCTGCTCCAGACGCCGCAGGAATTCGCCGAGATCCCCATTCGCATCAATCCGGATGGCTCGGTGGTCCGCATCAAGGACATCGGCCGGACGGAACTGGGCTCCGAACGCTCCGATATCGTCGGCTTCAACAACGGGAAGCCCTCGGCCGGCATGGCCATCAGGCAGGCTTCCGGCGCCAACGCCCTGGCCACGGCCGACGCCGTGAAGCGGAAGATGGTGGAGATGAGCCAGTTTTTCCCGCCGGGCATGAAGGTGGTCTACCCCTACGACACCACCCCCTTTACCAAGGTGGCCATCGACGAGGTGGTCAAGACCCTGTTCGAGGCGGTCGGGTTGGTCTTTGTCATCATGTTCGTCTTTATGGGCAACATCCGGGCCACGCTGATCCCGACCATCGCCGTGCCGGTGGTGCTCATGGGCACCCTTGCCGTGCTGAATTTTTTCGGCTTCTCCATCAACATGCTGACCATGTTCGCCATGGTGCTGGCCATCGGCCTGCTGGTCGACGACGCCATCGTGGTGGTGGAAAACGTGGAGCGCGTCATGTCCGAGGAGGGGCTGCCTCCCCGGGAGGCCACGGCCAAGTCCATGGAGGAGATCACCAGCGCCCTGGTCGGCATCGGCTTGGTGCTGTCGGCGGTTTTCGGCCCCATGGCCTTTTTCGAGGGATCCACGGGCGTCCTGTATCGCCAGTTTTCCATCACCATTATCGCCTCGATGCTGCTTTCGGTGGTCGTGGCCTTGATTTTGACGCCGGTCCTGTGCGCGACGTTTTTAAAGCCCGTGCCCAAGGGCCATCAGCCTTCGGAAAGCGTGGTCTTTTTTCTGCGGCCCTTTTTCCGCGTCTTCAACAGGGTCTTTAATCGGATACGGTCCCTCTATGTCGATGTGGTCGGCCATTCCTTCGCCAAGTGGACGCGCTACATCGCCGTCTACGTCCTGCTCGTGGTCGCGGTGGCCTTCCTCTTCAAGCGCATGCCCACCGCCTACATCCCGGATGAGGATCAGGGCATTCTGACCGTCCAGGCTGTGTTGCCCTCGGGTTCCACCACCCTGGAGCAGACGCAGCAGGTCATGGCCAAGGTCCGCAACTACTTCCTGGTCCAGGAAAAAGAGGCCGTCGAATCCTTCATGGACATCGACGGCGTCAGTTTTGGCGGTCAGGGGCAGAACATGGCGCTCGCCTTCATCAAGCTCAAGGACTGGCACTTGCGCCAGCGGCCGGACCTCAAGGTCAAGGCCATCACCGGCCGGGCCATGAAGTATCTGAGCCAGATCAAGGAGGCCATGGTCTTCGCTTTTCCGCCGCCGCCGGTGGTGGAACTGGGCATGGCCTCGGGCTTCGATTTCGAACTCCAGGACCGGGGCGGGCTGGGCCATGATAAATTGATGGCCGCCCGCAATCAGTTGCTGTCGATGGCCAGGAAGGACCCGCGCCTGGTCCGGGTCCGGCCCAACGGCATGGAGGACGTGGCGGAATTCCATCTCGACGTGGATTGGAACAAGGCCGGTGCCCTCGGCGTGCCCATCAACGCCATCCATACCACCGTGTCCGCCGCCTTCGGCAGCGCCTACGTCAACAACTTCGTCCAGGGCGGTCGGGTCAAGCAGGTCTACGTCCAGGCGGACGCACCGTTCCGCATGCAGCCCCAGGACCTCAAGCGGCTCTACGTCCGCAACAATAGCGGCAAGATGGTGCCGCTCTCGTCCTTCGCCACCGGCCGTTGGACCATGGGATCGCCCCAGCTCGAACGCTACAATGCCTTCCCGTCCATCAATATCTGGGGCGAACCGGCGCCCGGCCACAGCACCGGTGAGGCCATGGCCGCCATGGAGGAAATGGCCCATAAGCTGCCCCGGGGCGTCGGCTTCGACTGGACCGGCCTTTCCTTTCAGGAACGTATGGCCACTTCCCAGGGGCCGATCCTGTACGCCTTCTCCATCTTCGTGATCTTCCTGTGCGTGGCGGCCCTCTACGAAAGCTGGACCATCCCCATCGTCAACATGCTCATGCTGCCCCTCGGCGTGCTGGGCGCGGTGGCGTTCACGACGCTGCGGGGCTACCCCAACGACGTGTACTTTCAGATCGGCTTTCTGACCACGCTCGGCTTGTCCACGAAGAACGCCATCTTGATCATTCAGTTTATCAAGGAACGCATGACCCAGGGCGAGCCCCTGATCGACGCCACACTCGGCGCCGTGAAGACCCGGTTCCGTCCTGTCATGATGACGTCCTTGGCCTTCTTTTTCGGCGTGCTGCCCCTGGCCCTGGCCCAGGGCGCCGGCGCCGGGGCCATGAACGCCATCGGCACGGCCGTGTGCGGCGGTATGTTGTCCGCCACCTTTATCGATTTGATCTTTATCCCTCTGTTCTTTGTCCTTGTCTCCCGCCGGTTTGCCCGCAGGAAGCCGGCAGTTGTTCTCCCCCACTAGCCGAAGGGGCCGTCCTGCAGCCTGACAGGGCGGCCCCCTCGTGCTTGTGCGGCGACGAGCGAATTCCCCCGACGCGGGGAACTTCCGCAACGAAGAGAATCGTTCCCCAGGGTGCGGCCCGTTGACCGCCGGAGGCATCGCTTCGGCGCACTGGTGCCGTGTCCCCCAGGGCGCAGCCCGTCGGCCGCCGGAGGCGTCTGGCCTCCGGCACCGGGCGGGGGCTGCCGTCTAGGCGGGCGTGTATTCCCGGATGGTGTAGCGGTTTTTCCCCAGCCGCTTGGCCTCGTACATGGCTTGGTCGGCCAGGCGGAGGGCCTCGGGCAGGTCGGGTGGGCAGGTGCGGCAGAGGATGATGCCGATGCTGCAGCCGATGCCGGAGCCCAAGGCGTCGACCCGGCCGACGATGCGTTCGGCGATGGTGGTGGCCGCCGTGAAGAGGTGTTCGTTGCCGGCCGACAGGCAGACGGCGAACTCATCGCCGCCCATGCGCCCGACCACGTCGGTGTCCCGCACGCTTTCGCGCAGGATGTCGGCCACGCCGCGCAGGATGTCGTCGCCCCGGTCATGGCCGTATTCGTCGTTGATCTGCTTGAAGCCGTCGAGATCGATGAACATGAGGGCCAGTCCCAGGTCGACGTCCTTGCGGCAGCGGCTTTCGAGCAGTCCGGCCAGCATCCAGAAACGGCCCCGGCCGGGCAGGCCGGTCAGCTGGTCGTTCATGGCCTGTTCCTCCCGGTCCTTGGCCGCCATCAGACAGGCGCGCACCTCTCCCATTTCGCGGATGATCGTCTTTTCGTCAAAGGCGGTTTCCCCGCTCGACAGGGCGGCGGAGGCCGAGGCCAGCTCGGTGATTTCCCGGCCCAGCCGGCGCGACAGCAGCTGCGAGGCCGCCATGCCGAGCAGGGCGCAGGCAAAGCCGACCGCCCCGAATTTGAAGAGCAGGCTGCGTAGCGGCCGGACAAAGGCGCGCTCCGGCACGCTGACCGAGACATGCCAGCCCCAGCGCCCCACCTCCATGACCGTCGTCACGATCCGTTCCTCCGTGTCCGACGCGGCCGTATCCTGGTTGTTTTTGGCGTAGAGCGGGCCGTATACGGCGATGGGGGTGTTGCCGGCCATCAGGGCGGCGCTCCAGTTCGGCGGGAAATATTGCTGGCGCAGGACGCGATTGAGGTCGCGTACGGGAATGATGCCGCGCAGGCAGTAGCGGACCGTGTTGCCTACGAACAGGGGGACGCCCAGGGCGGCTACCTGCGCCCGGGAAATGACGCCGTAGAAGGCCTCGGACACGTGCGGCCGCTTGGTCTCGATGACCTCGACGGCCGAGGCCCGGTGCGTGGTGTCGGGCAGTTTCTTGCCGTAGGGCTCCAGGGTGCTGAAGAGGATCCGGCCGTCCTTGTCGATGAGGTCGATGGCGTGCAGGGCGGGATTGCCGGCGACCAGCCGGGCGGCATGGTCGTAGATGGCCGCCATGTCGTCGGCCCTGGCCGAATCGGTGTCGGCGATGGCGACGAGCACGCCGGCCCGGGAGGAGAGAAGCCGCTCCATGTCCCGCGACAGCACGATGGCGGCCCGGTCCAGCTTCTGCTTTTCGTCGTACTGCTGATTTTCGACCAGGACCGCCAGGGAGGCGATGGCGAAGAGGATCATCGGCAGCGAGGAAACGGCGGACAGCAAGGCCAGCCAGGTGCGGAAGCTGACCTGGAAGGATGTGAGATCACGCATGGGCAGGTCTCCTTACACGGATGCCAGAATGCCCACCACCGTTCCGGTCATCAGGGAGGCGAGCACGCCGGCCAACAGGGCACGACCGCCCAGGGCGGCGATTTCACTGCGCCGCTCCGGGCACAATGTGCCCAGCCCGGCCAGCAGGATGCCCACACTGCCGCAGTTGGCGAAGCTGCACATGGCATAGGTCAAAATCAGCCGGGTATGGGCCGAAAGGGCTTCCGGCGGCAGTTTGGCCATATCGATGAAGGCAATGAATTCGTTTAACACGATTTTTGGTCCCGAGCAAGGCGCCGGCGGTGGACGCTTCGGCCCAGGGGATGCCCAGCAACCAGGCCACCGGGGCCAGGGCCAGGCCGAGCAGCCGCTCCAGGGTGACGGGCGCGCCGGCCATGTCGGGCAGGGCGGACAAGCCGATGTCGGCCAGCTTGACCAGGGCCACGAACACGATCAGCGAGGCCACGATGCTCCAGAACAGCTTGAGCCCTTCGGCCGTCCCCGTCACCACCGCGTCCATGGCCCCGGAGGCCGGGGACCGGGGCAGGCTGCGGCCGAGCGTCGGTTGGCCGGTCTCCGGGATCATCAGGGCGGCCACCAGCAGGGCGGCCCGGGGCGTGGATGATCGAGGCGGCCAGGATATGGCCCACGGCGTCGGGCAACGACGTCTTTGAGCACGGTGGCGTAGAGCATGAGCATGGTGCCGGCGATGCAGGACATGCCGGTGGCCATCATGGCGAACAGTTCGCTGCGGGTCATGCGGTTGATGTAGGGCCGGATGAGCAGGGGCGATTCGATCATGCCGAGAAAGATGCAACCGCCGGTTCCCACCCCGAGCACGCCGCCGATGCCCATGGTCTTCTCCAGGACCGCGGAAAAGCCGAGCACCACCTTGGGCAGGATCTTCCAATAATAGAGCAGGGCGGTCAGGCAGCCACCACGATGACCAGGGGCAGGGACTGGAAGCCCAGGATGAAGGCGTTGCCCGGCTGGGTGGCGGCGAAGGGGGCCGGGCCGCCGCCGACATAGCCGAAGACGAAGCCGTGCCGGCCCGGGTGGCCGTGTCCATGGCCGTGACCAGGGCGTTTAAGGCCAGAAACAGGCCGCGCAAGGAACGGTGCCTTGAGGATGCAGGCGGCGATGAGCACTTGCAACCCCAGGCCGCCGGCCACCATACGCCAGGGAATGCGGCCCCCGGTGCTCGCTGCAGGCGGCCGCGACCAGCAGCAGCGCCATCAGGCCGAGCAGGCTTTGCAGCATGGAAGGTACTCCTAGAGCAGGCCCCAGAGCATCCGGGTGGCCATGGCCAGCAGGAACAGGGCGAACACCCGTTTGAGCACGGCCACCGGCAGGGTATGGGCCAGCCGTGCCCCCAGCTTGGCGGTCAGGACGCTCATGGCGACGATGCCGCACAGGGCGGGCAGATAGACGAAACCGAGGCACAGCGGCGGCAGATCCGTGGTCGCCAGGCCGTTCATCACGTAGCCGATGGCGCCGGCGATGGCAATGGGCAGGCCGATGGCCGCGGCCGTGCCTACGGCCACGTGGATGGGCACGTTGCACCAGCTCAAAAACGGGACGGTCATGATGCCGCCGCCGATGCCGACCAGATTGGAGAGCAGACCGATGACCCCGCCGGCCGTGCCCAGGCCGAGCGTCCCGGGAAGCTGGCGCGAGGCCTTGGGCTTGATGTTGAGGAGCATCTGGATGGAGACGTAATAGAGCAGCAGCATGAAGGCGACCCGGAGGGAGCGGGAGGAGAGCCGCGCGGCCGTCCAGGAGCCGAGGAAGGCGCCGATCAGGATGCCGGGCGTGAAATGCCGGAAAATGTCCCAGCGCACCGCCCCGCGTGCGGCATGGGCCCGGAAGCTGGAAAAGGAGGTGAAGACGATGGTGGCCAGGGATGTGCCCAGGGCCAGATGCATTATTTCCGCCTGGGGCAGGCCCTGCATGGTGAAAATCCAGTACAGGGCCGGTACGACGACGATGCCGCCCCCCACGCCGAGCAGGCCGGCGATGATGCCGGCCACGGCGCCGAAAACGAAAATAGGCCAACCAAAAGGCGAATGGATGGCATAGGCGGTTCCTTCGGGGCGGCGTGCGGGGAAAGGGATCGATCAGGCGATGCCGTAGGCGCTGATGCGCTTCATGTATTCGTCCACTTCCTCGCCCAGATAGGTGAAGAGCTTGCCCAGACCCTTGTCCGGTTCGGCCCCGATCTTGGCGAAGATGGTGCTGGCCTTGTCATAGGCCTGCTGAAAATGTTCGTCGTCCAGCCCGGCGATTTCCTTGGCTTCTTCCATGGTCAGGTGGCCGGCATGGACGAAGTAGGCGCAGACGACGGCCGTGACTTTTTGCACGTGTTCCTTGTTGGAGGGATTTTCGGACATGATGGCTCCTTTTGCATGTGATGACGGGCACCCACGAGGCTACGGCAGCCCGGGCGTCGAGGCAACCCCCTTCCGGTCGGGAAAACGCTGCGAAAACCGTCGGCTCGGCGCTAGGGGTGCGGCAGGTTGCCCTCGGCCGGCTTGATGTCGATGATCGGCGTGCCGTTGATGGCCTCCATGGCCCCCACGGTGATGACGTTGCCCGCGATGGCCGTGATGCGGGCCCGGTGCAGGCCGATGGGATTGGGCCGGTTGGGGGAGCGGGTGGAAAAGACGCTGCGCACGGGCAGGGACGGGTCGCCCCGGGGATGGACGCGCAGGCAGGACCCGGTCGCACAGGTGGAGCCAGGTGAAGACGAAAAATTTCCTGATCCACCGCCAGGTCGGCGATACCCTCGATATAGGCCGGGTCGATGACCAGCTCGGCCGGGAAGGGGCTCACGGTCTCGAAGCGGGGCGCGGTTTCCGGATCGCGGATGGGCGAGCGGACCTCGCCGATGGGACGCAGCGTCATATCCATGTTTAGGCTCCCTTACGCGCCGGACGTCATGGGACCGCCCTCGGCCCGGCCGAAATGGTCGAAGCCCCGGGCGGCCAGCGGCGCGCCATTGAGGTTGATTCCCGGGACGTCCAGGACCCGGCCCAGGGGCCAGGCCTCGGGCACCTCCCGGGCGACCGCCGGCCAGTCGTTTGCCCCGACCGCCCCGAGCAAGGCGTAGTCCTCGCCGCCGGCCACCAGCTCCAGGACCGGATCGCGGCCCTGGGCCTCGGCCAGTCGGGCCGCCTCCGGATGGACGCGGGCGCGGTCGAGGTGCAGTGCCGCGCCGGTCCCCGGCGCCAGCAGACGCGGCAGGTCCCGGGCCAGGCCGTCGGAAACGTCCATGCAGGCGGTGACGCCGGGCAGGTCGGCCAGCCGCGTGCCCGCCGCCAGACGGGGCGTCGGGCGCAGGTGGGCGGCCACGGCGGCCGGAACGTCTGCGGCCGCGTTCGTCCCGTCCCGCTCCAGGGCGAACAGGCCGGCCCGGGCCAGGCCGAGCGGCCCCACGGCAAAAAGGGTGTCCCCGGGCGTGGCGGTCCCCCGGGTGAGAAAGCGGCCCCGCTGCCCCGGGTTTCCCCCAGACGGTGATGGCCAGTCCCACCCGGTCCCCGGCGCTCAGGTCGCCGCCGACCAGGGGCACTTCGGCCGGAGCGGCCGCGGCGGCCAGACCGGCCAGCACGCCGTCCCAGAAGGCGGCATCGGCGTCAGGCGGGCAGATGAGGCCCAAGACGCAGCCGATGGGCGTCCGCCCATGGCGGCCACGTCGCTCAGATTTACGGCCAGGGCCTTGTAGCCGATGTCGGCCGGGGAAAAGTAGTCCCGGCGAAAGTGCACGCCCTCCAGGAAAAGGTCCGTGGTCACGCAGACGCGCTCGGGCCAGGCCACCACGGCGGCGTTCATCCCCGCGCCCCAGCAGCACCCCGGGGGCGCGGCGCGGAAAATGGCGGTCCACCAGGGCCAGAAAGTCGTCTTCGGAAGTGATGCGCGTCATGGATGTCGTGTGGTTGCGGTATGGAAACATCGGGTCGTGGCGATGCCGCCGGCGGCCGAAGGGCGCGGCCCGGTGGAATCCTGTTCGGAAGCGTCCGTGGAACGACGGCAAAATAGCCCGATTGTTCAGGCTGTTGTCCATGAAGCGGGCGGGGGAAGGTGGGCTCAGACGGTGGGGGCGAAACGGCGTTTCGGTGAGGATGCCCCGGCCAGCATCCGGCCGCCCGCGTCCGAAACGGCGGCCACCTGGCCGGGCGTGGGCCGGGCCACCGGCTCGGCAAAACGGATATCGAGGCGCCGTCCGCCGTCACGCGGACCCGCCGCCGGCCGGGGCCGCATCCGGTAGCAGGTCTGGACCGCCACCGCCTCGGGCCAGTCCGCCGGCGCGACCAGGAAATTGGCCGGCCCGGTACGGCAGTCGCTGGCCGAGAGGGCCGGCTTGGGCCCGACCACCAGGGCATTGGCCGCCGCGTCCTTGGCCAGGACGTAGAGCGGCTCGGTGTAGGCCACGCCCAGGCCCCGGCGCTGGCCCACGGGTGTGCCGCCACAGGCCCTGATGGGTGCCCACCTGCCGGCCGTCGGCAGGACGATGGGCCCCGGTCCGGACAGGGGAAGGCCGCAGGTTTCGAGAAAGGCCCGGTAGTCGTCCTGGGGCACGAAGCAGATTTCCCGGGATTCCCTTGGGCAGGGGCGGCCTCAGGCCCAGGGCGGCCAGGGCGGCGGCATTGTCGGCCTTGCGCGTCGGGCCATGGGAAACAGGGCCTGGCCCAAGGCGGCGAGCGGCACCAGGGTCAGAAAATAGCTTTGGTCGCGGCTGGCGTCGTCGCCCCGGAAGAGCGCCGGCCCGGCGTCGGTCTCCTCCAGGCGGGCATAGTGGCCGGTGGCCAGCCGCACGGCGCCGAGGGCGCGGGCCGCTTCCAGCAGCAGCCCGAATTTCATCTCGCGGTTGCAGGCGGCGCAGGGGTTGGGCGTGCGCCCCGCGGCATAGGCCCGGGCAAAGGGCGCGATCACCCGTTCGTGGAAGGCTGCCGCGAGGGTCGACGGTCGTCAGCGGCACGTCGAGCACGGCGCATTGGTCGGCCATGGCCGCGACCAGGGCGCGCTGGCCGGCGTCGGGCGGCAGAAATGGGCATGGACGGCGATGACGTCATGCCCGGCCCGGCGCAGCAGGGCCAGGGCCAGCAGGCTGTCCGAGCCGCCGGACACGGCCACCGCGATGGCGCGGTGATGCGACGAGGTGGAGGAGAGGGTTATGGGATGCCTCCGGCGGCCAAAGGGCGTTGCCCTTTGGAATCCCGTTATCGTACCCGCGTGCGGTGTTTTGTTGCCATCCCCCCCAATGAGGGAGTCCGGGGGGAAGCATTCCCCCCGGCGGTGAGGTCCGGGAGCGGCAGCGCCGCTCCTGGCCGTCCGGAGGCATCTTCCTCTGCCTACGCCAGCCCCGCCGGTTCGTCGGGCAGGGGCGGCAGGGCCTCGCCCAGCGCCTTGGCCGTCCGCAGGATGGTGGCCTCGTCGAAGGCCCGGCCGAAGAGCTGCATGCCGATGGGCAGTCCGGAGCCGCGCCCGATGCCGACCGGCATGGACAGGCCCGGCAGGCCGGCCAGGTTGAGGGAGATGGTGAAAGATGTCGCTTAAGTACATCTGGAGCGGGTCGCCCGCCATCTGGCCGATGGGGTAGGCGACGAAGGGCGAGGTCGGACCGCAGATGACGTCGCATTTCTGGAAGGCGTCCAGGAAATCCTGGCGGATGAGCCGGCGCACCTGGGCGGCCTTGCGGTAGTAGGCGTCGTAGTAGCCGGCCGAGAGCACGTAGGTGCCGATGACGATGCGGCGCTGCACTTCCGGGCCGAAGCCCTTGGTGCGCGACAGCTCGTAGAGGTCCTCCAGGGACTGGGCTTCCGGGGTCGCGGAAACCGTAGCGCACGCCGTCGAAGCGCGACAGGTTGGACGAGGCCTCGGCCATGGCCACGATGTAGTAGGTGGCCACGGCATAGGGGGTATGGGGCAGCGAGATCGGGCACGATGTTGGCGCCGAGCGCCCCGGCCGCGTCCACGGGCCTGGCGGCAGGCCAGGCGCACCTCGTCGTCCACGCCCTCGTCCCAATATTCCTCGGGCAGGCCGAGGGTGAGACCGGAGAGGTCGGCGGCACCGGCCAGGGCGGCCTCGAAGTCCGGCACGTCGCGCGGCGCCGAGGTGGAATCCCGGTCGTCGTGGCCGGCGATGACGGACAGGATGGCGGCGGCATCCTCGGCGGTGCGGGTGAGGGGGCCGATCTGGTCGAGGCTCGAACCGTAGGCCACCAGGCCGTAGCGCGAGACCCGGCCGTAGGTGGGCTTGAGGCCGACGGTGCCGCAGAAGGCGGCCGGCTGGCGAATGGAGCCGCCGGTATCGGTGCCCAGGGCGGCGAAGCACTGCCGGGCCGACACGGCCGCGGCCGAACCGCCGCTCGACCCGCCCGGCACCATGGTCAGGTCCCAGGGATTGGAGGTCACCTGGTAGGCGGAATTTTCCGTGGACGATCCCATGGCGAATTCGTCCATGTTGGTCTTGCCCAGGATGACGGCGCCGGCGGCCTTGAGTTTTTCCACGCTGGTGGCGTCATAAAACGGCACGAAATTTTGGAGTATTTTCGAAGCGCAGGTGGTGGGGGCGTCCTTGACGCAAATGGCGTCCTTGACGAGCACGGGCACGCCCCACAGGCGCTTTTTCGGATCGGGGCCGGCGGCGTCCATGGCCTTGGCCGTGGCCAAGGCGGCCTCGCCGTCCAGGTGGAGGATGGCCCGGATTTTCGGCTCGGTGGCCGCGATGCGGTCCAGACAGGCGCGCGTCGCCTCCTCGGCCGAGAGGGCCTTTGTGGCCAGCTTGTCGCGGACCGCGGTCAGGGTCAGTTGGGTAATTGCGGACATGATGCTTCCTTGCGTGGAACCGGGGGGCTCGCCTCCCGGCGGGTGCGGGCGGGCCGCGTGCTTAGACGATCTTCGGCACGACGAAGAACTGGCCATCGGTGGCGGGCGCGTTGCGCAGGATGTCTTCGCGGGTGCAGGTCCTGGCCACGGTGTCGGGGCGGGTGACCGTGGCGTGCTCCACCGGGCTGTAGAGCGGCTCCACCCCGGCCGTGTCCACGCTTCCGAGCGTCTCCATATAGGTCAGAATGGCGTCCATCTGCCCGGCGAACGCCTCGAGCGTGTCATCGTCGAGGCGCAGCCGGGCCAGCTTGGCAATGGTGGCGGCCTGTGCGGCAGTAATGGACATGACGGTGATTCCTCTGCTTACGAGGTCGGAAGGGTTTGCTGGTGCGCCGGCGCGGTCTGGCTCGGGAACGGCGTGGTCTGGGCCGGTGCCTGTTGCGGCGCGGTGCCGGTCTGCGGCGCGGTCCCCGGCTGTTGGACCGGGGCCGCACCCGGCTGGGCCGGCGTTCCCGGCTGCTGGGCCGGCGTGTAGGATTGCTCGGTCTCCGGGGCCGGATTCTCCAGGGCCTTTTGCCGGATGGCGTTGAGCCGCTGGCGGAAGCCTTCCGGATCGAGCAGCACCGGGCCGGCCACCGACGGTCGAAACAGGTACATGGCCACGTGGGCGATGCCGTCCGGCGTGTAGGACAGCGGCGCCATGCTGAAATCCATGCCCGAGGCGGCCTGGGCCAGTCGGGCGCTGACGTCCTGGGGCGCGTCGCCCGGAGGCAGGTGCCCGACTCGGGCGGCCAGGCGCACGAAATCGTAGCCGATGGCCTCCCACAGCTCGACGTGGCCGTTGCCTTCGGCCTGCATGGCGGCGAGCAGGTCCTGGGTGGCCTTGCTCTGGCTTTCCGGCCACCAGGCACCGGGGCAGACGGCCAGCCGGTAGTTCTGGATGTTGATCTGGGCCTTGGCGGCGGCCGCCTGGAACAGGGATTCGGTCCAGAGCTGCGGCCCGAGGATGAGCAGATCCTCGACCTTGTTGCGGAAGAAGTAGGGCAGCACCTTGTCCACCCGGTCCCAACCGTCCGGGACGAACACGGCGCCGAAGCCGGGCCGGCCGGTGCCGGTCCGGATCATCTCCTGGACCGTGGCTTCCCAGGTCGAGGGATCCTGCGGCGCATAGACGCCCGTGGCCGTGACCTGACCGCCCAGCCGGGTGACGGCCTGGCTGAAGGTTTCGGCCATGGACTGGGCATAGCGGTCGCCCGGCCGCAGGATGGCGTACTGGTTGATGCCGTAGTTGGTGAGCGAGAGGCGCAACAGGGCGTCCACCTGGTCCTCGTGGCTGGGGAAGAAGCGCCAGGCGTCCACGCCTTCCCGGGCCTCGCCCAGGGTGGACATGAAGGCCAGAAACACGCGGGTGTTGAGCAGGCCCGCCGATTGCAGCTCCTTGAAGGTCAGGGGATGCATGGGGCCGCCGACCAGGGCGACCTGGGGCGGCAGCGCCCGCAAGGCGTCCTGCCAACCCGGCTGGGTGACGTCGATGACCACCACGTCGATGGTGGTGCCGGCCTTGGCCAGGGCCGCCTTGGCCGCCAGGGCGCCGCGCTGGACCTTGCCGCCGAATTCACGGAACGGCCCGCCCAGCGGTAACAGCAGGGCCACGGTGTTTTCCGCCGGTTTGGGCGGCGGCGGGGCCGGGGCGACCTGCGGTTTGGGCGGCACGTGCGCGGGAGGGGGCGGGGCGGTCGGTTGGGGGGCGGACGAAAAGATGCCGCAACCGGCCAGGGTGCAACACAACATGACCCCCACCATAAGGCGGGAGAGGTATTGATGGATGTTCGTCTTGGCGTCCATGGGCGAACCGGGGTTTGGCGGCCAGGCCGCGTGCGGGAAGAGGAAATGGAAAAGCCTGATCCGTCCGAAGACGGATCAGGCTCAAACTACGCGCAACGAAACGCGAAAGCAAGCTGCGTTCCGGCAGGATTATTTGACTTCGGTGTAATCCGCGTCCACCACGTCCTCGTCGGCGCCGCCGGTCTTGCCGCCGGCCTGCCCGCCGCCGGGCTGTCCCTGTTCGGGACCGCCGGGCTGTCCGGCGCCGGTGTCGGCCTTCTGCTGATAGAGCTTTTCGGCCAGTTTGTGGGAGGCCTGGGACAGCTCTTCGGTGGCCTTCTTGATGGCGTCGGCGTCATCGCCCTTGAGCACGTCCTTGACGTGGTTGACCTTGGCTTCGATCTCGCCCCGGGTCACGGCGTCGACCTTGTCGCCCAGTTCGGACAGGGACTTCTCGGTGGTGTAGACCAGGGTATCGGCCTGGTTGCGCACCTCGATCAGGGCCTGCTTCTTCTTGTCGTCCTCGGCGTGGGATTCGGCATCCTTGATGAGCTTCTGGATGTCGGCTTCGGACAGGCCCGAGGAGGCGGTGATGCGGATCGACTGCTCCTTGCCGGTGCCGGTATCCTTGGCCGAGACGTTGACGATGCCGTTGGCGTCGATGTCGAAGGTGACCTCGATCTGCGGCAGGCCGCGCGGCGCCGGCGGAATGCCGGTCAGCTCGAAGCGCCCGAGCGTCATGTTGTCGCCGGCCATGGGCCGTTCGCCCTGGAGCACGTGGATGGACACCGACGGCTGGTTGTCGGCCGCCGTGGTGAAGACCTGGCTCTTGCGGGTCGGGATGGTGGTGTTGCGGTCGATCAGCTTGGTGAACACGCCGCCCAGGGTCTCGATGCCGAGCGACAGCGGGGTCACGTCGAGCAGCAGCACGTCCTTGACGTCGCCGGCCAGGATGCCGCCCTGGATGGCGGCGCCCATGGCCACCACCTCGTCCGGGTTGACCGAACGGTTGGGCTCCTTGCCGAAGAATTCCTGCACGGTCTTCTGGACCAGCGGCATACGGGTCATGCCGCCGACCAGCACCACCGCGTCGATGTCCGCGGGCTTGAGACCGGCGTCGGCCAGGGCCTTGCGGCAGGGCTCGATGCTCTGCTGGACCAGGTCGTGGACCAGGCTTTCGAGCTTGCTGCGGGTGAGCTTGACCAGCATGTGCTTGGGCCCGGAGGCGTCGGCGGTGATAAAGGGCAGGTTGACCTCGGTCTCCATGGACGAGGACAGCTCCTTCTTGGCCTTTTCGCCGGCTTCCTTGAGGCGCTGCAAGGCCATGCGGTCCTGGGACAGGTCGATGCCGTTTTCCTTCTTGAACTCCTCGACCAGGTAGTTGATGACGCGCTGGTCGAAGTCCTCGCCGCCGAGGAAGGTGTCGCCGTTGGTGGCCCGGACTTCGACGACGTTGTCGCCGACTTCCAGGATGGAAATATCGAACGTGCCGCCGCCGAGGTCGTACACGGCGATCTTCTCGTTGGCCTTGCGGTCGAAACCGTAGGCCAGGGAAGCGGCCGTGGGCTCGTTGATGATGCGCTTCACTTCGAGACCGGCGATGCGGCCGGCGTCCTTGGTGGCCTGGCGCTGGGCGTCGTTGAAGTAGGCCGGCACGGTGATGACGGCTTCGGACACGGCCTCGCCCAGATAGGCTTCGGCGTCGCTCTTGAGCTTGCCCAAAATAATGGCCGAGATTTCGGCCGGGCTGTATTTCTTGCCTTCGACCTCGACATAGGCGTCGCCGCCCGGGCCCTCGACGATCTTATAGGGGCAGTGTTCCTGCCAGCGACCGACTTCGGGCGCGTCGAACTTGCGGCCCATCAGACGCTTGATGGCGAAAATGGTGCGCTCGGGATTGGTGACGGCCTGGCGCTTGGCGATTTCGCCGACGAGCCGTTCCTTGGTGAAGGCCACGATGGACGGCGTGGTGCGGCCGCCTTCGGGGTTGGTTATGCACTTCGGGTCCTTGCCCTCCATGATATAGACGCAGGAGTTGGTGGTCCCGAGATCAATACCGATAATTTTACCCATGTTGCCCTTCCTCCTTGATGGTTCCGTATGCGGGGCCGCCGGGCGCGGCGGATGATTTCCCAGGCTTGGCAGTGATATAATGCCGGTTTTTTTCGAGTAAAGAGGCGCGTTCCAAAAAAGGCCCTAGGCGGGCTTATTCACCATGACCTTGGCCGGACGCAACAACCGACCGTGCAGGGTGTAGCCACGCTGCACCACCTTGGCCACGGCGTCGGCCGGGAGGTTGGGATCGGCCATCATCCCGAGGGCTTCGTGGTTCTCGGGGGAGAACGGCTCCCCGACCTGACCGAATTCGACCACGCCGTGGTGGGACAGGATGTCCACGAAGGCCTTGCGGGTCATGTCCACGCCGACCATGAAATCCTTGCAGGCCTCGATTTCCCGGCCGTGGGTCAGGGCCAGGTCCAGGTGGTCGAGCACGGGCAGCAGCTCCACGACCAGGGATTCGGTGGCGTATTTTTGGAATTCCTCTTTTTCCTTGATGAGGCGTTTCTTGAGATTCTCCACCTCGGCCAGGCTGCGCAGCCGGTGGTCGGATTCGGCGGCCAGGGCGGCCTTGAGGCGTTCGATTTCGGCTTCGGGGGAGAGCGTCTCCGGCGCCTCCGCGGGGGCGGCTTCCGGGGTCGGCGCGGCATCAGGGAGAATATCGTCAGGGGCCATAGATCCTCCAGGGGAAAAAACACCGGGCGCGGAAAAAGGCCGGACCGGACCGGCCCGCCGCCTCCGGGCGTTATGGTTAAAAATGTCTGTCCAGAATCCTGGTCAGGGCGTTCGCGGTGAAGTTCACCACCGGCACCAGGGTGGCGTAGTCCATGCGCACCGGGCCGATCAGCCCGATGGCGCCCAGGGGGCCGGTGCCGTAGGGCGCGGTGATGATGCCGAGATCGGATAGCGAACTCAGGTCGGATTCGCCGCCGATGGTCACGACCGTCTTCCAGTCCGAGGCGGTCTTGTCCAGCAGTTCGAGGAGGATGGTGCGTTCCTCCAGCACCCGCATCACGCCGCGCACGTGCTCGCTGTCCGTGAATTCGGGTTGGGACAGGATGTTGAGCGTCCCGTCCACGATCACTTCGCTGTCGGTGACGGCGTCACGCTCGAAGGCCGACCGGGCCAGCATCAGCGCCCGCTGGTACAGGGCGTTTAGGGTGCGCTCGGCCTCGTGCAGCTCGCTTTCGATCCGGGCCCGGACCTCGGAGACGGTATGGTCGGTAAAGAGATCGTTCAAAAGTTGGCGTAGGCGGTCAAGTCGTCGGCCGTGACCTCGACGGCCGTCTGGATGACGCGGTTGCGCACGAGGCCGCCCTGCAACACCAGGATGACCATGACCAGACCGGGGTTCAAGAGCGAAAAGTCGATGCGCTTCCACCGGGTGTCGGCGTGGCGCGGCGCCACCACCATGGCCACCTGGAGCGAGAGTCCCGACAGCAGGCGCGAGGTCTGGCGCAGGATATTGCTGAGTTCCAGGCCGGCCGAGGACAGGATGGCGGCGATGCGCTGCTTCTGGGCGTCGGGCAGGGGGCGTTCGTGCATCACCTCGTCCAGGTAGAAGCGGAAGGCCCTGGCCGTGGGCACCCGCCCGGCCGAGGTGTGCGGTTGCTCCAGATAGCCCTCGTCGGTCAGATCGGCCATGATGTTGCGGATGGAGGCCGGCGACAGGCCGAGATGGCTCTGCTTGGACACGGTGCGCGACCCCACCGGCGCGGCCGTGACGATATAGGCCTCGATGATGGTGGTGAGCACTTCTCGTTCGCGATCTGGCAGCGGCATGGCGCGTCCTTGTCTGGCACTCGTGACAACAGAGTGCCAAACGGGTAACAACCGAAGGGGAGGGTGTCAAGGTGCGCGACCCAAAATGGTTCGCTATCTTCTTGAAATAAAAAAATAAATCCGAGCAACTTTTCCGGGCCGGTCACGGGGATTCCGGCGGCGGACCCAGCCTAACCCGGCAGACTTATTGACAAGACAGGACCGAGGTGGCACGGGACAATAACGACCTCCGCCCGACGGCGGGGAGGAGGCGAACGGCCGTTTGCGGTCCGATTGCGTGCCCAAGGAGGGCTCCATGCGTAGCACGACAAGCCTGGTCACGGAGAACGAGTTCTTTTCCGCCGAGCGCCAAGACACCATCCTGGTGGTGCGGGGCAAACCGTATTTTACGCAAAACATTGCGGATCTCGGCAAGATCGACACCTTCTTCGATCACCTGGAACTCATTTCCCATACCGACAAGGTGAAGGTGGTGGTCTTTGTCGGAGCCCACGAACAGCACGGCTCCAAGGAGATCATGGAGTTCTTCTACCGGCTCCTGCAGGCGCGGCGGGAGGAGTTCCTCCTCCAGCGCATGTTCAACATGGTCAACAACTACGTGGCGGCCATGGCCGGCCTCAACAAGGTGACCATCCACGCCGACACGGGCCGGCTGTCCATGTTTTTCTTCACCATGAGCCTGTCGTGCGACTACCGCATCGTGGGCGAGGGGTCGGTGATCGAAAACGCTTTCGCGGACATCGGCACCGTGCCCAAGGGCGGCTGCGGCTATTTCCTGTCCCGTCTGCTCGGGGTGGGGCGGGCCACCGAAGTCCTGCAATGGCCCTCGTTCACCGCCGAAGAGGCCCTGCACCTCGGCATCGTGGACAAGATCGTGCCGGCGGCCCAGGTGGAGGAGGTGGCCCTCAATACGGCCCGCCTCTACAACGAACCGCAGATTTCGACCCTGATCGGCGTGCGCCGGCTGCTCAAGAGCAACGTGGACGCGCTGCGCCGTTCCCTGGAAACCGAGGACATGGTCATCCTCAACCGGGTCAATTCGCCGGAGTTCCGGGTGGCCATGAAGGCCAGGCAGGACAAGACGGGTGGGGCGGCCGGCCAGCCCGCCTAGAAATAGCGCATACTGACTTTCTTGAGTTCCCTGACGCTCGCCAGCATGGCGTAGTCCGTGACGCCGCTGGCCCGGGACAGGGCCTCCACGACCGCCCGGCAGTCCTCGGGCGTGCGGCCGTGCACCATGGTGTAGAGGTTGTACGGCCATTCCGGGCAGGTCCGCCGCCGGTAGCAGTGGCTCACCTCCGGCCGGGCCGCCATCACGGGACCGAGCCGGTCCACGTCCGCTTCCGGCACCCGCCAGGCCACCATCACGTTGGCCTGATAGCCGGCCTTCTGATGGCGCAAGGTGGCCCCGAACCGCCGGATGGCCCCGCTTTCCTTGAGCCGCGTCAGCAGCGCCAGCACGGCCTCCTCGCTGGTGCCGACCGCCCGGGCGATGTCGGCGTACGGCGTGGCCGAATCCGGAAGCGTTCCCTGCACCTGTCGCAAAATCGCCTTGTCCAGTTCGGAAAACGGGCCTGTCCCGTCGGCTGCCGTCATGGTTCCCTCCCGCGGATGCCACCCGGAAAGCCTTTGTCTCTAGCGGCTTCGTGTGCTAGAGGCAACAAGGCTCGGACGTCGTCTTCGGGACGCGCCGGGCGGTTTGCCGGACCCGTGCTCCGGTTTTGGAGGGATGTCGCATGAAAATCGCGGTCATCGGCGGCGGGAGCTGGGGGTACCACCCTGGCCGACCTGCTGGCGAAAAAAGGCCAGGAAGCCCGTCTGTGGGTGCGCGAACAGGCCGTCATGAACGAAATCAGGACCACGCGCGAAAATTCCTGGTATACCCCGGGCTGTCCCCTGAGCGAACGCCTGGAAGTGACGACGGACGCCGCCAGGGTGGCCGAGGGCGTCAAGCACTTCATCTTTGCCGTGCCCAGCCAGTTCGTCCGCCAGGCCTATCAACGGTTCCAGAAATACCTGCCCAAGGGCGCCGTCATCATCTGCGCCAGCAAGGGCATCGAACTCGATACCCTGATGACCATGTCCCAGGTCTGCGAGGACACCCTGGCCGCCATCAAACCCAAGTTCGCCATGCTGTCCGGACCTTCCTTCGCCTACGAGGTCATCCGGGAAATGCCCACGGCCATCACCCTGGCCTGCAAGGACAAGAAGGCCGGCAAGCAGGTCCAGGAAATGCTGGCCACCCCCTATTTCCGCGTCTACACCGCCACCGACGTCCGGGGCGTGGAACTCGGCGGCGCCATCAAGAACATCGTGGCCATCGCCGCCGGCGTGGCCGACGGCCTCGGTTTCGGCGGCAACGCCCGGGCCGCCCTCATCACCCGCGGCCTCCACGAAATGAGCCGCCTCGGCAAGGCCATGGGCGGCGAGCGCCAGACCTTCATGGGTCTCTCCGGCATGGGCGATCTGGTGCTCACCTGCACCGGCGACCTGTCCCGCAACCGGCAGGTCGGCCTGCGCCTGGCCAAGGGCCAGAAACTTCTCGATATTCTGTCCGAAATGAAAATGGTGGCCGAAGGCGTCAAGACCACCGAGGCCGTCAATACCCTGCGCCGGCAACTGGGCATCGAAATGCCCATCACCGAACAGATCTACGCCGTCCTCTACCAGGACAAGGACCCGTCCCAGGCCGTCCGCGACCTCATGGGCCGGTCGCTGAAGGACGAGTAAGCGGGGGGGGCGTCGCCCCTCCCCGGACCAGGGCGCTGCCCTGGACTCGCCGGGGGGAATCATTCCCCCCGGTCCCCCTGTCCTGTGGCAATGGGTACAGGACAGGGGGCATACCCTTCGCGGCGTTCCAACGCCGCACATGAAGGGGTCCGGGGGGATAATCCCCCCGGCCGCCGGAGGCATCTTTCTCTTTTCCGATTCGCCGTTCACGATAGAAAAAATCCCCCTGAAGCGGTCAGCCTCAGGGGGATTGCTTTTTTTATGATCTCGGGGCGAGGGGGCCGGAGGCCTCTACGCCGCGTGGGCGTCTTCGCGCGGGGCGCGGCGCATGGGGCGGCCGCCTTCGCGGGCGGGCCGGCGTTCGGCGGACAGGCCGAAGGTGTTGGTGCGCCGGCTCTGGCCGGCGTTGCCGCCGCGGGGGCGGGCGCTCCGGGCCTGGCCTTCCTGGGGGCGGCCCGGACGGGCCGGCGGGTCGGGGCGACCGGGCGGGTGAACTCATCGGGATCGGGCTCGAAACCTTCGATTTCGCGGCGCGGCAGGCGTTTTTTCATGCGAGCCTCGATGGCGCGGACCATGGACATGTCCTCGCCGGTGACGAAGGTATGGGCCTGCCCTTCATGTTCGGCCCGGCCGGTGCGGCCGATACGGTGGGTATAGGCCTCGGCGGTGTCCGGAATATCGTAGTTGATGACATGGGCCACCTGGGACACGTCGATGCCCCGGGCGGCGATGTCGGTGGCCACCAGGATTTGGAAGGTGCCGCGGCGGAAGCCGTCCATGGCCAGTTGGCGCTGCCGCTGGGACAGATTGCCCTGGAGGCAGGTAGCCTTGAGGCCGTTGTGGCAGAGCTGCAGGGCCAGGTTTTTGGCCCGGTGCTTGGTGCGGGTGAAGACGATGACCGAGGCGCCGGCCGCTTCCTGGAGCAGGTGCAGGAGCAGGGGCGTCTTGCGCGAGGAGGACACGGGATAGATGGCGTGGGCCACGGTATCGGCCGGTTCCTGGTGGCCGATGCGGACGGCGACCGGATCGCGCAGGGTTTCGTTGGCCAGGCCGGCGATGGCCTGGGGCATGGTGGCGGAAAAGAGCAGGGTCTGGCGCGAGGCGGGCAGGGCGGCCAGGATGCGCCGCAGATCCGGCAGGAAGCCCATGTCGAACATGTGGTCGGCTTCATCGAGGACGAGGGTTTCCAGGTCGTCGAAGCGGACGTTGCCCTGGCCCATGTGGTCGAGCAGGCGTCCCGGGCAGGCCACGATCAGGTCCAGCCCCTGGCGCAGGGCGCGGGTCTGGGGGAACATGCCGACGCCGCCGTAGATGACCGCCATGCGCAGCCGGGAGCCCCGGCCGAGGTCCTGGGCGGCCTGATAGATCTGTTCGGCCAGTTCGCGGGTGGGGGGCCAGGATCAGGGTCCGCACGCCGTGCTGACGCGGGGCGGCCATCAGCCTTTGCAGGATGGGCAGCAGGAAGGCGGCCGTCTTGCCGGTGCCGGTCTGGGCCAGTCCCATGAGGTCGCGTCCGGCGGCCACGTGGGGGATGGCTTCTCGTTGGATGGGGGTGGGGGTTTCGTAACCGAGGCGTTTGATATTGGCGACAAGGGTGGGATTCAGGCAAAATACATCGAAGCTCAAAAGGATATCCTTTGGCAATACGTGAACCGCGCGCGTCTTGTCGCGCGGTGGCGATCGGCTAATCGAGAAACGGAAGCTGCGGGCCGCGTCAGGATCGGAAGATCGGGGCCAGTGGCCATCGGCGGTGAGCGCTTTGAGGAAGAAGGCGACGGAGCTGCAGCGTGATCACGTCGCGCGAGACAACGTCTCGGGGCCGATAAGAAATCTGGGGGGAACATACGGCATTGTGGCGACTTGTCAACCATGTCTTTCCTTCGGTCGGCTGCCGGACGCTTTCCCCCTTGACAGTGGAGACCGTCTCGTTGAGCTTACGCGAAAAAGGACCCTCCTATGCCCCTTCAGACGCCCTTTCGTCTGTGTCTCGCCTGTGTTGCCCTCACGACGGTTGTTTGCGCCGGGTGCGGCGGCCGGTACGTCAACTCGGACATCCCCGACCCGGTCCAGGCGAAAAAGCAGCTGGCCGAGGACAAGGCCCTGTGCAAGGCCTTGGCCAACGACGCCGTGCCGCCCACCTACGGCATGGAGCGCGACTCCTACGACCCGACCATCGAGGCCCAGGCCGGCGAGTACGTGGCCAACCTGGAGGAGGACGACGCCCACCAGGGCGTTTTCGTCCGGTGCATGAAGGACCGGGGCTGGGAGCTGCGCTAGCGCCTCAGTCCCCGGTCGGTTCGCCGGCGCCGGCCACGCTGCGGGCGACTGCCGGGTCCTGCCGCCAGGTGGCGAACATGCGCCGCCATTCGGCCAGGGGCAGGGGCTCGAGGTCGAGCAGCTTTTCGTGCCCGCCGAGCCAGCCGGCAAAAAGCTCCATGGTCTTGGCGAAGGCCGGGCTGCCGAAGGCCTCGATCACGACTTCGGGCGGGAACACGCCCTCGCTGGAGCGGAAGACGTGCTCGGCGATGAGCCGTTTCGAGGTTTCGGCCGCCACGGGCTGGTGCCCCAGCGTGCGGACGAATTCCGCCAGCGACGCATCCTCGGTCGCCACCGCGGCCACGGCGTCCTCGGGAATGTCCAGATACACGGCCCCGTCCCGCTCTACGGCGTAGGAAAACCGGGCCCATTGCTCGGCCTGAAACACGCGGAAAATCGCCTCGACGGCCTGTTCGACGGCATCCATCGTGAACTCCTTGTAACCAGGGGCGCCGCCCCTGGACCCTGCTGGGGAAAACCATTTTCCCCAGACCCCCTGTCCCGAAACGTTATGGCATCTGTCCCAACGTTTTCCAGGTCCCCGTCGCGGCCGTTTTGACGGCAAGCGTCTTCGCTTGCCGTCAAAACGGCCGCGCATCGAGGGGTCCGGGGGCATCATGCCCCCGGCCGCCGGAGGCATCCTCTCCTCGCGCACATCGCACGAAATGTCCTGCTGCCACTTCGACCAGGGGCGGCTCGGCGGCGGCGCATTCCGGCTGGGCCATGGGGCAGCGGGGGTGGAAGGCGCAGCCGGTCGGCGGCGCGGCCGGGTCCGGGGTCTCGCCGGCCACGGCGGGTGGCGGCCGGTGTCCGGGATCGGGGCGCGGCACGGCCAGCAGCAGCGCCTGGGTATAGGGGTGGCGCGGCCGGGCGAACAGCTCGCGGGTCGGGGCCAGTTCCATGATCCGGCCGAGGTACATGACGGCCACCCGGTCGCTCAAGTGGCCGACCACGGCCAGATCGTGGGAAATGAAGAGGTAGGACAGGCCGTGGCGCGCCTTGAGGTCGCCGAGCAGGTTGATGACCTGGGCCTGGACCGAGACGTCCAGGGCCGAGACCGGCTCGTCGCAGACGATGAGCTTCGGGGCCAGGGCCAGGGCCCGGGCCACGGCCACCCGTTGGCGCTGGCCGCCGGAGAACTGGTGAGGGAAGCGGCTGGCGTGTTCGGGCAGCAGGCCGACTTGCCCCAGCAGTTCGAACACGCGTTCCCGGCGTTCCCGCCGCGAGCCCACGCCCATGGCCCGAAGTCCCTCGGCCACGGTCCAGCCGATGGGCAGGCGCGGGTTCAGGGACGAAAAGGGATCCTGGAAAATCATCTGGACCAGGCGCGGCAGGGCGCGTCGTTCGGCGGCGTCGAGGGCCCAGGGGTCGCGGCCGTCCAGGCGGACGCCGCCGCTGTCCGGGCGTTCCAGGGCCACGGCCAGCCGGGCCAGGGTGGATTTGCCGCAGCCCGACTCCCCGACCAGGCCGACGGTTTCGCCGTGGCCGACGGCGAGGTCCACGCCGGCCAGGGCCTGGACCTGCCGGGCCGGGCCGGCGAGCAGGCCGCGCCTTACGGCGTAGCGGCGGGTGACGCCGGAGAGTTCCAGCACGGGCGGGACGTTGGGTTCAGGCATAGAGCCAGCACCTCACCTGCCGACCGTCGGGCCGGGCGAGCAGCGGGGGGGCGTCCCGGCGGCACGGGGCGAAGGCCCGGGCGCAGCGGGGATGGAAATGGCAGCCGTCCGGCCGGGCGAAAAGGCTCGGGACCGTGCCCGGAATGGGGGTGAGTCCGCGTTCCGGATCGTCGAGCCGGGGCAGGGAGGCCAGCAGCCCCTGGGTGTAGGGATGGAGCGGCTCGGCGAACAGGGCCGCCACCGGGGCCTGTTCGACCATCCGGCCGGAATACATGACGGCCACGGTGTCGGCGGTCTGGGCCACCACGCCCAGGTTGTGGGTGACCAGGATAATGGCCGTGTCCCGGGCCCGGGTCAGCTCCACCATGAGATCGAGAATTTGTCGCTGGACGGTGACGTCCAGGGCGGTCGTCGGCTCGTCGGCGATGAGCAGCTCGGGCGAGAGGATGAGCGCCATGGCGATCATGACCCGCTGGCGCTGGCCCGCCGGACAGCTCGTGGGGATAGGCGGCCAGCCGGCGTCCGGGATCGGGCAGGCCCACCTGGGCCAGCATGGCCTCGGCCGCCTCCAGGGCCTGCCGTCGGGACAGGCCGGCGTGGACCCGGACCGGCTCGGACACCTGGTCGCCGATGGTCAGCACGGGATTGAGCGCCGTCATGGGCTCCTGGAAGATCATGGAGGCCCGGCGGCCCAGGATGGTCCGGCGTTCGTGTTCGGGCAGGGCGGGCAGGTCGCGGCCGTCGAAAAAGGCGTGGCCCGAGGCCACCCGGCCGGGCGGGGTGATGAGCCCCAAGGCGGACAGGGACAGCACGGTCTTGCCGCAGCCGGATTCGCCGACCACGGCCAGGGTGCGGCCCCGGGCGAGGCGCAGGCTGACGCCGTCCACGGCCACGGCCGGGCCGCGGGCGGTGTCGAAGACGGTGGTCAGGTCCTCGATGGCAAGCAAGGTGTCGTCGTGCATGGCTGGTGTGTTCCGCCTGCCTGTCCCTACCGGCTTTGCCGTCGCCGGGCAAGCCGGCAGCGCGGGGGCCGCCCTTGCCAGCCCCCTGGCGGCGCGTTATATCGCAAAGACAGGACAGCCCGTCTTTTCAAGGAGGACTGAACAATGAGCTTTCCCTATGATCCGGCGCAAACCGCCCAGACCCGGGTTGAGGCGGTCAATGCTTTTATGCGCGGCGTGTACGGTTGGATGTGCCTCGGCCTGTTGGTGACGGCCGGCGCCTCCCTGTTCACGGTGACAAGCCCGTCCATGATGCGGGCCATTTTCGGCAATCAACTGCTTTTCTTCGTTCTGGTCATCGCCGAGTTGGGGCTGGTGATCGGCCTTTCCGCCGCCATCAACCGGATGTCCGCCAACACGGCCTCGCTGATGTTCTTGCTGTACAGCGCCTTAAACGGCATCACCCTGGCGGCGATTTTCGTCGTCTATGCCAAGGCCGTCATCATGAACGCCTTTCTGGTGTCGGCCGGCATGTTCGGGGTGATGAGCGTGTATGGCCTTGTGACGAAAAAGGACCTGACCTCGTTCGGCAGCTTCCTTTTTATGGGGCTGATCGGCATCATCCTGGCCTCGATCGTCAACATCTTCCTCAAGAGCTCCATGATGGACTTCGTCATCTCCTGCGTGGGGGTGCTGGTCTTTTTGGGGCTGACCGCCTTCGACACCCAGAAGCTCAAGGTCATGGGGCAGATGGCGCCGGCCGACGACGCCACGGCGGTACGCCGAGGGACCATCCTCGGGGCGCTCACCCTGTACCTCGATTTCATCAACCTGTTCCTCATGCTGCTGCGCCTGTTCGGTTCCAACCGAGACTAGGCGGCGGCCGGGTTGCGTCGCGGCCGCCGGCCGAACCTCGGCCGGCGGTTGCGGCGCCCCACCCCTGACCCGTGAAAAACGTCCGACGACGCAGAGGAGGGCGCCAGCGCCCTGCCGCTTTGGATGCGAGCCCCGGGCTGACGCCCGCGGAGCTGGCCCAGCGCGTGGGGGCCGGTCTGCTCGTGCCGCCGTCCCTGCTCCATCGCTGGTACCGGCGGCTGGAAATCGACTGGTTCACCAGCGGCATGGGCCGGGTCTGCGACGCCGGTCGGCCGACCGTGGCCGTGGGTGGCCTCTCCGCCGACGGCCGGGGCCGGGTGCTGCTGGCGTCCTGGCTGCTCGGCTGGGCCGAGGCCAGGGGGCTGCGCACCGCCGTGACCGTGCCCAAGGGCGACGGTTCGCCGCCGTCCCTGCCGTTCGCGGTGCCTTCGGACGGCGATCCCTGGGAATCGGGTATGGAGGCGGCGCTTCTGGCCCGCTACACCCAGGGCGGGCACATCCTGATGGATACCGACTGCATCCGGGGGGCCCGCACCGCCGTGCATCGGTACGATCCCGACGTGTTGCTGCTCCAGGACGCCGTGGGCAACCCGCGCATCCGCCGGGACCTGACCCTGGCCATCCTGACCCCGGACGACCTGGGCCCGGGCTGGAACCGGCTCTGGCCCGCCGGGGACTGGCGGACCGACGCCTCGGCCCTGGTCCGAGCCAGCGCTTTTTGCGTCTTCGCCGGACCGGATGGACTGCATGCGGCCATGGAGGCGGCGACAAGGCGGTTGGAGCCGTTTCGGCGGCCCATTTTCGGTCTCTCGTTCGACATGTGGCGCTTTCGCGGCCCGAACGGCCAGGCTTCGGCGGCCGATCTGGCCGGGGAGGCCTATATCGTGGTGCTCGACGAGGCCGACCGGGAGATGGTGCCGAACCTGCTGCGCCACAAGCTCGGCATCGGGCCGCGCATGGCCTTTTTCGTCCACGAGCACCATCGCTTCACCCTCCAGGATTTCGAGCACCTGCGCGCCGACGCCGTGCGCCTGCGGGCGGGCAACATCCTGACTTCACCCCGGGTGGCGCTCAAGTTGCGCTCCGGCGGGGCCGCCTTGGACGGCCTTGCCGTGTGGACCTACGACCCGGAAGTGCTTTTCGGCCCGCAACGGCTGACCGATCTGCCGTTTTTGTCCTGGTGGGAGGCGGCCTTCGCCGCCGTGACCGAGGGAAGACCGTTGCCCTAGGAGGTATTCGCCGTGGCCGCGTCCGTCCGGCCTTGCCGTATCCTGGCTGTGCTCTGTCTGGCCGTCTGCCTGGTTTCCGGCTGCGGTCGCCCGGACGCGCCGGAATTGCGGCTGGGCTTCGTAGCCACCTTTTCCGGCGAGGGCTTCCGGGCCGGCCGCGATGCCCTGGACGCGGCCCGCTTCGCCGTGGAGACGGCGACCCGGGAAGGCCGTCCGGTCATCGGCGGTCGGGCCTGCCGCATCCGACTCTTCGTGCGCGACGACAAGGCCTCACCCGAGGGCGCGGCCCGGGCCGTCCGCGACCTGGTCACCCGGGAACGGGTTGCGGCGATCATCGGCCCCTATACCAGCGAAACGGCCGATGCCGCCGCCCTGGCGGCCGAAACGGCCGGCGTGCCGCTTGTCACCCCGTCGGCCACGGCCGAGACCGTCACGGCCGGTCGGCCGCACATCTTCCGCATCGCCTTTACCAACGATTTCGAGGGCACGGTGCT
>Ga0268359_10833_pt1 | contig 51592 bp, 52 predicted proteins | sample BioMet11_FD_194416 | JGI IMG/M metagenome (GOLD analysis project Ga0268359, IMG submission 194416) | Sewage microbial communities from Oakland, California, United States - Biofuel 11 (PacBio Assembly) | ecosystem: Engineered > Wastewater > Sewage > Unclassified | place: USA: California | collected...
CGGCTCTTGGAAACCGGGCGGGCCTTTTTTGTCACCGGCAGCGGCTCTGCCGCATGATCGGGAATTGTACCGCGAGGACATGTACGGGTACAATCCCACAAAATGACAAGAACAAAACATGCCGGGACAGATCGCACTTTTTTCGTGGTGCCCCGCAATTATCCCGGTTACCGTTCGGTTCCGGCAGCGATTATCCCAGGCTGTCCGCGTCGAGATACCCCTTCTTTACCGCAGCGACCCAGAACTCTAAGAACGCCGGCTCGTACACATCGAGGGTTTTTGAGGATCTCGTACGCGAATTCCACAAAGCCGAGCGGATTTCGCCGTGATGATGCCGTTATCCGCAACGCAGGGGTTCTGCACGTACCGGTCCTTTCCCCGGTAGGCCGGGGCGTGGGCCGCAAGCCAGCCCGGGCCGGCGCTCGTGTGCCGGACGGTATCGAGAAACCGTGCTTTGCAAGGAAGAGCGTGCCCCCGCAGATGGCGGCGACCGGGACCTTCTTTTCATGCAGGCCCGGATGAGCGGGACGAGCGCTGCGGGATCGTTTCTTCTCGTAGATAGGATCGAGCCCCGGGCAGAGATCACCATCGCCGCATTTCCCGGATCAACGTGCATCGAACGGACGTATCGGGAAGAACGGTGAAGGCCGCCAAACTGTCGTCACCGGATCTTTTGTAAGGCCAAACGTACCACGCGGAACAGCATGTTTCCGCGGGATCTCGTTGTAGACGGTCAGAGACCATGGCGACAGCAAGCGCCGGCTCCCAGTCGGCGAGCCTCGTTGCAGACAAACAGGTACACATTCTTTTCCATGAGGACACCCCCGGCTTTACCAACCCTCTGCCTAAAGCGGTAATAGACCTTTGCGGGAGCGGGGAGAAACTAAAACCGGAGCGTGATGGCCCGGCCGGGAGGGGGGACGGCCCGGAGCCGGAAGTCCCGCGAGAAAGATACCGGCTCCATTACCGCCCGTAAACAAGGGCAGAATCCTTCGGGCAGGCTTCCGTGCACCGGCCGCAGAGATAGCACTCCCTCTTTGGATCGTCTTTTCCGGCAGTTGCTGCGGGACAGGCCTTTTCGCATTTCCTGCACGAGATACAGGTGTCCGTGCGGTGCAGCCGGAACCGGCCGAACTGTGCGGCAAGGGAGAAAAGCACACCGAACGGGCAGAGGAGCCGGCAAGACCGGGCGGTACACAACGGCCGAGAGGACAAGAATGCAAAGTGGCCACGATTGCCAGCGCCGAAACCGTGAGCGCAAAGAGATCGTACAGGCCGGTGTATGCCATCAGGTCGACCAAGTACAGCGCTGCAACGACCGCTGCTACAAAGACAACGAGCCGTACTGATTCTGTCAGCCGCCGGTTAAGGATCACGTATTTTTTCACCGGCAGTGCGTATGCCAGCTCCTGAACCGATCCCACCGGGCAGATGCTGCCACAGAAGGTCCGGCCAAAGACCAGCGCGAGCCCGATCACAGCACAGATCGCTACAATACCGGGGGTAATGGCGGATACCCCGGTCGTCGCGTTCACCAGCCCGCCGATCTCCTGCGGCATGATGGGCGCCACGAAGACAAAACCGCAGAGCGTGCTCTGCAGAGCGGCAAGGAGTACGAGGCGCCGGGTCATCACCGGGAGTACCACAGGTACCCGACAAGAACTGATCCCGCTACCATGTACACGAGCGCAAAAAGCGTCCCGGAAACGGTTGTCCCGTACAAGGAGGCAGGTAACCGCGAGAGATATGCCCAGGGCAAAAAAATGCCGAGAGGGCAAACACCGGAAGTTTCCCGCGTCCCTGCACCTCCGGCAGCCGGTACCGGATAACTGTATACAGGATCCCGGTCAGGACCAGAAAAAGCGCCAGCTCAAAGACCGGGATCGCAAGGGTTGCCGACCCGGACACACTGCCGGCTGCCGTTTCTCTTGCAGCCGTAGTTGCCGTATCCGCCGCGGGGGGCAGCGGTAGATCCTGATGACCCGGAGACCTGGGCCGGCGTGGTCGTTGGAGACGATACCGTCCCTGATGTGGCGATCCTGGAGGTATAATCGCACAGGGAATTCCCGTCCGCATCGACAAAGAGGAAGCACCGGCCCGGTGACGTGCACCCGCCGATACCTTTGGGGCAGACGGCCGCACAGGCCGGGTAGGCAAGACCTGCGGTGACAATCACCGTAGCAACGGCACGCCGGAACAATTTGGAAATCTGCATGAACGACCCTCCGGGGATTATGGTTTTTCGCTCCTGTTCACGCCGGGGGATACATATATTGGGCGGATAGCCCGGCAGAAAATAAGATCGCTTTAAGTGATAATAACCGGCGTACCCGGGAATAATATTTTCACGGAAGGCAAAATTTTCCGCCACGCCAACCTTTATAATTCGGTAAACCCTAACTAATCAAAGAACGATCCATGACAGGACGAAAGGAAGACCTCGAAGAGACGTTTGACCGCATCTTTGCCCTCAAACACCAGTGCTCGTGCGGGATCTTCTCGGAGTGCGGCCTTTCGGACCTGACCGTAAAACAGATCCGGTACCTGCAGGTGATCGAACAGAACCATGACGTGACCTTCTCCCGGCTTGCCGAGATCACGGGAACCTCGAAACCCACGATCACCGAACTTGTCAACCGGTTCTCCCGGATGGATTGTGTGTACCGCAGACCGTGTTCCGACGATGGCAGGGTCCAGTATATCTGCCTCACCAAAAAAGGCGAGATGATCGCCAGGGCCGAGGAAGAAGCGCTGGACCGCCTCACAGACAGGATCATGGAAACGCTCAGCGACGAAGAGATCGATACCCTGATCGGTCTTCTGGAAAAGATCGGCTGAAAATTTTTTGCCGGGACAAATGGTTAGGTAAAAACAAACTAAACGATGACGATGACTGATTCACCCCACACCAGCCGGGCGGACCGCGAGTACCCGGTCCTCCCGCTCTTCGAGATTGTCCTCTTCCCCCGGACACGCACCAAGATCCGGGTGGATTCGGAGACCGCCGCGACACTCATCGCGGAGACAAAAGAGACCGGCACAGCCTACGCGGTCGGCCTTTCCGTAAAAGAAGGGACGGACGCAGGGGATGTGACGCCCGAATCGCTGTACGCGATCGGGAACCTGCTCGAAATCCGGAACATCCAGCCCACCGATGGCGGTTATGTCGTGAACGCCCGGGCCATTGCCCGCGTAAAGGCCCAGGACTTCGCAACGGTTTCGGGCCGGCTCGCTGCAACCTGCGAGCGGATCCCCGACCAGGACGATCTGGATAACGAGGTCCACGACAAGCTGCTCGACGAGGCAAAGGAGCTCATCCACGAGATCAGCAACAGGTTTGACGGGGCAGAGCACTTTACCGCACCCATCGACCAGATGGATCGCATCGACGAGGTCATGGGCTTTGTCATGCCGTTTGTGCCGGTGCCGGTTGCAGAAAAGCAGGGCCTCCTCGAGATCGTCTCGGCAAAAGTCCGGGCCATGTCGTTTCTCGCGCTCCTTGCAAAGGTCCGGGAGAGCATCAACTTCCGGATCGAAGTGGCGCAGAAGGTCTCGGACAAGGTCAACAAGGCAAACCGCGAGGCAATGCTCCGCGAGCAGCTCCGCGTAATCCAGGAAGAACTGGGAAAGATCGACGGGACCGGAGGCCCGGCGGGCGACGGCTACCGCGAAAAGATCGAAGCCGCGGGAATGCCCGAAGAGGTAAAGAAAAAAGCGCTCGAAGAGCTCGCGAAACTCGACGCGGCCGGGCCCCAGAACCACGAGACCCCGGTGATTCGGAATTATCTCGACCTCCTCGTTGCCCTCCCGTGGAAGACGGTGGAGAAAAAGGCCATCGATATCCGGGAAGCAAAGGCAGTGCTCGAACGCAACCACAACGGCCTCGAAGAGGTCAAGAAACGGATCGTCCAGCACCTCGCGGTCATGAAACTCAAACACGAGAAGCAGGGCTCGATCCTGCTCCTGTCGGGCCCGCCCGGCACCGGGAAGACGAGTCTTGGGAAAAGCATAGCAGAGGCACTCGGCCGCAAGTACGTCCGGATCAGCCTTGGCGGCGTGCACGACGAGGCGGAGATCCGGGGCCACCGCAGGACGTACGTTGGTGCGCTGCCCGGCCGGATCATCCAGGGGATCAAGCAGGCGGGGGCAAAGAACCCGGTCTTTGTGCTCGATGAGGTCGACAAGGTCTCGGCAACGTACGCAGGCGACCCGGCAAGCGCCCTCTTGGAAGTCCTCGATCCGGAGCAGAACGCGACCTTCTCGGACCACTATCTCGAAGTCCCGTACGATCTCTCGGACGTGTTCTTCATTGCAACGGCAAACTCGCTTGCGACAATCCCCGCTCCGCTTCTCGACCGGATGGAACTCATCGAGATCTCGGGCTACACGAAGAACGAGAAGTTCGCGATTGCAAAGGACCACCTGATCCCGAAAACGCTCGAAGAGCACGGGCTCGATGCGGAAAAACTCGTATTCGAAGACGATGCTGTCCGCGAGATGATCGAGAAATACACCCGCGAGGCCGGGGTACGGTGGCTCAAAAAGCAGCTGGCCCGGACCGCACGCTATGTATCGGAAAAGATCGTCTCGGAAGATGTCACGCTCCCCTTCGTGGTAACACCGGAGAAACTCCCCGAGATTCTGGGGAAAGAAGTCAACCACCCGGACATTGCACGGAAAGACCCGGTGCCGGGCGTGGTAACGGGCCTTGCCTGGACCCCGGTCGGGGGTGACATCCTCTTCATTGAGGGGACGTTCATGCCGGGGACCGGAAAACTCACGCTCACGGGCCAGCTCGGCGACGTGATGAAGGAATCGGCGAACATCTCCCTCTCGCTTGTCCGTTCCCGGCTCACGAAAGAGACCGCCGGGTTTGACTTCATGACAAGCGACCTCCACATCCACGTGCCCTCAGGGGCAACGCCCAAGGACGGCCCCTCGGCCGGCATCACGCTCTGCACGGCCCTTGCCTCGCTTGTCACGGGAAAGGCAGTTGACCCGAAGCTCGCAATGACCGGCGAGATCACGTTAAGCGGCGCGGTGCTCCCGGTTGGCGGGATAAAAGAGAAGATCATCGCTGCCCACCGGGCCGGGATCAAAAAGGTGATCCTGCCAAAGGAGAATGCCCGGGACCTTGAAGACGTGCCCGAGGATGTCAGGAACGAACTCGCCTTCGTGCAGGTCGAAACGATCGAAGAAGTCTTCAAGGAAGCGCTCGGCCTCGATCTCCCGCCCCGGCCCCTGTCGCTCGGCGCCAGAAGCCGCCGCATAACGGCAAAGAACTGCTAAAAACAAATTTCCTCCACTTTTTTTTACCGCCAGGCCCGGACCTGCCGGGTTTTTATTTCGGTACGGCAACCGTTACCCTCATGGAACCGGCGGGTGGAAAGACCGGGCGGCACCTTACGTCGCGGCAATATATCGCAATCGGCATCGTTCTCTGCATCGTTCTCCTCATAGTAGCGCTTCTCGTGCTGCACCCTGCGGTCCAATTCACGGAACCGGCCGGGCCGGTCCACGTGAAGATCCTCGCGGTAAACGATCTCCACGGCCAGCTGCCTGCCGGCCAGTCGCTTGCCGGGGAACCTGCGGGCAGTGCACCGGTCCTCGCGTCGTACCTCCGTGCGGCGGAGAACGAAAGTCCCGGTACCTCCACGTTCATTGCGTTCCCCGGCGACCTTGTAGGCGCATCGCCGCCGGAGTCCGGCCTGCTGCTCGATGAACCCGCCATCCTTTTCACCAACGAATTCGCGGAAGGGTGCTGCGGCGGGACGGGCGAAGCCTGCACGGTCTCCTGCAACCTGATCGCAACCCCGGGCAACCACGAGTTCGACCGGGGCGTGCCCGAGATGCTGCGTCGGATTTATGGCGGCAACGGTACGACAACCATCACGCACCTTTCCGATCCCTACCCGGGATCGAAGGCAGCGTATATCTGTGCAAACGTGGTCTGGACAGAAAACAAAACCCCGATCTTTACCCCGTACGTTATCCGCGATGCCGGTGGGGCAAAGATTGCGTTTGTCGGGGCCGACACTATCCAGACTCCATCGGTCTCCAATCCCGAAGATATGAAAGGGATCACGTTTGAGAACGAGAGCGAAGCAATCAACCGGTATGTCCCGGAGATCCAGGCGCAGGGCGTCCACGCAATCGTTGCCCTCATCCATGAAGGCGGCAGCGGTGACGCGTACACCGAGCCGACCCGGAGCAATGCAACGGTCTCGGGGAAAATTACGGAGATTGTCGGCACGCTCGACCCGGACGTTGACGTTGTCCTCTCCGCCCACACCCACAAGTTCACGAATGCGTATCTCAATAATTCGGGCAACCGCCCGGTGCTCGTAACGCAGGCCTACAGTTACAGCAGGGCGTTCGCGGACATCGACCTTGCAATCGACCCGGCAACGGACGAGATCGTGAACAAATCCGCACGGATCGTCCCGGCCTACGCGGACCAGCCCCCGGGCACGACGCCCGACCCGGAAGCTGCTGCTCTCCTTTCCAAAGCCGATGCCGTGGTTTCGGGCACGACCGATAAGGTGGAAGCGGTTGCTGCCGAAAATATTACCAGCGATGAGACCCCTGCCGGGGAGAGTGCGCTCGGCGACCTGCTCGCGGATTCCGAACGGAGCGTTATGCATGCCGATGCGGCGTTCATCACGACCGGCTCGCTCCGTGCCGATATCGCAAAGGGCAACGTCACCTGGGGCGATCTCTATGCCGTGCAGCCGTTCTCGAACCGGGTCTATGCTGTCGCAATGACCGGCCGTCAGATAAAAGGCGTACTCGAACGGCAGTGGACCGAACCCCTGCCGCCGTACCCGCTCGCGGTATCGGGACTCACGTACTCGTACGATCCCGTCCGGCCCGCCGGGGACCGGGTCACAGCAATTGCGATTGGCGGCGTCCCGGTTAATGAAACGGCAACCTACCGCGTGGCGATCGTCTCGTACCTGCTGGAGGGCGGCGACAACTACACGGAATTTACAAACGCTACCGTTCTTGAACCGGGGCCGCTGGATGTCGAAGCCCTCTCTGCGTACATCAGCTCTCTTCCGCAGCCGGTAACGCCGGCCGCACAAAACCGGATTGCGATCGCGTAAAAAAAGAATAAAAAAGAGGACGGGGGATCAGACCGCAGCCTGGACGGTAACCTGCCCGTAGCCCGAGCTCGTGCTGTTGGTGGCAATCTGGCTGCCGTCCTTGTAGATCGTCACCGTGAGCGCATGGGTGGCGGTGTTGTCGCCCTTCTGGACAACGGCCGTCACGCTGCCGGTGGCGTTTGCGACTTCATAGATCCTCGTACCTGAGTTCTTTATCTTCGTGGTCTCGCCGTTTGTCGAATAGGTCCCGGAGAAGCTTCCGATATAATCGACCTTGAGCGTTATCCCGCTTGCAGGCACCGTGACCGGAGTTGTCGTAGCCACTACAACGGCAGGCGTCTTTGTGGCACTGGCGGACCCGGACGAGGCAGCGGTTGCGGTCGGATTCGCGGTCACCGTGCTGCCGGACGACGGGGAACCGGACGATGTCCCGAAGAACCCGCTAAAAAAGAGGAGTGCGACAACCACTACGACAATAATACCGGCAACCGTAGCGACAAGAAGCCACGGGATCTCAGGAGGACCTGATCTCCTCCTGCTGCCATGCGGACCTGCGTGCATATGTACCTGTATCCGCTCCTGTTTAATATTGCTTTTTTAAAAAAAGATCCGGTTGACCGGGACTGCGGCGGGACGCTTCTTTTTACAACAACCGGTTTATGCCTTTTTCAACGACGACACGAGCGCTTCGCGCAGGTCCTCGTACGGCACATGGTATTTTTTTGCGAGAAGGACGAGCGCAGCCGGGGGAAGGAGGTTGTTGTCGAACTGCTCGCGGATCACGGTGTTCATCTCGGCAACGACCTCGGTCTCCGGCACGTTCCGGGCTTTTACGATCCGGGCCAGGAGCTCCTGTGCCGGATCGTTTGCCTCGAACACCGAGGATGACGGTTTGAAACCGATCGGGATCGTTACAGCGGACGGGTCGGAAAGGATCGTATAGACACCGTTCTCCTGCTTGAGAAGGCCCGCCTCCTCTGCACGCTTTAAGAGGATCGCTGCCTGGTCTGTGCTCATCCACTTGCGGTCGAGCGCGTAATAGTAGACAAGCTCGTTCTTGCGCATCCCGGTCTTTCTGGTGTGTTTGAACGGTGCGGCGACCGTGATCTCAAGCGTCACGCTGTTTTTCCCAAGAGGATATTTTTCACATCGAGGGCATCGATTCCCTCACCGGGTTCTTCTTTTGCAATGTCGATATCGGTGCAGGTGCTCCGGTCGGTAAGCCGGACATAGAAGACATCGTTTGCCACCGGCACCTTCCCGCTCCCGCGCAGGGCGAGTGCAAGGATTGAAACCTTGAGATCCGCAGATTCCGTGACAGCGCCGGGCCGGAGAACATCCGGGGTGATATCCCCGAAATCCGCACGGTTCAGTGCAATCTCGATCCTGACCTTGACCCGGACCAGTTCCTTTCCGGTGGTCTTTGTCGATTCATGCCCGTTTAATTCCGCAAGGTACTGAAGAGTCTCCGGAAACGGCATCCCCATTGCAAACGAGAGATCCACCCGCTGCGGGTACCGATAATAGATCCGTCGCATAGTACCACTATGGGGGACTGTACCCTAAAAAATCAATTGCTCCCACCTGCCCTTGCGGCAGGGAAGAGAACATTTACGAGGACGGCTACGGCCCGGCGGCGGCTGCCGCTGTACCAGTTACTTTGGCCAAAAACCGGAAACGAAAAAAGTATTTTTACTTTTATGCGAGTAACACGGCGTTGATAACGCCGTCCTGGCCGGGGCGGCTTGCGATCCGGGCACGGCCGATCTCGGTCCGGATAATTGCACCCTTGGTGAGGAGGTTCCGCCGCACGTAGTTCGGGTTTGCGCCGTTCTCTTCCACGGTCTCGATTTTAACCTTCCTGGTCTCGCCGTTTGCGGGGTTGGTGACGTTTGCAAACTCCGCCCGCATGGAGCGAACCTTGGTGTTCCCACCCATCGTGCGGATGATCTTTGCCCTGCTCTCACCGAGATGCGTGTCTGCGGGTGCAAGCCCGACTTCAAATCTCCGCTTTCCCTGTGACGGTCGGCGCCTGCCGCCGGTTACCTTTCTGACTGATTCTCCCTGCCAAAGCATGATGTTACTCCATTTGTTATTTTTCCCGGATCGATTCCGGGAAATGGTGCTCTATATATTCCCTTCCGGGTTATTTATACCCTCTTTCCGGCACCGCACGCGATCACGCAAGGATCGCATCGAGCAGCGGTGCGATATTTTCGCCGGTCTTCATATTGGTCTTAAAGACCGGCATCTTCGGGTTGTACCGGTGGATGTCGGATTCCATCCGGGCGAGATTGGCGCCCACGAGCGGGGCGAGGTCGACCTTGTTGATGACCCCGATCGTGCAATCGCGGAACATCATCGGGTGCTTGTTCACCACATCGTCGCCTTCGGTCGAGCTCACGATCACGATCCTCTTTTCCGCCCCGAGCCGGAAATCGGTCGGGCAGACCATGTTGCCCACGTTCTCGATAAAGAGGATATCGATCTCGTCGAGCGGGAGATGGTCGATCGCGTGCTCCACCAGGTGAGCATCGAGATGGCATTCTTTTCCGGTGTTGGCATTGTAAGCCGGGATCCCGGTGGCAACGATCCGCTGGAAGTCGTCGTCGCCGTACACATCGCCGGCAATCGCCCCGCCCCGCAGGCCCCGTTCCTTTAAGAGCGGGACAAGGCGCTCGATGAGCGCGGTCTTTCCCGATCCAATTGCGCCAAGCAGATCGAATGCCCGGATCCCATGGGATTTGAGGTGTCGCGAGTTCTCATCGGCAATCGCGTTGTTGGCGTCATATACATCCTTTTCCATCCGGACGTCGATATGGTGCATGGTTAGTACATTTCGAGCGGACAGTGTTTATACCTTAAGATCCATAATTTTCCGGCAATGGAAAAAGGCGAGTGCATCCTGTACCCCTGCTATTTTAACGCGGCCCTGACCCGTGAAGAGGGCCGCCGCGTCCCCAAGACGCTTGGCGCAAAAGGCCCGGCTGCTGCCGATATCGAGCGGGCCCTGAAACGTCTTGGCATTCCCTGCCATACCGAAGAGCACCCTCACCCGGGCCACTGGGGGCGGCACGAGGGGCGGGTCGTTGTCGCGTGGACCGCAAAAAAAGAGGCGCTCATTAAAAAAGTTGCAAAGAACCTGGCGGTGAAACGGTGACCGGCCTGTACGATTTCCATACCCACACCATCCTTTCCGATGGCGAGATGCTGCCCTCGGAACTGATCCGGCGCATGGCGGTGATCGGGTATACGACCGTTGCCATTACCGACCATGTCGATACTTCGAACGCGGAATCGGTGGTAAAGACCCTCCTTGACGTGAGAGAATCTGCCCGGCTCTTCGGGGTCCGGCTCCTCTGCGGCGTCGAGATCACGCACGTGCCCCCGGCCCAGATCGCAATCGTAGCACGGCAGGCCCGGGCAGCAGGGGCGGAGATCGTGGTCGTCCATGGCGAGACCCCGGTCGAACCGGTTGCGCCCGGCACCAACCATGCGGCATGCATCTGTCCCGATGTGAACATCCTCGCCCACCCGGGACTGGTGACGCCCGAAGATGCACTGCTCGCAAAGGAGAACGGGATCGCACTCGAAATTACTTCGCGTGGCGGACACAACCGGACAAACGGCCATGTTGCCCGGATCGCACGCGAGACCGGGTGCCGGCTTGTGGTGGACTCGGACGCGCACGCACCGCACGATCTGCTTGGCAGAGCAGAGAAAGAAACCGTTGCGCGGGGGGCCGGCCTTTCCGCACAGGAAACGGAAAGCGTCATGTCTTTAAATATCGACACATTCCTCCGTTCCTGAAATTTCTATTTATACTTTCACGGAACGCTTAAATACCGTTAGGTCTCACATATATAGATTGCTAAATCACTTTAGTACTTTGTATACTCGCCCGGGGTTGCTTTAAGTGAAAGTTGTTGGACGAGCGATGAGCACCTACGGCAGCAGGATGCTCCTCCTCCAGTGCGATGCCGCTCAGCTCCCCGGGCTGTACAGCGAAGTGACGGACCGCAGGACAAAACCCGTTGGCAGGATCGTCGATGTCTTCGGGAACGTGAAGGCCCCCTATGCCCTTGTCTTTACAAACGGTCCGTGCAGTGTCACGCCGGGCGAAAAAGTATTCGCAAAGGCCGTGACATCGTCACCCGCAAACTCCCGTGAGCGATCGGACGGGATGTCCCCCAGATTCAAAAAACAAGGTGAAGCCGGATGCAGGAAATCGAGAAACTCAAACTACTCCAGACCGAGCGCGAAGCGCTCAAATCGCGTATAAAAGTCAAAGAGCAGGAAAAGAAAGCCGAGAACCACACCGAAACGGTCTGCCCCGAGTGCGGCAGCAGGCAGCTCGTCCACGATTACGAGCGGGCGGAACTCGTCTGCCAGAACTGCGGTCTTGTCATCGATGACGATTTCATCGACCGCGGCCCCGAATGGCGTGCGTTCGACCACGACCAGCGCATGAAGAGGTCGCGTGTCGGCGCCCCGATGACCTTTACGATCCACGATAAGGGTCTCTCGACCATGATCGACTGGAGGAACCGGGACAGCTACGGCCGTGCCATCTCTTCCAAGAACCGCGCCCAGCTCTACCGTCTCCGCAAGTGGCAGCGCCGGATCCGTGTCAGCAATGCAACGGAAAGGAACCTTGCGTTCGCACTCTCCGAGCTCGACCGTATGGCCTCGGCCCTCGGTCTCCCGCGAAATGTCCGTGAGACCGCAGCAGTCGTATACCGTGATGCAGTGGACAAGAACCTGATCCGCGGCAGGAGCATTGAAGGCGTTGCGGCAGCCGCACTCTACGCAGCCTGCCGGCAGTGCAGCGTGCCCCGTACGCTCGATGAGATTGCAGAAGTGTCCCGTGTCTCGCGTAAGGAAATCGGCAGGACCTACCGGTTTATCTCCCGTGAACTCGGGTTAAAGCTCCTCCCGACCTCGCCTATCGACTACGTGCCCCGGTTCTGCTCGGGCCTTACCCTGAAAGGCGAGGTCCAGAGCCGGGCAGTCGAGATCCTGAGACAGGCCGGCGAGAGGGAACTCACGAGCGGCAGGGGCCCGACCGGTGTCGCGGCAGCCGCGATCTACATCTCCTCCATCCTTGGCGGCGAGCGGCGCACCCAGCGCGAGGTCGCAGAAGTTGCCGGTGTCACCGAAGTTACAATCAGGAACCGGTACAAGGAACTCGCCGAGAAGCTCGACATCGAGATTATTCTCTAAACCATTTTTTTACCAGAGCGTGCCCGGGACGCCAACAACTATATCCCGGCGGCTCAAAAAGTACACGGCACAATACCTGTGTGCGGGCTCGTAGATCAGGGGTAGATCGCTACGTTCGCAACGTAGAGGCCGCGGGTTCAAATCCCGCCGGGTCCATTTCGTTTTTTTTTGATACTTCACACCAGAGCTGCCGCGAAATCCCAAAATATCATCCCGTGTGGGGGGGTTTACGACGGATGAGTCGCGGGCTGCAAAAGATTTTCCAACCGATCTGTTCCTGCCCGCACGGTCTGAAATTTTTTCCGTGCAAAAATTTCTGGTTCGAAAGTTCGTGGGCCGGATTTTTTTTTACTCGAAAGTTAAAAAACCCAAAAATTTTCCGGTCGAAAGTTGAAAAAAGGAAAAAAAGTTGGCGCGAAAGTTGGAAAAAAAGGTGTTAGTTACACAACTGACTCACTTCTCCGTCGTAGATCGTTGCCGGGTACGCAGGACAGGGAATTCGAAAACCTGTACTTTTTTTGGCCGCGAAATTTTTTTTACCGGAAAATTTTTGGACTGAAAATTTTCCGGTCGGATTTTTTCCGGTTTGAAATCTGAAAGATCCAAAAAAATTCCGGTCGAAAGGTTGTACGCCCGAATTTTTTTGGATGAAAATCAACATTGCCGGAAAAACTTTGGGACAACCAGATTCCAAGTGAGGTGTTATGGTAGGTTTTATCTTTCATGCCTCCCCCCTCACGCCAGCCCTGCCGCGGGGGCGTATGCGATAGTGCCCGTATTACCTGCATCGGGAGCATGCATGAGTGAAGGTAATACAACACTATCGCTAAGCGGGGGACGCCCACGCTGGCAGAGGGCTTTAGCCCCCAGGAGCGTTTTCTTTTGTGAAGTTACCGCCGATAATGAATCCTTATGACAAAATTCTCCAACGTAGATCCGGAAAAATGCCCACAGAAGCCACCGGGCGGCCGATCTCATGCTCATATGACCACCAGCACGCCCCCAAAAACCCGACCAACAGAAGCCCGCTAAATTGCACGGTTTTATTTCGATTAAAATGGGTATTTTCAGGAAATACTCGGTTTAATCAGGAATCGTCCAGTGGTGTTGGCACGGTTTCCTGTGGAAAAGATCATAAGATATCGCAGGGTCCCGGGTCTCCGTCGGAGAAACGATCCTTTGGGACATACCCTCTAAAAAACCCGGGACTGCCACTAAAAAAAAAGGAAGATTTGTCAGGTCACTTTGGCGCAGACGCCTTTACTTCGCTTTCGAGCGTCTCTTTTAAGCGCTGCACCGCCTCGTTTAAGTCACTCGTTGTCGTGACCACAAACTGGTTGTCGGTCTTGACATCGTGGTACGTTACAACGTAGTCGATCTGGCCGTCCTTTCCTTTCTTGGGTTCGATGATCAGTTTTACCATAAACGCAAAAACTCCCCTGAAACAGAAACCGGGCTGTCGTCCCGGATACGATCAGTTCTTTGGCCCGGAATTTTATAAATTCTTCAGCACCGGCACAACCCGGCCCGGTTTTTAGTGGTAAAAGGGGTTTTCCTCTCCGCACGTACCGTCGTGTGTACCTGCTTTTGGAAACGAAACTCTCAACACCTACCCTGTCAAACAGGTACGCTAAATCAGAGATGTCATTTATGGCATGGAATCCCCACGTACTTGTCGCATGTGCGGCAGTGTTCTGCGTCACCGTTCTCCTGGTGATGCCGGCTGCCGCTGTCACTACCGCAATCTATGGCTCTGCCGCAGGATTCGACCCGTCCCTTCATACGGACACATTTACGGTCGCCTGCACCGTCACGGGCACTGATGGTGCAGAGCTCGACAATGCCCTTGCGTGCTTCACGAACTCGTCCACCGATGTCATTTTCATGGGCGGGGATGCAGGGTTCAGCCAGGACTCCGGGGCAAAGATCGCTGCCGCGGTAAAAACCGGTAAGATCCTGGTGGTAACCGACAAGGATCTTGCCCGGTTTACCGATATTCTCCCGGTAAAAGCCAGTGGCGATACCGCAGAGGAAAGTCCGACGCTTATCATTGCCGATTCTTCAACTACCCTCTCCCAGGATATCTTCGCCGGACTTTCATCACCCTTCCCCAACACCACAAAGCTCTCGACCCGCGATTTGTATACTGAACGCAGCGGTGCCACGACACTCCTCACCTTCGAGAACGGCGATCCTGCTCTTGCATTCGCCCCGTACGGAAACGGGTATGTGGTCGTGTGGCTGCCACCGGCAGATACGGCATATCTCGACAGCACCACGGCCGATACCATCGGCGAGCGGCTGATCACCCATCTCGTGGCGATGCGGGTCACGGTCGCAGCAACGACCGCTGCCGCTACAACAACACCTGCACCGGCAAACACGACCATAGAGACAACGACAGCACCGGCCGCCGGGGAGAGCCTCGGGACGGTCTCTGTCTACTCCTCACCGCTCAGCGCAAATGTCTACATTGACGGCGTATACAAGGGCATCGCCCCGGTTAACCTGACCGATATCTCCGCCGGCAGCCACGCCCTCAAGCTCGCGCTTACCGATTACTATGACTACGACACCACGATCACGGTCGTTGGTGGCGGAACCATCACCGCGTTCGGCTCGCTTGCCCCCCGCGAGACAGCAACCGCAGCGGTCACGACCGTCCCGGTTGCAGTAACCACAACGGAGAGTTCGATCTTTTCAAGCCCGGCCGTTGTCGCGGCAATCCTCGGTATCATCACCGCGATCATCGGTGCGATTGTGACGATCTTTACGATATACCACAAGCATACGTAAGGGAACCGCCAAAAAAACCCGTCCCCTTTTTTCTCGCCGCGAACAGTAACAACTATAAACAAGCCGCAGAAAAAGTATATGCCACACAAGGGCTCGTAGATCAGGGGTAGATCGTCACGTTTGCAACGTGAAGGCCACGGGTTCGAATCCCGTCGAGTCCATCGTTTTTATTGTTCTTTTATCCCGACAATTGCCGTTTGTTTTGTAGAAATCCCCGCCGCAAAGGATACGGGTTTTCCTCGCGGCAACGCATCGGCGCCTTTTTTTATCCTGCCATGTAACCGGGAGGATTACGGGTACGATTCCATGCAGGAGCTCTTCCGCAAACTGATCCACCTGGTCTTCGGCCTCCTCATCGCGGGGATGGTGTGGGCCGCAGGGAAAACGAATGCAGCCGCAATCCTCGCAGGAGGAATTTTTATCGGTCTTGTCATGGTCGACCTGATCCTTCGCGGGTACCGGCTCCCGCTCTTTTCCACCCTCCTTGACCATTTTGACCGTAACGACTGCCTGCCCGGGAAGGGGGCGCTGATGTTTGGCGTGAGCGCTCTTACCTGTGTCATCCTTTTTCCGGTTGCCATCGCGGTTCCTGCCATCGTCACGCTCGCGGTCCTTGACAGCGTGACAACGATCGTGGGTCAGGCGCTTGGCCGGCACCGGATCTACAACGGGAAGTCGTTTGAGGGTACGGCGGCCGGTATCATCGTCACCACCATCGTGTTGCTGGTCTTCATGAGCCTGCCCGGGGCCGTTGCCGTTGCAGTCCTTGCCGGTGTTATCGAGCTTGTCTCACCGGTTGATGATAATCTTGTCATCCCGGTCGCGGTTGCGGTTCTCCTGGCGGTTATGCCGGGGGTTCTTTTTGCTTTGTAAAAGGATGCGTGAAAAATCTGCTCTGCAGAACGCTGAATAAAATATGCAGCCCCCCTTGCGCCATCCCTGCCCCCGAGGGGGCGGGGGCGCAAGCGATGCCTCTGACTTACCTTTACTCTTGTCTGCATTTGGAGCAATGAGGCCAGAGCACACAACCGGACACAAGGCCGCGAGCGTCAAAGGAGTTGCCCCGCGAAGCGGTATGCGGGGAACGGACCCTGACAGCCGCTGGCGCCGGAGTGTAGTAAGCGATCAGCGAATAGAATGAGGACTAGTGGACATTACCGAGAGTCACCATACCGGTAAAATGGCATTCCCTAAATCAAATGAGCTGATATTATAATCTTTGAATATCAATTGATGTCAGTTCTGAGTAAATAAGAGATAATATCAGAATAAAAAATAGTAAAAATCCCCCGATCGAGACATATGTCAGATAATATTCGAAGTTTTCACTAAATGAAATACTTAAAAGTAATAGGGGTAAGATGATTCCGAATATTGAAATTGTTACGAGAAAAAGTAAAAAAGTTCTTAATAAATTAGCCGTGTAATCGTGAAGATACGAAGACGTTTTGAGCATTTTGTCAAGAATGAGATTTGCATCATCAATGCGATTTCTCCAGAAATCCAGATCCTCCCAATTATCACGTTCATTTTTCGGGGAAATTTTCATAGCGTATTCTTTTACAAGATAGGTCCCACTTGCAATTTTAATATCGAAAAAATAACTCGAATGCCATAGTGTCTCATCGACACCCAAATCCTCAAGAATATATTTGTAATTCTTTTCCCGATCCAACATGCCAAATAAATTTGTACTACATTTCTCTAATTTTTGTAGATAGGTTTTAGGCATAATTCTTCTTTTTAAATCAAAATCGTCAAAATCCCAATTACCGACGCCAAATTCCTGAAGTGCTGATACGAAAATGCATGCATCGGGCTTCAATTCTCTATTTGCTCGATTCCATGAGTAATCCATATCCTTGTACGCTCTTAAGTGGTGTAAGGGATATTTAGGCTTTAATTGATATTTTCTCTCTAATTCATGCCCTAATTGATAAAATGCCTGCTGATAGGGAACAATTCTATTTTGAAGTTTTACGAATTTTTTAAGTTGGGAGGTTCGGAATTGTTGAATTGCAAAATACTTTGAGATGACAAATGATATCAGCAATGAGACAATGATAGAAGAAGCAGTAAGTAGATCCGATTGGACCTGTTTTAGTTCAAGAATTGGTATTAAATGGGGGTTCAAATAGTCAATTCGAATCGCTATGACGAAAAGCATCAAAAAAATGGTAATGATTGATATTCCATACACAGATTTTCGTGCTGTAAAAAATTTAATAATTTTAAAAAAAGTAGGGTGGCTGTAGGGAATTTGTCTTTTCCACATTTGAAATTTTAAAATATAATTATGAAATCTTGTTTTTATCGATATTTTCATGGACACTTCGGATGGCTGCATCTGATCCGTTACACTTGTAGATTCTGATAAGTAATAATAGATCAGTGACGATAAAAATGAGAAAATGACAATTACGCTTATTGAAAAGGGATCCGTCACAAAGGAAAAACTTCCGAGCAAGAACGAATAACTTCCTACTAAAAGGACATTGATCACTGCAAACAGAATAATAGAATTTGTTTGTCGATGATTCATAATCCTCTTAAAGATGCTGAGATTTTAAATCAATTAAAATATTCCGTATTTCTTTCAAAGACGAGTGAACATGACCAGGCATCATCCTGCCAGCCGGACGCGATGGTTCCCGCTCTCATTGTGGTGGGGGGACTCCTGGGTGGGCGGTCCGGAGGATTACCCCGTCAGGAAGTTTAAAACTCCTTAAGTCACATCCCCTTCGTTTTGGATCTGCTCCTCGATAAACCGGCGAATCTCCTCTTTTCCCGGAAGTTCGATCTGGTATTTCGAGACAAACAACTTGTTATCCATTCCCGCAAGTGCATATTCAACAAGGGCCTCGTTCTTTTTGGTGCAGAGCAGGATTCCGATCGGGGGATTATCGTCGCCGGTCATTTCATGTTGCCGGAACCAGTTCACGTACGTATTCAGCTGCCCGAGATACTCGTGAGAGAAACCATCGACCTTTAGCTCAATCAGGACGTGACACTTCAGGATCCGGTGATAGAAGACCAGGTCAACAAAGAAATGCTCGCCGCCGATAAGAATGCGTTTCTGCCGCCCTTCAAAACAAAAACCCCGGCCGAGCTCAAGGAGAAAATCCTGCAACCGTCCGATCAGCTGACCCTCGAGATTTGCTTCGTTGAGTGCCTCGTGCGGCTGCAACCCGAGAAACTCGAAGATATATGGATCCCGGATGACCTGTGCAGGGCTTAGGAGTTCAGCTTTCCCCTGGACAGTTTTGGCGAGGCGCTTTTTATCCTTCGACATCGCAGTCCGTTCGTAATACAGGCTGGCGATCTGGCGCTGTAATTCCCGAACGGACCAGTTCCCCCGGACGCACTCCTCTTCGTAAAAAGATCGCTTCCGGGGATCTTCAATCGCGACAAGTTCCTGAAAATGACTATAGGACAGACACTGAAGAAGAGCCTGTGAACCAGTCCCGGATTGTGGGTACAGCGTACCCACAATTTCCCGAAGGTCCCCTTTTTCCGGAAGCAGGTTCCGTAATTGTGGGGACTGTGTACCCACAATGTGCGGATACGCGAGGTAAAAATCCCGGTACCGGTACAACTGGCGAGGGCTGCAATTTGATACCCCGCGTGAAGTAAGATCATTGGCAAGTGTGGAGAATAACCGGTCTCCGTACGTGGCACGGTCTTTCCCTTCGAGCTCGTAGTTCTGGATCGAGAGCCCGATGAGCCAGTTGCGCAGCGTCAGGCTTACGTTTACTGCCTTTGTTGCGCGTTCGACTAGGTGATTGTGGATATCTGCAATCCTCCGGACCAACGATGGCAGATCCATAGCTTCCGGTTCGCCAGAGATCAGAAGGTCCGGTTTTTTCTTACTCACAAGGAATTCCCCCGGCACATTCTGCCGTGTTACTGGGGAGATTCGACCGGGCATGAAATATAGTTTATGAAATATCCGAAAGATTGCATTCCGGGTAAACCCGCCACATCCCGGCGTCGCTCAGTGCCCGGGACCAGCCGACAGTTGCCGAAATCGCCTTCGCGTGGTTATTTAAAAAAATCTCAATCAATCCAGTCGAGCATCTTGTCCTTCTGTGCCTCGCTCTTCTGGATCAGTTTCCTCTTTACCTTCTGCACCGCTGCATCGGCAGGGGACGGGGGAAGCGGCGTCCTTGCCGCCGGTGCGATCTTCTCGAATTTCCCGTAATCAAGGTACCCGTCATCGGTCTCGATCTCGTGCATGGAGGACGATGGCCCGGCTCCCTGCACCGGCTCCGGTGCTGCCGGCAGGACTTCCTCCCGGGGCGGGAGCACCTGAGGTTCTTCGGGCACGGCCGGGTCGGCCATGATCAGCGGGGGTGCAACGGATTTTATTGACGGTGCAGCATCGCGGGATGCCGGCGCAACCTGCACCGTGACCCGGATCCCTTCCGCCCGCTGGATGAGAAAATCGACAAAGTCCTCGACTTCCCGTCGCTGGTCCGGGGAAAGGCGGTCCAGCTTGCTCTCCAGCGATTCCATGGCGGCGATCCCTTCTCTGTTTCAGTATCTCTTATTGTTCGTATTTAAGGAAAATGCGAAAATGTTCCGTTTCAGGACCATTTGTGCTGGTACCCGCGTTTTTCCATGGGCCGGCCGTCAACGAGCACGGACTTTTCTTCGGTTGCTTTCCCGATCACCGTGCAGGGAACGCCTTTCACCGGGTACCGGTCCGGGGGAATGGCAAAGATCAGCTCGTAGTCCCCGCCACCATAGAGCGCGAGCTCCTTTGCCTGCGGCCCCGGGATCCCGGCCGGGCGGGGCACGAGTGCAGACTCGATGGAAAAGCCGCACGCGTTCACGCTCATGAGATCGTAGAGCGAGAGGGCGATCCCGTCGCTGTCGTCCATCATCGCCGAGACCCCGGCCCGGGCAAGCAGCCGTCCCTCCGCGACCCGGGGCTGCGGCTCGAACAGGAATTTTTCGAACTGCTTGTAGCCGTCGAGCCATGCCTGCGCCTGCCCGGGAATTCCCGTGATGCAGACAAGGTCGCCGGGCCGGGCGCCTTCACGCCGGGCGAGGAATTCCTTTTCTGCGAGGCCGAGACCGGTGGTCACGACCGTAAGTTCCGCGTGCCGGTCGATGTCGCCGCCGATAATCTGTGCGCCAAAGCGCGTGCAGCAGTCCTTTGCGCCCTGCATAACGCCGGAAAGCTGCTCCCAGCGGTCGAGGCCGACCGCGATGAGAAGGTACGCCGGGGCCGCCCCCATGCTCGCAATGTCGCTTATGGTGACCGCGGCGCTCATCCAGCCGATCTGCCAGTCGCTCATCCCGTCCACGAAATCGGTTGTTTTGTGGAGCATGTCGGTGGTTGCCACCATCACCCGGTCGCCGCAGGGAAAGACTGCGCAGTCATCCCGGCAGTTCTCCTCGCCCACGATCCCCATCACGATCTTTAAGAGTTCACGGTCGTCCATCGCTCTGCCCCCCGCCCTTCTTTGCTTCCTTACCGCGTTCGCTCTTGTACTCTTTGAACATGTGCTCGATTTTATTCGACTCTTTCTCGCGGACAAACTGCGTCTGCTCTTCCTTCCAGCGGGAGAGGGCATTTTCGAACGGGTCCTTTGCGGCGAGACCCTTCTTTCCCTTCACCTGCACGCCGGCGTCATCGGCAGCGATAACCGGGATACCGGCTTCGCGGAATGCCGGCACGATCTGCCGGTCGCGGCCATCGAGGACTGATGCCGGGACCACGACAGCCCCCACTTTCGTATCCGCGAGGTCTTTTACAATCCCCTTCCCCCACCCGTCGCTCTTCTGGACAAAGACAACGTCACCTTCGCGGATACCGGTGTCCTCAATAAGCCGGCGCAGGCCCTCTTTCGTGAGCGCGTCCATCACCTTTACCGGTACCGCCTCGCCATCGAGCGAGAGTTCAGCAAAGGTCCGGATCCGGTCCACCCGTTTTGCAAGCGTCCGGCTGTGGCGCTCTTCTTTTCGGAGCCGTTTTTTGAGGCTCTGGATGATCGCGTCGCGTTTGGCGATCTCGGAATCCCTGGCGAGTTCGAGTTCCCTCTTATTGTGCACACCACGAAGCCGGCCCTGGAGCCGGTGGATCTCGTACTCCTTTGCCTTGATGGTCTCTTCGAGCTCGACAGCATAGGTGCGCAGGCGTTTCACCATCCCATCGAGCACCCGCACCCGCTCGTCCTGCCGGGCCGCGACCGGGGCCGGTGCAGCTTCCACCGCAACTTCTGTCGGGGCCGGGACCGCGGCAAGGTCGCCGAGCACCTGACCAAGTGCCTGGCCCCGGATCACCCGGGCCCGGACCTCGTCGAGGTCGTGGCCCGGGGGAACACGGCGGAGAATGTTCCGGAACTTCGCGTCGTACTGGTGGAAGGCATCGAGCGCTGCGGAGAGGGCATCGCGTTCGTGGACGTTTTCGTACGGGAACCCTTCGGTGAGCGCAAGCTTCGCCTCCACGCTCGTGTCCTGCTTTGGCGTGTAGGCAATGGCCGAGAACGCCCGCCGGATCTTTTCGACCGAGTACGGCATATCCTGCACGTCCGAGGCAACGACAAGCGGTTTTCCCGCCTTGTACAGCGACTCGATCACCCCGGACATGTTCATCTGCCGGGAACTGGAGAGGTGGATCAGGTTCCCGTCAAGGTCGAGGGCCGCGACTGCGGTCGTGGTGCCCGGGTCGATCCCCACGATCAGGTACCGCGGCTTTCCCGAGAGGGGGCGGTAGCGGATCCTCTCAAGCCGTTTCCCGCTGATCCTGACCTGCACGTCGGCCCCGCGGTAGGTGGAGACCGGCACCTCTCCCCGGGGCGCATAAACCGTAAAGGCCACCCGGCTGCACCCGCCAAAGGCTTTGGTCTCCTTTTTCGTGTAACGCAGGCCGGCCGCTGCAAGCTGCTGCTCGATCTCCCGGCCTTTGAGCTGGACGGCGCCGTGGATCTTCCGGACGTACCGGTTCTGGCTCCACCCGCCCCGGCCCGGGGAGCGGTGCCGGCTCACCACGACCTCGCTCTCGTTCTCGAATGCGATCACTTCAACGCCGGCGCCAAGCGATGCCACCCGTGCCGAGGTCCGGGCCTCGGCAAACGGGTCGAACCGGTCGAAACTGATGTTGTACCGGGCCGCGACTTTCCCGAGCGTCTCTTTTTTCTCCCCGCCGGTTACCTGCACGAGTTTTGTCTGCGGGGGCAGCCCCTGCAAAAAGAAGAAGAGTTCGTGCTGGTCGGTTGCGATCTCCTGGATGCTGTCGACCGCAAGGATATCGGGCCGTTCTTCGGAGAGAAGCCGGAAGAGCCGGAACATCGAGACCGTGCTCTCGCTTACGATCTCCCCGTCCGCCATCCGGATGAGGGCGTACATCGGCCGGCGCGACCCCGACCTTACCGATCCTTTGACAATATCGATCCCAAAGACACTCAGCCGGTCACGCATCGCAGTGCATCCCCGGGGTCTCTTACGATCCTGTATTTCCTCTCGAAGAAGGCAAGGATGTTGGTGATGTCGCGTTCGAGGATCGCATTGGCATTCAGGTGGCCGGTCTCCATCCACTGCGGCCAGTCGATGATGACGCACTTCCCCTCTTCGATTAAGATATTGTATTCCGAGAGGTCGGCATGGATCACGCCGAGCCGGTACGCCTCCTTCACGTTTTCGAGGATGGAATCAAGCATTGCATCCGGTTCTTCGAGCCGGCACCGCGAAAGGCTCGGGCCGGTGATGAGCGCCATCACGACCGCGTTCCGGTTCTGCCCGACCGGCAGGGGCACCGAGACCTTCGGGTGAAGGGTCTTGAGCGCCGCGTACTCGCGCTCGGCAGAGAGCTTCGAGGCAAGCAGCCACGGGCAGTGGCCGGTCTCAGGGAGATACTCGCGGTTCACCCGTGCCGTGTTAAACGATCGCTGGCCGACCCGGTGGAATTTTATCGCAACGGGCCCGAGGCCGAGCGCCTCGTACACCACCGACTCCTTTCCCTCGCCGATCTTCGAACCCAGCGCCGAGATCGTGCCTTTTTTTACAAGCGTGGTAAGGGCGAGCGTATCGTACCCGCCAAAGACCAGGGAATAGCCGTCGTACGGGACGGTGTTGAACCGGACCATGCCCCACGCAATGAGCCGCGAGAGCCGGTAGTTGACCTCGGATTCGGAGAGCCCGGTTGCCTGCTCCAGGTTTTCGAGCGGCACCCACTCGTACCGCTTCATGAGGCGTTCCAGCGCCGCAAGGATTGCCTTCTCGTACTTGTGCAGGCCTCGGATCCGCTCCGGTGAGACGACCATGGTTGTTATGAGTGGTTATGCCCCGGACTATAAAATCATGGTCTCCGTAGCAGCCGCCGCCGTAACAGCACAACCTTAAACATCTCTCATTGTCCAGTACGAAATGAAATCCGGGGAGCCTTTATGCAGTGTGCAGCATGCCGGCGGGACGCGGTTGTCTTCCAGCCCTACTCGGGAAAATATCTCTGTCCTGTCCATTTCACGAAAGACTTCGAGGCAAAGGCGAAGCGTGCCATACGGAAGAACCGCTGGCTTTTGCCCGGCGACCATACCGCTGTCGTGCTCACGGGCGATGCTGCACAGGCCGCCCTTCTCGTATTCCTGCACAAACTCACCAAAGACCGGCGCGATGTCCGGCTCTCTGCCATCGTGATCGATGAGGGGCCAAAAGACCGGGCCGCAATGGAGGCCGCCCGGCATGTTGCAGAGCAATGCGGTGTAGAGATCTTTTCCGGCTCGTTTTCAGCGCGCTACGGCACAACACGGGAGCAGATAATCCAAAAAGAAGGCGCTGCTTCCGCTGCCCGGATCTACCGGATACTTTCCGATGATCTTGCAGCAGAGATTGCTGCTGAACACGGCATCACCCGGTGCGCTGTTGCCACAACGGTTGAAGAGCGGGCGCTGCACTTCTTCTCGGATCTGCTTGCAGGGTCCGTTGAAAAGATCCTGTTTGCTCCGGGAACTATCGGGCTCGCCCGGATCCCGGTCATCCGGCCGTTTATGGACATCCCGAAAACGGAGGTATACCGGTACGCGGAACTCACCGGCGCCGGAACCGTCAGCACTGGGACGACCGTACCTCTCGGGGATTCCGATGCGGAATCGGTACTCGCGGCCTATGACAAACGCCATCCCGCAACAAAATTCGCGCTTGCAAACCTCGCCGGGACCCTTGTGGGGATCGCAGGAAAGAACCGGACCGAAGGCAAGACCTGTCCGGACTGTGGTGGAACCCTCGAAAACGAAACCTGTTATGCCTGCTCTATCCGCAAAAAATATTCCGGGGAGACCAACCCATGAACGACCGGAAAAGCATCATCTGGTGGATCGTCCGTGCATCATCTGAAATGCGCATTCTCATCTACTTTATTCTCTTCTGCCTCATGATCGCCGTCTTCACGGTCGCCTTCCACAACCTGTACCCCCAATACGAAGGCATCTCTGTCGACTGGTCGGAATCGTTTTTATTCGTCATCCAGACTTTTACGACAACAGGCAGCCTGCTTCCCATCACCTCGGACGAGATGACCCTGTTCTCCTCGGTCACCATGATCACCGGGGTCGTCATGCTTTTCATGGTCATCCCCCTCCTCCTCACCCCGTATATCGTAGCGGTCCTCCGCTCGTCTCCCCCAAAAAAGATCTCCAAGTCACTCTCCCGCCATGTCGTTATCATCGGGGATGGTGAACTGACCCGGGCGCTGCTCGAAAGTCTCGCCCTCTGTGAAAGGGAGATCCTGATCGTGGAAAAAGATGAGACCACCGCACGCGGGCTTGCATGGAAATACCGGCGCCGTGCGTTTGTTCTCTGGGGAGCCTTCGATAATCCGCAGACATGGGAGCGGGCCCGGGTAAAAAATGCGGACCATGTGATCGTCTGCGAAAATGAGCGGACAACGGCAAGCATTATTCTTGGGATCCGCGGCCTTACCTCCGCAAAAATCGTCGCCATCGTTGACAAGATTTCCTTTGAGCGGTATCTCAGGTACGCAGGGGCCGATTACGTAGTCTCTCCCAAGCACGTGACCGGGAGGATCCTCGCCCGCCATGCGATCTTAAACCCCGGGGGCGACATCGAACCGTCCGTCCCGGGTCTCGACCGGCTCACGATAAATGCCGGAGATGCCCGGAAAAAATTCTCCGGCTGATCCATGTCCCGGTCATGCCCGGAAGTAAGGCAGAGGGAAAGACGCTCGGGGAACTGAACCTCTTTGCACAGTACCAGGTTCTCGTCCCCTTCCTCTGGAAAGGGGGGAGGGCCATTTCCCGCCCGGATCCTCACGAGACGATGGATGCCTCGACCTCGCTCTTTTTATTCGGCAGGGTGGAGTCCCTGCGCATGGCCGTCCACGAAGAACTGGTGGCGGACCGGGAGCCGCCCGGCCATGCGGTCGTTGCCGGCTACGGCGATGTGGGATCGGCAGCCTGCACGGAGATGATCGCCGCCGGGATCTCTTGTGTGGTAGTCGATGCAAAAAGATACGATATCGATGAGGTCATCGGGAATGCCGAGGACGAGGAGGTCCTGCGGGGGGCGCGGATCGGCGAGGCCCGGTTCTGTTTCGTTGCGGTAAACGACGATGCGGTCAATATCTTTACCACGCTCATGGCCCGCAATCTTAATCCGGGGATCCGGATCCTTGCCCGGGCAAACGAGCCCGGATCCGTGGACAAGCTGTACCGGGCCGGGGCGGATTACGTTGCGCTCCTCCCGCGGATCGGCGGCCAGACGGTCGGTCGGATCGTGCTTGCGGACGCGGTTACGGTTCTTGTGGATCTCCCGGATGGTGAGAGGGTAGTACTGAGGCAGGTGCATAAAGACGCGGTGACGGTCGGGAAGCTCGCGGCCAGCGGTGTGCGGATCCTTGGAATCGAGCGGACGGATGCCGCGGTGGTTGCACCAAAAGCGGGCGAGATCGCACATGCCGGGGATACAGTGGTGGCTGTCGGCAGCACCGATCAGTTAAAACAATTCATCCGCCAATGCTAACAACGGAGAAATAACCATGGCGCAGGAACTCGGGTGCAGGATGGGACAGGTCGAGCAGATGATCCGGTATGCCTACTGGAACAGCGGGTGCAAGGGTATCATCGTCGGGGTATCCGGCGGCGTTGACTCGGCGCTCGCGGCTGCGTTCTGCTGCCGGGCGGTGGGGCCGGAGAATGTGCTTGGCCTCTCGCTCCCGACATCGGTGAGCAACCCGCAGGACCTCGAAGACGCAAAGGAACTCTGCGCCGGCCTGAAAATGGAGCACCGGGCCGTGCCCATCGACCCCATGCTCGCTGCGTTCAGGACCCTGCCCGGATTTACCGAAACTCCGTACCTGCTCGGGAACCTCATGGCCCGGATCCGGATGACAACCCTGTACTATTACGCAAACCGCGACCACCGGCTCGTCTGCGGGACGTCCAACAAGAGCGAGTACCTGCTCGGCTACTGCACGAAGTATGGGGACAATGCCGCAGATTTCCAGCCGATTGTTCACCTCTACAAGACGGACGTGTACGAGATGGCACGCGAGGCAAAGATCCCGGCGCCGATTCTTTCCAAGAAACCCTCGGCCGGTCTCTGGGAGGGCCAGAGCGACGAGGGTGAGATCGGGCTCTCCTATCCTGAGATCGATGCAGCACTGGTGGCCCTTGAGGCGCACGGCTGGAAAGCTGCGACTCCTGCCGAGGAAAAAGTGCTTGTCCGGGTCCAGAAGAACGCCCACAAGCGTCTCGCGGCCCCTAATCTTTTAGGAACTTAAGGAAAGAGTGCCGGGTATTTTTCCGGCTCGTTGAGGAACGCAAGGGCTTCGCGGTTCCCGACAAGCGTATAGATCGGGCTTTTGACAGAACCGCCAGCCGGAGACTGTCCCTCCCCTATCGCAATTTTCCGGAGCGCCGGCACAGCAGGGTAATGGGGATTCTTTATGATCCTCCCGTCGCTCATCACGTAATATGCCGCCCCATGAAATGTCTCGTACTCCCCGTACTCGCTTGTAAATGCCGTTGAGACGAGGTTTGCCATTGCAAGCGTGGTGTCGTGCGAAGGGTTGAGCGTGACGTGCCCGTAGCCGGGCGGGATGATGACACAGGACCCGGCCAGGGCATCGATAAGGATGACATCGTCCAGCGTCCGGGACTGTAAAAGGAACTGAGCCTCCCCTTCAAGCACCTCGTAGAGCTCGGGATACCCTGTCCCGGCAGGATCGGCCGGGTGGTAGTGCCCCTTGGTCTTGACGCACTCGCCACAGAGGTCGAACGGGGGGATGACCGTGATATCGTACCGCAGGCTATGATCGGAGAGCCAGCGTCGGTCTGCCTCGGAGCGGGCGAGGTCGCGGTACATGTAATAGAGCGGATCGGTAGCTGTGCAGGACGGCTCTGCCAGAACGCTCCGCATCTCCCGGATTGTCCGGATCCCGGGCGCCGGAAGCGCCCCGTTCCAGGGTACCTTCATTGTTTCCTCCTGACAACAAGGAGATAGTATGCAGCAGCGGTGATAATTCCGATGAGTACCACCGCGGCGATCGCCATCGGGACAAGTGCGTCGGACGCCGGTCGGGGAACCACGGTCACCGGAGCCCGGAAGGTATCGGAGATCTGGCTGTTATCGAGTGCATCGCGGTACCGGACCTCGGTATCGAGGGTATAATTGCCCGAGGCTGCCGATGAAGACGCGGAGATCGCATACTGGGCGGTGGCCTTCCCGCCCGGCGGGATATCGCCGAGATATGCGGTCTGGTCGGAGCTCGAGAACGGCTCGACTGCCGAGAGCCGGGCCTGCGCCTTGTAGGCCGTGACAGACCCGAGGTTGGTGTACTCGATGGCAATCACGGAGGTCTGGCCCTGCGTGATGTTTGCCGGCGGCGAGGTCACCGCGAACGTGAGTTTGCCGGCTACCGGCACACCGATTGTCTCGGTTGCCGAGGTCACCGTCTCGCCTTCAGCGTTCGTGTAGGTTACGGCTACATCGACCGGGTAGCTCTGGGCCTGGGCGTCGTTCGAGATTGCGACCTTGTACTGGCAGGTGACAATCCCGTTTCTCGGGAAGTCGCCGATATACACGCTGTCGTCGGTCGGAATTATGGCGCTGTCGCCGTTTCTGATCAGTTTGACTGTTGCCTGTTTCCCGTCCTCGTACCCGGTGTTCTTGATCGTCAGGTTGATCGTGCCTTCGGTCCCCACGACAAGGTTGCTGCCCGTGGCATTCTGGACGTCAATTTTAACAACCGGTTTTATCTTTACGGTGAGCGGGATGACGGTACTGACCTGCGTATACGTGTTCTCGATGGTCGTGGTTGTCGGCTGGTCGGAGAGCTGGTTGTCCAGGTACTTGTACGTGACCGTGAGCGGCAGCTGGTATTCCCCGAGCGTTGCGTCCTGCGTGATCTTCGCGGCGAACTTGACCGTTGTTTTCCCGGGGCTTGCCAAATCCCCGATCTGCTGCGGGTCGGTCTTGATGACGATCGGCGCTGTGCCGGCGGCGAGACCGACTTTTACCAGTTTCGCGGTCGTGCCGATATCCTCCGACGCTATCGTACCGCGGTGGGTGAGTTCCAGCCAGTTCGTGCCGCCGTTCTGTAATACGACCGTGATCGTTGCGTCCTCTCCGGGCGAGTATTCGTTCGTGCCCCCGATATACGCGGTTATCGCCGGGCTCGCTCCCACATATTTCGTTGCGCACAGCGCGGGGGAAACGCAGATCACGAGCCCGACGAGAATTAACAGGGCGATACTACACGGATACTTCATCGGGAATCACGCGCCGGTTTTGGTGATACACATTTCTATCGGATCCTATAAAGCGATGTGAGCTTTCACGTCCCGCACGGCTACAGGCAGGACACCGGTAAAAGATCTAATAATCCCGGATTTCGGCCATTTCCCTGATATCCATGAGGCCCTTCATGGCCTGAGTCTTTACCCAGTACCCATCCTCCCGCATCGCGGCCATGGGGTTGGTGCCCCCGACCGCGGCAACCGAGACATACTGCGGGCTGCCCGGGACGCCGAGCAGGGGAACGTTGGGGATGCCAACTTCGAGGATCCCGGTGAAACTGCTGTCCGCAAGTTCGTCGAGCACGGTTCCCACGAGCGGCTCTGCTTCCATGTGGAACTCGCGGATATTTGCAAGGATATTCCCCGAACCTTTTCGCATCACGTTGTTTACCGAGGTGATCTGCTGGGAGATGAGAACCTGGAGCGGATCGATGGTCGTGTACTCGTAGAGGATGATGTGCGTAAACCGGACCGGGGCCCGCTGATCAATCTCGACAACTCCCCCGCCGATGGGCTTGATTGGGACTCCCCGCCGGATTAAAAGGCCGTCGAGCGTGATGCTGCAGACCGTGGAGATGGCCGTGCACCCCTCCGGTACGACGTACCCTGAGACCTTTTCCCCGGAATGATAAAATTTTACCATCCCGCTTGCGGAAAGACCGGTCTTGTAAGCATCCTTTAAGATGGAGACTGCATATTCGAAATCCTCGTTTTTCACGAGCGACAGGTTGAAAACAACTGTCCCGGTTCCCGCGGCAGGATCGTAGGTCACCTGCATCGCATAATCGTCGATACTGTGATCCACAAACTTGAGGGGCAGTTTCATTGTAGTGATTTTTAAGTGATTGCAATAGAAAAATTGTTCTATAAGCCCAAGGTAATGCTTATATGATGGAACACGACATGCGGGAAAAAGCCAAGAATGCAATGAGGCTCATTCTTGAAGCGGCGAAATTCGAGGTGGAAGAGGTGGATGAGCCCCTGGATCTGTCCGCGGTCCGGGAAGGCGAATGCGTCCTTGTGCTCTGTTCAAACGATGCCGATTTAATAGCCCAGTTCGACAAAACCAATTACAGCCTGATGGTCGACGACCAGGAGATGACCTGCAAGAAACTGCTTTTCACGCTTGAAAAGGATGCCTCGACACAGAACTGCACCCAGTGGGGCGTCGACGAGTTCGTCCAGTACGCCGGCGAGGCTGTGCTTGCCGATATGGTGGGACAGGAACTCAAACTCGACCTCACCCCGGGCAAAGGCAAGGTAAAGAAAGCGGCAGCTGCCGCAGCGCCTGCCGCCGGTGGTGCTGCCGCAGCACAAGCCCCCGAGGAACCATCAGGGATATCGATCCTCCACTTCCCGGTCAAGCTTTCCGAGCAGGCCGCAATCCGTACCGCAGGCATCCAGGGCGCGGCACGGCTCCGGTTCATGCCCTATTACCTGATCCACTACGTGAGCTCCGGCGAGCAGGTGTACAAGGACCGACGCATCCCGTTCGATGCTGACGGCTGGGGCGCAATCAACGCAATCAACGGGATCAAGCTCGACCTCGACGGAACCAAGGCCGAGGATTCGGAGATCCCGGCAAATGCCGAAGTTGCCGACCCGCATATTACAAAAGAAGAGGCAACCGAGCGGATGGTAAGCGAGCTCATCGAGCGCCTTACCCAGAAAGTCCGGATCAAGCAGGAAAAGGGCGATGCGATCTTCTACGAGGAGAAGACCTTAAAACCAGACCGGAAGAACATTTCTGTCGACGCAAAACAGGTCTACATCCCGGTCTGGCAGATCCGGGGCAAGAAGATCATCGAGGTCAACGCGTTCACGGGCGAGCTCCTCTCGGAGCCGATGGACGAGGGCGTCGAAGTATTCTAAACTTTTTTTCACATGATCGTTGTTCTCGGCGGGGGCCCGGCCGGGCGGATGGCCGCGATCCGCCTCGCCTCCGCAAAAAAACCCGTCACGCTTGTCGAGCCCAAAGGTGTCTCGCAGGGGATCGGCGGGCAGTGCCTCCATTTTGGCTGCATGCCGGTCTGTGCCTTAAACGATATTGCCCGTATGATCGGACAGGCACGCAGGTTCCGCGAGCGCGGGATGACCGATGCCGTCCCGTCATTTAACTTTGCAAAGGTTATGGAGGAGACGCTCGCGGTGCAGCAGAAGATCGCGGGGATTCTCGACCACGAGACACGCGAAGCCGGAGTGAATGTGGTCTATGGTAAAGCCGGCCGGGTGGACGGGCGCCGGGTCTTTGTCGGCGACGAAGAGATCGAAGCCGAAGCCATCATCATCGCAACCGGTTCCCGGCCCAACATCCCGAAAAGCCCGGGCATCAATCTTACCGGGGTCTGGACACCTCACACGCTCTGGGGGCTCCGCGAACTGCCGGAGAACCTTGTGATCGTTGGCGGGAGCGTGATGGCGGCAGAGTTCGCGTACATCTTTGCCGCGTTCGGGAGTCATGTTACGGTCCTTGCACGGAGCGGTTTTTTGAAAGGTCTCGATAAGCACCTCCGGGCAATTGCCATCAAAGAACTCGAAGGCGTAGATATCCGCGAAGGGGCGGCGGTATCCGGGATCGAAGGGACGGACCGGGTCACGGGCGTGCGGTTCACAGCCGGGGGAAACGAGGAGATAATCGGGGCGGACGCTGTGTTCCTTGCGGCCGGCCTGGTGCCAAACTCCGAAATGGTCACGGGAATGGAGAAAGGTCGCGGAGGGGAGATCGTTGTGGACGACCGGATGCAGACGAGTGTATCCGGGGTCTACGCCTGCGGGGACGTGGCCGGGGCGCCTTACCTGACCCCGGTTGCCCGGCACGAAGGGATCGTTGCGGCCGACAACATCCTCGGGATCGAGCGCCACATGGACTATTCACGGATCCCGCAGGCAATCTATCTCGCCCACGACCTCGCGTTCTGCGGCAATGGCGGCGAAGGGAGCGCATCGTTTGCCCTCCCCGGCCCGGCCGGGCCCGGCACCTACTGGTCGGTGCCGTACGGCGATACGGGCCTCGCGAAGATCTTCGCCGATCCGGCAACGGGAGAGATCGAAGGAATGTGCGTAGCAGGGCCGGCGGGCGGTGTCATCGCAGGATACCTCGCATTTCTCATGCGCCGGCACATCACCGTGCATGACTTCGAGGAATTTATCGAAGTCCACCCGTCCACGGACGGGGTGTACGGGCTTGCGAAATACGCCTCGGAACTTCTCCGGAAACGGAATGGGTCCTGAGATTTTCCCTTTTTTTCTGGCGTGGCACCCGGCGCTGTAGGTATTAATACGCTTGACATCGAAGGTATGAGGTACTCATTTAACAGAGCGGAGCATTCCCGTGACCGATCCATCTGAAATCCTTGCATTCGACCAGAGCCGGCTCGACAAAGTGCGTGCACTCCGGGAGAAGGGTACCGAAATCTACCCCCCCACGTTCGAGCGGAAGAACACCATCGCGGAGATCAGGACAAAGTTTTCAGAGATCACCCACGAGAAGAGCGAGGAGAGCGTGACCACCGCAGGCAGGATCTACCTTGTCCGCAACCACGGCAAGACCATCTTTGCCGACCTCGGCGACGAGTCCGGGAAGATCCAGCTCTATATCCGCAAAGCCGACCTCGGCGACGAAGCGTTCGACTTCTTTAACCAGTTTATCGAGCGGGGCGACTTTGTCGGCGTCACCGGCCATGTCTTCCGGACAAAACTGGGCGAGATCACGATCTGGGTCGACACCATCACGCTCATCTCGAAAGCGGTCTGCTCGCTCCCCGAAAAGTTCCACGGCCTCACCGATGTCGAAAAACGCTACCGCCAGCGGTACGTTGACCTCATCGCAAACGAAGAAGTCCGGCAGAACTTCCGCAACCGGAGCAAAATCATCTCCGGCATCAGGAAATTTTTGGCCGACCGCGGCTTCCTCGAATTCGAGACCCCGATCCTCCAGCCGGTGTACGGCGGCGCAAACGCCCGGCCGTTCACCACCTTCCACCACTGCCTGGGCCAGAAGCTCTTCCTCCGGATCGCCCCCGAACTCTACTTAAAACGCCTCGTGGTCGGCGGATTCGAGCGGGTCTTTGAGATCGCACGGAACTTCAGGAACGAGGACATCGACACCCACCACAACCCCGAGTTCACGATGGTGGAGATCTACTGGGCCTACCACGATGTGTACGATATGATGGGCCTCACCGAGGACTTCCTTGCAACCCTCGCGCAGGATGTTCACGGCAAGACTTCGCTCACGTTTGAAGAGACCGAGATCTCGTTTGCAAAGCCGCTCCGCAAGCTCACGATGGAGGACGCGGTAAAGGAGTACGCTAGTGTCGAGATCTTCAAACACACGCCCGAAGAGCTCCGGGCCATTGCGGTGAAAAACAACCTCAAGGAAGCGGAAAAGCCCCAGACCCAGCGCGAGTTCCTGGTGTACTTCTTCGAGAACATGGTCGAGGAAAAACTGATCCAGCCGACCTTCATCTACGATTTCCCGGTCGAGAACTCGCCGCTTGCAAAGCGCCACCGCACCAAGGAAGGGTTCACCGAGCGCTTCGAGCTCTTCATCTACGGCATGGAGATCGCAAACGGGTTCTCGGAATTAAACGACCCGCTCGACCAGAAGGAGCGCTTCGAGGCACAGGACAGGAAACGCCAGCTCGGCGATCTCGAAGCCCAGATGATCGATTACGATTATATCAACGCGCTCGGCTACGGCATGCCCCCTACCGGGGGCGTGGGGATCGGGATCGACCGGCTCGTGATGCTCCTCACCGGCAACAACTCGATAAAAGAAGTGATCCTCTTCCCGTCCATGAAGAGCATACAGGCGGAAGACGGCAGCACTGCTGAAAAGGACACAAAACCCGGTAACTAAATTTTTAACTATATTTTACCAACCCATTATTACCAACAGGGGAACCGGCATTATGGACTACAAAACGCCCGCCCTTTTTCTTGTTCTCGTCCTTGTAATGGCAGCGACAACGGCAGGATGTACGTCTGCGTCTGCAAAGAATGTCACGGTAACTGCCAAGACCAAAATACCGGCGGGATCGGAAAAAGTCACCCACAACGCGACCGGGGGAACTTCCCCTGCACACAAATATATCGCACAACAGCTTGCATCCGTGAAGTCCGACAACGTTGTCTGGACTACGGCCTACCGGATGTTCTCGAACCTACAATCCACGGAATACATCCACCCGCCGTACATCGTTGATGAAACAGACGGGATCTATAAGTTCGACTGCCTCGGGTTTGTTGACAACGTGCTGATGGATGCGGATTTCTCCTCCTACCGGGCAATCGGCAACGGGACAACCCCGTCGATCGAATCGTATGCCGGGTATTTCGGGACTCGGGATACCGTTACCCCGGATGCCCGCGGGTGGACGCGCGTGGCGCATCCCGCCGACCTGGAGCCGGGCGACATCTGCCTCTGGCTCACGCCGGGCACGCTCGACAACGGCCACATGTGGATCATTGCAGGAACACCTTCGGTCAACCCGGAGCGGACCAGCGAGGTGCTGGTGCGGATTTTTGACTCGACCGATGCCCCCCACAGCGGGGATTCGCGGACCGGTGCAGCGGACACGACCGGGCTTGGTTCCGGGATCCTCGGAATGACTGTCGACAGGACCGGAAATACTACCGGCATTTACTGGGAAGGCGGGGAAAGCCCGGTAGTTGGCGAGAGATACAAAACGATCGTCTGCGGCCGGCTCAAATAAAAAAAAGTTGTTCAGGCTTTTTTCAGGGTTGTGGTGAAGTTCCCGATCAGCAGCATCTCCGGGTCGTCCTGACAGGTATCGCAGACGGTTACCGGGTTCTGGATGACCATACGGAACAGCACGGTATCGTCGGGGGGGGTCGGGGTGAGCGGGATATCGACGTCCTTCTGGATGATGTAGCGGTACGGGTCGAGGCTGCCGAAATAATACGCCTTGAACCGGTGCCGGTCATCCGGGGTCGCGTTGTACGACCAGTCCGCAGTCTCCGCTGCCGTTACATCGACCGGGATCCAGCCGTAACCTTCGAGATAATATTCCGCCCAGAAATGCGTGCCCCCGTTATTCGGAGGGAAGATCTGGTAGCCGCCGGGTGCCCGGGCGGGGATACCAAGCGACCGGCAGAGCGCGGCAAAGTACATGCTCTGGGTGCCGCAGTCGCCGATGCCGGTATCAAGGACATATTCCGATTCGGGAGTGCCTGACGTCATAAGCCATGAGTGGGGGGCATGGCTGTACGGGATCGTGTCCACAATATACCAGTAGATCTTCTGAGCCTGGAGGTAGGGGTTGGTCTCGTTTCCCACGATCTCTTTTGCCTTTGCTTTCATTGCCGGGGTGATGACAATGCTGGTCCCTGACGTGGTGTACTTTTGGTACTCGGGGCTCGATGTGTTGTAGGGCTGCACCTTTGCCGGGTCGATGGTAAAGTGCTGATCGTGCTGGACGAACCGGAAGGTTGCGGAAATATTCAGGAACGGCTCGTGATAATCCGCAAGCGGGACTTCGAAGTACACGAGCCCGAGGTCGGCACTGGTTTCGGTCTGGGATTTGATATACTGCGCCGGTTCGATAGAGACAATCGTTACGCTGGTCTGCGAGCCGGTCTCGATGGGCAGCGGGAACCAGATCTTCAACGTGCCGTTTGCCGGGAGCTGATCGCGGGGCACGGAGATCGCTTCCGTTCCCACCCATGCGACCGGTTCTCCATAGGACCCGGCAGACGCGTTCACGGATGCAAACGCGTACTTCGTAAGCGGGTCGTAGAGCGGGTTCTGGCCCAGGGCAGCGGTTGCATTCCGCATCAGGTCGAAGTTGTGGTACCGGATATTCCCGACATTCTCCTCGTAATACCAGGTCTCGTTATCGCTCGTGATACTTGCGATCCCGCTGCCGTTGATCCAGCCGGCCCGCCGTTCGGCAGAAACGCTCGGGTATGCTTTTGCGAGGGCCGTTTCATAGGCGCTCCGGTTGTAGGGGAACTCCATGATCATGCGGTAGGACCGGCTTGCGCCGTTTCTCGCGGTGAGGGCGGCAGCGTTGTCTCCGGCTGCGGTGTAGTTCTCCTGCGCGAGCAGGTACAGCAATTCTGCCGCATGGTAGTTTGCGGCTGCATACGCAGCATCGGCCTGTGCAAGCGCCGTATCTGCGGCGGACTTCGGGGACGATACATTCTGCTGCGAAGTGCAGCCGGCCGCAAGGATGACGGCGGCAAGGACGATCATGAGCACAAAAACCAGGTAAGGGCGTTTCATGAAATCACGGGAATAAAGGAGGAGAGGGCGCTCATGTCCGATTAATCTTCGGAAATGCACGGCTAAAAAAAAGATGTGCGTCCCGGTTCACCGGAACTCCCAGGCGCCCATTCCGAGGTTCCCCCAGTACCAGCTCTGGTGGAGGAGAACGCCTTTGCTTCCCCGGCCGGCCGCCCCGCGGGCAACGAGGAGCGGCATGAAATGGTCGGGATACGGCTGGGCGTGGACGGCGGCAGGTGCAAGCGAGCGGTACGCAGCGAGGCTTTCGGTATCGCCCCGGGTGATGACGGCATCGAGCCAGTTGTTGAACGCGACCGCCCGGTCATCGGTCTGCACCCCGGGACCGAGAGCTATGGAAGGATCGCCGAGCGGGTGGACCGCCCCACCGCTGCCAAGAATAAGGACGCCCTTCTTCCGCAGCGGTGCGATTGCTTCCCCGAGCGCGAGGTGCCGCTCCGGGTCGAGGTGCCCCTGGATCGAGAGCTGGACAACCGGCATGCCGGCGTCCGGATACATCAGCATGAGGGGCACCCATGCGCCGTGGTCGAGACCGCGGTCCGGGTCCCGGTCGCAGGGGAGGCCGGCCGCTTCGACAAGATCTGCGGTCCGGGCGGCTAGCTCCTGCGATCCGGTGGCGGGATAGGTTATCCGGTACAGTTCGGCCGGGAATCCGGAGAAGTCATGGAGGGTCTTCGGGTGCTCCGCGAGATTGACCGCCGGCCGGGCAGTGTTCCAGTGCGCAGAGATGCAGAGGACAGCTCTCGCGCCGGGGTAGTGTTTCCCGAGTGTGGTGAGGAATGTATAAGCCGGTTCGTCCGGTTCGAGCGGAAGGGTCGGCGCACCGTGCGAGACAAAGACCGTGGGCAGGGATGCCGGAGCCATGATGAGATTTTAACCGTGCAGGAATAAAGGGTGCGGGGTGGGGGCAACAGGAAAGAATCTGGCCTGCCCGGAAAATTTTTCCCGCTCTAATAAAAACCGGTGAATATGAAAGAGAAGAAAGGAGTCGGCCGGGTACACCGGATCATTGAGCAGCGCAAGAAGAACCAGAAGCGGCTCGAAGCCGAAACTCCGCTTCTCTTTGAGGGATTCGACAGCCTGATGAAGGCCTATTATGCAGAGAGTGCCCTCGACACAAAGTACAAGGAGCTCATCGCGATCGCCCTCTCGATCTCCCGGTGCTGTGTCCCCTGCCTTGCGATCCATACCAAAAATGCCGTCAGGGCCGGGGCGACCCGCGAGGAAGTGATCGACGCGGCAAAGATCGGCGTCGAGTTCGGGGGCGGGCCATCGTTTGTGGTGGTGAGAAACAACCTGCTGGAGTTCCTGGACGAGCTGGAGAAGAATTAACCCGCGCAGGATTTTTCAGGAACTTTTTTCTTTTTTGCGGTTACCGGGTAAAAAAACGCTCCTGACAAAATTCTTTCTTCAGGAATTTTTCCGCGCTCTCTTTGAGCCGGCCATGCCCGTTCAGGCGTAGTACGACAGAGGGGATACTGCGGGGGATTTCCTGTACCGCGATCTTATGTGAAACCCTATTAATATCCCCCACCCCAACCTGTTTTTCGGAGAACCGGAAGGAACATGCAACCCGAGAACGACAATGACCGTATCGATATGTACGGGAGGATGCTGATCGCCCTTGAAACCCTGGAGTCCTGCCCGGCCTTCGCGGTGCTGGTACCCGAAGTCCGCTCAAATATGGTGTTTGCATCAACGACTGCAACGAGCCGGGAGGATGTCCTTGCTATCGATGGCCGGATCACCGTAACGGAGGGAAAGCCCCGGGCGGCCGGCAGACTGCGCTTTGGGGCCTCCAGCCACATGGCACGGCTGATCCTCGAGATCCGGAAAAAAGATCCCTCTGTCAGGGCAGGAATCGATTTCGCAAACACCCCTGCGCTTGCCGCGTGGCTCGAAGAGTACTGCCGCAAAAAAGGCTGGGTATTTGCAAAAATCGACCGCTCCGGCGAACCGAAAGAGATCCGCCGGGAAGAAGGCGCATCCATGCCGTGGAAGGTAGCCGAAGCGATCCGGGCGGCGGGAGGACGGGTCCCGAAGATCCTCTACGAGAACGGGGCGATCGGAAAAGAACCGGTGAGCGTCATTCTGGGAGAAGAGCCGATCGGTATCGCACAGGAACTCTGCGCAATCGCACGGGAGTACAAGGGACCGGCCAGGTAAATTGCTGAAATGAGAAAACAAATCCACAGTTCTGCACATGACTGACATGACAACTCAACATACAAAAATTGGGAAGATCGATCACGATACCTTCTCTGCAATGCTCAAAACCCGCCTGGGCCACCCGGACGATTCGGTGATCGTACCGCCCCTGCCCGGGGTAGATGCCGGGATAATCGATATCGGGAACGACAACGTCCTGATCGTGGCAGAGGACCCCATCTTCACGATCCCCGGCCTTCCCCTTTCCATGTTCGGGTACTACACGGTTCACATCGGGGCAAGCGATGTTGCCGTCATGGGAGTTGCTCCCCGGTATATGACGTACTCCCTCCTTTTACCTCCCGACACTTCGGCACAGGATCTGCAGACGCTCATCGATTCGATCCACAGGACCGCAGCTGACCTCGGGATCGCCATTGTCGGCGGGCATACGGGCTACTACCCGGGGTTTGCGTCACCGACAATCGGCGGCATCACCGTTTTTGCGATTGCCAGGAAGGGATCGTACGTTACACCCTGCGGAGCAAAGCCTGACGATGTTGTCATTTTAACCAAGGGCCCGGCCATCGAGACTGCCGGGATCCTCTCGATCCTGCGGGAAAAAGAGCTCATGGAAAAATACCCGGCAGATCTTGTCGAGCGGGGAAAAGCCCTCTCGCGCGAGATAACGGTGGTAAAGGATGCACTGACTGCCATGGGGGCAGGCGGCGTGACCGCAATGCACGATGCCACCGAAGGAGGAGTGATCGGCGGCCTTTTCGAGATTGCGAATGCAAGCGGTGTCGGGATGGAAATCTTCGAAGAGCAGTTTACCTATCCTGACGAAGTCCGGATGGTATGCGAGAGTTTCGGGATCGATCCGGTTGCAGCCATTGCCGAAGGATCGCTGCTTATTACCGCACGGCCCGCGTCGCATGGGCAAATCCTCACAGCTCTCAAAGAAGCCGGGATCCCGGCCTCGGTCATCGGCCGGGTGGTTGCCGGGCCCGGGTTAAGGGTCCTGCACCGGCGCGATGGCAGTACGGTACCGCTTGCCATCCCGGAGCAGGATCCCTTCTGGCCGGTCTTCTTTGCCTCGCTGCCGTAGATCGCTGTGGTTTTGACACACGGGTGCTGCAGGGGTACCGGCAATCGTAAGCTGGAGTTGTCTTAAAAAACGCGGCAGACTTGCGAAAAAAGGTAAAAGATTGTTATTCCTCTTTTTTGTATCCGTGCTTTTTTCCGGTGAGAGGTCCGGCCCGTCCCAGGGCCGGCGGACTTTTGTTTTTCCTTTTTTGAAAAATGCCAGCGTGACCTGTTCGTCGGCGCTCTTCATGTCCCGCGATACCGCGATTTCATCACGCGGCCCCGCCCGGCCGCCCATTTTCTCTGCCGGGGGATCCGGATCTTCGCCCGGATGCAGCGGGGGCAGGTCGACCGGTACGGCAGGCTCGTCGAGATCCGCCATCTCGTACGGGGAGAGCGGGGACGTATCGTCCGCGACAAAGTCCTGCTCTTCGATAAAGAGCCGGTCGACTTTGATTGCATGGGGAAACGGATCGTCGTCCGCATCCGGAATCATGGAGGAATGGTGGGTACCGGGGCGGGTAAGAGGTTTGTGATGGGGGGAAATCCGCCGTATGCCGGGTATTCAGTGACGTATCGTCACTGCACCGTCACTGCCTCCAGGAATCTCCCCAATCTCTTCGTACATCATTTTCCGGTCTCCGGCCGCTGGCCCGGTCAGTGTTTTTCCGACCGGATGATCTGGGCTGCCATCTCGCCGATGTAGGTTACCGGCGCCATCGTATGCCCGCGGTTCACCTGCGGCATGATGGATGCATCCGCAACCCTCAGCCCTTCCACTCCCCGGACCCGCAGGTGTGAATCCACCACAGCCATGGGGTCTTTTGTGAGATCGCCAATACGTGCGGTACCTACCGGATGGAATACGGTGCTGGCTTCGCTGCGGATATAGGCTTCAAGCTCGGCATCGCTTGAATCCACGGCGGGGTGCACTTTTTCCGTATAGGGCACAAGCGCCCGGGTTTTCGTGAGCTGCAACGCGTACCGGACGCCTTTGATAAACCGTTTCATGTCGTCCGGGTTGCCGAAATAATTTGGATTGATATGGGGCTTGTCGTGGGGGTCTGCCGAGGCCAGCAGGACGTTTCCTCTGCTTTTGGGGGTCATCAGGATCACCGCAAAGGAATACCCGCTTTTCTCTGCGATAGTGCCCGCTCCCGCGAACTCTTTTTCCGAACCAGTCGCGGAATGGACATACTGGAAGATCACTTCAAAGTCCGGGCCGGTACGGGTCCCGTCGCTGGAGACCAGGCCGGCTGCCGGGCCGGGGAAGTAGCAGGCAGGACCGGTACGTTCCTTTCGCCATTGCGCTATGGCCTCGTCGCTCGTTGGGTCAAAATGCGTATCCGGGAGGGGAACGGGAGAGAGGGCTCGCGGGTACACCATCAGGTGATCGTTGAGGTTTTTGCCGACACCCGGGACATCCGCAACCACCGGTATGCCCTGTTTTTCAAGTTCCTGTTTAGGCCCCACTCCCGACAATTTGAGGATCTGTGCCGTGTTAAAGGTGCCTGCCGACAGAATGACTTCGGCATTCGCTGTGATCTGCTGGATCTTGCCTTTGTATTCGACCTCGACGCCCACTGCCCGGTTTCCTTTAAAGAGAACCTTACGGACAAACGTATCGGGCTGGATCTTCAGGTTGGGCCTTTTGCGGACTTCTTCGGACAGGTAACTGTCGGCCGGAGTGTGCCGGACCCGGTTAATGTAGTCTTTCTGGACAATATCTGCCTGGTAGGAATTTTCTGCCTGGAAATCCCCGATATCGCCGAACCCGGCTTCCTTAAATGCGTCGAGCATTTTATGGACAAATTCCGTTGATGGATACGCTGAATCTTCCAGGTGTACTTTCCCGCCTTTTCCCCGGTACCGGGTCGGCCCTTTGTCGGTGTCCTCGATTTTCTGGAACATCTCGAGCGCCTTTTTGTAATTCCAGCCCCGGGCGCCCTGTTGTTCCCAGAAATCGTAATCTTCCTTTGTTCCCCGCATCCAGAACCCGACGTTGATTGCCGATGAGCCCCCGACAACATGGCCCCGCGGAGAATAGATTTTCCGGTTGTTTAAGCCCTTTTGCGGTTCTGTCTCGTACTTCCAGTCGTAGTCGGTCCCCCAGACCTTAAAGAACGCTCCCGGTGCCCGGGAGATATCGTTGGTATTCTCCCCGCCTGCCTCCAGCAGCAGAACGGAGATATGAGGATCTTCACTCAGCCGGGATGCTACGATGGGGCCGGCGGTCCCGGCCCCGACGATGATATAGTCGTATGTCTGTGACATTATCGGTCCTTCCTATGCATGAGTGGGTCATCCATGGGAGAGTAAAAGGTTTTTCTTGGTACCAGGAGGTGTTGTTATCGGCATTTTTTAGAGGGGAAATTCTCCCCCGGCACAACGGCGAGAATAGTATTTACCATCTTATAGTTCCCGACTTCAACTTCAGCCCCGGTTTTTCCACCCGGGCATTCGCATAAATTGTCTGAGAACAGTCGGGAAGTCAGGTAATTCAGCTCCAGGGATCCTTTTTCCCACACCATTAAATTCCCTTATTCCATAAAGTAATACCAAGGACTTTTGACCGATGACGACCTCTGCAATCCCGCCCCAGATCGATCTGGCATTTCTCAATCCATTAATTGAAGAGATCGGAATCCAGAAGGCCATCCCCGCAATCTCAAAAGATGCAAACCTCATCAGAAAGATCGAAGCGATCACCCGGCTTGTCCCTACAGAACATAAACTGGTTCTCGGTGATGCCCGCGATCTCTCCAGTATCGGGGACGAATCCATTCACCTCATTGTCACCTCTCCTCCGTACTGGAACCTGAAAAAATACCACGAATCTGAGGGGCAGCTGGGAAATATCCAGGACTACGATGCGTTCCTTTTAGAGCTCGACAAAGTCTGGGCCGAATGTTTCCGCGTCCTTGTCAAGGGAGGGCGGATTATTGTTGTCGTTGGCGATGTATGCCTGTCGCGGAAAGAGGCAGGCCGGCACCTGGTGATGCCGCTCCATGCAGGCATTATTGAATCCTGTCGCAGGATCGGTTTTGATAACCTCTCACCCATCATCTGGCACAAAATCGCCAACGCAACGTTTGAGGTCAGCAACGGTGGCGGAGGAATACTCGGGAAACCCTTCGAGCCCAACGCCGTGATAAAAAACGATATTGAGTTTATCCTCATGCAGAGAAAACCCGGCGCTTACCGGAAACCGGATACGGAAAAAAGACTGTTGAGCACCATATCGCAGGAGAACCACAAACGATGGTTCCGGCAGATCTGGACAGATATCCCCGGGGCATCAACACAGGATCACCCGGCACCGTACCCGGTCGAACTTTCCACCCGGCTAATCCGGATGTTCAGCTTCGTTGGCGATACCGTGCTCGATCCTTTCGCGGGAACCGGTTCGACAATTATATCCGCAGCTGCCACTGGTCGAAACAGCATCGGGATAGAGATCGACCCCGGATATCTTGAATTTGCGTACCGGCGGTTACGAAAACAGGGAATCATGATTGAGACACCGCAGTCAGTAAAACAATATCAGCGGACGCTCACCGGGGATTAACGGGAGAGGGGATATATGGATCAGAAGATTATCGATGCAGTCCGGTCATACCACGCTGTTCGTGAGAGCCAGATCGCAAAACAGGCACAATCCGGAAGGCACGATCAGGGAGCCCGGAGTGCGGCAACAGGCGGAGCACAGATGGACGCCTTTGCCAATCTCATCTGCTCGGCTATCACCGATGCCGGGATTCCTGAATCTGACATTTTCCAAAAAAACGCCGTTGAACTACCGGGATATTACCGGCCGGAAAAGAAATGGGATATCGTGGTTGTCCACAAGGGCGTCCTTGGCGCAGTTATCGAGCTGAAATCCCAGATGGGACCATCGTTTGGCAACAATTTTAATAACCGGACTGAAGAGGCCATTGGGAGTGCGTCGGATATCTGGGTTGCTTTCCGTGAAAAGAGGTTTGGCGATCAAATGTTCAGACCATGGCTGGGATACCTTTTCCTCCTTGAAGACTGCGCAGAATCAACAGCCCCCGTAGCTGTCCGGGAACCTCATTTTGCTATCGATGAAATATTCCAGGGTGCTTCGTACAAAAAGCGGTACGAGATCCTCTGCGAGCGGCTTATTCTCGAACGACTCTATGAATCGTCCTGTTTCATTACGGCCCGGTTTGATGGGACGGAAATCCACGTGGATGAACCTAATCCGAACCTGTCGTTTGAGCATTTTATCGGGTCGCTCAAAGGACATATGCAGATCCTCACAGACCAGGCGAAATAATCATGCCACACTCCCACGCCCGCGACGTATTCTCCGCCAGGAACGCCGCTCATTTAGACAATAAGTTCCGACGGTTTCTCTACCGGCCCAATGCACTCGCGAAACGGTACGTAAAGCCCGGCGACCGGGTGCTCGACTTCGGCTGCGGCCCGGGATTTTTCACCCGGGCGTTCGCAAAACGGGTAGGGGAGAATGGCATGGTGATCGCCGCCGACCTTCAGGAGGAGATGCTTGCGATCGTCCGCGAGAGACTCACCGCCGAGGGCCTCATCTCCCGGGTAAAGACCCATACGTGCGAGCCGGACTCTCTTGACCTTACCCCGGACATTGACGGCTTGTTCGAAGCGGCGTTTGCGATCTTTGTCGTCCACGAGGTCCCGGACAAGGAAAAACTCTTCCGCGAGATCGCCGCAATGCTCAAACCCGACGGCACTTTTTTCTATTCCGAGCCGCCGTTTCTCGTCCCACGAAACGAGTTTTCCGAAAACCTGGTACTCATGGGAAAACTCGGCCTTGAGGTTGTCGAGACCCGGTGGTATTTCGTGAACCGGGCGGCCCTGCTCAAAAAAAGGTAAGGGGGGTGGGGGGCACCCCCCCACCCATGTGCCGGGCCGTCAGGGGGTACCCCCTCCCCCCACGGGCCCGGACCGGCTTTTGTTTTCTTTGTCCAAAAAACAGCACAACCGAACCGTCACGCCGTAAGTTCCACGCGAACAGACTCCGGGTTCCCGTGCAAAAACAGTACGCATCCCGTTTGTGGTGATGGGGGGGTGGGGATCACCCCCCTCCCCTCTTTCCTTTCAAAGGGGGGCCACCCACCCCCCGTGTGGTCCGGGCAGGTGGGGTACCCTCCCCCGGTATCGGATAAAACCGGTGAAAATCCCCGCAGTAAAAAATTACGTTTCAGCTATCGCTCGCACATGAGTGAAAAAGAAAAGAGAGGGATGGAGTCCAGAAGTCCGTACTCACACAGTCCCGATATGGGTGAGGAGACCGCCGACCCGGGCGCGGAGCTCCTCGTCCTCACCGGGATCTGCAGAAAATTCCCGAAGCCCCCGGACCGCGCCGGTGCTCCGGATCGCGGCAAGCGTCTCTGCTGCCAGGTGCCGGATCTCCGCCTCTTCTTTTCGGTCCCGCAGCCGTTCGAGCAGCACTTCCACCGGCCTGCCGCTCTTGAGCTCGGCAAGTGCCGCAATCGCTCCGCGCCGGATTGCCGGGTCGCTGTCCGATACCAGATCCATGAGCGGACGGACTGCCCGGGGATCCCCGGTCTTTCCGAGCCCCGCCACTGCCCGGAGCCGGCCAACGGTATCCGGGGCGGAGAGAGCCGCCGAACTCAGATCGTACACAATACCTTTCCCGGGGGCAGCCTCGTACCAGGCCCCCGGCATTTTTGCCGCACTGGAATTCATCCCAATCATCTCAAATACACTATCAACTGTTCAAACACCGATTCTTAACCCTGCCAGAAACAAGAACTACAATTCCTGTCCTAACAGACAAAGAAAAGCATCCGCTTAGTTATATGAGCGGACCGTACCCGCTTAGCCTTTGCGTCAGACGAACAGACTGCGAGGTACATTGGTCTAGTATACTGCCGCCAAAATATAAATAATTATTTGGCAATCCCGTAAAACAGGACGCTTCCCTGCCCGCAACAGGGATTTTTCATGAAAAAAACCGTCTATTTGTGGTACGGCTCGCCGCTGTTGATCCGGCAGGCCCGGTAGAGCTGTTCGAGGATGATCATCCGCACCATCTGGTGGGTAAACGTCATGGGCGAGAGCGAGAGCGAGAGGTCCGCCCTTTTAAGCACCGCTCTGGAGATCCCAAGATCGCCACCGATCACAACCACCAACAGCGAGACACCGGCCATCTGCCACTCGTGCAACCGGGCGGCGAGCTGCTCGCTTGAGAGCTCTTTTCCCCCGCACATCGAGCGCCACGACAACCACCCCGTCCGGGATCGCGGCAAGGATCCGCTCCCCTTCGCGTTCGATAGCCTGCGCCTCCGCGCCGGCGTTTGCATGCAACCCCCGCCGCTCTTCCGCGATCTCATGAATCGAGAGTTTCAGGTAGGGCAAAAGGCGCTTTTCGTACTCCGCGATGCCCTCGGAGAGGAACCGTTCCTTGATCTTTCCCACCGCGATGATTCGTAGCTGCATAGGGTTTTTCAGCTCTCACAAAAACAGGAAACGCCGGCCGGACGCCCGGCTCGGGCCAGGCATCGGGGGGTACGGCTCAAGTAATCTTTATGGATTATCTTTGTGGTCTTTTTGATCGATCTTCTGGCTCGAAAGCAGGTCCACAAGCACGTCTTTCATCATATTTTTCATCATTTCCCGGCCTTCATCTGATGACATGTATTCCTTAAGGAGCTCTTTGAACTGCCCCATATCGTGGTGATTATCGACAAAGGCTAATAAAGCTTGCGTGATACAGTCAGAGACCGTAGAGAACTTCTTTTCTTCATAAACGAGTTTATTGACTTTTTCATAGATATTGGGCGGCATTTTATAGGAGATTGCCACCCGTTCGCCCCGGCTTGCCGGTACTTTCTCCACCATCTCCTTTAAAATGGGACAGAATAGTATAAATAGCCTGTTAATATTCTTTTGGTGGTACTATATTTCCAACTTATTCTTTAAGTAATACATATAGAATACTTTTTATATCCCGGCCCATAATAGGGAACTGTGGCGAGGTGCCCCATGAACGAGCTTCTGTTGATCCTGCTCGGGTTTGCCGGGGTGTGCTCCCTTCCATGCAGCGGGGCGCTCCTGGTGCTCGGGAACCTGATCGACCGGTTCCCGACCGTATACGAAGACCGTCGCGTCCGGAGCCTTTCAAGTCCCGTAGCTTCCACGCGACTTGCCGTGATCGTTTTCTGGACACTCTTTGTATCCGGTGCCTGGGCCGTCCTGCAGGAAAGCAGGCTCGTAATAATCGCCGGGATAACAACGGTCGTTGCGACCTTTTTGTTCCTGCTGACTGCTATTGTCTTTTCCGTTGCCGTACTCAGCGTACTCCGGCGGCAGCATGCAGAGATCGTCCGGGCCGAACGCGAGGCTGCCATAGAGACGGCCCGCATCAGCCTTGAAAAGACCGCAGGGGTAAAGATCGTGCTGCCCGTCCCGCAGAAAACGAGACCGGCCCGGCGCCTCCCATCCTCCATGATCGAACACCTGCTCCGGCAGTAGGAAAACTCTTTTTGGGAAAATATCCTCCCGCATTTTTGTAAAATACTAAAAAGAGATGCTGGAAGCTGCCCTGCTTACCCGAAGAGCCGGTACGACTCTTCGAGCGCCTCGACAGCAGGGAGTTTCTTTCCGGTTAAAAATTCAATGCACGCACCGCCACCGGTGGAGATATGGGTGAAGTCCTTTTCGATCCCGAGCTTCTCGATAACAGCCGCGGTATGCCCGCCGCCCACGACCGAGAACTCGACCTTTGATGCTGCACGGAGCATCTCGAAGGTGCCGGTCGCAAAGTCCGGGTCCTCAAAGACGCCGGCGGGGCCGTTGAAGACCACGGTCCCGGACTTCTTTAAGGTTGCGACAAGCGTGGAAAGGGCGTCCATACCCATGTCCATCACCGGCACATCCTGCGGGATCTTTTCGACCGGGTATTCCACCCGTTTCCCGTTCTGCCGGACGGCAACGGTGGAAGGCATGATCACCCGGTCGCCGAATTTTTTGAGGATCTCCTTTGCCTTTGCAATCTCGCCCGGGTACTTCAGCTGCTCGATGAGCTGCGTGGAGGGTTTGCCGATATCGTAGCCTTGGGCGAGATAGAATACGTTTGCCACAACGCCGATCACGATCACGGAGTCGGCGATTCCGTTCTCGAGCACGTGGGCCGCGACCTCGATTGAGTCGTCTACCTTCGTGCCGCCGAGCACCATGCAGACCGGGCGGGGAGCCCCCGAGAAGACCTTCGAGAGCGTGGAGACTTCTTTTTCCATCAGCAGGCCGGCAGCTGACCGCATCGCGAGCGGCAGGCCGACAACCGTCGGCTGGGAACGGTGGGCGGTCCCGAACGCGTCGTTAACAAAGAAGTCCGCCATGCCCGAGAGCCTTTTCACGAGATGGGTCTTTTTCGCCTCGTCGGGCTTCATGGTCAGGTTCTCTTCGGCCGCAAACCGGACGTTTTCGAGCATGACGATATCGCCGGGCTTCATGCTGTGCACGGCGTCCTTTGCATGACGGCCAAAGATGCTGTCGATGTACGTGACCGGTGTGCCAAGGAGCTCTTCGAGCTTTTCGGCATGGGATTCGAGCGTGGTAAAATCCTTTTTCCCGGGCCGGCTCTGGTGGGTGACGATGACCACTTTTGCATCGGAGAGAGCCTGGATCGTGGGCAGGTGCTCGCGGAACCTCTTGTCGTCTAAAATAAGGTGGGAGGTGGGGTCGATGGGGGAGTTGAGGTCGAGACGGAGAAGCACCGTCTTTTTACTGCACCCCAGACCCGAAAGGGTACCGATTGGCATCCGCACCATCCTGATGTTACGCCGTGCTCCTGGCCTTGATCTTCTTCATCCGGAAGAGCTCTTCGCGTTCCATCTCGTCAAGACGCATCTTGATGAAATCCCGGGCTGCGGTGAGTTCGGGGATGACCTTGAACTCGAGCGCGTTTACCCGGCGCTTGGTCTTCTCGATCTCGTCGAGCAAGCGTTTCATCGTGGTCTCGATCTCGGCGCTCTCGATGATCGCCTCGACCAAGTCCTCGAATGCCGACGCCGTTTCGTCGATGACCGGGGACGAGCCAAGAACGCCATAGCCCCGGTCCGCGAGGCTCTTTTTCACTTTCGATGCTTCGATATCCGGAACAACCACGCCCATGATATTCTTGCTCTTGAGCGTGATCTCCGGTGTCTCTTTTACGGAGAAGGCGGCGGCTTTTACGCCGATCGCGCCTTCCACCGTGTTTGCCACCGCCATCATCTCGACAGCGTGCTCGTACCTCTTTAAGAGTTCCCCGCGGCTGTCTTTTGCCTCGGAGAGGATCTTAAAGAATTCCATGATGAGCCCGTCGCGCTTCATCTTAAGGATCTTGTAGCCGCGCTGGGAGAGCTGGATCTTCTTTTTTAAGTTGATCAGCTCCGACCTTGTCGGCTTGATATCGCGCAGCGCCATACAGACTCACTTACTCCTTCTTTGCACCGGCCTTGAACTTCGGGTGGTACCTGTTGATCAGGTCGCGGTCGATACGGGTGAGCTGCTCCACCGGCAGCGTCGAGAGGAGGTCCCAGCCGAGGTCAAGCGTGTCCTCGATGGTGCGGTCCTCGTCATAGCCCTGCCGGACAAAGCGGTTCTCGAAGTGATCGGCGAACTCCAACAGGCCGCGGTCACGCTCGGAGAGCGCATCCTTACCGACGATGGCAACAAGGCCGCGGAGATCGTTGCCTTCTGCGTACCCGGCGTACATCTGGTCGGAAACCTTCTTGTGGTCTTCACGGGTGTGTCCCTTGCCGATACCGAGGTTCATTAACCGGGACAGCGACGGGAGCACGTTGATGGGCGGGTAGATGCCCTTACGGTGCAGTTCACGGCTGACCACGATCTGGCCTTCGGTGATGTACCCGGTAAGGTCGGGGATCGGGTGGGTGATATCGTCGCCGGGCATCGTTAAGATCGGGATCTGCGTGACCGAGCCCTTCTGGCCCTTGATCATGCCAGCCCGTTCGTAAATGCAGGCAAGGTCCGTGTACATGTACCCGGGGTAACCACGGCGGCCCGGCACTTCTTCACGGGCGGCACCGATCTGACGGAGCGCTTCGCAGTAGTTGGTCATATCGGTTAAGATGACCAGCACGTGCATACCCAGTTCGAAGGCAAGGTACTCGGCAGTGGTGAGCGCGAGACGGGGCGTGATGATACGCTCGACGGCCGGGTCGTCTGCAAGGTTTAAGAAGACCACAGCGCGTTCGAGAGCGCCCGTGCGCTCGAAGTCGGCCATGAAGTAGTTGGCTTCTTCTTTCGTGATACCCATTGCAGCAAAGACCACGGCGAAACTCTCGGTCGAGCCGGGCACCTTTGCCTGACGGGCGATCTGCAGCGCAACGTTGTTGTGCGGGAGACCTGCACCCGAGAAGATCGGGAGCTTCTGGCCACGCACCAGCGTGTTCGTGCCGTCGATAGTTGAGATACCGGTCTGGATGAAATCCGCCGGCATGCCGCGGGCGTACGGGTTGATCGCAGCGCCGGTGATGTCGAGGCGTTTTTCCGGAACAATCTCCGGGCCGCCGTCGATCGGCTTGCCGCCGCCGGAGAGGATACGGCCGAGCATTTCCCTGCCGACCGGCATCTTGATGGTCTCGCCGGTGAACCGGACACCGCTGTCACGGCCGATACCGGTCGTGGTCTCGAAGATCTGGACAACGACGAGATCGTCGCTCGTGTCCAGCACCTGGCCACGCTTGATCGTGCCATCGGACAGGACCACGTTCACGAGTTCCTGGTACGCGATAGGTTCGGTCTTTTCTACAAAGACAAGCGGACCGGCAATTTTTGTGATCGTCCTGTATTCCTTCATGCTGCCGACCTCAGTGCGTTGAACTCAGCGTCCATACTTTTCTCGATCTTTTCGAGCTCCGGCTTGTAGTCCTTGGTGAATTTGATCTGGGGCAGCTCGTTCTTGGATTTCACGCCAAGGATCTGCGCCGGGCTGACACCGGCCTGTTGTGCCGCATAGGCCAGGTCGGCGAAGAGCTTGATCGCCTTCATCATGTCGTACTGCTTCTTCATGTCGCAGAACGTGTCGACTGCGTCGTACGCATTCTGCTGGAGGAAGATCTCACGGATCATGCGGGCAACTTCAATCGTTACCTGCTCTGATTCGGGCAGCGCATCGGAACCGACGAGCTGCACGATTTCCTGGAGTTCTGCCTCTTTCTGGAGGACTTCCATGGCCCAGGACCGGGTCGTGTTCCAGTCGGGTGCTACTTCCTTGTCGTAGTAGTCGTGGAGGGCGTCCAGGTACAGCGAGTAGGAGTTCAGCCAGTTGAATCGCCGGGAAGTGCCGGCGCTGGGAGAGCTTTGCGTCAAGTGCCCAGAAGACTTTCACGATACGCAGCGTGTTCTGCGTGACCGGCTCGGAGAAGTCACCGCCTGGTGGCGAGACTGCACCGATAACCGAGACGGAACCGGAGTCGCCGTTTAAGGTTTCGACAAGACCTGCACGCTCGTAGAACTCGGAGAGCCGGGCTGCGAGGTAGGCCGGGTACCCTTCTTCACCGGGCATCTCTTCGAGACGGGACGAGATTTCTCTCATTGCTTCTGCCCACCGCGAGGTGGAGTCGGCCATGAGGGAGACATCGTAGCCCATGTCACGGAAGTACTCGGCGATCGTGATACCGGTGTATACCGATGCTTCACGGGCCGCGACCGGCATGTTGGAGGTGTTTGCGATGAGCACCGTCCGCTCCATGAGCGGTTTTCCCGACTTCGGGTCCATCTAAGTGCGGGAACTCGTCAGTACTTCGTCATCTCGTTGCCGCGTTCGCCGCAGCCGATGTAGACCACGATCTCGGCATCCGACCACTTGGGCCAGCTGCTGCTGGGTAACGGTCTTGCCGCTCCCGAACGGGCCGGGAATTGCGGCGGTGCCGCCCTTTGCAATCGGGAAGAGACCGTCGAGGATACGCTGCCCGGTAAGGAAGCGGGATCGTCGGGTTCTTCTTCTCACGCACCGGGCGCGGGACACGGACCGGCCAGCGCTGGAGCATCGGGAACTCCCTGCCGTCTTCGAGAACATAGATGATCTCGTCGATGGTGAAGTCGCCGCTCTTGATCGTCTTTACCACGCCCTTCTGGTTGGGCGGGAGCATGATTTTGTGGACGATGTTGGTCTCCTGGACTTCGCCGAGGATCTTGCCCGGCTCGGCCTTGTCGCCGGCTTTAACAAG
>Ga0268359_12703_pt1 | contig 51342 bp, 44 predicted proteins | sample BioMet11_FD_194416 | JGI IMG/M metagenome (GOLD analysis project Ga0268359, IMG submission 194416) | Sewage microbial communities from Oakland, California, United States - Biofuel 11 (PacBio Assembly) | ecosystem: Engineered > Wastewater > Sewage > Unclassified | place: USA: California | collected...
TGGAACGGGTGATGGAGACAGTTCATAAAGTTGCCTCCACCGATGCAAACATTCTGCTCACCGGCGAAAACGGTACGGGAAAGGAAGTTGTTGCACGGGCAATCCATCATTTATCGAAGAGGAAAGATCAGCTATTTGTTGGCGTTGATGTGGGATCGTTGAGCGAAACGCTATTCGAAAGCGAGCTGTTTGGAGCAAAGAAGGGAGCCTATACCGACCTGCACGATGATAGAGTTGGAAGAATGGTGATTGCCACAGGTGGAACACTCTTTCTTGACGAAATTGGCAATATATCCACACACCTTCAGACAAAGTTGCTGGGTGTCATTCAAAATAGAGAGGTTACCCCATTGGGAGCAAACCATCCTACCAGCATAGATGTTAGGTTGATTTCGGCAACAAACAAAAATCTTCACAAGATGGTTACCGAGGGTGGCTTTCGCGAAGATTTGCTTTACCGAATCAATACCATTCTTATTGAACTACCGCCTTTGAGAGAAAGGAAGGAGGACATTCCTGTGCTAGCAAAGTTCTTTCTACAGAAGTATGCAGACCACTACCAAAAAGGAAATTTGGAGCTGCACCCTGCAGCCGAAAAGAAGCTATTGGCCCACAGCTGGCCGGGAAACGTGAGAGAACTGCAGCATGTCATGGAAAAAGCGGCCATCCTTTGCAGCGGAAATCTGCTTACAGCCGATTATATTCTCCCATCGGGAAGTCACACCGGTGAGCTGCTCGAACCTAACAATTTCTCGCTAACCGACCACGAACGTATTCTCATAGTAAAGGCGTTGGAGAGCTGTGGTGGCAACATTTCTAAGGCTGCACAAATGTTGGGCATCAACCGCTCAACCCTTTACGATAAAATGAAAAGGCATGGTATATAAACGATTTTACATCACCATTGTGCTGCTTGCCGTTCTCCTGGCAACCATTCCCCTTGCCGCCATTTGGGGTTTGGAAGAGAAGCTATATGGTGGTTACGTTTTACTCTCTGATAGCACTTTGGCCTGCAGTGCTAGCCTACTTAATTTACTACATCAATAAAACGAACAGAGATCTCGCGCACTTTTTTTCTGCATTCCAGTATAAAGACTCCACGCTTGTATTTTCCAGTAATAACGATGCCCCATCCTTCCGAAAATTACACCAGAGCTTCAACGGAGTAATAAAAGCCTTTAGCCAAGTGCTAATTGAAAAGGAGAAGGATTTTATCTTTTTCCGCCGAACCATTGAGCACTCGGCCACAGGAATATTGGCCATATCTGCGTCGGGGAAAGTGCTGCTATGCAACGAAGCATTTCTTCGTCTTTTCTGCATGCATGAGATATCGCACGTTTCTTCAATTAAAGCAGAGATCCCCTCGCTTTACCGGCTCATTGGCGACATACGAGCCGGACAACAGCAGCTCTTAAGCCACATTTCAGTAAACGGTCCTCAAAAAATTGCGGTAAAGGCAACAGAGTTTATGCTAGAGGAAGAATACGTTAAGCTGCTTTCGTTTCAGGATATCCGAAGCGAGGTGGACCAAACCGAGCTCGATGCCTGGCAAAAGCTCATTCGAGTTCTTCGCCATGAAATTCATAACTCGGTAAGCCCCATCACCTTGATTTCATCGGGGTTGATAAACCAGTATGAACCAGATAAAAAACCTATTTCGCCTCTGCTGGTAACCACCAATTTGGTGGACAGCACGCTAAAAGGTCTGCATACTATCCAGAAATTGGGAAAGGGATTAAATACCATTGTGGAGCAATATCGAAGCCTAACCCAGCTACCCAAGCCTGTTTTTGAACCAATTAACCTTGCTCACCTCCTCGCCACGCATGCTGAACTTGCAAAACCGTTATTAGAGTTCAGTAACATTGCAATGGAAACCTCTTCTCCTGCTGCCCAGTTGGTGGTAAATGGCGACGAAAAAATGCTCATTCAGGTATTGCTAAACCTTACAAAAATGCAATAGAGGCGCTGGCAAATATACCTAACGGCACAATTAAAATTTGGGCAGGGGAAAACGCTGACGGCAAATACATCTCCGTTTCCGATAACGGAGTGGGTATTTCATCAGAAAATGTAGATCAAATATTCACCCCATTTTTACCACAAAGGATAGTGGAACAGGCATTGGCCTAAGCCTGTCGCGACAGATAATGCGCCTACATGGAGGAACACTTACCGCTACCTCAAAGGAGGGTGAAGGGGCAACGTTTAAAATGAAATTTTAACCTCTTACCCCGCTTTTCTTTATCGCAATGGCAAAGGTATACAGCAAACATATTATACTGACTAACAACACCATGGCTGTTCAGGCCGAGCATTAATCTGATTTACACCTGTATTATACTTAATAATCCTTCCTAGTGTGTGGATCTCTTTTTTGATCGCAAAAGACGAATCGATTTCATTTTAAGCAAAGGAGGCATGGTATCGCCTAATAAAAAGCCCCACGGTTTTAAGGGTTCAATATGGTCGCAGATCAGTTTAACAATTGCTAGGAGGGGTAAGGAAAGGAACATTCCCGAGATGCCCCATAATGCATTACCTGCAATTACAACAATAATGGAGAACAGTGCATTGATTTTAACCTTCGTTGCCACAATTATTGGAACAATGTAATTGTTGTCGATTAGTTGGATTATGTAATATAAGACTAGAACATATATGGCATACCAGCCTGTCGATTTGGTGGCTAACGCAACCATCATTGGTAGTGCTACCCCCACAATCCCGCCTATGTATGGGATTACATTTAGTAGAGCACCAATAACACCAAGTAGGATTGCATAATCAATCCCAAGAGCAAGTAGAACGGTGATGTTTAATGCTGCTACCAGCACCGCTTCGATAATTAAACCAATTAGGTATCGTTGAATAACTGTTTTGGTTTGAGTCAGAGTTTCGCTCACTTGGGGCTGAACCGATTCGCTAAAAAGCCTATGGATAAACTCAATGAGGAGCCTTTCATAGTAAAGGATTATGAACGTGTAAACCGGAACCAAGAGCAACACCATTATTCCGCTTCCTACAGAAACTAGCGTATGTCCAATTATAGTATTATCTATATTTAACAGTTCACCTTTAGTCTTAGTAATCCATTGAAGAATTTTGTATTGATTTATATCGAAATATCCAGATACCCATGTGATTGATTCGTTGAGCATTGTAGTTAGCCTATCCACCAATGTGGGCCATGATTCGCTAAAATTACTCATTTGGGTAACTAGAAGGGTTCCAACTGCAACTATAGCAACAAATGTGAGAAAAAGTGTAAGAATAATGGATAGGACTCGGTTTATTCCCCTTCGAACGAGAAACTGAACAATCGGACGGAGTACTATACTAATAATGGTAGCAAAAACCAGCGGAATAATTATTTCTTGGGCAAGATAGAGCATTGTAAAGGCAATAAGAAGCCCTGCCAGTATTATGCTTGTTTTAGCATAGAACGGCAATTTTACTTTATTGTCCATCTTGGCTGTTGCACTCTTTCTCTTTTCTTTTATGGTTGAGAAAGAAATTAGAGATGAGATGGCTGACTGATCTAAACGCACCTGAATGCTGAGCTACTGCATTTGTGACGCCAAATTGGAGCATTGAACCTAAGATTTTTCTAATGCTGTTACTTGACGTGCCCACAATTAACTTTTTTGAGACATAGCCAGTAACTAAACCAACCCCTGTATTTATAATATTCTCAATCAGATATGGTGATGTGGGTATACTTTTTAAGGTAGTGTCAAGAACGTTATGAAACTCATCCTTCAGTCGCTGAACTTCGATTGCTTGCTTACCTTCTAATTGTTGAATGGCTATTTTAAGTTCGGAAGTAGAGGTTATTTTTTCCATTACACTTACTTAAGTACCTGTTTAACAATAAAATTTCCAATTATTCTCTTGAACCATTTCCTCAAAAAGAAATATATCACCAATGCCAGAAATAGATAAAGGTGGCGACCACCAGGAATCCCCAATAGATTTCGCCAAAAATTTTGCCAATCAATAGTGCTGCTCCCAAGTTGAAAAAAAGCAGGAATGATGCTACCAATAGCAAAACAAGGAGATGTGGAATCATCGACGATACCACATCCGATGTTTTGTCCAGTGCCTTAAGTTTTGCCAGTTCAAAGCTGGTTTTTCCCAATTCGGTAGCTCGTTCCAGCAACGTTTCAACTAGCTTTATTTTATCTTCCATGATTAGATTTTATTGCTTTAAATCCTTCTGGAATCCAGAAGGGAGTGAGTTTCAACTCTTCTATTCTGGAGGACAAATCGAAGGTGAGCGGTACTGCATTGAAAAGAGATGCCTTCGTTTTAACTAATACTCTATCCATTGCTTGTATATGTATCGTTTAACATCCTAAAAATCCCTGTCAGGGTCAAACTTGCCTTACTAAACCTAACTTAACCTTATCAAACCTAAATCTCTGCTTTACTATTTTTAAATAAAACCCTGACAGGGATACCATCCAAACCTAATATTCGAGTCAAACCCAATGCTATCCAAAGAAAATTTTAATCCTAATGTGATTTTACCTCTTTTTCGGATTCTTCGGCCTTTGACTTTTCTTTTTGGGTAAGTTCTGAAACCTCTTCCATAATCTTTTCAAATTTCTCTGAAATACTATCAACGAATTTGTCGAACTTTTCCCGTAAAGCGCCGGCCTCTTCTTCTCCCTTTCGTACAATTTTTTCCCGAGTCTCTGATCCTTTTGCCGGAGCAAATAAAATACCGAGCAAAGCACCAGCAGTAATACCTGCTAGCACACCTAAAAATACTTTTCCTGAGTCCATTGTTTTGTATTGTTAAACTGTTTATAATAAAACGATTAAAGGTGAAATGATTTCTTGCCAGCGATCTCTGCAAGTAAGTGCCAGAGCCCTCCATTAATTAATTTTAAACCGTTCATCACCTTTTGGATTAGAAAACGATTAGCTGGATGGACTATGCGGGGTTGAATCAAATCACTGCCAACCCCACATAGTATATTATCTTCATCCAAATTGTTTCCTTAATTATTACTCTACATCAATTTATCCTCCTCGTTGAAATCAACTGTGCATTTTTTTGATGCCACAGTTGATGATTTGTTGAGAAGCATATTGAAGCTAGAATTTAAACCCAATGGTAGCTTGATACCAAACATTTTTGTACTGAGGAGTTACTGAACTACCATCTCCATTATTCTGGGTTATATCCCAACCAACTCTTGCCCCAATAACCATGGGATCGAGATTGAGGTCCAAGCCACCAATAAAGCAGAAAAGGTTCTTTCTTATATTATCATTCTCAAATTCCTGCTCTTGATCAATTGTGGTAGTTCCACTGGTGAACTTATCATGTCTCTTAACTAGGTAAGAGTATTGTGGTCCAGCGAGTAGGGTGATCATTGGGGTTGGTTTAATCGCAATGAGTAGGGGTATGTCAATGTAACTTGTTGTGCGAGTAAAGTCATAGGAGTTGCCTAGTATTACACCCGTTGCCTTGAACCCTTTTTGAGAGAAAAGGATTTCGGGTTGCACTCCAAGAATAGTACCTATGGGAATTGAGACAAACGCTCCTGCAACAAACCCAAATTTTGGATCAGCCTTGAACTCGTCACCCTTGGTGTCATATACGTTTGAATAGTTGGCTCCAATTTTGAGACCAAAATGAAGAGCATCACGTGTGTCTGTTCCACTGTTTTGAGCCTTAATTGTGCTGCCAACAAGTGTGGCTATCACAACCATAAATATTGTTTTTTTCATTTGATTAATTTTTGTGAGTTAAAATGCATTTATTCCAAATGAATTACTCATTCTTATCTATCAATCGAGGTTCATTTTGAATTGTAATGATGATTATATTCGACATTTTATGCTGTAAATTCTGCAACCGCATTTCCGAATTTACTCCTGTTGTGGTTAAATTCAACTCTAAACATTTCATTTACTGACACCTCCTTCTTTAGGTTCATCAATTTTCTTTCTTATATCGCTGTTCTTTTTTTCAAATTTGTCCAGCTATTTCACATTGGTCTAGTGAATTATCGATGACGGTTACCACCCTTTGAAGGGGTATGCTTCCATTCACCCTTTTTCCACTGTTGTCCACGTGGGGTAGAATGCCAGTATCCTTTTTGGTATGTGCGACCATTGCGCGGTAAGGACCAATAGCCGTTGTGCTGAACATAAGTACGTCTTTGATTGCTCCAATACCAATCTCCTTCGATCCAAATATGCAGATTACTTGGTTGAGCAGGTCTTACATATACAACTGTTGTTGGGGTTGTCTCAATATATGGAGGAACGCATGATGTGATGAGTATTCCTCATCCTCCAAGACAACAGATTACAATAATTTTATTCAAGTGCTTGCTAACAATGTATTTCAAACCAATGCTTGTAGCTTCAGTTTTCTGCTTCAACCTTGCGGTTCGATCAGCTGTTTTTTTCACAATTTTTCATGACTTCTTGTCTTCTTTACGGTGGTAATTGAATACTGTAAAGGTGAGACTCCTTGTTTGTGAAAGCGTTACACAACTATTGGAAAGAGTTACATCTTTCACACATTCAAAATAAAAATTGCTATTTATAAATTAGCAAGTACTATTGCTTTACTGGTATGCAGCTGTTTCAGGTTTTCCAATATTGAAATCGCGAAATTTAAAATCCGTTGTTTTATAAACGTTTTGCTTAAAGACATCGGGTCCAATACCTGGAATTATAGGGTAGTAGGAAATAGAAATTTGGAATGTGCTGAAAATGAGATTTTCGTTCTTGATTAGGATTCCAAGCCCTAGCTGGGAGTAGACCTTACTTTTTCTAAATCCAGCTACTGCATCACTAAGCATGCCTATGGAATAGGTGAGATAAGGTCCAAAACGAAATCCGTAAAAATTCCAAGGAGCGTATGATTGCGTTTGTAGAGTAAATAATAGTTTACTTGTGCCCGATAAGTCAGAACTGTTAAACGAATCGAGGCCATAACCGTTTTTAAGCGTCAAGCTATCGGAGGCGAATCGTTGTATGCCGATGGTCACCTGCGGTTTTACAAATTGCCGAAATTTCCACCTACCGAATTCTACCAGGGGAGAGAAATAGATAATGCCGGCAGATATAACCCCCTGTTCAACCGTGGATGCACGATAGAATGTGCCATATTCAAAATTAGTGCTGAGGTAGCCAAAGGAGTATAAGTTCCCCATAGAAATGCGAAAACCAAAGTATAGGCGCTCGATGCTGTTTTTTATCTGACAACCCGTTGTTATGCTATATACGCTTCCGATGGGCACATCCTCCGTAACTCCTTGCTTGAAGATGTATTTATCCTTTATGTATTTTCTTGTGGAAAGGCCTATGCTTGCGAGGTACATATTTTCGTCGAAATATGAATGATCCAAATCCACCGTTTCATCTGGTTTGGTAATGTAGCGAATCCTTAAGAAGCGTATGGTAGTGATAAAGTTTGTTACATGGTAAAAGTCTGTATTACCTTTAAATAATCGTATTGCGTTGCCGACCCAGTAATCCTGAGTGTTGTATTTAAGGGTTTGTAAGATGGATAGCGAGTTGCTGGTGTAAATGGAGTCGTTGCTATACTGTTGCGAAAAACTTGCTCCTGCAGCCCACTTTGCAACAGGTGAAAAGAATGGACGGTCGATGGAAAACATTTTGGTATAGCTCTTACTACCATCAATTTCGTAATGCAATGTCGAGTTTATGAAAGTATTCTTGATATTTGGCACGTAGTATTTTGTGCTAAAAAAGCTACTTCCATCGACATAGTTTCGCGCATAGGCATTTTGAAATTCATGCCCTGTTCCTAAAAAATTCTGGTCGGTTAGGACGCCTTTAGCGCTGGAAGTTGAAATTGACCCATCGGGAGTAATGCTCCAAATATCGGATACTCGAATATAAATGTCAACAGAATCGGATGAGCTGCGATCCATCTTAGCAGTAATGGAAACATCGTGGATATAGGTTTGACTACGAATTAATCGCTCCGATTCATTCACCAATAGAGAGTTGAATTTATCGTTATTGCCAAATAGCAGTAAGTTTTGAATAGTGATTTCTCTTGTTTTGATATGTGCGCTATTTCCTGCTTTGTATACAAAGTTTTGAGGTTTAGCACTTGTATCACTAATAGAATAGCCGAATGGGTCAAGGGTAATAATGTTGATTTTTCTAATTATCTTCCCGTCAAACGACCTGTATGATTTCTTTTCCTCTTTCCCTTTATCCTTTTTTCTGTTTCTTTTTTGTGGTGGAGATGCAACTGGCTTAAATAATATTCGGTACATGAATTTTCTAAAGGGTCCCCGTTTTGAATAGGTCTGGATATCCTTATAAACTTGAGTTGAATCTGTCTTTGTTGATACCTGTGCAGTGGCAAGATCACCTGCTAGTAGCGAAACAACAAGAAAAAGGAAAATAGATTTGAACCACATTCTCTGTTGCCTTTTTTGCATGAATTGAGTAGGTCATTTCTGCCATAATAATTTGCTACACAAGGACTGATAGTGACCAAAGTGATTCTGAAAATCTGCTTGTTTTTACCTCCCGCTCGATAAACTGTTCCTATGCACCAAACCAACGCTTTAGCGGATAAAGCATAAACACTGCAGCTCCATTTCCAAAATAGCAGCCAAAGCAAAATTGTAGTCCTTTAAATAGGAACCACGAGCTTTACAATTTATATCCGAGCTAGCGGGTTTCATGCTTAGATAAGATGATTCAGTTGACTTTGAATTCAACATATAATTGTGGACAAAATTCTCTATGCTCAACTCTTATGTTGTTTTTGCACACAAGTAATAATCGCTCATCGAATATCGACAAGCGATGACTTCAGGTAAATTATTGTTGCTAAAGTGCCTCAATAATCTGGTGCAATTGCTCTTTACTCTTGCCCAAAAGAATTTGAAGTCGTCCAAGCATCTCCTCCTTTTGCCCTCTTCAAACATTAAATCGTTGTCGGTAAGTGTTGCAAACTTTTGCTTGAGCTTGCCCTTTTGTTCATTCCAATTTCCCTTTAATTCGGTGGAGTTTTTCATCTTATATGTGTTTAAATTACATTAGAATAATTATAATGCAAATGTAGATATCGTGCAAAGGCATTGTGTTACATAACTCTCACGATTAATTACATTATTCACACATATTTAGATTCTTAGTCAACTAATGAATGGCTGGTTTCAAAGTCAGCGTTTGCAAAATCAGTTTTTCTAGGCTGTATTTGTTAAGATACCAATCGCGTTGGGTAGATAAATGCGAGCTGCATAGCCATGGCAAGCAAGTATTACCTTGGGATAGGAGTTGAAATCTAGTTCAGGTCGAACGTTTGGTTGGTTGTTTAGACCAGCGGGAGGATCCCCTTCAGGATTGACAATTAAAAGAATAAAATATACGTTAATGCGGGTATTGCCACCGCTATTGCATAATAGCTTGCAGTTATAAGTTTTTGTTTACTGCTCCCAATGGAATTGTAGGACTCAATAATTGAAGCAATGTTAAAATGACGGTAATAGCGCAAACTTAATAATATGGGGCTCACAATAAAAATCATCACCCAGATAGCGAGAGAAGGATGACCCATTTGTTGGCTCAAAGAACAATTTATCGTACGACCCAATATACTTACAATTGAGATTATTAATAGAGATAGGTAAGCACTTAAATAAAGAAACGCACTATGTTTTGCCCTGCTTTCATTCATGCCAAAGTGAAATAATGTATCGAACAGTTTCAAATAAAAGAAGTCCATAAACCTTATCATAACCTTACGTTTTAAAAAGCAGTTGCCTTGTCGAGCCGATACAGTGATTCCTCCAAAGACATTGAGATCCCAATCCCCACGCCCACTATCCAGTTGTCAGCGTAAATATAGCAAAAAACACAATTGCTAGGTGGCAAATGGGCATTCTTTGGGGGGTGGAGAAAAAATCCAACTAAGCCCGAGAGGTTTGTTGTTTGACCGGGTTAACTGGCGGAATTGCCATTTTTCGATAACCCTGTCAGGGCTATGGTGTTTAGTACAGAAAAGCCAACTTGGTCCTACCAGCTTCGCAACAATCCCTGACAGGGTTAAAAAACATGTTCAAGAACTTCTTCCTGAAGAACGTTGCTACCATACAAGTGCGAACCCAATGTAGTAAATTATGGAAAATGTAAACCCCGAGGTAAACCAATAGAACTTTTACCAATGTCAGAGGGTGACTATTTTTCGGATACAAAAGTCACCCCCTGACTGAGATTGGATTACTTCCGCTCCAGCTCGTTGAGGTGCTCCATCTTCTTGGTTTCGAGGAAGCCGCGGAATATCGCTCAAGTGCTCCTTTACCCGATGGTTGCCAAACTCATACACCTTTGTTACCAAGCCATCGAGAAAATCGCGGTCGTGCGATACCAGAATAAGCGTTCCATCGTAATCCATCAGCGCGCTCTTGAGAATATCCTTAGTTTTAAGGTCGAGGTGGTTGGTGGGCTCGTCCAGAATGAGAAAGTTAACGGGCTCCAGTAGCAGCTTAATCATGGCCAACCGGGTTCGCTCCCCACCCGATAGTACCTTTACCTTTTTGGTCGAATTATCGCCACCAAACATAAAGGCTCCAAGCAAGTCCCGTATTTTATTGCGAATCTCCCCCCTTGCCACATCGTCGATGGTTTGAAAAACGGTGAGCTCCTCGTCGAGCATGGAGGCCTGGTTCTGGGCAAAGTAGCCAATCATTACGTTGTGACCTATAGTGAGCGTTCCGTCAAAATCGATTTCACTCATAATGGCCTTTACCAGCGTCGATTTCCCCTCGCCATTCTTCCCCACAAACGCAACCCGTTCGCCCCGCTCAATGGTGAGCGAAGCGTTGGCAAATACGTTGTGGCTACCATAGCTTTTTGAAAGACCATCGAGTATTACCGGATAGCTTCCCGAGCGTGGCGATGGCGGAAATTTTAGCCTAAGTGCCGAGTTATCCTCCTCGTCAACCTCCACAATCTCCAGCTTTTCCAGCATTTTAACCCTGCTCTGAACCTGTAGCGTTTTGGAGTAGGTTCCCTTAAACCGTTCGATAAACACCGTTGTATCGGCAATCATCTTTTGCTGCTCGTCGAAGGCCTTCTGCTGCTGCTCACGGCGCTCCTTCCTCAGCTCCAAGTAGCTGGAGTAGTTTACCTTATAGTCGTATATGCGTCCCATGGTAACCTCAATGGTTCGCGTGGTAATATTATCCACAAAGGCCCTGTCGTGCGAAATCACGATAACCGCATTGGCGCTGTTGGTAAGGAACTCCTCAAGCCACTGAATGGACTCAATATCAAGATGGTTGGTAGGCTCGTCGAGGAGAATGAGGTCCGGCTTTTGCAGCAGTATCTTGGCCAGCTCGATGCGCATGCGCCAGCCACCGCTAAACTCGCTGGTTGGTCGAGTAAAGTCGGCCCTTACAAACCCTAGCCCAAGCAGGATCTTCTCCACCTCTGCATCGAAGTTGATGGCCTCAATATGGTAGTACTTTTCGGAGAGAGTGGACACCTGCTCAATCAGCTGAAAGTAGCTCTCCGATTCATAATCAGTTCTGGTTGCCAGCTCATTGTTCATGGCCTCTATCTGGCGCTCCATCTCCAAAATGGGGGCAAAAGCCTGTGCCGTCTCCTCAAAAACGGTGCGGTTATCCTCGGTCATAAGGTGCTGTGGTAGGTAGGCAATTACAGCATCCTTGGGTGCCGAGATTCTTCCACGGGTGGGCGTTCGAGCACCGGCAATAATTTTCAGCAAGGTAGACTTACCCGCACCATTTTTCCCCATCAAGGCAATTCTATCCTTATCGTTTATGCCAAACGAAATATCCTTGAAAAGGGTTGTCCCACCAAACTCCACCGTAAGTCCGTCTACTGTAATCATTGCACCAATTTTTTTGAAGGCGCAAAGATAGTCATATTAAGTTGACCGTAGCAGGTGCATCACCATTGAATGTGCAAACAACAACGAATGGAGCACCACATGGCGAAACAAACACAATTGTGTTTATACGCTCGTTAGGCTCAAGCATAAATATCTCCACCTACAGGTGCTGGAATTCTAGTCTGGAATTTTTTATCTTTAGAAAAATATTTGTGTCATGATAACGAAAACCCAGTTGATTCATACCCTAGATAAAATGCCTGAAAATATAACAATTGATCAGTTAATTGATCAATTAATATTTTTAGAGAAAGTTCAGAAGGGATTGGATGATTCAACCAATGGTCGAATCAAAACAAAAGAGCAAGCCAAAGAAAAACTTCATAAATGGCTCAACCGCTCTTAAAAGAGTTGTGGTAAAGATTTTTATATTTGTATATGGGGTAATTTTATTCCAATAAATAGCTAACGAACAAGCGTGTAGACGCTCGTTCGTGAGTACCAAAAACCAATATGGACAAATTTCAAAATAAATACCGCATACCGTCTACCCGATTGCAGCATTGGGATTATGGGCAACCTGCGGCCTATTTTGTAACCATTTGCACCAAGGGCAGGGAAAACCATTTGGGTGATGTGGTTAATGGAAAAATGAATTTATCGGGCGTGGGTATTATTGCCGACATTTTATGGCACGAAATTAAAAACCACACCCCAAACATCGATTTGGGCGAATTTGTGGTTATGCCCAACCACGTGCACGGCATTATTATCATCCATAATTCGGATAATATTTCGCCCAAATCAAAATCGTTGCCAACCATTATCCGGTCATACAAATCGGCGGTATCGAAACACGCACACCGGTTGGGGTTCAATTTTGCATGGCAATTGCATTTTTACGACCACATCATACGCAACGAACAATCGTTTCAAACCATATCGGAATACATTATGAACAACCCTTTAAAATGGAATGAGAATAAATTCAACCCAACCAATAAAACAGCGGAAGAATGACCCGAATTGCAAAACATAGCATTGAAAAACCTGCAACAGAGGTGGTCTCCGAAATTGTAAAGAGCTATTAGAAAAAATGGCCTATTGAAAATAAGACAAGAATGAATGGCCGCGGAACGAAGGTGTAACCGAGGTGGAGCAGCCATTCACGCTCGCTAAAAAAAACGACATCATTGAATTTAAGAGAAGAGCACATTACACGCAAAATTGAACACTACCCAAAAACATGATGGGAGAAGCAATTTTCCTCCAGAAGAAACAAAAAGGGTGCTTTCATACTTTATCAAGTGAAGAATTAACCTACCTTTATGTCTATTTTTAACGCGTCATAATAATTAAGTCACAATAGAGTTATAAACATCGTCCTCACATTGATTCCAAATAAAACCATGAGTAGAACAATCGCCTTTGTATGTGCGCTGGTTAGTTCCATTAGCAGCTTTGCCCAGAATGGCAACATAGAGCCAACACGCCAGGATATTACCATTGGTAAAAACCTGATAACCAACCAGAATATTAACGCTACCAAAATCACCTTTCCCTGCTTGTATACCAATGGCAAGGCGACACCACAGGCCAAAACATACTACTACAGCTTCGCTACCTAACAAGCAACGGAAAGTATTTTAAAAATAAGGGCTTCGTAGGAGTTTACAACGCAAAAGGCCAATCGATAATTTGGGCTCAGGAAACCAAAAATTTCGATATTAAGCTGAGTGGTAGCGCTATTCTTCAACGGGTGGGGAATAATACACAGCGGCTTAGCACCGAAACCGGAAAGGTGGTTTGGGAAAACGCAACCGCCATTTACTATGTCGATCCAAAAACAAAAATTGGGTTGGCTTACCCCATCGTTAACCCATCGGCCAGCAACGTAAATACCTTAATGGGTATCAACATGGAAAACGGCTCAACCCTATGGAGTCACGAGATTAATAGAGATTTTGGATGGAATTCATTAATTTCCATGAACGATACCTCCAAGCTCATTGTATCGTCGGGATTGCACCGTCTCAACTTTTCCAACGGCCATGGTTGGGACTATACCGCCATAACAGGTGTTAAGGAGTATTCAGCCAACGCTGCAACACTGGCCGCCGGCATTACCCTAGGCTTGGCCACGGGCATAATGCTTGTGCCTACTGGGCAAAACATAGTGCACGATATTGCCTCCAACCTAGTAGCAAAGAACAACCTGCTCTACTTTGCCTCCAGGGAGAGCATTGCCTGCATCGACCTAAAGGGTAACGTAGTATGGCAAACCAGCCTACCAAGAAAGTTAACAAGCAAATCTACACTTATAGTTGAAAACGACGTTGTTTACCTCATCAACAGGGGATTTGCATACCAAAACAACCGGTTAATGGAGTTTGGAAAGCCATTTATTGCATCGTTTAATCTCATAAATGGGCAGCAGAGCTACATGACCGAGTTCGAGAAGGAGAATCAAATAAATGCCTACTACATTCACAATAACAACTTAATACTTGTTTTCCCGCATAAGCTAGCCCGCTACAACCTTTCAGCAGGAAGTTTAATCGACGAAAAACCAATGACCGAAAACCTCTATGGCGAGCTAACCTACTTCATTGGTAATCAAGCGTATGTTCAAAACATCGATTCCACCTTTACCTCCCTCAATGCCACCGACACCACACACCATTTTCTATACACCTCCACTGGTCGTATTCTCTCCATCAGCGACAATTTGCAAATTGATGCACAACATGATATTACCGAAATTTATGTAAACTACCTCAGCACTCTAGGTCTAAACTTCCTAGTTAAAGGTAGCTCCACCATTGTTACCAACCAGCAAGGAGAGGCCATCGCCATCTTCGATGCTCCATCGAACGCGGTGCTTTCGGGAACAACATTACGCTACGCACAGGACAATTCTCTAATCGAGATTGATTTAAGCAATTTGTTTAAACCATAAGGCTATTTTACCATCGAATAGCACTGAGCCACCTTGGCAAAGTGCTATTGTACCCTTTTGCTAGTTGGCAAATGAGGAAAGTTCTGGCAGTGCACAGGACAATATTTTAATGCACTACAACTTACAATAACTCACATCATCGTAAATTAATCAATCAAATGATACTGCTCGACAAACCCTACGTTTCATTTTTTTTAGAAGATACAATTATTCGAAATCAATATCCTGTAGTTGACACAGCCATTGCAAGAGAGTTTTTCACTAGCAAAGGAGGAGTAAAATTCATTAGCGAAAGAAAGCCGCAAACCATGTTCGCCAAAATTCGCAAGAGCTAGTCTACTCCAACTCCGAAAACGCCATCAGCTGGATAGAACAAAACCTGCCCTTCTCAACCCTTCCACATACAATTGGCCTATTCAAGGATAAGGTGAAATTTAGGAAGATGGTAAAGCCCCTATTTCCAAACTTCTACTTCAAAAGTGTTCCGCTTGCGGAGCTGGCAACACTGTCGTCGCACAATATTCCCAAGCCGTTTATTATTAAACCTGCTATTGGGTTCTTCAGCATGGGTGTGCATAAGGTTGATAGCGATGAGGAGTGGATTGCCATTCGCGAAACCATTGCTCTCGAAATTGAGGAGGTAAAAGATCTTTATCCTAAAGAGGTAATGGATGCCACCAACTTCATTATTGAGGATTGCATTGAAGGCGATGAGTTTGCCATCGACTGCTACTTTAACGGTGAGGGAAAACCCGTAGTGCTCAACATTCTGGAGCATATTTTTGGTTCGGGAAAAGATGTAAGCGACCGTGTTTACCTTACTTCGAAGGAGATTGTTGAAAAAAACATTGCTCGCATTGAGACATTTCTCACTAACGTTTCTAGGCTAGCACAGCTGCGCAACTTTCCAGCACATATTGAGATTAGAATAGACAAGTCTGGAACCGTATACCCCATAGAGGTAAACCCCATGCGCTTTGGCGGCTGGTGCTCCACCGGCGATTTAGCCTTTCATGCATACGGGATTAATGAATATGAATGCTTCTTCGAACAAAAGGTACCAGACTGGGATAGCATCTTAAAAGATAAGGCAGGTAAGGTTTACAGCATAGTTATTCTAGACAATAACTCCGGATATCCTGCTTCAGATATTGCCTCTTTCGACTACGATAAGCTACTTACGCATTTTGAAAAACCATTGGAATTACGGAAGATTGACTATTCTAAATACCCGGTTTTTGCCTTCCTTTTTGCTGAAACAAAGTAGAAAATATGGTTGAGTTGGAAAAAATCTTGGTTTCGAACCTAAGAGAGTTTATCGTTACAAAGTAACATTAAGGCTCTCTCTAAGTTTGCTTTAAAGTCACTTTATCGATAGCGAAATTGGATTATATATCGTTGTTGTTCGATAAATATTTGTTGATCCCCTACAGGTAACTATCATCAAAGGTGGTTATACTTTTCTGCAATGCTTTATCCACTATGCGGAAAATTCTCCGTAGGAGCCATCGACGGTCGGCCAAGGATTTAGTATTGTTGAGAATGTAACCCCAGATAAATGCATACCTCGTAGAGGTTTAACAACAAAAAGCAGCTCATTGGTTATATAGGTTTTCGGGACAACAATGATTATTTATACATTTGAAAAACATAAAGAATAGAAGCTATGTCAATTTATTACATTCTTGGAATTATTGCAGGAGTAGCATTTAGCGCACTAGCAATTTCCCTTGCAATTAATGGACGAAGATGGTATAATCAACTTTTTCACCGTAACAAACAGTAACCTAAGTATTAACACTCACCAAAGAACACGGATAGTGATGAATTTAAAAACCATACCGTTGGTGGTATTGGCCATTGTTGGCGCCATCTCCTGCAACAACACCCATACGGAACTTGCTCAAGGCCCTTGGCTTGGCAAGCTCGTTCCTGACTCCACCGAAATAAGCATGGAGGTTCCGTTCACCATGAATGTTGTTAAGGATTCATCCAACAGCTACGTTATTTCTATCCTCAATGCCACCGAAACCATAAAGGTTACCGAGATTGCTATAAAAGGAGACTCCATCGATATGAAGTTTCCTGTGTTTTTGAGTGAAATCGTTGCCAGAATTTACCCCGATTCGCTGGTTGGACACTATTTTCCCAAAGGAAAAGAGAATGGACACGGCTACAAGTTTTATGCGCTTAAGGGTATCACCGACCGCTTCCCAAATGCCACAGAAGCACCCGAAGTTAACGTTTCGGGTCGTTGGGAAATTACCGAAAACCCGGGAACACCCAACTCTAACGACATGGTAGGTGAGTTTACACAAACCGGTGCAACGGTGATCGGCACGTGGCTAAACAGCGGAGGCGACATGCGCTATCTTCAAGGCAAAGTTGCCGGAAATAAGCTTATGCTATCGGCAGTGGATGGTGCCCACACCCTCATTATGACCGCCGAAGTTCCCTCAGCCGACAAGATGGTGAACGGCAAGTTTCTTGGAAGTGCCCGGTGGAAATCGGTATGGACTGCCGTTCGAAACAACAATGCCGACCTGCCTCCGGTTGAGTCGCTCATCCATCTTAAAAAGGGAGCAACCAACAAATTTTCATTTGTCTGCGTTGACCTTAACGGTGATACCGTAAGGCTTAGCGATAGTAGATTAAAAATAAGGTGGTTATTGTAAGCGCTTCGGGGTCTTGGTGTCCCAACTGCATGGATGAAGTTCGCTTCTACAGCCAGCTTTACAACAAGTACAAATCGCAAGGGTTGGAAATCGTTGCCCTCTGCTTCGAAAACCAGGATTTGGAATCATCGAAAAAAGGCATTGAGCGTTTTGCCAGTCAAAACGACGCTAAGTTTACCTTCCTATATGCCGGATCACGCGGCAAAGCAACAATAGATACGGTGCTCTACAACCTCGATGGAATGATTGCCTTCCCAACTTCCATATTTATTGACCGGAATGGAAATATTGTTAAGCTGCACACCGGTTTCTCCGGTCCCGGAACAGGCAAGCATTACACCACGTTGGTTAACGAAACCACCGCATTTGTGGAGAAGTTGCTTGCAGAAAAGGCGAAATAAAAAGAAAGAAGTCTTAGCGCAGTAGTGATCTCGCGATTGTGGTGTAAAAAAATTACGAGAATTCAACAAATGTAAAGATGCACGACTGTGCGTCTTCTTTTTTTCGATAAAGGAATCCAACCGTATGTTGAGACGAAATGTTTCAACCCTAACCTAACTGCAAACGGTTTAACATGAATAGCCCAGGGCTTCAGCCCATAGAAAAGAAGGCAGGCAGGTGCAGGCACCATAACTATTCATTACACCTTACATTACCATGCACCGCAACCACCGAAACGCATTAGAAGAGAAAACCCAGTGCCCCCCTTTGACAGATTTATAAAAGCAAAGAGCCGGAAAAAATTCCGGCTCTTATTAATTATGCTTATTAATGCTTCTAGAGTAAGTAATCTGTTGAGAGGAAGTTGGACTTCTGCTCATGAACAATTTCGGTAATTATCTTCTTATTCTCATCGTTCTCCTTTGCTGCTACCAGCGTTCGAATAGAGAATACCCGCAGTGCATCGGAAACGGAAAGCGTTCCTTCGGCAGAATCTTTTCTACCCGTAAATGGGAAAATATCCGGTCCACGCTGACACTGTGAGTTTACATTTACTCGGCACACCTGATTTACCAATGTGTCGATGAGCGTTGCAATGGTATCGGGGTTTTGCCCAAAGATACTGGCCTGCTGCCCGTAGTTCGACTCCACCACATAGTCGAGCGGTTCATTGATATCGTCGAACGGAACAATGGGAACAATTGGGCCAAACTGCTCCTCCTTATAAACCCTCATGTTCTTGTTTACAGGAAAAAGCACTGCAGGATAGAAGAATGAGCGATTATAGTATCCGCCGGATGGGTTTGTAACTTTTGCGCCTTTTGACGTGGCGTCAACTATAAGACCGGTTAAGAATTCAGACTTATTGGGCTCCGGTAGTGGTGTAATTCCCACGCCCGTGGTCCAAGGCATTCCCAACTTTAGCTTGCCAACCTCCTCGCTGAAGCGCTTTACAAACGCATCGGCAATGCTTCTATGCACAAAGAGAATTTTAAGTGCAGTGCAACGCTGTCCATTGAATGAAAGTGAACCCATGATGCACTCCTTCACCGCATTCTCAATATCGGCATTAGCCAATACAATAGCTGGGTTCTTAGCATCGAGGCCAAGAATGCTCTTTAGCCGGTGTGGCTTGGGATGCTGGCTCTTCAAAATGTCGGCAACTCGGCTAGTTCCAATAAACGCTAGCACATCAACCCTCCCCGACTTCATGAGAGGCGTAATAATCTGCTTGCCATCACCGTAAATGGTGTTCACCACACCTTTCGGAAATGCCTTTTGAAAAGCACCAAGCAACGGACGATGCAGCAGCACACCCATTCGTGGAGGCTTAAATATTACCGTATTCCCCATAATAAGCGCAGGAATAAGCGTGGTAAAGGTTTCGTTGAGCGGGTAGTTAAATGGTCCCATGGATAGCACCACCCCAAGCGGCGCACGGCGAACCTGAGCAATAACCTGCTGCGAAATTACAAAGCGGGAAGAGTCCCGATCTAGATTCTTAACCGCATCAATGGTATCGAGAATGTAGTCGATAGTTCTATCGAACTCCTTAGCCGAATCGGCAGCACTTTTTCCTATTTCCCACATAAGCAGCTTTACAATTTCGTCCCGCTGCTCCTTCATATAGAAAACAAAATTCTTCATGCATCCAATACGCTTCTCAATTCCCATGGACGGCCATTCACCCTTGCCAGAATTGTAAGCCACGGAAGCGGCATCAAGCGCCAACATGGCCTCCTTTTCTTCCATCAATGGGTAGCTACCAATGTAGCTGTCAAAATCACTGCCCTTACGAATTAACACGGGGAAAAAACCTTTTGCTTCTCCCCTGTCCAACTAAAAATCTCCCCATTGATGAGGTATTCCGATTGTTCCACCGGCGATTTTAGCCGATACTGCTCCGGAATTTCCTCATGTGAAGGAAAAATACCATCAACTGTCTGTTTCATTATCGATATGTTTTGCCAATAAAATTAAATATTCTTTAAGTAAAAAAAATCACCAATTAGGAGAACAGAGTTCCAACGTACGAGTAAACAGGTCATTTCCTCCTGTTTCACCATGTCCTGGAACAATAATTTCCGCATTGGGAAACCGAGCCATTACACGACGAATGGAGCTGGGCCAAGCTACAAGGTCGGCATCGGCAGTGTTACCAATACTAGTGGAGTGCAGTTCCTTAACTAGACATCCGCCAAACAATATTTTTACCGATGGCAGCCAAACCACAATATTATCAACGGTATGACCGCCACCAGGATAGTATAGCAACAGGGACATTCCGTTAAAGTCCAAGTTAAGCGAGTCGGCAAAGGTGGTCTTGGCAATGGGCAAACCTTTTTTCGTACAAATAGCAAGTGTTCTCGTTCCATAAATGGTTTCTACCCCCTGTGCATTAAGGTAATCAAAACCGCCCATACAGTCATCATGAAAATTGCCGGCAATGGCCTTCACCACCTTCACATGCAAGTTGTCATCACCCCATCGGCAAAGCATCGATGTTAAGGAATCGTTCCACGGCGTATCGATGAGCAAAGCCTCATTACCAGATACCACAACCAGCCCATTTGCCCCAACTCTGCCCCAACTAGGCACATTCATAAAGCTTTGATGGAGATAGACTCCCGGTATCAACATTCTAAGTTGGATGTCGTTCCCAATTTGGTAAACTTTCTTAAGAGCAGGCTCCTGAGCAAGCAAGGTGCCGTGGGACCAGCCGATGGTAACAATCAAAATAGAAATGACATGCTTCATATGGTTGAGAATAGAAAAGAGGTGAAAACACCTCTCTTAAATAGTTAGCTATAACAATGGATTATACTAGAATCCGGCCATTAACTTTTCTAACTTGGCATGCACGTTTGCATTAACGGGAACCAAAGGCAACCGAAGTATGTTTTTCACCACCCCCCTAGCTGCAAGTGCAGCCTTAACTCCTCCAGGATTTCCATCCACAAAAAGCGCATCAACCAGCTCGACCAACTTGTAGTGTAGCGGCCTTGCTTTAGTGTAATCGCCAGATAAAGCAAATCGAACCATATTGGAGAATTCCCGTGGTAGGCAGTTTCCCACTACCGAAATTACGCCATCGAGACCCAACGCCATTTGTGGAAGAGCAAGACCATCATCGCCCGAAAGGACATGAAAATCGGTTGGTTTATCGCGTAGGATGTAGGATTGCTGATTCAAATTTCCAGAAGCCTCCTTAACTGCCACAATATTTTTAAAATCGTGCGCTAGACGCAAAGTCGTTTCAGCAGCTAGGTTAATGCCCGTTCTCCCCGGAACATTATACATAATAAGGGGAAGTGGCGATTCACCTGCCAGCGCTTTAAAGTGCTCGTAAAGGCCTTGCTGCGTTGGCTTATTGTAGAATGGAGTTACCGATAATATGGCATCAACACCCGAAAGGTCGAATGACTTCATGGTTTTGGCTACCTCCATGGTGTTATTACCGCCAATTCCAACAACCACGGGCAGCTTACCTCCATTTTGCTCCACAACAAATCGTACAACCTTGTGTCGCTCCTCTGCCGATAACGTAGCCGCTTCTCCCGTTGTTCCCAAAACAACCAAAAATTCAACGCCACCCTCAGTTATATAGCTAATGAGCTTTTTTAAGCTCCCAAAATCCACGCTCTTATCTTCATTAAATGGGGTTACCATTGCTATCCCCGTTCCACCGAACTTCTTCATATCGATGTTATTATAAATCACTGGTTACCAAATATAGAATTCAAAATTAGCCAGACTAGCTTTCAATCTATTGTTTCCTATCAATTAAATCGACGTTGAATCTCCTTTTAGTTTGGAATCCTCTTCACCCGCAACTTGGTAGTGTCGGTTATTAATTGCCATAAGATAATGCTTGCCCTGCTCAATAATGTATGAAAGACTTTCCGATTCTTTAACAGAAAGAATAAAATCGAATGGGTTGTGATAATAGTTTTGAAATCCCACCTTAAAGCTGGCATGCGAAAGAGCAACCACACTTCTCACAGGCATTAGTTCTCTACGAGTAAAGTCGATAAGTATATCAAGCCTAATTTCGGTGAAATCAGCAACCTTCTGACTTTTAGGAATGCCATTCCAGCTCAGTTCCTTTTTAGAAAAAAAAGTAGTAGTGGGGTGTTGTTCCAACCCAACCGACAGCTCTTTTATATCAACATATCCAATGGTATGTACGTCAAGGTTCTTCTTTTTCAAGTATAGTACAAATTCCTTAATTTCCTCAGGTATCCCTGTAACAGAGCCTTCAAAATGACACCCACCTTACGCGCAGTATCCAAATTGTAGATAAACTTCTTCCTGTTAATCCTTTTTTCAAGGATATTAATACCCTTTAATCCGGATTTATACCTCAAATTGTTGAACATGTTTTTTATTTTATCAAATTAAAAAACTCATCTTCATATACAATGGTCACTCCCAGTTCGGTGGCCTTTTTTAACTTGGCAGGGCCTATTTTTTCCCCTGCCACAAGATAGCTAACATTTCTACTCACTGCAGCTAAATTTTTACCTCCATGTTTTTCGATCAGCTCTTTGAGATCCTCTCGCGAAATAGATTGAAAAGAACCAGAAATTACAAAGGTATAACCTTTCAGCTTCTGAGAAATAGATTCATCCACCTTTTGAGGAAGAATCATTTGCAATCCAGCTTTTTTTAGCTTTTCTATCAATTCCAATGCCCGTTGGTCGGTAAAAAACTGACGTATGCTGCCTGCTATAATTTCCCCAACCTCGTCAACCAAACAAAGTTCGTCAAATGTAGCCATTTCAAGCGCCTCAATGCTTCGGAAATGTTCTGCCAATTTTTTTGCGGTTGTTTTCCCCACATAGCGAATACCCAAAGCAAACAGCACGCGTGTAAAGGGAACTGTTTTGGAAGTATCCAGACTAACCAAAATATTTTGTGCCGATTTTTCGCCCAATCGTTCCAAAGGCACCAGCTGCTCCATGGTGAGATTATACAAATCGGCAGGGGTAGTAATCAAGTGTTGCCGATACAATAAAACGATGGTCTCCTCACCAAGGCCATCTATATTCATGGCATCGCGACTAATAAAATGCACTATGCGACCAACAATTTGAGGAGGACATCCTTGATCGTTGGGGCAAAAGTGGCGGGCCTCATCCTCCAGTCGAACCAACTCTGTGCCACATTCGGGACAGTGAGTTAAAAACTCTACCGGAGCAGTTGAAAGCGGACGCTTTTTAATATCAACACCAACAATCTTTGGAATTATTTCACCACCTTTTTCCAGTATAACCATGTCGCCCATATGCAAATCGAGCAACCTTATCTGGTCTTGATTGTGAAGCGTGGCACGTTTCACAGTTGTTCCGGCCAAATAAACAGGTTCAAGATTGGCAACAGGTGTTACTGCACCGGTACGGCCAACCTGAAAATCAACGGATAAAAGGCGAGTATAAGCCTGCTCTGCCTTAAACTTATATGCAATAGCCCAACGAGGAGTTTTAGCGGTAAAACCAAGCTGCTCCTGCTGGCTGTATGAGTTTACCTTTACCACGGCACCATCGGTATCGAAAGGTAAATCCTTACGAGCACTGTCCCAATGATGAATAAATTCAAAAACCTCTTCAATCGAGCTGTATTTTCTGCTCTGTTCAGATATTTTAAAGCCCCATTCCCGAGCCTTTTCTAGATTTTCATAATGCGATTCGAATGGAAGTTCCTCACCCAACACGTAGTATAAAAAGCATTCCAGCCCTCGTCGTGCCACCTCTGCAGAGTTCTGCAACTTAAGAGTTCCAGCTGCTGCATTTCGAGGATTGGCAAAAGGTTGCTCCCCCTTTGCCGTTTTAACCTCATTCATTTTCTGAAAAGCCTTATGGGTAAGAATAACCTCACCTCGCATCTCAAAATCGAGAGGATAATCATCACCCTTCAACTTGAGCGGAATAGATCGAATGGTTTTTACGTTTGCGGTAACATCGTCGCCACGAATACCATCGCCTCGGGTAACCGCTTGAACCAGGACGCCATTTTTATATATGAGATTAATTGCTGTGCCATCGAACTTTAACTCACACACATATTCTGGGGTTTCGTTCACCAGCAACTTCCTAACCCGCTGGTCAAAGTCACGAAGTTCATCCTCCGAGTAGGTATTTCCAAGCGAAAGCATTGGGTAGCGATGCTTCACCTGCACAAACTCCTCCGACAGGTCGCTTCCAACCCGCTGGCTTGGTGACGTTGGATCGAAGAGCTCTGGATAGCGACTTTCCAATCCTATCAACTCAAGCATAAGCACATCATATTCAAAGTCGGATATGATAGGATTAGCCTTTATGTAGTAGTTAAAATTATGCTCATCGAGCGATTTACGCAGCAGTTCAATTCGTTGCTTAGCTTCTTCGCGGGTCATACAGCTATTGAATTTGCAATAAAGATACGAAGAGGAAAGCAATTATTGATTAATATGCAATTTGAAAGAGAAGCTGCATTGTAGAAACTAATGACCTAATTTATCTTTGCCTTTGTGTTTTGTCATTTCTTGCAATGAAAGTACTAGCCAACAAAAGAGCTCTTTACAAAAAAAGCCGGATGGAATACCCACCCGGCCATTGTCAATAACGATAGAAAACTAATTGCTAAAATAGGCACTGTTTGGACCAATACCAACGGTATAGCTCTTTATAAATGTTCCGGCAGAGGTATAACGGTTCATGGTTCCCTGCTGGGTGAAGGTTGGAGCAAGCAACCCAATAATCTCACCGCTGGATGGATTCACCGAAAATCCGTAGAAATAATCATTAATAAGGGGTGTTGACATGGTGGTAGTAGCGTCGATAGAAAATGTAAATATTCCAGCAATAGTATAATCGCCGCCGTAGTATAGCACATCGCCACTAGTGTTCACTGCTAGGTGAGCAGGGTGATACGTGGCACCAAGATCGATGCTAAACTCCACCGCATTTGTAGAGGGGTCAATACGCTCCAACTTTGAAGGTGTTTCGGAAACCACGCTGTAGCTAGCATCATACACGATGTTTCCGGCACAAAGTACCCACAGCTTACCATTCTTATCCACCACCAAGTCCTTAGGATTATCACCAACCGTAATGGTTGCATCCACCGCATCGGTTAGAGTATTCACTACCGAAATGGTATTGTCAGTTCCCCAGCCACCACTATTGGCCACAAACAACTTATTGGATGCAATTACCATCTTTTCGGGACCGGTGCCAACCTTTATCGTATTTGTAATTGAGTTGGTAGCAACATCTATTACATCCACATGCCCCCCATCGCCCCAAAGCGAAACGTAAGCTTTGGAAGCGTTTAGTGTAGCCATATACCTTGGACTGGAAATATTTTCAATGGTAGCCACCTCTTCGCAGCTCGCTGTTTTTACTACCTCTATTTTGTTCGACCCGTTGAGTATTAAAAACGCTTTACCGCCTGCAAATCCAATACTCTGAAACACATCTCCCAGGAGACGGTTATTAACTCTATAAAACACTCCATTTGCAACACTATCGCCTGCAGGATAGTATAGCGAAAGAGTCGCATTGGATGAACCATATGCGCCTTCGTTGGCAATGGCTACCGTGTTAGTAAAAGTATAAGTCACACTGCTTTCGGAACTATCCTTTTGGCACGAAGCAAAAGAAAATGCGGCCAATACGCCAAAGCTGAGCAAAAGCCTTTGAGCAAATGTTTGATTTTTCATTCTGTAATGAATTTTAGGTTAAGTTATTTTGAAAAATTAATACCAATTCCAAGTTCAAAGTATCGCAGTGGCATTGGGTAATTGTTCATTACCTGATACTCTGAATTCCAAATGTTATCGATTCGCAAAAAGGAACGTAGAGTGAAATCGTGTGTAAGAAATTGCTTTTCTGCCATTATACTTGCAACGGTATATGCATCCACATAACCAACACTTGCATCGTTAATAAAACGTTTTCCCGAAAAGCGTTGCGAATATTTTAGTCGAAAACCGGAATACTCGACAAAGAGTGATGTTGTTCCACTAAACTTAGGAACATAGGGAAGTTGATTACCCTTAGCCACCCCACTATTGAAGGTGGTAACATTGTAGGAGCAGGTATTATCCATACCTACATTCATCTTTCCCTCTCTATGCGATATTGAGAACTGTGTTTCGCTACCACGCGACCACACCTTATTAATATTCATGGGACTCCACTTTCCTCCCGACACAGGCATCCAAAGTATCCAATCCTCTACATTACTATTGAACACATTCATTGCCCATCGCAAAGTTGTGGAATTGAGTAATGAATTGATTTCAATACCAGCATCGGAGGAATACCCTTTTTCTGGGTTCAAGTTAGGATTTCCCCAATTGGACCAGAAGAGCTCGTTAAACGTTGGCAATCTATATATCTTTGAAATACTAGCACGAATGGCAATTAACTTAATTGGTTTTACCCTTACACCTGCACTCCAGGTGAACGGATTAGACTCGCTACTAACAAGTTCTTTTCTGACACTGGCAAAACCTTCCAGGTAGCGCGTAGTAAAACGGTAAGCCACTCTTCCTGCGCCCCGATCCCTTGTTGGTCGGCCTGCATAGTTAGTGGATTTAACTTGCTCATTAACGTATATTAGGCCTGCTTCAAATGAACTAACGTTACCCAGTTCATATACACTCTCGGCTTCACCTGTAAGCACGTAAAATTTATGATTTGAATGTTCCACTCCCGGATTATCGTAAATATTTTGGTCGTAGAAATATCCACCCCTTACACTAGAAGTGAACTTGCCATTTACAGTGTTCCAAACCAAGGCATTCCTTAACGATGTCCACTTAAGTGATTCGTGGTTGGTGTAGGCTCCCATCATGGGCTGTGGCCGCGAAAAGTCATCCTGATACCAAATAGAAGCCGCTACAGATTGGTTAGGCTTCAATTTGTAAGTTAAATTCTGCATCACTCCAAAAGAAGCAGCATTGGCATTTACCTGATGTTCAAACGGTTTTCCTATTTTTGAGGTGTTATGAAACAAAAAATTATTCTTTGCCTCAGTATAGTATAATCTAGTTCCTGATGTCAGCTTGCCGAAACCGACATCTATATTAGCACCAGTAAACGACTTTCCAAAGCTACCTAAAGTTTGAAGCAGCGATAGGTTAACACCTTGACTTGTATCGGGCTTGCTCTCCAGATGAATTACACCGCCAAGCGCACCGCTGCCAAAAAGGGCTCCATTGCCTCCATACTGAATACTTACTTGATCGAAGAAGGAGGTGGGCAGAATGGCCAGGTTAACCCCTCCATTAATAGGGCTCTGTATATTAAAACCATTCCACAAAACGGCAGTATGGTCTGTACCTAACCCTCGGATTGATGCACCACTAACTCCCCCAGGACCATAGGTGTTGATCACAATTCCACCTTGGTTCGACAGCAGTTGATCGAGTTGCGTTTGGGCATATTCCTTAATATCCTTTTTAAAGATAGGCAACACGCTAAGTTCCCTCGAATAGCGTTGCAAGCGATTTTGAATAACCACCTCCTTTAAGGTGATAGCAGTGTCCTTCACGGTCTTATCGGAAGCGACTGGTTCATGAGGAACACCAGAAAGCACAAAAAATACGAATACTTCTACTAACATGCGTTACAAATGATTAAAATCGTTCAGATTCAATCATCTATAACCTGCGGATTAAAACAAAAAGTGATAATGTAAAGAAATTACAATAAGCCTTTTATCCGAAAGCTATAAATGTTCATTCGTTGGCAGGTCTTCTGACTTTCTCTCTTTTGTCGGCCTTCCCGTTCACTTCAATCAGAACAGTGGCATTTGGATGGTAACAAAAGTTTTAATAGAGATTACAGCAGCGGTAACTGCTCAGGATTCACACCTGATTCCCTCTTCGCTCCAAATATTATGGAGAACCAAACTGTGCCAAAAGTAATTTTTTTTCTTCCACCAACAATCGTTTTAATACATATTTTTAAACATGGTTTGAGTTATAACGGGCTATTACCACCTGAACATTTTGTCTCAAACACAGTGTATGTTTATCTGAAGATTTTAACTTTGTGCAAATCACATCATAATCCGAACCATTGGAAGAAACAGCACCTAAAGAGCGCAAGCAGGTAATTTACAGATTTAAAGCACTCCTCAAAGCAGGCGCTCACATTCTGGATAAGAAGGACATCCAACTGATTAAGGAGGCGTATAAGCTGGCTGCAGAAACCCATAAGGATATGCGTCGAAGTTCTGGAGAACCATATTTGTTCCATCCAGTTGCAGTAGCTCGCATTGTGTTAGAAGAAATTGGTCTTGGAGCAACCTCCGTCATTGCAGCATTGCTGCACGACACAACCCGCTTTGGTGGAGTTCCGCTTATTGAAATTGAGATTAAATTTGGTAAAGATGTTGCTAATCTGATTTCCAGCCTTAACCGTATTGCCACATTTAACAATTCAAAAGATAACGACCAGAGCGAAAACTACAGAAATCTAATTATATCAATTTCGGAAGATATTCGTGTAATTCTTATTAAGCTAGCCGACCGTCTTGAGATAATGCGATCACTCAACCATTTTCCAAAGGAGCAGCAAGTTGCCAAAGCGCGAGAAACATTTAACCTCTATGCACCTTTATCTCACAAGCTAGGGCTCTACAAGGTGAAAAGTGAAATGGAGGATCTCGCCATGAAATTCACCGAAATGAGGAATATAAATCCATAATAAAAAAATTAAAGAACTCCACCGCCGTCCGCAACAAGTTCATTCGGGAGTTCATGGAGCCCATTGAGCAAAAGTTAATTGCAGAAAATTTCGAATTTGAAATCAAGGGACGTACCAAATCCGTTTTCTCTATATGGAAGAAGATACAGAAGCAGAACGTTCCCTTCGAAAAAATTTACGATGTTTTTGCCATCCGTATCATCCTAAACTCGCCGCTGGAAAGAGAAAAAACAGACTGCTGGCGAATATACTCCATTGTTACTGATCACTACACACCAAATCCAGATCGACTGCGTGACTGGATTTCCGTTCCAAAGTCCAATGGTTATGAATCGTTACATACTACCGTAATTGGACCAGATGGCAGATGGGTAGAGGTGCAGATACGCTCACGCCGCATGGACGACATTGCTGAACGTGGTCTAGCGGCACACTGGCGTTACAAAGGCATTCGGCAGGAGGCCGGCATTGATGAGTGGCTCTCGCAAATTAGAAACATCATTGAAACTCCAGATATTACGCCGGAGGAGATGGTAAGCTCCTTTAAACTTAACCTACATAGTAAAGAAATTTTTGTATTTACCCCCAACGGCGACCTCAAGAAGTTACCCGTTGGCTCTACCGTTCTCGACTTCGCATTTGAAATCCACAGCAAGGTTGGCTACCACTGTGTTGGTGCAAAGGTGAACCAAAAGAACGCAACCATCCGCGACGAGCTAAAGAATGGAGATTTAGTGGAGATTACCACCTCTAAAAACCAAAAGCCAAAGAAGGATTGGCTCAACTTTGTGGTCACCTCCAAAGCCAAGTCGAAAATTAAGCAGAGTCTAAAGGAAAATGAGCTTCAAGTTGCTAACCTTGGGCGAGAAATGCTGGAACGAAGGCTCAAAAACTGGAAGATAAACCTCGACGATGAAGTGGTAAACAACCTGATAAAACATTTTAAAGAAAAGGATGCCACCGATTTCTATACAGCAATTTTTAAAGAGAAGATAGACCTTAGTGCCATTAAATCGCAGCTCATAGCCGATGATGATAAGCAAGCTGACCTTATACCACCACCACCTAAAAAGATTGTTGAGCACCACCATCACAAGTTCGATGACTATTTAATTATCGATGAACGGCTCGATAATTTGGATTATAAGCTGGCCAAGTGCTGCAACCCAATTCCTGGTGACGATATTTTTGGTTTTGTTACCATAGGCGAAGGCATCAAAATTCACAGAAACAGCTGTCCTAATGCCAACAGACTCAGAGAACGCTATTCCTACCGCATACTAAATGCTAAATGGCGCGAACAGCAAGAATCCGGTGCCTTTCAGGTTACCATAAAAATTGTGGGCTACGACGATCTTGGTGTTGTAAACCGTATTTCCGAAGTTGTATCGAAGGAAATGCAGCTCAACATGCGCGCCATTGCCATTGAATCTAAAGGTTCCAGCTTTGTTGGTACGCTAAAGGTGTTTATTGAGCACTCTAGCCAGTTGGGAAATCTACTCAGTAGACTGCTAAAAATAAAAGGCGTTCAACGAGCCATTAGGGTGAATAGGTAGATTTTTGAGTGATGAGTGATGTGTGATGAGATGGAGCGCAGCGAAGATCCTAGCTTTTTGGGGTTATGGTTAGCTCCGCTGAACTTCATCCGGTCGGTTCTTGTTCCTAATAAATTAATTTTGTCCTTGTAAAAACAAAGGCGACACCAGAATATATCCAGCGTCGCCTAATTTAACTTGGTGTATAACCCGTTATCCTTACTTAACCAATATAGTGGTAATGAGATCCAAATCGTTCAAAAGCAGCTTTATCTAATGCATCTCTATGATTAGGATGGGCAATGCTAATGATCATTTTTGCACGCTCCTGCATCGATTTTCCATACAGATTAACCGCACCATATTCGGTAACAAACCAATGCATGTTGGCACGGGTAGTAACAACGCCAGCACCTAAATTGAGCACAGATGCAATTTTGCTAACGCCCTTATTGGTAACCGATGGCATGGCAATAATTGGCTTTCCACCCAAGGAGCATGATGCACCTCGAATAAAGTCGATTTGGCCACCCACCCCCGAGTAAAACTTTGTTCCCAAAGAATCGGCACAAACCTGACCCGTGAGGTCAACTTGTAGTGCAGAATTGATAGAAGTAACTTTAGGATTCTTGCTAATAATATCGATGGAGTTGGTGTATCCCACATCCATCATGAGCACACCAGGATTATCGTCGATAAAATCGTAAACTTTCTTTGAACCCATTAAAAAGGTTGAAACAATCTTTCCTCGATCGATATTCTTTTCGGCGCCATTTACCACACCCTTTTCAACAAGTGGCAATATGCCATCAGAAAACATTTCAGTATGAATACCCAAATTTTTATGATTTCCCAACATGCCCAAAACAGCATTAGGAATGGCACCAATACCCATCTGAAGGGTAGCGCCATCTTCAATTAATTCGGCAACATAATTTCCAATAGTTTTCTCAATAACATTGGGCTCTGAAGGCACTGCCTCAATAAGTGGGGTATTGTCTTCACAAAAGATGTCAATCATATCCATTGGAATCATTGCATCACCAAAGGCTCTAGGTACATTGGGGTTAATAACACCAATGACGGTATCGGCATACTCCACCGCGGCCAAAGTAGCATCAACCGAGGTGCCCAGGGATACATACCCATGCTTATCGGGAGGAGAAACCTGAACCATGGCCACGTTTACGTGCAGCACATTGTCACGAATTAACTTTTGCGTTTCGCTAAGGAAGACAGGAATATAGTCGGCAAATCCCTCCTGAGTCGCCTTACGAACATTATGACCTACAAAAAACGATTCGAGGAAAAAAAACGCCCTCGAATTCTGCCTCAGCGTAAGGCGCAGAACCTTCAGTATGAAGATGCTGAATTTTCACATTTCTAAGTTCACCCGACCTGCCCCTTGCGCACATGGCCTGAATCAACTTCTGAGGAGCAAGAGCAACACTGTGAACATGAATCCTATCTCCCGACTTAATAACCTTTACGGCCTCCTCGGCCGAAACAAATTTTACTGGCTTAAGCATATTCAATAATTATTAAATCCAACCAATTATTAGCAAACCACAAAGGACAATCACCCAGCTAGTGAAATATCAGGGTGCAAAGGTATTTTAATTGAAGAATGGACATCGCGTAAATGCTGAAGAACATAAGGTTTTAACAGTTTAAATTCAGAACAAAGCACAATCGATTTAAGGCATAATTATTGTAGATTTGCTTATCGTTAAAACTACGCATGCTATGAAAAATGTTGCACTGCTTATTCTTCTTTCAATACTGAGTATTTCGGGGTTCTCACAGCTAATTTCAGACCTTCCTAGCCTATACCTCGTTGATTCCACCAAACAAATACCAGCTGAATCGGTATTTATACCTAGTAGAAATGGCATACAGCATACTACAAACAACAGTCCTTTTAAACCGGCCTTGCTTAAAAATGCGCATGTTGGTTTTGAGTTGGGCACGGCATTCTCCTCCTTCGGAAGCGGAAAAAATATGCTATCAACCTACGTGGCCCCAAACATTACATTTCAACCAACCAGCAAATTACAAATGTACATTGGTGCCTATCTTGGACATAACAACGCCTACGGCTTTAACAACAACGACGTAATCGTGGAGGCTACGCCAGTGGCAGCCTATTCTGGAGCCAACTACTTCCTAACCGACAGGGTTAACCTCTTTGGCAACAGTTTATATGGACGCGGGAGTTACGCAGCCTACCCATACGGTGTAAATAACGATTTTAAGAGCATTTCTGTGGGCGTTAGCTACAGAGTATCGCCACGCACAACCATCTCGGCACAGTTTCAATGGTCGTCAGGTTTACCACCATACGGCACCAACTATTGGAATGGACCACTCCAAGGCTTTACTACCCCTTTCGATAATCCAGCTTTAGGAACAGCTACCGGTAGCCCAATTAAATAGTATCAACGTCAATTATCAAAAAATAGCGGTTAATCGAAAACACAAAGGTCCAATCATTATTTAGTATGCCAGAAATTGGCAATAGTAAATGTGCCTATACCCTTACAGTTTCGCATAAAACATTTAAAATTACTACCACAGCATTAGCCATAAAGAACTATATACTTGCACTATAAACAGAGGAGGTTAAGCATGAGCCAACACCTTTGGGGTAGATGGGGACAAGTGCGGCTGGATTCACAGCGTCTCTGCAATAAACCCCAGCAATGCATGGTCGTAATGGCTGTCCATTGCTTATTTTGTAATTTAAACTAGCGGTTAAAATTCTCCTCAGCAATCACCAAGCTAGCGATAAGCATTAGCGAACAATCAAAAACCAATAGTTGCCCAATCGCTAATCAACCTACCTTTGGAATGCCTGCATATATTCCTATATTTGTTAAACATCAAAGTATACGCTATGCAACAACCATTCAAGATCGTTCTCATTATACTCGCTACGCTACTTCTATCGTTCTGCCGTAGAGATGTTCAGATAGAATACCTTCCTAATGGAGGCAAAATACTGCTCGAAGGAACTCTTAAAGATGGTATTAAGCGCGTGTATGGACCCGACGACAACCTCACCATGCTCATACCACTCAAGGATAGCCTTCCCAACGGATTAATCATAAACTACTACTCCAATGGTAAGGTAAAGGAGATTACCAAAGCCGTAAATGGACTCAAGGATAGCACCTCCATTTCATACTACATAACCGGTGAACCGTCGGGAGAGATAAATTACTTTATGGGTAAAAAAGATGGCGTTCAAAAGGAATACTACATTTCAGGTAAGCTCAAATCGATTCAAACGTTCAAAATGAACGTAAGTAATGGCGATCTAAAGGAGTATACCGAGCAAGGTGAAACTATACCAAACTCTCGGCTAGTAGTTCATGTTACAAACAAACTTTTAACGCAGGGCAAATTTATTGTCACGGCCTCCCTCGACCCACCACTTTACCGCTTTCGGCTTTACCGCAAGTATCCCATCATTTCCGAGACCCAACCCTACACCAAAATAAAAGTAAAGGATGGGGTAGGCATAACGGAAATCTATGCATTACAGCTTGAAGATTCACACCAAATGGAAATTGTTGCTATCTATAGAACCGCGTTTGGCAACGACTGTAAAATTACAAAACGGGTAATGCTCCAATAGAAACTAGCCCACGGAGACATAGCTGCCACATGGTTCGAAACAGTCAGAGGGTGACTATATGTCGGAAACAAGAAGTCACCCCCTGACTTGCCAACCCTGCCGGTTGTGAATTGCTTTGGCTCCGCCGAGCTCCGCTTCGCTCCGGTTCAGATTGTAGCTTCAACCTCAAAAGAAACTAGCCCACGGAGACATAGCTACCACATGGTTCGAAACAGTCAGAGGGTGACTATATCTCGGAAACAAGAAGTCACCCCCTGACTTGCCAACCCTGCCGGTTGTGAATTGCTTTGGCTCCGCCGAACTCCGCTTCGCTCCGGTTCAGATTGTAGCTTCAACCTCAAAAGAAACTAGCCCACGGAGACATAGCTGCCACATGGTTCGAAACAGTCAGAGGGTGACTATATGTCGGAAACAAGAAGTCACCCCCTGACTTGCCAACCCTGCCGGTTGTGAATTGCTTTGGCTCCGCCGAGCTCCGCTTCGCTCCGGTTCAGATTGTAGCTTCAACCTCAAAAGAAACTAGCCCACGGAGACATAGCTACCACATGGTTCGAAACAGTCAGAGGGTGACTATATCTCGGAAACAAGAAGTCACCCCCTGACTTGCCAACCCTGCCGGTTGTGAATTGCTTTGGCTCCGCCGAACTCCGCTTCGCTCCGGTTCAGATTGTAGCTTCAACCTCAAAAGAAACTAGCCCACGGAGACATAGCTGCCACATGGTTCGAAACAGTCAGAGGGTGACTATATGTCGGAAACAAGAAGTCACCCCCTGACTTGCCAACCCTGCCGGTTGTGAATTGCTTTGGCTCCGCCGAACTCCGCTTCGCTCCGGTTCAGATTGTAGCTTCAACCTCAAAAGAAACTAGCCCACGGAGACATAGCTGCCACATGGTTCGAAACAGTCAGAGGGTGACTATATGTCGGAAACAAGAAGTCACCCCCTGACTTGCCAACCCTGCCGGTTGTGAATTGCTTTGGCTCCGCCGAACTCCGCTTCGCTCCGGTTCAGATTGTAGCTTCAACCTCAAAAGAAACTAGCCCACGGAGACATAGCTGCCACATGGTTCGAAACAGTCAGAGGGTGACTATATGTCGGAAACAAGAAGTCACCCCCTGACTTGCCAACCCTGCCGGTTGTGAATTGCTTTGGCTCCGCCGAGCTCCGCTTCGCTCCGGTTCAGATTGTAGCTTCAACCTCAAAAGAAACTAGCCCACGGAGACATAGCTACCACATGGTTCGAAACAGTCAGAGGGTGACTATATCTCGGAAACAAGAAGTCACCCCCTGACTTGCCAACCCTGCCGGTTGTGAATTGCTTTGGCTCCGCCGAGCTCCGCTTCGCTCCGGTTCAGATTGTAGCTTCAACCTCAAAAGAAACTAGCCCACGGAGACATAGCTGCCACATGGTTCGAAACAGTCAGAGGGTGACTATATGTCGGAAACAAGAAGTCACCCCCTGACTTGCCAACCCTGCCGGTTGTGAATTGCTTTGGCTCCGCCGAACTCCGCTTCGCTCCGGTTCAGATTGTAGCTTCAACCTCAAAAGAAACTAGCCCACGGAGACATAGCTGCCACATGGTTCGAAACAGTCAGAGGGTGACTATATGTCGGAAACAAGAAGTCACCCCCTGACTTGCCAACCCTGCCGGTTGTGAATTGCTTTGGCTCCGCCGAACTCCGCTTCGCTCCGGTTCAGATTGTATCTTTGACATACCGATCACAACAACGAGGGGAACACCTCTGTAGAAGTATTAGTTGTGAATTGCTTTCAGATTGTATCTTTGACATACCGATCACAACAAAAGGCGGCAGGGGGAAACCTGCTAAGCGGTTGTGAATTGCTTTCAGATTGTATCTTTGACATACCGATCACAACATACCTAGGGCTTAAATATTAGTTATGTGGTAGTTAAAGAGGTTTGCTCAAAGAAAAAAAGCAGGCATCCATAGGTATAAAGTCGGCCACAGTGCCGGCTTTTTTTGTCTGAACAGTCAGGGGGTGGCTATAAATCGGAGATAAAAGTCACCCCCTGACTTGGCACACTGACTTTGCTCGGAGCAAAACATAGTTTGGTTTGAAGCAAAACATAGCTTGGCTCGGAGCAAAACATAGCTTGGTTTGGAGCAAAACATAGCTTGGTTTGGAGCAAAACATAGCTTGGTTCGGGGCAAAACATAGCTTGGTTCGGGGCAAAACATAGCTTGGTTCGGAGCAAAACATAGCTTGGTTCGGAGCAAAACCTAGCTTGGAATTCATAGTCAAGGGGTGACTAATAGTCGGATGCAAACAGTCAACCCCTGACTATATACAATGCCTAACTAGCAAAAAAAGAGAAATTAACTTCTTACATGGTTCACAAATAAAGCTTGACCATACTGCTATACTACAATGGAACAAGCCCCTGTACTCAGCAGGGGCTTGTATAGCTATAAAACGGAGTTAATTGGTTTATACCTTTTTGCAGCCAGCGGCCTCAAGTGCACTGAGAATACGAGCGCCGGCACGATAATTCACACCGATACCCTTAATGGAATGAGTTGTTACCTCTTCAGCCGTTTCCTCACCCTTGCTGCTGATTGATGGATAGAGGTTACCCAACTTTTCCAGCCGAACAATCCGACCTTCGCCAAGCTTATTCTGGATGGTATTCTCCAGCGCAATAATTACCCCCCGAATATCGGGTTCAGAGAGAGAACTAAACTTTTCGATTTCCTTCACCAGCTCGTCAACGGTAACTTCATCACCAAAGACAATTTGGGCATAGAACTTCTTGGTGCCACCCCCGGCAACACCTGGTTGAGTTTTTTCTATTGCTTTAAATTTAATTGGCATAATACTAATTTTTTTGAGTAAATAAATAAAGTTTTGCCCGTTTTATAGCATTCCATAAATTTAAGAAACAGAACAATACCAGTCAAGTAAAAAGTGAGTTTCGTCAAATATAGACTACGATTTAGTCAGGGGGTGTCTAATAAACGGAAGCGAAAAGTCACCCCCTGACTTACCACCAATGAGTCCCCCCCCTTACTTTGCAAAGAACAGGGAACCTTAGAAAAGTTCCAGCTGCTGTGGCCCTGGTTGCGCCTCCATGGGCTTAGCGGAGTAAAACAGTTCCATGGTGCCAAACTGCTTATCGGTGATGCAAAGAATACCCACATAGCCATCGGTGGGTAGGGCTAGCTTTGCTCTTTTTATATGCACATCGACATTCTCACGACTTGGGCAGCAGCGAGTGTAAATAGAAAATTGGAACATGGTGAATCCGTCCTGCAACAGCTCCTTCCGAAACTGGGCGGCTTGCTTCCGCTGTTTCCTGGTTTCGGTTGGAAGATCGAATAGCACCAGCACCCACATAACTCTATATTCCGATAAACGATTAACGCTACTCAAGAGTAGGGTAAAGTATGCGCTTGGCAGAGCCAGCAAAGCAGCCAGCCAGCGATGCAGTGGTGCGCTGCATAGCTACCATAAGCGGACTGCTTTTCCCTTCAATATTTACGTCGAGCGCAGGTATAACCAACAGCTTGGCCTTAAGCTCACGGGTAAGCTCGGCATAGCTCTCGCCTGACCTAACAATTTTCACCACCACCCTATCTACAAAGGGACGGTATGGTTCCATAATATCGTCGGCAAGGCAAAAGGCGTTGTAACGGTTGGCATGGTGTATGCCCAACGTTGGAAGCAATCCTGTGGCCACCAAGCTGCGGGCAACCACAGCTCTCAATATGGCATAGCCATAGTTGAGTAGGTTGTTGGGTTCATCCTCGTATCGACCTCGAACAAAGGCATCCACATTATCGCGCGAAAAGAGCGTTTTCCAGTAGTAGGCGGCTGCACGACCCTCCAAATTATCGGGATCGCCACTCTTTACGCTGTGTATCCAGTGGTTCATGGGCTCGGTATCGAAGCCTTGGATATCGAGTAACCGTTTTTGGTTCGAAATTTTAGCCACCACGGTTTGCTGCCACAGCTGCTTTTTCATGGGCAAGCTAGCCGCCAGCTGGTCGTCGAACCGCTCCTGCTGAATGGTGTTGCCCTCAAGCGGTAACAGCAGCCCATGGGGCATGTGGTTATTGCTGCAGGTAATTACTGCGGCATTATTTTCGAGCAATGCCTCCAGCAATGGCTGCGTTACGGTAAGCTGCGGCGAGTCGAGTATAACCACTCCCACATCTTCTACCGCAACGGTTACCACCCGTCGCTCCTGATCGATCTCATGTACCTCCGCCAGCAGCTGTCGGTTGTGCAAGCTCAGCTTGGCAGGATTTCCAAAGTAAAGGGTTCGTTTAATCATTTAGCTTCAGTTTAAGTGTCGGGGTGACTCCAAGTCACCCCGACACTAATTTACAGGGTTAACCCAAACTCCTTAATTCGTTCCCTACTTATTAACTGCCCATCCCTTTGGCCTACTAAGTCGGCATAGGAGGAGAACTCCCAGTCGATGGCCGATTTCACCAAGCCAGCCCGTAAGGGATTAGATAGAATGTATCGAAAGCATTGGTTAGGGTATTGAGATTCGGGGGAGTCCACATTCAGGTTGGTAACACCCAATGAGGTGAACCATGCTGCCGATAGCTTATCGTTCTTGGTAAGGCAGATGGCCTTGGTCTCTTCTCGAAACAATGCTCCGCTTCGATTATACCTTTTATTGATAGCACGAGTATAGGAGCGCAGCATAATGCCAATGGATTCATTTAAGGTTCTCTCTTTACTGACGGGGTGACTTGGAGTCACCCCGTCAGTATTCACCCCGTCAATAATGGGCACCGAAAGGTTCACACGGTTTACATGCGCCATAATATGGAAGTGGTTGGGCATAAGGCACCACGCCAGTATATCGGCATAGGGTAAAAGATGGTGCTTCATTTTATTGAGAAAGAAGAGATAGTTGTCGCGCACAAAAAACACCTTCCGGCGGTTGTTACCCTGATTGTAGATATGGTACAAATGACCTACTTCAAATTCCATGGCATTTAACTTTTAGTAGTCACGGGGTGACTTGGAGTCACCCCGTGACTCTGCTAATTATCATCGTATCACATCCACCACATTTCCCAACCTATCTACCTTTAGCTTCCAGCAAATTTCTTTGATAGATCGTTTGAGTATAACATCAGATTCAACCTTATTCAATTGAGTATACTCAACTTTATCCACAATTGACTGAGCCACATTTGCAGGTATTGCATACATTCTATTCCCAGTAAAACTTACTACTTTATAAACATTAAGAACCTGTTCCTTAGTCAATCTTTCAAGATCAACGCTTTGCGGGCTATCCTGCTCCTCCTGTGTTGGAATATAAACCAAGTCGTTTGGTGAAAGGTAAAATAGCAGGGCATTCCCTTTCTCATCATGCTCCGGAACGGGCGAAAGGCCTTGCTTCTCTCGTTCAATAACCACATTAAGAGGAACCGTTTCATAGCTTCGCTTACCAGATGGACTTAGGTAAATAGCAAAGAAGAGGTTAGTACCCTTGGCCGCCTCCACAAACTTAGTACCCTTATTACCTATTGTTCCAACCGCAAATTTGCTCCCCATCGGCTCATAGGTTCTTACCTTATATATTGGTTGATGGTAAATGCCATTGTTTAGGTTCTGAATATTTCGATTCATGGCCTCCAACCCATCGGAAGTAAAGGCAATTTCCGGATGCTCTACCACCTTCCCATTTTGGTTCTCGCTGTATTGCTGCAAATGGTTCAGCAGTATGCGCTGTATTCCGGTATCGGTAATCTTCTTAATCTTTTCGGAGTTAAAAGTCTCGTCCACCTTTATCCGCGAAGCTGCATTCTCCCCATCGAAGTAGTAAACCTCCACCTTTGAAACCGGCTTACCGTTCCACTGGTTATCATTCTCCTTAAAATATTGGCAATCTGCTTCTTATCGTAAGGGATAGCCAATAGCTCCTTAACCTTTGCCTTCAAGGATTTATCGACAATAAACTCTGGTGTATCAATAGCCACAGAAAGATTCACTGCCTTCTGGAAACGCAGCGTTACCCTACCAGAAACGGTATCCTTATGCATCGGCTTTCTTATTGCCCAGCTATCGCCCTTAACCTGTTTTACCTCCACCTTTTGCTTCTGGCCATGTTCATCTACCTCCCATTTCTGGTAGCGATTAACCGATTTATTAATAACTCGGAGGTTCTGCTTGAAGCTAACAACGGTGTTGGAAAGAGCCTCCCTAGCATCCTGAGTAAAGGTGTTCCAAGGCTTCTTAAACACCCAACGGTATCCTTCGCTACCATCGTCATTGGGACTTTTATAGCAGAGGTTCGCTCTCAAATCGAAACGAAGGTCGCGCTTACCTGCCATCGCATAAGAGTTATTTAGGTAATTAATGTGATTACGGGTAGCACAGGCAATAACCAGCGCGTCCATTGCATGGTGCCGGTGGTCAATACGCTTCCTATTAAACCCCTTTTGTAGCTCCAACGGAACATAGGGCACAAATAGATTATTGCGCATGTGGCCAAAGTTTGTGCTATTGGTTAGCTGATTCAAGCGTTCGAAGCGAGGGGAGATAATTTCATTCCAAGCGTCGTTCAAACCCCAATCCTTTTTAAGAATAGACGTAACTGCTCCGCTTGTAGATATTACATTTTTAGAGGTAACCTCCTGCTCATCATCAACCCTCACAATGTTAGAAAGTAATCCCTTTACTACCTTGCTAATGTATCGGCTATCGTTAAGCTGCCGGGCAATAAACTCATCGGGAATATCCTCCATGAGCAACTTCTTCAATTTACCGCGATTTCGGCTAAAGCTGCGCTTTACATTCTCCTCATATTCGGTAAGCGTAAAAAGCGTAACCTCCTTTCCAAAACTCAGCTCAATTTTTTTGCCCGAATTGTTTTTGATATACTCATAGGCAGTAGCATTGTCCTTATCCTTATTAACCTCTGCTTCGCAAATCACCTTGTTGGAAAGAGAATCGTCGAAGTAGCGCGACTGAGGAATCACGTGCTCAATTTCATAAGCCGAGGTAAAGAGCTTGGCCAGCGGTATCATCTCGCCAGTATAAGGCGAATGATACTTCTGATCGAGCCAAAGCTTATACCGAATCAATTCAGAAATTGTTGGCAAGCTCAACTTCGAAATCTTTTGTATATCGTCCGGTATCTCATTTTCAGCATTAATTACACCCTCCTCGTAAATCTTTAGTATTTCCTGCTGACTTGGTGAGTTTGGTCGCACGTTAGCAATGGAGCTGTCGTTCAAAAATTCTGCAAGCAACGCCTTTATTCTAAGGTTGGTGTTCTCATTTTCAGAGATCTTTTGGGTCATACTCTTACGCTTTTCTGCAGGATTCTTCATCTCGCGACCCAACTCAATATGTATTTCACTAAAGTAGTTCTCCGCACCATTTCCATAGTGGGTCCAAATGTCCTTCACAACCCTTAACGTTTCCGTGATTACCTGTTCAACAATTGGATTGCGTAGGGAATGCTGTTTAAACTCATTATGCAAGAAATATTCAACGTCACTTGGCTTTTCCCAACGCTTGATATCATTGGCTTCTGCATGCCTGTCGTAAACCACATAGCTGGCAAGCCAAAGGGGGAAGGTTTTTAAAATCATCGAGGCACTTAGGTTGATAGACTTCTCCCTCACCCTGTCGCGAATTGTTGGATCAAACTCCCCGGTTAGCAGCTTATCAATTCTCAAAAGTGTTTTTGCATCAATAGGCATCTTTCTGCCAGTATTCTCCTTGGCGCATCAGGGGCAACAGCTTCTTTATTGCCTTTGCAGAAGTAGGAACCATAATCCTTGTTAAAAGGAGGAAACTTCTTGAAAGTTATCAACAAAATCGTCAGCAAGTTGATGTAGTATAGCGAAATGCTTAAGTGCTTTCTCAATTTCATGCCTTATCCTCTACCGAGTATAGAATATGCCATAAGGCCTCCTCTATTCCTCTTGTAAGAAAATCAGTTGGAACATTGGCAACCTTGCTCAACCGAGAATTTATGAGTGCTCTGGTCTCGTTACATGGGTAGGTTTTATCTTCAACATAATTCCAACGATACTTATCAATTTCTTTTTTTAAGCCGAAGGCAGGATACTTCAACAATGCTTTTTGGTCAACATCTTTGCGATCATTCAACCAACGAAATAGTGCAACCCAATCCTCCTCTGTTATAAGCAACTCTTGAGTAATATTTACATCGGCAACAACTCCTCCATCCACAATTCTTTCCTTGGCATATATCTTCAAATTTTGAAGAAACTGCCATAATCTAAACTCCTGGTATAATGGATGTGACTTTGCTATACTCTTAATCGACTCTTTAACCTCCGTTCCGGTACTTTTATCAATGTATATTCTGAACTCAAATGGGCAATTGCTAATAAGCGATTTCTTACTCTTCAGCGGTCGTTGATAGAAGATAATATCGTTGAGAAAAAGATGGGTAAAATCTCTTGCACCTAGAGAATTCCTATGTGCTTCGTTGTTGCCATACAACTCTTCGAGACAGGCCTGATACAGTTCTCTACTATTAAGTTCCTTATGAAACTCTCTTTGCTTTGTGAGAATTGCTTCCAACTCTGTCTTGTAAAACTTGCGTTCGATGGTTCGCACAAGTTTTCCCTTAATTTTCTGGGTTGGGTTGAGCAGCAAAGCATCGTATATATATGTTCCTACTGTTTTATTGCTATGCTCCACATCGGCCTCAGTCTTTTTCTTTATTAAAGTCCAGTCATCTTCAAGCGGAGCCCTAAAGGAGCGTTTTTCAACACCATCCTTATCCCTCTTTACTTCACCATTTTCATCTATATCGGTAGTTACAATAAAATCTTTGGTCTTACCTATCCAATCTAAAGGCGTTTTACTTGTGCGTCGGTAAACCCAACCATTCTTAAGAGTCGCACTATACCACTTTTCACCCTTTGTTCTAGATTCCTCTCCCTCCTCAACATTAACAACCTTTAATGAATAAAATTCCACTCGTTTCTTTTGTTCCTCCTCCGGCTCCTCACCTCTTAGTTGGTAGTAACCTCGTTTCTGGTTAAAGTTTAATAGTATCCAAGCTAACTCCTCTTTTTCTATCTTCGCAGCTAGTGCCTTCTTTCGTAAATAATATATTGTCCAATCATGCGGAACTTGTCGTCCTTCACCCACAAGATGGGGCTGAGTCAGCTTAAAATTTGCAACCATTTCGTTAAAGGAATTCATAAAAGCAAACTCCATTTTACCAGTTACCTCATTTCGCCTATAGGCAATTTTGGGTTCTGATTCGTCTATGAATTTTCCAAAGTGTTGTTCAAAATCGATGCTTTTACCATAATGCTCAGGTAAAAAGTTAAGTATATTTAATACCCTATGTAACCGTTCCCTACGCAACAAATACCTTTCCCTTAGTCGTCGGGTACCTCTATACCCTGTGCGTTCTGCTGTTTGAGACACCGAATTTCCTCTATCAAACTCGCCAAGGATGTCTTGACTCATAGGAATTATTCGGCTTCCCAATCCAACTACTTCGCTCTTACTTTCATCCTGATTAATGAGAGCCCAACCGACAGAGTTGGTTCCTAAATCGAGTCCTAAAATTTTTTTCATGGCTATGTTGACATTTAAGTTTATATGTTATATTTGCATTACAATCTGAAGCAATTCACAATAAGGATTATTCCGTTGTGAAAACATTTAAGCCGCCCTCGTCTTTCAATACGGGGGTATTTTTTCCCTCCTTCCATGCTACTCCAAAATCAAACCTCTATCTGTTCAAGCATACTATTGAATATCAGTTTTCGTTAGATTAATAAAGTTTATACTTTTTTTCTTAAATACAAATAATTAAATGATATTTTTCAACCGTCAAGAGGGTTACTATTAACATTCGAATTACAATTCATCCCCTGCTCTCACAAAAAAAGCCCTCACATGGAGGGCTTTCAATTGTAATTTTGAAATGGAGTTACTATCCGTAAATCTCCTTTTTTGCTGCCAATAGCGTATTTTTCATTAGTGAAACAATGGTCATGGGACCAACACCACCCGGTACAGGTGTAATGTAGCTGCACTTAGGAGCCACCTCGTCGAACTTAACATCGCCCAGCAGCTTCCATCCACTCTTGGTGGTTTCGGATTTTACACGGGTAATACCCACATCGATAACGGCTGCACCCTCCTTAACCATATCGGAAGTAAGAAACTCGGGCTTTCCTAAAGCTGCAATTATTATATCGGCTTCAAGGCATATCTCTTTTAAATTCTGAGTGCGGCTATGGCAAATAGTAACAGTGCAATCGCCCGGATAACCCTTGTGCGATAACAAGTTGGCCATAGGACGGCCCACTATATTACTTCGACCAATTACCACGCAGCGCTTACCCGAAGTAGGAATATTGTAGCGACGAATAAGCTCCATAATGCCATCGGGCGTAGCCGAAACATAAGATGGAAGTCCAATAACCATGCGACCAACATTAATGGGATGAAAGCCATCCACATCCTTACGTGGATCAATAGCTTCAATAACTTTTTGCTCATTAATTTGCGCTGGAAGAGGCAACTGGACAATTAACCCATCTATATCAGAATCGTTGTTTATGTTCGCTATTTGCTTTAGCAACTCTGCCTCCGAAATACCATTCTCATACCTTAGCACGGTAGATTTAAAACCCACCTGTGCACAGGCCTTCTCCTTGTGCCCCACGTACGTTTCGCTAGCGCCATCGTGGCCCACCAAAATGGCACAAAGGTGTGGTATCTTTCCACCACTCTTTTAATGGTATCTACCTCCTGGGCTATCTCCAGCTTTACAGCATCCGAAATCTTCTTTCCGTCGATTAACTCCATAGTATAACGGTTTATGGTAGTTTAGTTTTTGGGGAAATTTCCCATCATGCGGGCAATGTTTTTTCCACCGCCAGTCATCATTTTCATCATCTTGCGGGTCTCCTCAAATTGTTTTAGAAGACGGTTTACATCTGGAATTGTTGTACCGCTACCGGAAGCAATACGCTTACGACGACTACCGTTTAACAATTCCGGATTTTCGCGCTCGGCAGGAGTCATGGAGTGGATAATAGCCTCAATGCTTTTAAAGGCATTGTCGTCAATATCGATATTCTTCATCATCTTGTTCATCCCTGGAATCATGCCGGCCAAGTCCTTTAGATTACCCATCTTCTTAATTTGGCCAATCTGCGAGAGAAAATCGTTGAAGTTAAATTGATTTTTTGCAATCTTCTTATGCAGCTTACGCGACTCCTCCGCATCAAACTGATCTTGTGCCCTCTCCACCAACGAAACAATATCGCCCATGCCCAATATTCGGTCGGCCATACGTTCGGGATGAAATACATCGAGCGAATCCATCTTTTCGCCGGAGCTCACAAACTTGATTGGTTTTTCCACAATGGAACGAATAGACAACGCAGCACCACCACGAGTATCACCATCGAGTTTAGTAAGTACCACCCCGCTAAAATTCAGCCTATCATTAAACTCCTTGGCCGTGTTTACCGCATCCTGTCCAGTCATGGAATCTACCACAAAGAGAATTTCCTGAGGCTTTATGGCATCTTTAATATTGGCCACCTCCTTCATCATGGCCTCATCCACAGCCAATCGCCCAGCAGTATCGACAATAACCACGTTGTAGCTATTACTTTTGGCATAGGCAATGGCTGCTTTGGCAATAGCTACAGGATTATTATTCCCTTCTTCGGTAAATACCGGTATGCCTATTTGACTACCCAGCACTTTTAACTGTTCAATAGCAGCAGGACGGTACACATCGCAGGCTACAAGCAATGGCTGACGTCCTTTTTTTGATTTTAGGTGGTTTGCCAACTTTCCCGAAAAGGTGGTTTTACCAGAACCCTGAAGACCCGCAATAAGAATAACTGCAGGAGAACCTTTTATGTCGACGTCGGACATGGAGCCACCCATAAGTGAGACCAACTCCTCGTGGACAATTTTAATCATCATTTGGCCTGGTTTAACGGCCGTAAGAACGTTCGCCCCCAGGGCTTTCCGCTTTACCTCATCGGTAAAGCTCTTTGCTATCTTATAGTTAACATCGGCATCTAAAAGAGCCTTACGAACCTCTTTTAGCGTTTCAGCCACATTAATCTCGGTAATCTTACCTTCGCCTTTCAGTAGCTTAAATGACCGCTCCAGCTTTTCGGATAAGTTCTCAAACATATGCTATAGTCTCTTAAATTGAAGATACAAATCTATAAAAAATACTAAGGAATAAATCCACTTACATCCTGTTAGGCACTTCTATACCCAGCAAATTCATGCCCGTAGCAATCACTTTGGCCACCTGTGCAGAGAGTATTAGACGCATGTTACGAATGGCGGCATCCTCCTCCTTGAGTATGCTCAGCTCATGGTAGAATTGGTTATACTCTTTGGAAATATCGTAGCAGTAGTTGGCCACCACGGAAGGGCTTAAATCTGCCGCTGCTGCAGTAATTATGGTTGGAAAATCATTTACCAACTTTATGAGTGAAACCTCCTTGTCAACAAGCCGCAAGCCAGTATTCTTGCACGTTGTAATTTCAATTCCTTGCTCTTCAGCCTTTCGCAAAACCGATTTTATACGAGCATGCGTATACTGAATAAATGGCCCAGTATTTCCATTAAAATCGATGGATTCACGTGGATCGAAGGTCATTGTTTTTCGTGGGTCTACCCTAAGAATAAAATACTTAAGAGCTCCTAAGCCAACCATACGCGACACCTGCTCCGCCTCCGCTGAGGTTCTACCCTCGAGTTTGCCCAACTCCTTCGACATCTCCATTGCCGTAGAAATCATCTCTGCAACCAAATCGTCAGCATCCACAACTGTTCCCTCACGCGACTTCATCTTTCCTTCGGGAAGTTCAACCATCCCGTATGAAAGATGAAAGATATGTTGTGCCCAATCATATCCAAGTTTTTGGAGCACAAGTTTAAGAACTTGAAAGTGGTAGTTTTGTTCATTACCAACTACGTATATATGCTCAGCCAACTTTTCCTCGGTAAAACGCTGAACCGCCGTTCCCAAATCTTGAGTCATATATACTGAAGTTCCATCTGCACGCAGAAGCAATTTTTCGTCGAGCCCATCGTCTGTAAGGTTTACCCAAACAGAACCATCATCTCGCTTATAAAATACGCCCCTTTCCAATCCAGCTTTCACAATAGCCTTACCCTGAAGGTAGGTTTTTGATTCATAGTAGGTATTATCGAAGGAAATTCCAAGATCACGATAAGTTTTAGCGAAACCCTCATAAACCCAGCCATTCATTGTTTTCCAAAGATTTATGGTATCGGTATCGCCCGCCTCCCACTTCCGCAGCATATCCTGTGCTTCCAGCATCAATGGAGCTACCTTTTCAGCATCCTCCTTGCTTTTGCCGGAATTAATTAGCTCTTGTATTTCGATTTTGTAAGCTTTATCGAAAGCTACATAGTAATCGCCCACCAAATGATCGCCTTTTTTTCCGTGAGTTGCAGGAGTTTCTCCCTTACCAAATCGTTTCCATGCTACCATCGACTTACAAATATGGATGCCACGATCGTTAACAAGATTTACCTGAATAACCTTTTTGCCAGCCGCCTTTAAAATTCTTGACACCGAAGCACCCAACAAGTTATTCCGGATATGACCAAGATGTAACGGTTTATTGGTGTTTGGAGAAGAATACTCCACCATGGTTGTTTGACTAGAGGGAGCAGCATATCCAAAGTTATCCTGTTGAGCCACCCAATTTAGCTGATCAATCCAAAATGTATTTGAGAAAGAGATATTTAAAAAACCTTTAACCACATTAAATTCAGCAACAGCGTTCACATTAGCGGTTAAATATTCGCCCAGCTCACGAGCTGTTTGCTCCGGATTTTTTTTGGAAAGTTTGAGCAATGGAAAGGTCACCAATGTAAGATCGCCCTTAAACTCTTTTCGCGTTTTCTGAAGTTGAACCATTCTCTCATCCACCAAGCCATATAGCACCTTGATTGCTTCAGCAACCTTTTCAAAGAAGTAACTTTCGAGATTCATAACCTTTTCCAATTTTCACCAATCTATATAACATAACATCACGGCAAAACGATCATATAAATAAAAGCATGACCCATTTTTATGCCGGATGCAAAGGTAATCCATTAAGTGCAAACTAAAGAACTGGAATAAAAAAAAGCGCACCTTAGTAGATGCGCTTCAGTTTTATGCTTCGTTAGCTCCATGACAATTTTTATACTTTTTGCCACTTCCACAAGGGCATGGATCATTTCGTCCAACTTTCTTCTCAACTCTTACAGGATCGGGACGGTGTGGTGCCTCACCTCCCGAAGGTACTTCATCGGAACGAGACGTTTGATACTTGCTCATATCCAACTTACGACGTTCCTCAGCCTCCCTCACCTGAGAGGAGTCGCGCAATGGAATGTGAGCCTTTAGTAGTAACGATGATACCTCCTTATTAACCTGTTCAATTAAGTTACGGAATAAGTTATAAGACTCAAATTTATAAATCAATAGAGGGTCCTTTTGCTCATAGGTTGCATTCTGAACACTTTGCTTCAATTCATCCATTTCACGCAAGTGCTCCTTCCAGTTCTCGTCAATAGACAGTAAAATGGCTGCCTTATTAAACGATTTCACCAGCTCTCGCCCATTGCTCTCGTATGATTTTTTAAGGTTAGTTACAATCTGGAATACCTTTTGACCATCGGAAATTGGAACAACAATATTCTCATATTGACCACTTTGCTTTTCATAAACATCCTTAATAACCGGATAAGACTGTTGGGCAATGGTTCCCATTTTGCGATTATAATTGTCCATCATGCTATCGAAGAGAATTTCGATCAACTCCTCGGCCTTCTTTTCAACAAATTCTTTCTCAGTAAATGGTGACTCCATTGATATTGCTCGAATCAACTCCAAATTGAAGTCTTCGAACTCCATATTACCATAGCTGGCAGAGATAATAGTCTCGGAAAGATCGTAAAGCATATTCGCTACATCAAGCTGAATACGCTCGCCATAAAGTGCGTGGCGACGACGTGTGTAAATAACCTCACGTTGGGAGTTCATTACATCATCGTATTCCAGTAATCGTTTACGGACGCCAAAGTTATTCTCTTCCACCTTTTTTTGCGCTCTTTCAATGGAACTAGAGATCATCGAATGCTGAATAACTTCACCCTCCTTTAGTCCCATACGGTCCATTAACCGAGCAATTCGATCAGATCCAAAGAGACGCATCAGATCATCTTCCAATGAAACAAAGAATTGAGATGTTCCGGGGTCACCTTGACGACCAGCACGACCACGAAGCTGACGATCGACACGTCGAGATTCATGTCGCTCAGTACCAATAATGGCCAAACCGCCTGCCTCTCTCGTTTCAGGTGTAAGCTTTATATCGGTACCACGACCTGCCATATTTGTTGCTATGGTAACGGTTTTTGGTCGACCGGCTTCTGCAACAATATCAGCCTCTTTTTGGTGTAACTTGGCGTTAAGCACATTATGCTTTATACCTCTCAACTTTAACATACGGCTTAGCAACTCACTAACTTCCACCGAAGTGGTACCTACCAATACTGGTCTGTTGAGTTCAACTAACCTTACAATTTCATCGATTACTGCATTATATTTTTCACGCTTGGTTTTATAAACCAAGTCGTTCATATCTTTTCTAATAATTACAACATTGGTTGGAACAACTACCACATCCAACTTGTATATCTCCCAAAACTCACCAGCTTCAGTTTCCGCGGTACCGGTCATCCCAGCCAACTTATGATACATACGGAAGTAGTTTTGCAAGGTAACGGTGGCAAAGGTTTGTGTTGCTGCCTCAATTTTCACGCGCTCTTTGGCTTCGATAGCTTGATGCAAACCGTCGGAATAGCGTCGACCTTCCAAAATACGGCCAGTTTGCTCATCCACAATCTTCACCTTATTGTCCATAACCACATACTCCACATCAATTTCGAAGAGGGAATATGCTTTAAGCAGTTGATTTACAGTATGTATACGTTCCGATTTAACAGAATAATCGGCCAGCAAAGCATCCTTAACCTCCAACCGTTTCTGGGGATCGGAATAGTTTTTCTCTATCTCAGCAATCTCCGAACCGATGTCGGGCATAATAAAAAATTTAGGATCGTTTACAAACGAGGTGATGTAATCGATACCCTTATCGGTAAGCTCGATAGAATTTTGCTTTTCGTCAATTACAAAGTAGAGCGGATCAGTTACCACATGCATGTTTTTACTATTATCTTGCATGTAGAAGTTCTCGCTCTTCATCATCAACGCTTTATTGCCTGGTTCGGAGAGATACTTAATCAACGGTTTATACTTAGGCAAACCTTTATGCGCTCTAATTAAGAGCAGACCACCCTCCTCTGCTTTTCCCTCAGAAACCAACTTTCGAGCATCGGTAAGAATTTGGGTAACCAGATTCTTCTGCTCATTATAAATTTTTTCAACGTGTCCCCTGAACTCTTCAAAGAGTTGGTCCTCGCCCTTTGGTATTGGTCCAGAGATAATTAATGGAGTACGAGCATCATCAATCAATACGGAGTCAACCTCATCCACAATGGCATAATGGTGCTTACGTTGAACCAAATCCTCTGGACTCAGAGCCATGTTATCACGAAGGTAGTCAAAACCAAATTCGTTATTAGTTCCAAAGGTAATATCGCAGTTATAAGCTTGACGACGAGCCTCGGAATTAGGTTGGTGCTTATCGATACAATCTACGGAAAGACCGTGAAATTCATAAAGTGGCCCCATCCATTCAGAGTCACGACGTGCTAGGTAGTCGTTCACCGTTACAATATGGGTACCTTTTCCCGCAAGCGCATTAAGAAAAACAGGTAACGTTGCAACCAAGGTCTTTCCTTCACCGGTAGCCATCTCCGAAATTTTTCCCTGATGCAGCACAATACCACCGAGCAGCTGCACATCGTAGTGCAACATATCCCAGGTTATCTTGGTGCCGCCGGCCACCCAGGAGTTAGAATAGATGGCAGTATCTCCCTCTACACGAACAAAATCTTTAGTTGCAGCCAGATCTCTATCCATATCGGAAGCGGAAACCCTAATTTCTTCGTTTTCTTTAAACCTTCGGGCGGTCTCCTTCATAATGGCAAAACCCTCTGGAAGAATCTCTAGCAGCACATCTTCAATGCCTGCATCCAAATCTTTGGTTAGCTTATCAATCTGATTATATACCGATTCCTTTTCATGTATATCTATACTATCATCCTCCATTCTCAACTTAAGTTCAGCTATTTGAGCCTCTATAGGAGCCGTTCGATCACTAATAATTTTCCTGAGATTGGCCGTATGACCTCTCAGTTCATCGTTAGTGAGCCCTTGGAGCGTGCCATAAGCCTCTTTAATTTTTTCGAGTAAGGGGGTAATTTCCTTTATATCTTTTTCGGATTTATCGCCGAAGATCCCTTTAAGAATTGCGTTTACAATGCTCATTTCCTATAATTTTAAACTGCCAACAAAATTAGCTGAATATTTTATCCTAAAAATGTTGT
>Ga0268359_10425_pt1 | contig 51336 bp, 44 predicted proteins | sample BioMet11_FD_194416 | JGI IMG/M metagenome (GOLD analysis project Ga0268359, IMG submission 194416) | Sewage microbial communities from Oakland, California, United States - Biofuel 11 (PacBio Assembly) | ecosystem: Engineered > Wastewater > Sewage > Unclassified | place: USA: California | collected...
TATTGCTAGTTCTGTCAGCTATATGTATGCGGAGGAATTGATAAAAATAATTTCCAAGCCTGTGGGAATGCTTTATTTTATGAATCCCGCCGAGGTGTTTTTTACGTATTTGAAAATTTCTGTTTTTGCCGGGTTCCTTATTTCACTTCCTGTTTTGGTATATCAGCTTTGGAAATTTATTGTACCGGCCTTTACTCGGTCGGAACGCCGATTGGCATTGTTTTTAACGCCTGCCTTTGTTGTGTTATTTTATGCGGGAATTGTTTTCTCCTATATATTTGTTCTTCCTGCAGGAGTGCGCTTTTTTTTGGGATTTGCTACAGATAGCTTGCAACCTATGTTTTCTTTGGGTTCATATTTATCTTTTGTTATTTCCTTTATATTTCCTTTCGGCATCGTGTTTGAAATGCCGTTATGCCTGGTTATTTTAGCTAAAATGGGGTTTGTTGGTTCGGCTTTTTTACGGCGTAAAAGAAAAATATGTATTCTTCTTTCTTTTGTTTTTGCCGCGGTTATTTCTCCGACACCGGATATATTTTCTCAAACAATGATTGCGGTACCTATGTTGCTTTTATATGAAATTAGTATTATTTTGATACGGTATATTTTAAAAAAATAGCAATGACGGTTATCCAAACAGAGATTTATGGAAGAAAGAGTCTCTGTTTGTTTTTTTTTCGTAAAAATACATGAATACAATGTATAAATAATTATATATTTTTTTCATTATTATTTTTAACTAAAATTAACAATTTTAATATTTTATATGTAATAATTTGTAATAAAAAATATATATGAGAATTACCAAAATAAATTAAGAAAATATACGAATATTTAGAAAACTATAAGCGCTTGCTTGTTCTGTGTTTTAATGATGTATAACTATTCCTTGTGTAAATACAAATTGTATACAGTATTAATGTAAAGCAAGTAATAATCTTACTTGTAAAGTTACTATATTTTGGTATAATTAATTCCATAATGAAAAAATATGACAGGAATTTCTTGTCCAATTTTCATTATGTGAAAATGAAGTGGAGGGACTTTGAATGAAAAAAATTCGTTCGGTTTTAGTTGCAAATCGAGGGGAAATAGCGATTCGCGTTTTTCGAGCATGTAATGAACTGGGGATTCGTACGATTGCTATTTATTCGAAAGAGGATTCGCTGTCGCTTCACCGGTTCCGTGCCGATGAATCTTATTTGGTAGGCGAAGGCAAAAAACCGGTCGATGCGTATTTGGACATCGAAGATATTATTAGAATTGCCCATGAGCATGAAGTGGATGCTATTCATCCTGGCTACGGCTTTTTGTCGGAAAATGCCGATTTAGCGAAACGGTGTAATGAAGAAGGCATTGTCTTTATTGGTCCGAAGGTGGAACATTTGGTCATGTTTGGGGATAAAATCAATGCCCGTATTCAAGCTAAAAAGGCGGGAATTCAGTATATTCCCGGTAGTGATGGTCCCATTACGGACTATTCTGAAGTGGAACAGTTTGCCAATGACTATGGTTTTCCCATTATGCTCAAGGCTGTTAATGGCGGCGGCGGACGCGGCATGCGTATGGTTGCTAAAATGTCTGAACTGAGAGATGCATATGATAGAGCCAAATCAGAAGCAAAATTGGCTTTTGGCAGTGATGAAATATATTTGGAAAAATGTCTTGTTAATCCAAAACATGTAGAAGTACAGATTATCGGTGATGAATATGGTAATATTGTTCATCTTTTTGAACGGGATTGTTCTATTCAGCGCCGACATCAGAAGGTTGTTGAAATTGCACCGGCATTTTCACTGCCGGCATCGGTACGGCAAGGATTATGTAATGCTGCCTTGCAGATTATGAATAATGTAAAATATGTCAATGCGGGTACCGTGGAATTTTTGGTAACACCGGATAATAACTTTTACTTTATTGAAGTAAATCCTCGTGTGCAGGTGGAACATACAATAACAGAAATGATTACGGGTATCGATGTGGTCCAGACACAGATTAAAATAGCCGAAGGGTATGCACTGGACAGCGATGAAATCGGTATTTATGGGCAGGAATCTGTTCAATGTCGTGGGAATGCCATTCAATGCCGTATTACGACGGAAGATCCGATGAACAACTTTATGCCTGATTCCGGAAAACTCATGGTATATCGCAGCGGCGGCGGTTTCGGTGTTCGTTTGGACAGCGGCAATGCCTATACAGGAGCGGTTATCACGCCGTATTATGATTCGCTGCTTGTAAAAGCAACCACATGGGGATTGAGCCATGCCATTGCCGTGCAGAAAATGATCAGAACGTTGAAAGAATTCCGTATTCGCGGAGTAAAAACCAATATCGGATTTCTTATCAATGTATTGAGTAATCCTCTTTTTGTCACGGGAGAATATAATGTAAACTTTATTGACGGTCATCCGGAATTATTTAATCTTCCGGTAATTCACGATCGTGGAACAAAACTTTTGAAATATATAGGGGAAACTACAATTAACGGCTATGCTGGCGGTCCGCAAATCAAACCGCAGTTTGAAGCGTTGGAAATGCCGGCGAAAGCGAGCGGTGAATATCCGCAGGGGACAAAGCAACTTTTTGACTCCATGGGAGCTGAAAAATTCTCAAATGGATTATGGATCAGAAAAAAGTTTTGTTTACGGATACAACGATGCGGGATGCGCATCAGTCTCTTTTTGCTACGCGGGTACGGACGATTGACATGCTGCGGGTATTGGAAACTTCTTCGAAGAAACTGCCGAATTTCTTTTCTTATGAATGCTGGGGCGGTGCTACATTTGATGTTGCGTATCGTTTTCTTTACGAAGATCCATGGGAACGGCTTCGCCAGATGAGAGAAAAAGCACCGAATATCCTGCTTCAAATGCTGATTCGGGGTGCGAATGCCGTTGGATATACAAGTTATCCGGATAATGTGGTAAAAACAGTTTGTGGAACTATCCGCGAAGAACGGCATCGATGTTTTCCGTATTTTTGACAGTTTAAACAGTCTTGATAATATGGCAGGCGCTGTTCAGGCTGTTCGTGAAACAGGAAAAATCGCTGAAGTTGCATTATGCTATACGGGAGATATTCTCAATCCAGCCCGTCCAAAATACAACTTGGATTATTATGTGACAATGGCCAAAGAACTGCAAAAAGCAGGTGCCAACATTATTGCTATCAAAGATATGGCAGGGCTGCTGAAACCAGAAGCGGCATATTGTCTTGTTTCAGCATTGAAGGATGCAATTGATCTTCCGATTCATCTCCATACGCATGAAGGTGCGGGTAATGCGGTATATTCGTTGGCTCGTGCTATTGATGCGGGAGTGGATATCGTCGATGTTGCCTATTCTTCCTTTGCCAACGGTACCAGCCAGCCGAGTATGAACAGCCTGTATTATGCATTGAGCGGTAATGACCGTCAGCCTGATTTGGATATCGAAGCGATGGAAGAAATGTCGCGGTATTGGGCTACCGTTCGCCCGTATTATAAAGGGGTAGACAAAGCGGATCCTTATCCAAATACAGAAGTATATATGCATGAAATGCCGGGCGGGCAATTTTCGAATCTGCGCCAACAAGCAAAAGCAGTAGGACTTGGCGCTAAATGGAATGACATAAAAAAGATGTACCATCGTGTTAATATGCTGTTTGGTGATATTATTAAAGTAACGCCTTCCTCTAAAGTTGTCGGTGATATGACATTATTCATGATTCAAAATAATTTGACGGAAGATGATATTTTCGAAAAAGGAGATATTCTTGATTTTCCACAATCTGTGGTGGAATTCTTTGAAGGACGGATCGGCATACCCTATCAAGGGTTCCCAAAAGAATTGCAGAAAATCATCTTGAAGGGAAGAGAACCCTTAAAAGAACGCCCCGGGAAAAGTTTGGCACCCGTAGATTTTGAAGTAGTACGTAAACAACTGCAGGATGCAGGATACTTGCATGATGATGAAGCAATCAATGCATATTGCCAATATCCCAAGGTGTTTAAAGATTACAATGAAATCATTAAAAAGTACGGAGATGTCAGTGTGCTGGATACACCTACCTTCTTCTTCGGTATGAGCAAGAATGAAGAAATACGGGTTGAAATTGAAAAAGGCAAAGATCTAGTCATCAAATTGATTAATATTAGCGATCCTGATGAAAGCGGCATGCGGACGATTACCTTTATGTTCAATGGCGCGGAACGTGAAATCCAAGTGATGGATAAAAATGTTGATATGAAAACCGTATCTCGCAAAAAAGCAGATCCGGATAAAGCGGGAGATATCGGAGCGACATTGTCCGGTTCTGTAGTAAAGGTACTGGTGGTTAAAGGACAAGCTGTCAAAAAAGGGGAACCCTTAGTTGTTACAGAAGCAATGAAGATGGAAACGACGATAACGTCTCCGATTAGTGGCACTGTTGGTGAAATTTATGCGACAAAAGGAATGCCGATTTTGAGTGGCGATTGCCTTTTAGAGGTAAACGAATAGTAGTACAAGATACAGTAAAAAAACGCTGTCAAGGATGAAAATCCTGGCAGCGTTTTTGCCTTGTCATATCATGTGAAATATTGGCGTGTAAGCAATTGTTTTTACATGCCAATATACTCGCGGCGATGTTTTCTCGATAGGAGGCTGATGGCAATTAAGATAAAACCGGCAGCGATAAAAACAAATTTGATACCGATGAAGGTAGCAATTACACCACCTAAAATAGGTCCGATCATAGCGCCTATTTGCTGCGCGGAAAACATAAGTCCAAAGATTCGTCCTTTTGTATGAGAATCGGTGTTTTCCGCTAATATTGCATTAATAGAGGGATTGATTCCGGCAAAAAAAAGGCCGACGGCGAATTGGCTGGCTGCAAATAGATAAAGATTATTTGGCAATGCCTGTAAAACCATACATATACCAGCTGTAATCAATGCCCAAGAAAAAGAGGTAAAAAACCCTTTATGCTGACCGAAACGCCCCCAGAGAGGAGCGGAAATAGCACTGGCGAAGCCGCTTAGAGAAAAAACCAAGCCGGAAACTAAGACAAGTTTATCAATATGTTGGGCCATACTGGATATATAGGTAGTAAGGATAGGCTGCAAAATTAAAATGACCATTTGTACAAATGCAGCATAAATGAGCATATTTCGCAGCAAAGGGACTTTTAACAATCCCCAGGAGCTTTCCGCTGATGTATTTTTTACAGGTGTTGTAGATCGGTCTTCTTCAGGAGGTTCTTTGATGACGAATATAAAGACCAGGCAATTTAGAAATAAAGCAGCAGAGGCCAAATAGAAAGACATGCGCATACCGAATAATTCTGCTAAGATACCACCGAATAAGGGACCAATAATTCCACCGGCCGTCATGACTCCTTGCATTATACCTAAGCATATACCTATTTTTTGACGCGGTGCATAGAGTGTCATGATAGCTAATTCCATAGGCCATAAGCCGGCTGCAAAGCCTTGAAACATACGCATGAATACAAGCTGCATCGGTGTTGTGACAATGCCGCCGAGAAAATAACTGATAGATAATAGTAAACTGGCACGTATGGCCATGAGTTTTTTTCCTTTTTTATCGGATAAGCGTCCCCAAATAGGTGCCATGACGGCACTTACTGCAAAGGTAGCAGAAAAAAACAACACCGGACCAGATGTTGACAGAAGCTGGATCGACACCCAATTCACGCGTTAGATACATGGGTAAAAAAGGGATAAGCATAGTATAGCTTGCCGACATAAATACTATATTACAAGATAATATAGCCAATACAATTTTCCAATTCATTTAATCACGCTTTCTATAAGAATTTGATTCATCATCATTTTGGTATAGAAACTATTATGGAACAGAATGCGGCAGTTTTCAAGCTTTATTATTGTTAATATAGAATTTTGTATCAATTAAATTGAAAAAAGGGAGCAGCAACTATATAATAAATCATATGCATATACTGTTTTATATTTTATGAGGGGATAGGAAACGTCTATGATTTTATATTTAATGAAACGGTTGGCAGGTGCCTGCGTTGTTCTTTGGGTTATTATTACCATTACCTTCGGACTGATGCACGCGATTCCGGGCGGCCCGTTTACACAGGAAAAAAAATTACCGCCGGCAGTTGTCGCTGCAGTGGAGGAACGATATCATTTGAATGATTCTCTAGCAACTCATATTGGGATTATATGAAACATGCGGCTGTTTTAGATTTAGGACCTTCTTACAAATATCCGGGGAAAACAGTGAATGATATTATTGCAGAAACCTTTCCCGTATCTGCCGAATTAGGATTCATTAGCTTGTTCTTAGCCCTGGGCGTGGGGGTGTGTGCCGGTATGGTGGCGGCTTGGCGTAAAAACAGCTGGGTCGACTATAGCATGATGATTTGTGCTACCTTGGGAGTTTCTGTACCTAGTTTTATTATTGCGGCCATTCTTATTCAGTTGTTTGCCTTTACGTGGCCTATCTTGCCGGCGGCTATGTGGCATGGTCCGTCGTATGTTGTGCTTCCGGCACTGGCAACTGGCGGCACAGCCGACTTCTTTTATTATGCGATTGACACGATCCAGCATTCTTGATGCACTGGCACAAGATTATATTAAAACGGCACGTGCGCGTGGGGTGGAGACCCGGTCGCTTTTGATTCATCATGCCCTGCGCAATGCGCTGCTTCCTGTTGTCAGTTATGTAGGACCGTTAGCGGCTTCGCTTCTGACGGGAAGTTTTATTGTAGAATCTATTTTTGCGATTCCTGGGTTGGGACGTTATTTTGTTACGAGTATCTACAACCGTGATTATACAATGATTTTGGGAATTACTATATTTTACAGCTTTTTGATTATCATGATGAACTTAGTTATCGATGTGATATATCCCATGGTTGATCCCCGCATTGCGTTGCAGAAACGGAAGGGGGAATAAAATATGAATACTCATGATTTTGAACCAGTAGATCCGAAATGTATTGTTCCGATTAGGATACCACCGCAAACTCTCCGAAGCAGGGGCTGGCGGCAAATGAAACAGAACAAGCTGGCTCTTTTGGGATTAGGCATTGTGGTCATTATGACTATTATTGCAATCTTTGGCCCGCTGGTTACCTCGTACACCTATGATGATCAAGATTTTGCTATGGCCAATGCGTATCCTAGTCCTCTTCATTGGTTTGGTACGGATTCATTGGGACGGGACCTTTTGGTGCGAGTTTTATATGGAGCTCGCATCTCTCTTTCGATTGGGCTGGCGGCTAGTTTGATCAATCTTTTTATCGGTGTTATCTACGGTGGAATTGCCGGTCTCGTGGGCGGCAGAGTGGATCGAATCATGATGCATATTGTTGATATCCTATATTCCATTCCCATGTTATTATATGTTATTTTGCTCATGGTCGTATTTAAGCCGGGACTGCTCAATATTTATATTGCCCTGGGGATTGCATATTGGCTGAATATGGCTCGGATTGTCCGCGGTCAAATACTGAGTTTGAAGAAACAGGATTATGTGACGGCGGCTCGGTCGTACGGAACATCAACTTGGCATATATTGACGCGCCATATGATTCCCAATTGTATGGGGCCGATTATTGTTACCCTGACTTTATCTATTCCCGAAGCTATTTTTACAGAAGCGTTTTTGAGTTTTATCGGTCTGGGTGTTTCGGCACCGATGGCCAGCTGGGGAGTTCTTACCTCAGAAGGCATCAACAGCATGCGATCCTTTCCGTTTCAGCTTATCTTTCCGGCAGCTGCTTTGTGTATTACCATGCTGGGGTTTATGTTTTTGGGAGATGGGCTTCGTGATGCCTTAGACCCGCAAAATCAAAAGGAGGGAAACAGATGAAGACCGTATTGGATATTCAAAATCTTTCTATTTCCTTTCGTACATATCGTGGTGTTTTGGAAGCCATCCACCATGTTTCCATTGTTGTGAATAAAGGGGAAACCATTGGTATTGTCGGAGAATCCGGATGCGGAAAATCTGTAACAGCGCATGCCGTAATGAAATTGCTGCCGAAGGAAACGGTCATATATTCACCCGATTGTAAAATCATGTGGGAGGGAACGAATATAGTGCCGTTTACGGAACAGGAAATGAATGCATTGCGCGGTCAAGACATGTCCATGGTTTTTCAGGATCCCATGACGGCACTGAATCCGGTACTTACGATTGGTAATCAAATTTGTGAAGGGCTGGTTCTGCATCGGAGAATATCACAGCAACAAGCTAAATACGAAGCGGAAGAATTACTGCGTGCCGTAGGAATTACAGCTCCGGAAAAACGATTGCGTCAATATCCTCATGAATTGTCGGGCGGCATGCGGCAGCGCAGTCTTATTGCAATGGCACTGGCTTGTTCTCCCCAACTGCTGTTTGCTGATGAACCGACAACTGCGTTGGATGTGACGACAGAAGCCCAGGTTTTATACCTGCTTCGTTCTTTGCAACAGAAGCTGGGGATGGCTATCGTGCTTATTTCTCATAATCTGGGCGTTATTGCACAAATGTGTCGTCGGGTATATGTCATGTATGCGGGGTGTGTTGTAGAAAGCGGCATGGTGGAGGATATTTTCGATAAACCGGCTCATCCCTATACAAAAGGTTTGCTTGCTTCATTACCGGATCCGGAACACAAAGATAAACCGCTGCAGGGTATTTCCGGGCAAGCACCGGATTTATTCCATTTGCCTGATGGATGCCGATTTTATCCTCGCTGCAGACAGACCATGCAGATCTGTATGAGACAAGCGCCTCCTTGCTATGATGTAGGAAATGGACATCAGGCTGCCTGTTGGCTTTTATGTCCGGAACGGGGGAATGATAATGACATTACTTGATATTCAGCATTTGACAAAAGAATTTGTCATTGAAAGTGATTGGCTGGGACGGCCTAAAAAGATTTTAACGGCAGTGCATGATGTTTCGTTAGCTATTGGAGCGGGGGAGACAGTGGGACTCGTTGGGGAGTCGGGCTGCGGAAAATCAACATTTGCCCGTACGATTTTGGGATTATATAAAAAAAAACACGGAACTGTCTTATATAAAGGGAAAAATATTGATCATAATGTTGTTTATGCTGATTTTAAACGTCATGTGCAAATGATATTTCAAGACCCTTATGCATCGTTGGATCCGCGGATGACAGTAGCCGACAGTATCAGCGAACCCTTACGCAATTATCATATGTGTGCCAATCGCCAAGATATGGAGAAACGAGTATTTGAATTGCTGGAACAGGTAGATCTTAATTCCGAAGCGGCCCAGCGCTATCCTCATGAATTCAGCGGCGGACAGCGTCAGCGGATAGGTATTGCCCGGGCGTTGGCCCTAAATCCTGAATGTATCTTTTGTGATGAACCTATATCGGCCCTTGATGTTTCTGTTCAAGTACAGATCGTTAACATGCTCAAAGAGTTACAGCAGCGGTTTGGTTTAGCCTATCTTTTTATTGCCCATGATTTGTCTATGGTTCATCATGTAAGTCATCGGATCGGAGTCATGTATTTGGGGAAATTGGTTGAATTAGGACCAGGAAGTATCGTTTATCATGATCCGCTGCATCCCTATACACAATCTTTAATAGCAGCGATTCCTAAACCGGATCCCCATGCGGTGCCTGCCGTGCCGACAGGCGGAGAAGTTCCCAGTCCGCTTTCGCTGCCGTCAGGCTGCGTATTTCATCCGCGCTGCCCCTATGCAAGTGAGCAGTGCCGACATGAATCTCCGGTATGGCGCGAAGTGCGACCGGGACGGTTTGCAGCTTGTCATCATGTACGAGGAGGCGATGCCGTATGAAATGGCACTATGTACTTGCCGTCATGTTGAGCGGGTTCGTTCTCTTTAGTGCAGGATGTTCGACAGTTACTAAGCCTGACACTGTAATATATGTGTTGGAAGCGGAACCTTCAAGCCTCGATCCGGCAATGACGACTACCTTACCGGAAAATGATACGGAACTGCAGTTATTTGAAGGATTAACGCGTCTTGATGAACAGGATGACCCGCAGCCGGCATTGGCAAAAAGCTGGGATATCTCAGCGGATGGAAAACTATATACGTTTCATCTTCGCAAAGGCATAAAATGGAGCGATGGTACACCTATTACTGCACAGGATTTTGAGTATTCCTGGAAACGGGTCGTTGATCCTGATACAGCCTCAGAAAATGCGTATATGATGTTTCCTATTGAAAATGCGGAAGCGTATTTTAATAGAAAAGCGACAGCCGATGAAGTTGGGGTTAAAGCACTGGATGAACATACATTGCAAGTGCGATTAACGTATCCGACCGCTTATTTTCTTAATTTGACAGCCGTACATTGTTATTATGCTGTACCGCAAAAACTGGTGGAGGCGCATCCGCAAACATGGGCATCGGATGCGAAAGGAATGATTGGCAGCGGACCCTTTAAAATCACCAAGTGGATTCATTCCAGTGAAATAGATTTTGAAAAAAATGAAAACTATTGGGATGCAAAGAGTGTACGCTTATCTCATATGGAATTTCCCATCAGTGATTCGCAGGCGACTCGACTGATGTTGGTAGAAAGTAATCAAGCTAATATCACAGTGGAGCCGCCGCCGGCAGATCAAACCCGCTTGGAGAAAGCCGGATTATATAAAGTGGCACCCTATTTGGGAAGTTATTATTATGTATTTAATGTGACGAAACCTCCTTTTGATGATGTGCGTGTCCGTAAGGCATTTGCCCTGTCGGTACAGCGGGAGGCACTTGTCCGGCATATTATTCGCGGTCAAAAACAGGCGGCCTATGCATGGGTTCCGCCGGGATTAAAAAATCCGGCTACAGGAAAAGATTTTCGTGAAGAAGGCGGAAATCTGACAACAGAGGATGCGGTACAGGCACGAAAACTTTTGAAACAGGCCGGCTATGATACCGATCATCCGCTGCCGGAGATAACGATTCTTTTTAATACCAATGAAATGCATAAAGCAGTGGCAGAAAGTTTACAGGCCATGTGGAAGAATGCATTAGGAGTACAAGTGTCTTTAATGAACCAAGAGTCCAAGGTGTTCATGGCGACGCGCAGTAAGGGAGACTATCAAATAGCTCGAGCCAGCTGGATAGCCGATTATATCGATCCGATGAATTTTATGGAAGTTTTCTCCGATGAGGAAAATGATGCGCAATATCATAATAAAGCATATAATGAGTGGATCCGCCAAGCTAAGGAAACAAACGATCCGGCGGTGCGTATGGCCGACCTGCATCGGGCCGAACAAATTCTTTTTGATGATTGTGTTATTATCCCCATATATTATACGACACAGCCTTATGTAGCGCAGCCTTATGTGAAAGGCTATCATTGGCTGCGGCTGGGCTTGGTCGATTTTAAGAAAGCATATATTGAATAGGGTGAAATGATGAATACATATATAATGGGACAAGGACTTACGCCGGGCGATACGATTGCTATTGTTGCCCCATCCGCTCCGTTGGCCGGCGAAGAGCTGCAGAAAAGTCGGATTTTTCTTGAAACCTTAGGGTACCATGTGGTATTGGGAAAAACCGTGACTTCCGACTGGGGATATTTAGCTGGCAGAGATGACATACGGGCAGCGGATATAAATGCGGTTTTTAAAGATTCTCATATTGATGCCGTTATTTGTTTACGCGGCGGCTATGGGGCAACGCGGCTTTTGGATTTACTTGATTATGATAGTATAGCGGCTCATCCAAAATTATTTATCGGGTTCAGCGATATTACAGCACTTCATACTGCGCTGCACGAACGGTGCCGTATGGCTACGATTCATGGGCCTATGGCACTGACGCTGGGCCGCAAAGTTACAACCCAATATACGCTGCGGCAATTTGCTGCCGGACTTATCCAGCCAGTTCGACAGGGCCCCTTTTTGCTGCCGCGGCGCGCTGCGCTGCGGGGACTTGTCCCCGGTTTTGCTCAGGGAACCGTATGCGGTGGCAATATTTCTGTGTTAACGGCGATGATTGGCACCCCGTATGAACTTCAAGGAAGAGGAGAATTGCTTTTTCTGGAAGAAATAGGGGAGGATGCCTATGCTATTGACAGAATGCTGCGGCAAATGGAACAATCGGGACTCATAGATCGTATTCAGGGAATTATTTTTGGTGAATTTACGAGATGCGGACCTCGTATAGAAGCTCCCTTTGAATTTACCGTGCAGCAGATCATTGCACAATATGCAGAACGATGGAATAAACCGGCACTTATGGGACTTCCGGTGGGACATGGAAGACAAAACGGCTGGCTGCCGCTGGGTGTTAACGCATCTATACAAATTGAGAATAATGGAAAGGCACGGTTTATTATAGAATAAGTAAGATGGGGTGATACCATGGATAAAAAAACAATGAAGGACATAATTGAACATAAGGTAGAGGAAATGCAGCCTGTGATTTACGGCATTGCTGAATATTTGCATAGTCATCCGGAAATAGGCACGGAGGAAAAAATGGCCGCAGACTATTTATGCCATATTTTGGCAAAGGCAGGTTTTCTCGTAACCCCCCTGGTTCCCGAAAAATTTCCGACTGCGTTTCATGCGGTTATCGGAAACGGACCGTTTCAAATGGGTTTTCTCGCTGAATATGATGCACTGCCGGAAATAGGACATGCTTGTGGTCATAATTTGATTGCCGCCATGAGTATTGGTGCGGCTATTGCGTTTGCTGCCGTAGCGAAAAAAGAAGCGACGATTCACGTGTACGGCTGTCCGGCGGAAGAAACGGAAGGCAGTAAAGTATATATGAGTGAACAGCATATTTTTGATATGCTGGATGCCGCTGTTATTATACATCCTTCTCATGAAACCGCCATTGGCGGTACCTCCTATGCTACCCATCCGCTGCAATTTACCTTTACAGGCAAAAGTGCCCATGTTGCCGATCCGGACTATCATGGGATTAATGCATTAGATGCGCTGGTGGATTTTATGGTCGATTGAAGCAACTGGATGCGACTTTTACGGAACCTCACATCATCGGTGCTATTATTACGGAAGGCGGTCTTGCACCTAATATTATTCCGCATCGGAGCGTATTAAAAGCAACTATCCGTGCACTCAAAACAGAATATCTGGAATATACGATGTTGCCGCAGATTCGTAAATTAGCCCAACAGACGGCAGAAGAGCACGGTACGGCGTTGGAAATGGTTCATTATGAACCCTTGTGCAAAGATATGGTCAATGATCCGCGAATGGATGTATATTTTGCGGAAAATTTCAATCTTTTGCATGAAAAGTTTGCAGTTAAGGAAAATACATATGCTTCAGGTTCTACGGATGTGGGAAATGTAAGCTATGATACCCGTGTCTGTCAGCCGGAAATTGAAATTGGGGAAGATATAGCAGCTCATACACCGGGATTTGCCAGTGCAGCCGGCAGTATGTATGGTAAGTTGCAGGCTCTTACAGGAGCTAAAGCAATGGCAATGGTTGCCGTTGATGTATTATTTGAACCAGAATTCCAGTAATAACATATAGTCGCATATTCTGTATGTGTTGATTTATTTATATACTGGGAAATCGGTTGCTTTTTGTTTTCTGCGTAAAGCGATAAGCTTTAACAATGTGATGTTCGTGGTTCGTTCTCTTTAAATTAGACCTGTAATTGACGACTTTATTAAAGGAGCTGTAACGAATATATTCGTTACAGCTCCTTTTTGTTACTTCATTTTGATGCAATAAGAGAAGAATCGTACAGTGTAACCGCTTACCGTACTTCCTTATTTTTTTACGTTGAGAGAGGCATTGACGCTTCCTTCTTTGAAAAAGGAAGAGGAGGCTGATCGGAAGTATTTAACGGCTCCCGGATACTTTCAAAAGTGGTAGCCAGCATAAGCTTTAACCGATTGGTTTGATTAACGGAACTGGCACCAGGGTCATAATCAATGGCAACAATACCCGTTTCGGGAAAAGCTGCTTTTAAGGTTTTGATCATTCCTTTTCCTGTTACATGGTTTGGCAGACAAGCGAAAGGCTGCAGACAAACAATATTTTTTGCACCGCGCTTGATCAAATCAATCATATCTCCTGTTAAAAACCAGCCTTCACCCGCTTCATGACCCAAAGATAAATACTCCTTGGCATCATTCGCGATTTCATATATGGAAGTGATAGGATCAAAATGCCGGCTCTTTTCCACCGCCTCTTTATACGGCTTGCGGTACCAGTTCAAGATACGCACGGCAGTTTTGCTGGCGGTCGATGATAACCAGCTTCCTGATAAGTATTTATGACGGAATTGATTATCAAGGAGTCCGTAATAAAAGAAATCAGCTAATCCGGATACGATGATTTCCCCGCCTTCTTCTTCTATCATACGGACGATGTGATTGTTGGCGATTGGGTGAAACTTTACATAAATCTCACCGACCAAACCAATACGTGGTTTTTTTTCATCACGCATGGGTATGGCATCGAATTCAGAGATCATGTTTTTTATATTTTTTTTGAAAGTTGAAAAATCAGCTTTTTCCAAATCAATGGAACATTTTTCCTGCCATTTTTTTAGCAGCGTTTCGGCAGTCCCTTTGACCTTTTCGTAAGGACGTGTACGGTATAGGACTTGCTGCAGTGCATCTCCATAAATCATACCCATAACCAGACGATGCCAAAAGCCCATATGGGGATTAAATCCCGGTTGTTTGTTCAATCCTTTGGTGTTCAAAGAGATGATGGGAATGTTGGGAAGACTGGCATCGGCTAGCGCCTTGCGCAGCATGCCTATGTAGTTGGTTGCACGGCAGCAGCCGCCTGTCTGAGAAATAATGACAGAGGTATGATCCAGATCATAAGTACCGGACTGCAGCGCCGTAATGATTTGCCCCAAGGACATGATAGCTGGATAGCAAGCATCGTTATGAATGTAAGCCAGACCCGTATCAATGGCTTTTTGACCTTGATGAGGAAGGATTTCCATTCTATACCCTTCATGAGCAAAAGCGGCCTTAAACAATGGAAAGTGAATCGGTGTCATTTCCGGAGCTAAGATAACATCTTGCAATTTATCTTCTTTGGTAAACAAGGTTTTCTTATAACTATACGGTGTAACGTCTGCTGTCGGCGGTTTGCGGTGATTCATGACAAACAGCAAAGAACGCAGACGAATACGGATCGCCCCTAAATTGGAACCTTCATCAATTTTTAACAAGGTATGGATCTTATGGCCGCAGGCAAGAATTTCCTGAACTTGATCGGCAACGATAGCATCGAGACCGCAGCCAAACGAATTGAGCTCTACAAGTTCCAAATTTTTTTGCTGGGCAACATACTGGGCCGCCCGATACAGACGAGAATGATAAGACCATTGATCGACGACGCGCAGTACTCCGTCAAATTTTCCCAATGGGGCAATCCCATCTTCTGTAAGCACCGCCAGTCCCAGACTGTTGATCAGTTCAGGGATACCGTGGTTGATTTCCGGGTCCACGTGATAGGGACGACCGCATAATACAATGGCACGCTGCCCTTTTCTTTCTAATGAAGCTAATGTTTTTTTAGTCAGATCATAATACTGCTGCTTATACGCATCTTCTTCGGCCCAAGCAGCTTTTGCTGCCTGTTTTATTTCTTTCTTGCCAATATTCCAGATTTTTAATTCCGCCTGTAAACGGGGAATGATGCGTTTTCTATCATGTAAGGGCAAAAACGGGCACAAATAAGGCGTGTTTGTAATAGACAGTCGTTCAGCCATATTGTTGCGTATTACTTCAGGATAACTCATCACCATGGGGCAGTTAAATGTGTTGTTTTTACTGCCTTCGTCGGGGCCGTTTTGAATACAGGGATAGAAAATACGGTCTACATGTTGTTCCAGTAAATCTTCAATATGACCGTGTACAAGTTTTGCTGGATAGCAAGCAGAATCGGACGGAATCGTATCCATTGATTTTTCAAAGAGTGCCTTGGAGGATCTGTTTGATAGAACAACGCGGTATCCTAAGGTAGTGAAAAAAGTAAACCAGAACGGATAATCTTCATACATATTAAGCACCCGTGGAATACCGACAGTACCGCGCGGAGCCTGTTCCAATGGCGTATAATGATTAAACAGGCGGTTATATTTAAAGGCATACATATTCGGCAGTGGATCATGATGTTTTGCCGTACCGCCGGCTCCGCGTTCGCAGCGATTTCCTGTAATATAGGCATGCCCGTCGTTGAACGTATTTACGGTCAAAAGACAATTATTGGTGCATTTGCCGCAGTGACGGATTGACGTCGCTACGCTGAGTTCATTTAAATTTTGTTTGCTGAGCAATGTCGAGGGTGTCTGATGTTTATGCCATGTGTTTTTTGAAATCAAAGCCATGCCGAAGGCTCCCATCAAGCCGGCAATAACCGGGCGTATGACGGTGCGTCCTAATAATTTTTCAAAAGCCCGCAGTACGGCATCATTATAGAAGGTACCGCCTTGAACAACGATATGGTTTCCCAATTTATTGGGATCTTTGACTTTAATTACTTTATACAGTGCATTTTTAATTACCGAATAGGAAAGTCCGGCAGAAATATCTGATAAGGTAGCTCCTTCTTTTTGTGCTTGTTTCACTTTGGAATTCATGAACACCGTACAGCGGGAACCTAAGTCAATAGGGTGCTTGGCTTCCAAGGCCGCTTTGGAAAACTCTTCGATAGATAAATTCAAGGATTTGGCAAATGTGTCTAAAAAGAACCGCAGCCGGAGGAGCAGGCTTCATTTAATAGAATATCTTCGATATGTCCATCTTTTAATTTCGTGCATTTCATATCTTGTCCGCCAATGTCCAAAATAAAATCCACATCAGGACAAAAATGAGAAGCGGCTTGATAATGGGCAATGGTTTCTACTTCTCCTAAATCAATGCGCAGTGCTTCTTTCAACAGTGCTTCCCCGTATCCGGTAATGCCGGAATAAGCAATATACGCGCTGGCAGGAAGCCGGTCGTAAATTTGAGAGACAATTTTTTTGGCAGCTTTCAGCGGGCTGCCTTCATTATTTTGGTAATGAGTATAAAGAATTTTATCATCTTCACTCAATAACACGGCCTTGATTGTTGTAGACCCGGCATCTATGCCGAGATAACAAGGGCCTCTATAACCTTGAAGCGGTGCTTGTGGGACCGTGTGTTCGCTGTGACGTTTTTTGAATTCTGATAATTCATCGGGTGAGGCAAACAATGGTTCGATACGGTCTGATTTAGCTAAGGAGGATTCATCGACACCTTTTAACTGTCCCATCAGATTCATAAAAGAGACGGGCTTTTCTTGAAAACTGCCTAACGCAGCACCCATAGCGACATATACTTGTGCATTGTCGGGGGCGATAACTTGTTCTTCTTTTAGATTTAATGTTTTGGCAAACTGCAGACGCAGGCGCGGAAGGAACGTTAACGGACCTCCGAGAAAGCAGACCGTGCCGCGGATGGGACGTCCGCAGGCCAAACCGGTAATCGTCTGCAGGACAATAGATTGAAATACAGAAGCGGCAACATTTTCTTTGCTGGCGCCATCATTCATCAGCGCCTGCACATCCGTTTTGGCAAATACTCCGCAGCGAGCGGCAATGGGATATAAGGTATCGGCATGTTCCGCCAAGGTATTTAAACCGGCAGCGTCCGTATGCAGTAATGTTGCCATTTGATCAATAAAAGCACCTGTACCGCCGGCACAATTGCCGTTCATGCGGTGTTCGTTGCCACCTGTTAAATACGTAATTTTGGCGTCTTCCCCGCCGAGTTCGATAATGACGTCCGATTGGGGGTAATATGTCCGGACGGCCTTTGTACCGGCGATAACTTCCTGTACGAAAGCAATATGTAGATAATCGGCCAGGGCAATACCACCCGAACCCGTTATAGCGATTGTTATTTGTCTGTCCCCGAATATTTCATAAGCATTTTGCAGTAGATCCCATACTTTTTGGCGTATGTCCGTATAATGGCGCACGTAGCAGGCATGTAAGCAATGCTTGTTTTCATCCAGCACAGCAATTTTTACGGTTGTCGATCCAATATCGATACCAATATGTAAAATATTTTGCATATGATTCACCTGTCGGCTAAAATACCGGCCCTTCTATAATCTTGGATACAAGCTTGATAATATCGTATATCCTTGTCTTTATTTTACCTATATTGTAACATATTGTAGCAAAACTGTAACGGTTATTATTTAAAGAAAAACAAAGAAAACGGTAGGAGATCATACTAAATATACTTTTGCTGATTTGCACAATGAAAAAAACGGTAAAAATCATAAAAAAATACGCAGTACCGGCAGCTTCCGTCAATAAATATGAAAAAAAATGACTGTTTCCTATGATAACAATTGACTTTTGATAAGTGAAACCATAAAATGAGAATATCCATCTGCATATATAACGGCAAATGGAGTCTTGGATTGTCTTTTTGCCTGATGCAAAGGCAGAGACAAAATATTTTAATTATATATATGAGGAGGAGAAGTCATGTTAGAAAAATTGTTTGCCCTAAGCGAACGAAAAACGACAGTCAGGACTGAAATATTGGCGGGATTGACAACGTTTATGACGATGGCCTATATTTTGTTTCTGGCACCATCTCTGCTTAGCCTTGGCGGCATGGACAAAGATGCAGTACTTATTGCGACAGCTTTGGCTGGCGGATTAGTTACGATTGCTATGGGGGTATTCGTTAATTATCCTATTTGTCTGGCTCCCGGCGTTGGTATGCTGGCATTTTATTCGTTTACAGTTGTTATTGGTATGGGCATTCCTTGGCAGACGGCGTTGGGCGCGGTATTTATTTCCGGTGTTGTATTTTTGATTTTGACGGTAACCAGTATTCGGCAGATGATCGTAGAAGGCATTCCGACTTCTATGAAAAATGCCATTACTGTCGGTATTGGCCTGTTTATTACAATTATTGGTTTGAAATTATCAGGGTTGATGGCGATTCGCTTATCTCTTACACCGGGTTCTTTGGAACAAGTGGGAATGACGCATGGAAATTTTGTTCCGGGGGCGGAAGAAACGATTCTGGAATTAGGAACATTAAATAATCCGGAACACCTGCTGGCATTATTTGGACTTGTATTTACGGCGCTGCTTATTGCCCGCAAAATTCCCGGGTCCATGCTCATTGGTATTTTTGGTACTTCTTTGGTGGGCTATGTAACGGGAATTTGTCATCTTCCGGATAACTTCTCTCTTATGGCAATTCCTGATTTCAGCCGTGCCGCATTTTTTCAATTGAATATTGGCGATGCGTTTAATATGGGACTGGTAACGATTATTTTCACATTCACCTTTGTTGAATTATTTGATTCGATGGGGACTATGATAGGAACTGCTACGAAGGCAGGCATCCTGGATCCGGAATCGGGAAAATTTCCCGGTCTGAGCCGGGCATTTTTTACGGATGCGTGTGGTGTTAGTATCGGTGCTTTGCTTGGGACCAGTACGGTAACGGCTTTTGTAGAAAGCGCAGCAGGTGTGGGTGCAGGAGGCCGGACTGGCTTAACTGCCGTAACGTGTGGTATTTGTTTTCTGCTGTCCTTGTTCTTTTCCCCTTTTATGATGTTGATTCCTGAAGCGGCTACCTCTCCGATTCTTGTTATTGTGGGTGTTTTTATGATGGAACAAATACATACCATCGACTTCTCTGATTTTACGGAAGGATTCCCGGCTTTTATGGTCATTGTCCTTATGCCGTTTACTTACAATATTGCCAATGGTGTATCAGCAGGACTTATCTTGTATCCCTTGCTGAAGATTCTTACGGGCAGAGGAAAGGAACTGCACTGGATCATGTATGTGTTAGCCGCCGTTGTCATAGCTAGATATGTTTTTCTTAACTGATGCTTTTTTTGCAGACATCTCCCATGAGCGGTATGGGGGATGTTTTTTTATGAGTAATGTGGTACACTATACAAGACGTATTTTAAAAATATACTTATATAAGTAATGCAGGAGGACCTATACATGAAACAATATGTAACAGAACATCAATCCCCGTACCTTGATTTATCAGCCGAAGTGTCGGACATTTTATATAAGGGAAAATCTGAATTTCAGGATATTGAAGTTGTCGAATCTAAGGAATTTGGCAGAATGCTCGTTCTCGACGGAGTATTCCAGACATCTATTAAAGATGAATTTATGTATCATGAAATGATTGCGCATATCCCGCTGTTTCTTCATCCCAATCCTAAAAACGTATTAATTATCGGAGGCGGTGATGGCGGAGCGGCTAGAGAAGTTGTCCGCCATCGGGAAGTAGAAAAGGTAACAATGGTGGATATTGATGGCAAGGTCGTAGAACTTTCCAAAAAATATTTTCCGGAAATAGCGAAGGCCATGTTGGAAAACAATCCTAAACTGACTGTAAAGGTCGGAGATGGCATTGGCTTTATGGCACAGGCGGAAAATTATTATGATGTTATTATTGTAGATTGTTCGGATCCGATTGGCCCAGGAGAAGGCTTGTTTACCTACGATTTTTATAAAAATACCTATAAAGCGCTAAAACAAGACGGGCTGTTTGTACAGCAGACAGAATCTCCATTTATGCACCAGCCGCTTATTCAGAAAATATGGAAATCTGTTTCTGAAATATTCCCCATCACTCGTTTATATACTACGTTCATTCCTCTTTATCCGAGCGGAATGCATTGCTTTACTATAGGATCCAAGAAATATGATCCATTGACCTGGAAACCGAATCGCCCGCAGACCTTTAAAACCCGGTATTATAATGAAGGTATTCAACGGAGTGCATTTGTTTTGCCGAATTTTGTTAAAGAATTATTGTATGGAAAAAATAAATAGTTTGCAGTAGATGCCGGAGTGCAATATGGGAGACATACAGGCTGGATAACATAAAAAAAGTACGCTGCAGACAGATTATTTATATTCAAATGTAATAATTCTTAAATTATCTATTGACGAGATTTTTAAGTAATGGTAAAATGTTATACGTTACCGGTTCTTGCGGGTAGGCAGAAACTAGTAGCGTATGATAGTATGGCGGGTATGGTGAAGTGGTTAACACGGCGGATTGTGGCTCCGTTACGCTAGGGTTCGAGTCCCTATACTCGCCCCAATAGGGGTATAGCCAAGTGGTAAGGCACCGGACTTTGACTCCGCTATGCGCTGGTTCGAATCCAGCTACCCCTGCCAAGCATGATCCACTAGCTCAGTCGGTAGAGCACCTGACTTTTAATCAGGGTGTCCCGAGTTCGAATCTCGGGTGGATCACCAGAAGAAAGCCTTTCGGAATAGTATTCCGGAAGGCTTTTTTGTTGAAATGATTTTACATGCTAAGGGGGGAGAATTTACGATACTCTATCTGGGAATCATGCTATCCGGCATTACCATTGATTTTAATACATGGGGAGTATTGGCTGGAATGATACCGAGAATCGTATGGATCCTCTTGTCGGTTATTACGGCAGTACCCTCTTCGCTGTTTGATATAGTTTGCGGCTGCTTTGCTGTAGGGACCGATGTACATTTCCCCCCCTGTATGTCGTTGTTCGTTATTTTATGTTTTGAAAAGAGGGCAATAGAAAGCGTAGGATACAGGCTGGGAAAAAATATGACCGATTATGTTCTGATATATGGAAAAATTTGCAGCTTTGTTTTATATAAACTGCAGATTTTTTTGTATTGTTTTTGAATTATTGTTTCTTTTCTCGGTTATATGTACTACAATAATAGTGTTTTAAAAACAGAATTGACGAAATATATTAGAGGGGGAAATGGCGTGAAGCATTTGAAGATAGCATATACCGATGCTGCCGCTGCGTACTTGATGTTTTTGGCAGACGTAAAACAGTGAAAGTAGCGGAAACCAATTTACAGATACGGCAGCGGTTGTTCTGATGCAGCAGGATAAAGCCTATATCGATAAAATAAAAGCTACTTGCTTCGGAATTCCTGTTTTTGTATTAGTAACGAATACGGCAGCGATAGAAAAGAGTGAAGGGGTATATGAGGTCTGTCTCGATGATTCCTTTGATAAGATTGCGTTGAGCAAAGAACTGGAACGTGCGGCTGCAACTTATGAAAATACAGTTTTGCCGCCATTTTTCGGTGAAATGGCTAAATATGTGGACGATCGCAGTTTGTCCATGGCGACACCTGGTCATCAAGCGGGCTCGTTTTTTTGCCGAACACCGGCCGGCCGGTACTTTTATGAATATTTTGGGTGAAAATATATTCAGGGCCGATATGAGCAGCTCTGATGTTCGGATGGGCGATCTGCTGATTCATGAGGGAGTTCCTTTTGCGGCACAACAGCATGCGGCCCGTGTTTTTAATGCGGATAAGACATATTTTGTATTGAACGGAACGTCTACTTCTAATGAAATTGTAGCAACTGCTCTTTTGCGTCCCGGTGACTTGGTGCTTTTCGACCGCAATAATCATAAATCCGTATACTATGGGGCTCTTATTATGGCCGGAGCGACTCCTATATATCTGGAAACCGGGAGAAATCCATACGGATTTATCGGCGGCATAGACGACCATTGCTTGGAAGAAAAATATATTCGTTCGCTCATTCGGCAAAGAGATCCGCTGCGGGCGGATGAAAAGCGCCCGTTCCGATTAGCAGTGATTCAGTTGGGTACCTACGACGGAACTATTTATAATGCTCGTCAAATCGTGGATCGCATAGGGTCGCTTTGTGACTATATCTTATTTGATTCTGCATGGGTAGGATATGAACAGTTTATACCGATGATGAAAGAATGCAGCCCGCTGCTGTTGAATTTAGGCCCCGATGATCCTGGAATTATGGTTACACAATCGGTGCATAAGCAGCTTTGTGGTTTTTCACAAGCCTCTCAAATACATAAAAAAGATAGTCATCTGCAAGGACAAAAACGATACTGTCCCCATAAGCGATTTAACAATGCATTTATGATACAAGTTTCGACCAGTCCGTTTTATCCTCTGTTTGCTTCTCTGGATGTGAATGCTAAAATTCATGAAGGACCAGCGGGAAAACGTATTTGGCTGGATGCGGTCAAGTTAGGGATTGAAGTCCGCAAAGATATCTTTCGTGAATGCACGATGATCCATCCTTTTGTACCTCCCGTTGTGCACGGTAAACCCTGGCAGGAAGGTGATACTGAGAAAATGGCCGATGATATTGAATATTTCCGATTTCGAAAAGGGGCAAGCTGGCATTCGTTTGATCAATATGGTGATAATCAGTATTTTGTGGATCCCTGCAAGATTTTGCTGTATACGCCGGGAATCAAAGAGTCTTCATGGGCGTATGAAGATTTTGGGATTCCCGCCGGGATAGTATCCCGGTTCTGCATAGAAAATGGATTTACGCCGGAGAAAAGTGATTTATACTCTATCTTGTTTTTGCTTACACCGGCAGATTCTGCCAGCAAGATGAATACCATGATTACGTTATTGAAACGGTTTGAACGATATGTACGGATGGATATGCCGCTCAAAGCGGTATTACCCGGATTGGTGCGGCAATATCGGGAACGGTATGGGCAATACACAATTCGGCAGCTTTGTCAGGAAATGCATGATTTTTCAAAACAATGGCAGATAAATTGCGTTCAAAAGGATTTGTTTCGCAGTGCCAAGCTTCCTGCATATGCGATGAATCCACAAGAAGCAAATTGGAAATTGGTAGGCAATGAAACGGAATTAATCCCGCTGGAAATGGCTTTAGGCCGTATTGCTGCAGAGGGAGCTATACCATATCCGCCCGGGATCATTTGTGTTGCACCGGGAGAACGCTGGAATAAGACGGCGCAGCGGTATTTTCAATATTGGCAGGAGGTTATCAATCGTTTCCCTGGATTTGAACCGGAAATTCACGGGGTATACTTTGAAAAGGAAATGGGGGAAACGACCAAGCGGGCTTTTACGCAAGTAGTACTTGAAAAATAAATTTTGTATATTTTTTTTGTACTAGCAGGAATTGTATTATCCAATAGAGAATAATAAGTAGTAAACAGGTAATTGAGGAAGACAGGAGGGATTATTATGAAAAAGTATCAAAATATTATTGTTCCTACCGATGGTTCTGTAAATTCCAAGCGCGCCTTGGAACATGCGGTTATTATCGCATCGGCTGTAGGGGCTACGATTACATTGGTCTATGTGGCAAACATCGTATCTGTCATTTCCAATTTTGACCAGATTCCTAATGCGAACGGATATGTAACAGAACAGGTTGCCTTAGATATGGAAGAAGATGGGAAGAAGGTTCTGGAAGACTTTGCTAAAGCGATTCCACAGGATGTTAGTGTTAAAAGTGTGTTTGAAGTCGGATCACCGGGACCGGCGATATTGTCGGTGGCAAAAAAATATAATGCCGATCTTATTGTTATGGGAAGCCGCGGTCTGGGACCACTCAAAGGATTGTTTATGGGCAGCGTAAGCAGTTATGTGGTTACCCATTCTGTATGCCCGGCATTAATTGTAAAATAATTCATATACATACTAAAAGCCTTGTTTCCTTTGTAGGAAGACAAGGCTTTTTTTGTGTCTGTATAATCCCGTTCCTTTTCCTAACAAAAAGAACCATTATCATGGTTCGGGGGATAGATTTAATAGAATATATACATATTGAAGAATATGGCAAACGTAAATTTTATGATATACTATGATAGATGGGAATGAACTAAGATATACGATAATAGTTCGTATATGAAATTATAATTAACAAGATTTTGCCTGGGAGGCAATATAAAAAATGACAGCTGATAATAAAAAACATAAATTTGAAATAGCAAATACACGAAGCCGGACACGGTTTTTTTCGCTGTATATAATACTTGCCGTCATAGGTATATCCGTGGCGGGCATAGCCGTTATTTGGGGAGCGGCATTTACTTGGTATCACATACCGATATGGGCGAAAATGACCATTGCACTGGCAATTTTATTTATATCGCAAGTAGGTGTAGGTACGGCTATGTTTCAGGAACGACAGGGAACATGGATTGGTGAAGGAGTAGCAGTAGTTCATTGTGCTGTTGTATTTATTTCTGTGACATTATTGGAAACGACCTTTTATATTGGCAGCAGTGTCTATTTTTATATGTTGGTCTGTGCGTTGCTTATTTTGCCGGTTGCGTATTTGCTGCGCTCTGCTGCTTCCATTATCGGGTATGTCTGTGTTGTATTATACTGGGCTGCTATGACAGGCGTTTCTTATTCCTCCGGCGGCAGCCTCACGATGTGGATTTTGTTAGCTTTAGCCGGACCTTTTTATACACTGATTCGAGAACATCATGATGAAGTGCGGTTAACAATATTTTCGTGGGTAGGTACGATCGCCGTGTTCATTGCTTTTGGTATTGCCGTCAGAGAGGCGCAGTATATTTCTTTTTTGCTTTTTTCTGCGTTGGCCGGAGTTGTTTTACTGACGGGGTACGCAATGGATACCCGCAAAGCCTGGGGATTTCCGTTCCGTTGGCTGGGACGCCTGGCTTCTGTCGGGGCACTGCTTATTTCTTGCATGCCAGCCGCATGGGACAGCGTTATTAGTGCCGCTGGATTTCAATGGGCGAATATAGCCGTTACATTTTTATTACTGTTTCTTGGCATGGGTATATATATGAAAGCTTTGAAAAGAAAGTGTTGGTCGCCGACTTTATATGCGCTGATTCCCCTGGTGATAGGAGCGGAAACCGTTTTAGTACGAAATGGCATTAATTTTTCCCTACCTGTTATTGTTTCTTCGATTTACATTTTCTTTTTGGGTATTTTTGAAGTATTTCAAGGTGTCCGCTTTGGCAAAACGCATCATTTGCGATGGGGGCTAGCCATATTTATTTTTATGGGAGCCGCTGTGCTGGTCGGGAGTCATGTATCGCCGCTTGCCATGGTTGTTTCACTTATTGTTATCTGTGCGGTTGTATGGCAGTTTCAACACTTTTTTTATAAAAAGAAAGTATTATTTTTTCAACAAACTCATCAGAATAGACGGACTAAAAAGGATCATACGGTCACATCCGTTCGCCAAGGGATCAATAAAAAGAGGAAAAACCATCATGCCGATCCGACATATAAAAATGATGCTGCCGGTATCACGGAAAAAAAGCAGAAAGCACTTCCCGATTGGATGGCGGGTGCAGTAAGCCGGGAACCGGAGGCAGCATTGCCTCATACAGAAACTGTGTCACCTAAAGAACCCGCGGCATCCACCTTTGTGGCACCTGTTTTTCATGGACCTGATCAAATCCCGCTGCCTGATAAAAAGATATTTGCAGAAATCAAAAAAGAAGCAAAAGGAAATAAGATGGAACAAACAAAAAAACGCAGTGAAGCTGCAACAATAAAACCGGTGACATCTTCTCCGTGGAAAACGCCGGCCCCCATCAAACGTAAAAAACAATTTACGCAGTCTCCGTGGGCAAAGGAAGGAGAATCTAAAAAATGAAGGTTATGAATTTTAGAATATCTCCAGATAGTAAATACAGGTGGGTACTTTTTATTTTTCTTGTCATAGTACAATTCAGTGTTTGTGGATATATAGCTTGGCGCTGGCATAATATTCAAGTAGATGGCATTCCGTATCAGTGGAAATGCATTCCTCGTTTGGAACAGTCTGCTTTCGGTACGGATTATATCCGTGTAGTGTTTCCCGAGGATACGACCCAATGGCTGGATGATACGGCACCGCGGCTCCATGAAACTATTTATGTGTATATTTCACGTGATGACAAGGGAGTAATACAGATTCAGGGTGCCTCTGCACATAAACCGCCGGTAGGTGAAGATTATATGAACGCCTCTGTCGTAGGGTATGGAGACAATATTGTACAGTTCATGGTTGGGTTTGGCCGGTACCGCATTGATCCGGCGAAAGCTGACGGTATTTATGATATTGGTGTATCGGACAGTGTTATCGCCAGTATTCGCATGAAAAAGGGAGAAGGAGTTATTGAAGGTATCTTTGTGAACGGCATGCCGTTGGAATTTTGCAGCAGTGAAGCAGAAAAAACAGCAGAAACATTGGCCGGGAAGAATGCCGATAAGCCCGCAGCAAGCGTTAAAACTCACATCTTGGGATCTGCTATGGTTCCGCCGAAGCAGCAGAAAGTGGAATAAAAATACATAAGCTAAATGGAAAAGGAGGGAATTATGAAGGGGTATTGGAAATTAGGATGTACCGTTTTGCTCATCACCGCGTTTATACTGTTGTCAGGATTTAGAGCACAGACGATCATTCATGATGACGGCAGTGAGACGCAGGATGTTTTGAAAGTATCCAGCACCACTGCCGGGCAAAAAGAGCTGCGTGCCGATGCAGATGAATTTCAAAAACGAAATTATACTATCATGGATTATAGCAACAATAACGGGGAAGGGTTTCGCGCTATGCGCACGATTACGAAAGAGGGCGCTAATAAAAGCTCGGTAGACCATATTGTGCATAAAACGCATGACGGACTTATTTGTTCTACTTATTATATCGATTATCAATATAATTCGGATAGTATAAAGTCGCTTCGCATGGGAATTCCCATGGAAGAAAATAACGCCGATTTGGAGTATATTGTCTCATTCCCTTCGGGAACACAAGTTACCAGCAACAGTACAAAGAGTGATAACCAGGGAAGTACCTATTTATGGAGTTTGAATAATTCTCATCCACAGGCAATCAAACTGCAGGCGACGGTTTGGCATAAGCTGGCTATTTATATAGCAGTGATGTTGGTTATTGTGATAGTTATCATCGTTTTGCTGATAGAACATCGGCGGCGTAATGTTATCAGTTGGAAGCGTGCCGCTCAAATGCGCCGCATGGAAATGATGCTTCTGTTTATTCCTATTTTTATTTTGGGGTATATGGGATATGAATACTTTGTCGGTACGCATGTCACAGCGGATACGTTGGCAAAAGTATCACAGCAGCAGCAAGAAGAATTACTTGAAAACCGGGAAGAAGATCGTCGCCTCCATGATGCCGAACTTCGTAAAAATGACAGCAAAATTATACATATCAAGGATAAAATGCTGGAAATATCGGATTCCTTGCGCGATTTAAACCGTGGGTATCAGTCGGGACAATACAGTAAGACCGCAGCCAAGGCAGAAGCACAGAAACTGGCTTCACAGGCGAAGGATTTGCTGGATAACAGCGGCGATTTGTCACAGGCTGATAAAGATGTTTTACAGCAGTTAGTGAATCGTGTTATCCAAGAAGCAGAAGATATAGGCAGTGGACAGACGGTGATACAGACGCCGATTCAAAAACGCAGCGTATCGGAAGAACAGAAACGAGCCGATGATTTGTCTTCCAGCAGTACACTGAGTGATACTGCCGGCAATTCTGCATCCTCAGATACTGCCGGCACGTCTGATAGTACTGCCAGCGGTTCTGATAATTCTGATAATTCAGGACAGTCGGCATCGACGGCAGGTAATTCTGGAAGCGGACCGGCTTCAAAAGCATCGGCGGGAAGTGGAAAAACGACAAAAGGAAGCAAGTAATGGATATATTTAGCATATTCTTATTTGCGAACATGAAAAAAAATGGTATGCTATATATAGCAGTGGGACATAGCAGATAGTTTTCCATTACCAATATTAATAAGTCAGGAGGGTATGATATATGCATTGTGTTGAAGAAATTAAAAATGGTATCTATTGGATGGGGTGCAACGATTTTAGGACTGAAATGTTTGAACATATTTTTCCGTTGCCTTTCGGTATTTCCTATAATTCATATTTCATTGATGATGAAAAGACGGCAGTACTGGATGCGATGGATAAAAGTGTCCGTGATGAATTTTTAGAGGATATTGAATATTTGCTGAAAGGGCGTACGCTTGATTATTTCTTTTTAAATCATATGGAACCCGACCATGCTGGTTCTATTTTGGCGTTAGTGGAAAAGTATCCGAATGTAAAAATCATCGGGCAGGCACAGACCTTTAAACTTTTTGAACAATTTTATCGTCATCCTATGCCGAATAATTATGTTACAGTGAAAGAAGGGGACCAGATCAAACTGGGAAAACATGTTATTCAAATGATTAAGGCCCCTATGGTACATTGGCCGGAAGTCATGCTGGCATATGATGTGACAGATAAAGTATTGTTCAGTGTAGATGCTTTTGGCATGTTCGGTACCAGCGGGAATGTATATGCCGATCAGGTCGATTTTGAAAGAGATTATATGGATGAATTCCGACGGTACTATGTTAATATTATTGGTAAATATGGACCACAGGTTATCAATGTACTGAAAAAAATGGACGGACTTCCTATTGAAATAGTAGCTCCGGTACATGGGTTAGTATTCCGTACACCGGAAACCATTCAATTGATCATCCATAAATATCTCCACTGGGCCAAATATATTCCGGAACAGAAAGGGGTTGTCATTGCCTTTGCTTCCATTTATGGGAATACAGAACGTGCGGCATGTGTGCTGGCTCATAAGTTAAGTCTGCAGGGTATCAGAAATATTCATCTCTATGATGTGTCCAAAGTTCACCCGTCATTTCTTACGGCAGAAGCTTGGAAGTATAGTCATCTGGTTTTGGCGGCACCGACATACAATCTTAACTTGTATTTACCGATGGAAAGTTTCCTGCACGATTTAAAGACCTTAATGTTCCAGAATCGTAAAATAGCGGTTATAGGCTGCCACAGCTGGGCTTCGGCAGCACAAAAAACGATGATTGAATACGTGGAAAAGAAATTTAAGAATTGTGAAGTATTGGGAACACCGCTGGATATTAAATCTTCTTTGAAGGATGAAGAAGAAGGCATTCTCGACAGTATGGCTAAAACCATTGCTAAAAATATTGCGGAATCTCCGGAACCGGATTCGTTGGTTTAATCAAATAGAAAACCGTCTGTGTAAAAACGGGCGGTTTTTTTTGTATCTTGTCGCAGGGATATTTCCGGTGGTATAATATAATCGCAGCATATGTAAAGGAGGTTGTCTGTAAGTATGATTATTAGAGATGACAGTGCTAAAGCCGGCGATCCGCATAAACAAGCCAAAGCTACAAATAACGGCGAACAGTTGCAATTTGATTTAGGTCGTCCATTAACAGAAGAAGAAAAGAAAATTTTTGAAAAACTTAAAGAGGGTTTACAAATGGGATAACCGATAAAATCAGGCTTACTGTTCAGTTTGCCTGATTTTATTTTTTTGTGTTTGTATCTTGTAAGACATGAAACAAGGAGGTATTTATGAAAAAATGGATGTATGCAGTGATTATTCTTACTATTGCAAGTATCACGGTTATGGCAGAACCATCATTCGATGCGGCAGTGCAGCAAAATAACAGCTGGGGTGTTATTGACGGTACTAATAAAAAATAATTCCTTTGAAGTATGATCGAGTAGGATTATCATTAGAAAATGATAAAGCTGTAAGCAAGGATGCTTTTCATGCAGATGTTCAGAAAAATAAAGAATTGGGATTGATAGAAGTCCAATCTCACGGATTGCGAGGATTTTTTAACCGGGAAGGAAAACCGGTCATTCCTGTATCGTATGACCGGCGTAGTTCTTGGAACGATCATACGCTGCTGGTACGTGTACAAGGAAAATACGGATATTATAAAAGCGACGGTACGATTATTGCATCTCCGCAATATGATAGTGCCGCTGTATTCAGTGAAGGGTTGGCAAGCGTTGGGCAACAGGGACGGTATGGATATATCGATGAACGAGGAACGCTCCGTATTCCCCTGCAATACGGACAAGCTGGTTCTTTTCAGCAAGGCCGGGCAGCCGTATGTAAAAATGGGGAAATGGGGAGTTATCGATATACAAGGAAAAGAATATATTCCCTGTGTATATGATGACATGCAATCTGCTTATGAAAACGGATACATCGGCGTTCAAAAAAATGGTCTTTGGGGATTTGCCGATAGTACAGGCCGTATTGTCATTATGCCGCAATATAAAAAATAGTCAGCAGTTTCCATGAAGGGTTTGCTGCGGTAGCGGCAGATAAAGGAGTATTTTTTATTAACACCAATGGGAACGCGCTGACGGAACCATTATCAGCCATATATGGACAATTTAATGAAGGGCTGGCGCCGGTTCGTTTCCGAAATGGGACGAAAGGTTATATCGATGCGGAAGGAAAAATGGTTATCAAAGCAAACTATGATACGTTAGGAACTTTTCAAAATAATCTTGCCGAATATGGTATTAAGGTGCGTGCAATTAAAACAGGCGGTACTATTTCTGTTTCTGTCGGTGGAAATGATCATTATGGATATCCGGCATGGCAAGTTCCCTTAGCACGCAATATCGGTATTTGTATCGGCGGTGATCCATATTATGATGACAGTGAACCGTATTTTGGTTATCGCAATGGAACCGGTATGAGTCTGGGGATTACGACCTCGGTAGGCAAAGAAGAACGGCGGGGGTATATCGACACGACGGGAAAAATTATTATTGGGGCACAACGGGACATTGTATATCCTATGACAAAGGACGGGACCTATGTGAGGAATCGCAGTTTGTGGGGGTATGTACGAATCGATGGATCCTATTTGATACCGCCGGCATACAAATCTTTAGAACGCAGTGCAGATCTAGGGCTATTTCTTGCAGAGAATGAAAGAAATGTATGGGGAGGACTTTCCCTAGCAACAGGACAAACAATTATCCCATTCAAGTATGATGGACTGCAAAGTGTAGGGGCGATACTCGCTTATAAAGAAGGGAAAAAATGGGGATTATTGCAGCCTGATGGAAGAGAACGCTGTCGGCCTGTTTTTGATGAAATCGTAGGAACGCTGCAAGGCGATCGTCTTCTAGTGAAAACAGGAAAGACATTGGTGTATGTAAATGGTTGGGGAATGGTTGTGGTCACACTTGCTTCTAACATTAACAAAGCAGGAGATTTTTCAGGAGGGTACGCACCCATTCAATGCAATGGAAAATGGGGAGTTATCGATACCAATGGATATATTACAGTATCGCCGGAATATGAGGGAATGAAAGTACTGGACTAGAAACTAATAAAACTATTAGGCTGTTTTGATGCATGCCCTACGTATACATGGTATACTGTTCGTATATGCACATGCGAAATGTAGGAGGGTCTATCGTGAAATTTACGGATAGTTTAAAGAAACGAGTGGCAAAGGCACAGAAAAAAATTGTTTTGCCGGAATCTAACAGCCGGCGCGTGTTAAGAGCTGCAGAACGTATTCGTGATGAAGAATTTGCTCGTATTATTTTGATAGGAAAACCTAGACGTATAGTAGAAACTGCGGCTAAATACCAGATTGATTTAAACGGTATCGAAATTATTGATCCCGAAACATATCCGATGCTGGATAAATTTTCTAAATACTTGGTTGATCGACAAGCAGAACCGAGTATGACAGTTGAAACTGCAAGAAAAATGTTAACAACAGAATATGGCTTTTTTGGTACTGGGTTGGGATCTGGTTATGCGATTGATTTGAATGGGACTAGTATTACAGTACCGGAATTGGATTATTTAGATCACACCGATTTGATCGTAGATGCAAGACAGCCCATGACAGTAGAAAAAGCTCGAAAAATATTGATAGAGGATTATAATTTTTTTGGAGCCTGTCTAGTGGCTTTTGATATTGTTGATGGGATGGTTTCGGGAGCCGCTACTACATCATTTGACGTGATACATGCAGGCTTACAGGTCATTGGAATGCATCCGGGGACGGAAACTCTCACGAGTTCCATGATTATGATCACTCGTACACCGCAATATGGTGATAACGGTATATTTGTTCTTGGTGATTGCGGTGTTATTATGGAACCTACGGCGACACAGTTGGCCGACATTGCCCGCGTTTGCGCGAGTCGGGCCCGTATTACCGCACAAATACTGGATCCAAAGGTCGTTTTTCTATCGTATTCCACAGATGGAAGTGGAGAAGGTCCCACGGTTGAAAAGATTCATGAGGCGATTCAACTTTTGAAAGAACAAAATGCCGATTTTATGTATGATGGGGAGATGCAGGTGGATGCAGCATTGTCTCCGCAGATTTGTGCGCATAAATTTCCCGAATCAAAAATAAATGGACAGGCGAACGTGCTAGTTTTCCCAAATCTGAATACAGCCAATGTGTGTTATAAAATGATGCAGCGTTTAGCGGGAGCAACCGTATTAGGTCCTTTATTTCAAGGATTGGCCAAACCCGTTATGGATGTTTCCCGCGGTTGTTCTGTAGAAGAAATTGTTTCCGTTGTGGCAGTCTGCTGCAGTGATGCTGTCTTTTTGGAGGCAGAACGAGAACGGGATATTGCCTTTACCAGTCGTTTTGAAAAATTAGATAAGCGTGTAGCGGTTGACCAACGCAATGCCTCTATCCAATTTGATCCGGAGAAATGTAAAAATTGCACGCTGTGTCGGCGTCGTTGTGCACAAACAATGTCCATTACAGACTATTATTCGCTGCCCAGCACGGGAGATATACCTATTTGTGTGCATTGCGGCCAGTGCTCTTTGACCTGTATGTTTGGCGCAACTACGACTGTATCACAAGTAGAAAAGGTTCAAGAAGCCATTAGCGATCCTAATAAAGTTGTCATTTTTCAGATTGCGCCGGCCGTGCGTGTTGCCTTAGGAGAAGAATTTGGACTTCCTTTTGGTTCCATTGTCAAGGGAAAAACGATAACTGCCTTGCGAAAATTAGGTGCCGACTATGTTTTTGATACTAACTTTGGAGCCGATCTTACCGTTATGGAAGAAGCCTCGGAATTTCTTGAACGTCTTAAAAATCACAAGGAACAATTACCCTTATTCACAAGCTGTTGTTCATCCTGGGTAGAATTCGTTGAAATTTATTTTCCCGAAATTATTTCTCATTTAGCAACGACGCGCAGCCCTATCAGTTCTTTGAGCTCTATTATTAAAACGTATTTTGCAAAAAAAGCGGATATACCGCCAGATAAGATCGTGAATGTTTGTGTAACACCTTGTACATCTAAAAAATCAGAAATCCTGCGGCCGGAACTTAATGGGGCGGCACACTATTGGGATACGAGAGACATGCGTGATACGGATTTATGTATTACTACCCGTGAACTAGCTCAATGGATTAAAGAAAAAAGATTAGGTTTCAATACATTGGAAGATTCAAACTATGATTCCTTATTGGGAGAAGCCTCTGGCGCCGGTATTATTTTTGGTAATTCCGGCGGGGTTATGGAAGCCATATTACGGACTGCTCATTTTCTTCATACAGGGGAGCATATATCTGAATATTTTTTGCATTTTGAACCAATCCGCGGAGTAGAAGGCATAAAAACCGCGTCTGTCATGTTTGATGATGATGTAATTAACGTTGCAGCTATCAGCGGATTGGCGAATGCACGGAAATTTATTAATACGATTGAACGTCGGCATGCTTGGAAGAAGTATTCTCTTATCGAAGTTATGGCGTGTCCTGGCGGATGTATTGGCGGTGGCGGACAACCACGAACAAAGCTGTCTCAAGCAGTAGAAGCCAAGAAGGCTCGCGTTGCTTCTCTGTATCGGCTTGACGATGAATGTGATATTCATGCCAGTTGGGAAAATCAAGAATTGCGAATGTTGTATAAAGACTTTTTAGAAGGTCCGTTAAGTTATATGTCAACATTACTTTTGCATACGCATTTTTTCAATAAGCACTATATGTTAGGTAAAGATGATCAAGTAGAACCGAAAAAATGATGCATATACGTTTTTAACAAAAGATAAGAACATATGTTTGAAATACGCAATACGATATGGTATGATAATAAAAAAAGGAGGGGGATTATTTGGACTGGGATACGATGCAAGATAAATTAAAAATCTTGAGTGATGCTGCAAAATATGATGTATCTTGTTCATCCAGCGGCAGTACTCGTAAAAATGAAGGCCGCGGTATCGGAAGTGTGGCCTATTCCGGTATCTGCCACAGCTGGTCTCAAGATGGACGCTGTATATCTCTCCTTAAGATTCTGATGACCAATCGCTGCATATACGATTGTTCTTATTGTGTAAACCGCAGCAGTCATGATACGCCGAGAGCCATGATGACGCCGGAAGAAATTGCCGAATTGACGATTCAGTTTTATCGCCGGAACTATATTGAAGGATTGTTTCTTAGTTCCGGAGTATATCGGTCTCCGGATTATACGACGGAACTGCTTATTAAAGCGGCACGAATACTGCGTGAGGAGAAAAATTTTAACGGATATATACATATGAAAGGGATTCCCGGGACAGACGGCCGTCTCATTCGCGAACTTGGCCGATATGTGGACCGCATGAGTATTAATATAGAACTGCCATCATCTGCCAGTCTGCAGTTATTAGCTCCGCAAAAAACCAAACAAGCGATTATGATACCGATGCGGGAGGTAAAACAAGGCATTACGGAACGGCAGGAAGAAAGCAGATCCTATAAAAAGCTGCCTTCTTTTGTTCCGGCCGGGCAGACAACACAGCTCATCATCGGGGCAACTCCGGATAGCGACCGCCGCATTATGGAATTAAGTGAGGCATTGTACCAGAAAGTAGGGCTGAAACGGGTATATTATTCAGCCTATGTGCCAGCTTTGAGCGGCCCTAATCTGCCGGCTCTTATTAAACCGCCGCTGCTGCGGGAACATCGCCTGTATCAAGCCGATTGGCTGTTGCGGTACTACCAGTTTTCGGCGGCAGAAATATTGACAGAACAGCAGCCTGATTTTGATTTGTCCCTCGATCCCAAGGCGTGCTGGGCTCTCCGTCACATAGAATGCTTCCCGATGGAAGTGAATAAAGCATCTTACCATATGCTGCTTCGTGTACCGGGTATCGGCGTCACTTCTGCTAAAAGAATCTGTGCCGCCCGCCGGGCAGCTTGGGTTTCCTATGATACGCTGCACCGGATGGGTATTGTTTTGAAGCGGGCTAAATATTTTATTACCTGCCGTGGAAAATATTATGGCGGTTCAGGTAAACCGGAGGCGATCCACCACAGCCTTTGTCTGCATGAAAAAAACAGCCGCTACGAGGCCGGAGACTTGTTTTCTCAGGTACGCATATGAATTATATATATGATGGCAGTTTTTTTGGCTATATATCGGCAGTTTTTGATGCCTATCATGACGGTATCTGTCGGACAGGAATAATCCATGACGGAAGTCAGACTTGTCTCTTTGGGGAAGAACGGTTTGTTTGCACAGATATGGAAAAAGCCGGTAAGGTTTTGGAAAGCCTGCGACAGCAGTGCGGCAGTGAAATTTGTCATTTGCTGTATTATGCGTTTTTGGCGGAACAACCGAAACGTGAACAGCGGCTTCTACGCTTTATCCGCCAGGCTTTTCATCAAAAACAAGAGTTTCAGCACCATTTGAGTGACGAAACGATCTGGGAAGTACGGCGGTGGGCAGTAAAGACGGGAAATGAACGGCATAGGTTATTAGGCCTGCTGCGTTTCCGGGAAGTAGCCAACGGCATGCTTTATGGAAAAATCGCACCGGATTATTGTGTTGTCCCTATTATGGCACCTCATTTTGTGCGGCGGCTGCAGGGAGAAACGTGGGTTATTCACGATGCGCGGCGGAATTTCGGGGTGTTTTATGATACGCAGAACTTACAAATCGTAGAGATACCAAAGATACTGCAGACGGCAGAAATAACAGAGGCAGAACATTTTTTTTCAGAACTTTGGCGAGACTATTATCGGACGATTGCGATTAAAGAACGAACCAATACAAAGTTAAGACGCCAATTTATGCCTAAAAAATATTGGCCCTATCTTATAGAATTGAATGAACACGAGTAAGCGAAAGAATATGAGAAAATTAGAAACAAAAAATATTTTTCTACTATTTTTTTAAAATTATAAGGTAAAAAAATCATTTACATATATTTTTTGAAATCAAGAACGATCCGATTCCGAAATGATTAATTATTATTTTTAACATTGGTGATTTTGGCATAAGGGAGTATCTTGACTTTGCGGAATAGAAGTATTAGAATGTGGTTAATTTAAGAAGCTCGTACGGCAAAGGCGCTGTTGAATTTTATTTCGACAGCGCCTTTTACTATGTCAAAGGGGACATACCCTACGGTTTTTTAAATCAAACTTGCTTTTTTTGTATACAATATGCAATAGAATTATACATCGCTGTTACAACAGGGGGAATATCATGAGAAAAGAACATGACTTTTTAGGAGAGATGGAAATACCGGACGAAGTATATTATGGTGTACAAACTATGCGGGCTATGGAAAATTTTCATATTACAGGAGAACATCTCGATACTGATTTTATTATTGCGGTCGCAACCGTCAAAAAAGCTGCGGCACTGGCTAATATGGAAACAGGTCGTCTGGATCCGGGCATCGGCAATGTACTTGTACAGGCGGCGACAGAAGTTATACAGGGAAAGTTTATTGATCAGTTTCCTGTGGACCCCATTCAAGGGGGAGCAGGAACCTCTGTCAATATGAATATGAATGAAGTATTATGCAACCGTGCGTTGGAAATTATGGGAAAGCCAAAAGGACGGTATGATATTGTATCTCCCAATAACCATGCCAATATGGCGCAGTCAACCAATGATGTGTTTCCCACGAGCATCAAAGTCTGCATTATTATGAAAAGTAAAGGCTTACTGCGGGCGCTGCGTCGTCTGGCAGACGAATTGGAAGTCAAATCCGAAGACTATAAAGATATCGTAAAGATGGGACGAACACACTTGCAGGATGCCGTACCTATTACGCTGGGGCAGGAAATGGGCTCCTATGCTTCGGCTGTTCGCCGCGGTATTCATCGTATCGAGCGTGCTATTGAAGGCGTTCATACGATCAATATGGGCGGGACTGCCGTAGGGACGGGACTTAACGCCGAACCTAAATATATTCAATCTGTTGCCCGTCAATTGTCTACGCTTACGGGTGAGATGTTTATTACAGCACGGAATCTTATTGACATGACCAATAATACCGATGCGTTTGCTGATTTTTCAGGAAGCATGAAGGCAACGGCACTAGTACTCATCAAAATGGCAAATGATTTTCGTCTTATGGCATCGGGACCGCGCTGCGGACTGAATGAATTAAAGCTGCCGCCGCGTCAGCCGGGGTCCTCTATTATGCCGGGCAAAGTAAATCCGGTGATGGCGGAAGTATTAGACCAAACTTGTTATCAAGTTATCGGGAATGATATTGCAATCAGTTTAGGCGTAGAGAACGGGCAGTTTGAACTGAACGTGATGGAACCGGTCATGGCCTTCAATCTGTTTAACTCCATGCGCTATCTGACCAATGCAGTCAATGCATTTGTTGATAACCTGCTCATCAATTTGGAACCCAACCGGGAACAATGTGCCTATTGGCTGGATCACAGTGTTGGCATTATTACGGCGTTGCTGCCGCATATTGGATATGAACAATCTTCCATGCTGGCAAAAGAGGCCTATATGTCAGGACGACCTGTAAAAGAAATTATTATGGAAAAAGGACTTTTGACACAGGAACAAATAGAATATATTCTTTCACCGGCAGAAATGACACAGCCTGGCATTGCTGGTGCTAAACTGCTCCATACGGATCAGGGAAACCACATAGAACATCATAAAAAAATCAGCGGCGAATTTTACTGATATACAACAGCGGTGGCAGTTTCTGACTGCCACTTTTTCTATGGAATTCTTTTGAAAATTTCCATTATTCATTGTTTCTTTTTCAAGTCATATGTTATATAATAGTAACATTGAGATAAAAAAGGGAAGGATTTGGATTCAGTGAAACCTGTCTTAGTAACCGTACAAAGCATCCAGCGAGATGAGGACGGACAGGAATTGAAGCTTGAGCTTGTTTCTGCAGGAAAATACTATTGTAAACAAAATGTCCAATATATTGTATATGAAGAGAGCGAAATTACAGGCATGGCCGGCGTTACCACGATTATTAAACTGCTCCCCGATTCGGCAGTACTGCTTCGCAGGGGAAATGTCCGACAGCGCCAAGTATTTTGTAAAGGCAGCAGTTTTAAGGCAACCTATAAAATGCCGTTTGGCGAAGTTCTGATACACATGAAAACCTATGAGATGGAAATTCATTTGGTAAAGGGTATCGGAACGGTTCGTCTTGGGTATGATGTTACAATAGAAGGTATTGGGACAAGTTATAATCAGCTGACAATTACTGTGCAGGAGGATAAATCGTAATGGAAATGAAAGAATTATTGCAGCAGGGAATCGCAGATGCGATGGCAAAAGCGATTCATTCCGGCGTGCTGCCGGAAGGTACCTATCCGGATATTAATTTGGAAGTACCTCCGCAGAAGGAATTTGGTGATTTTGCATCAAATATTGCAATGCAGTCTGCCAGAGTAGCACATAAAGCTCCTCGTGTAATAGCGCAGGCCATTGTTGATGAAATGAAGTATCCATGGCTGGATAAAGCAGAAATTGCCGGGGCCGGTTTTATCAACTTTTTTTTAAATAATACAGTTCTTTATGATTCGTTGCAGCAGATACTGGCGGCAGGTTCGCAGTATGGGAAAGCGCCCCTGCGGCCGGAAGATACGGTACAGGTAGAATATGTCAGTGCTAATCCGACGGGGCCGCTTCATGTGGGACATGGCCGGGGAGCTGCTTATGGCAGTGCGCTGGTCAATTTGTTATGTGCGGCCGGGTATAATGTACAGGCAGAATACTATATTAATGATGCAGGCAATCAGATGAATAATTTAGCAGCATCCGTCAATGCCCGTTATTTGGAACTCTTGGGGAAAAAAAGCCAGATTCCCGAAAACGGATATCATGGAACCGATATTATTGATACAGCGCAAGCGATTATCGACCAAGATGGTGATACCTATTTAGCTATGCCGGAACAGGAACGGTTGGAATTTTTTAAAGATCGGGCCTATGCGGAAAAAATGAATATATTGAAACAAGATTTAGCTCATTTTAATGTTCATTATGATACCTGGTTCAGTGAACGAACGCTTCATCCGGATGCCATTCACGCGGCATGCGATGTACTTGAAAAACGTGGCAAGATATATGAGAAAGATGGGGCCCTTTGGCTGAAATCGACGGACTACGGTGATGATAAGGATCGGGTCGTTGTTCGTGATAACGGCGTGCCTACCTATTTGGCGGCGGATATCGCATATCATAAGAATAAATATGATAGAGGATTTAAGAAACTGATTAATATATGGGGGGCAGATCATCACGGCTATGTAGCCCGTGTTAAAGCGGCGATGGCGGCTCTCGGATATGATCCGGATCAATTGGAAGTATTACTGCTGCAGATGGTCAGTCTTTTCCGGGAAGGCAAACCGGTCAAGATGTCGAAAAGGACAGGGCAGGCAATTACGCTGAATGAATTAATAGAAGAAGTGGGGACAGATGCGGCGCGATACTTTTTTATCATGAGGTCGTTGGATACACAGCTTGATTTTGATCTCGACTTGGCCAAATCGCATAGTAATGAAAATCCGGTATATTATATTCAATATGCTCATGCTCGTATTTACAGCATTTACGCACAAGCTGCGGAAGCGGGTATCGAATTGGATACAGATTGGTCTCATGTAGTTTGGAATACATTGCAGGAAGAAGAAGAATTGGAAATAATAAAGAAAATGGCAGCTTTTCCTGATATTATTAAACAGGCAGCTTGTGACCGGGCACCACATCGCATTGCTCATTTTGTATATGAGCTGGCAAGTTTATTCCATCAATTTTATAATCATTGCCGGATTATTCAAGAGGATAAAGAATTGGCAGAAGCGAGATTGGCTTTGATTACGGCAGTTCGTATTACGATTGCCAACAGTTTGGCAATTTTAGGTGTTTCGGCACCGAAAAAAATGTAATGATGTAATATAATACAATAGTTTAGTTATTGCCGTATATTGCGGCATGTTTTTATATACTACAAGGCATACAGGGAGGAATTATGGCTAAGTACATATTTGTAACAGGCGGGGTTGTATCTTCATTAGGAAAAGGTATTACGGCGGCGGCTTTGGGCCGGTTGTTGAAGAATCGTGGATTCAAGGTAACGATTCAAAAATTTGATCCGTACATCAATGTCGATCCCGGTACAATGAGCCCATATCAGCATGGGGAAGTGTTTGTCACTGATGATGGTACTGAAACAGATTTGGATTTAGGTCATTATGAACGGTTTATTGATATTAATCTAGGCAAGAATTCCAATGTTACGGCTGGTAAAATTTATTGGTCTGTGCTGCAAAAAGAACGCCGCGGAGACTATCTGGGGCATACAGTCCAGGTCATTCCGCACATTACAAATGAAATCAAAGACCGTATTTTCCGTGTGGGTGATGATGATAATGCAGATGTCGTTATTACAGAAATCGGGGGTACTGTCGGAGATATAGAAAGCCTGCCGTTCCTGGAAGCGATTCGCCAGATTAAGAAAGAAGTAGGCCGCAACGATGCGCTGTATATTCATGTCACGCTTGTTCCGTATATTGCGGGTGCCGGTGAATTGAAAACCAAGCCGACACAGCACAGTGTCAAAGAACTTCGCAGTATTGGCATTCAGCCGGATATCATCGTATGCCGCACAGAATATTCCCTTTCTGAAGAAATGAAAGATAAATTGGCATTGTTCTGCGATATTGATAAAGACGCGGTGATTGAAAATAAAACCTTGAACAGTATTTATGAAGTACCGCTGATGATGTCTGAAGAAGGCTTGGACCGTATCGTTTTAGAAAAACTGGAACTTCCGAATCAGCCATGCAATATGGAAAACTGGGAAAAGATGGTATATGATATTTACCATCCGGAAAAAGAAGTAACTATCGCTATTGTCGGAAAATATGTAGCACTCCATGATGCGTACCTTAGTGTGGCAGAAGCACTGGGACACGCCGGGATTGCTTATAAAACGAAAGTTCATATTGATTGGATCGATTCGGAAATATTGGAAGCACCGGATGTATCATTAAAAGAAGTATTTAAAAATATTCAGGGGATTGTGGTTCCCGGCGGATTTGGCAATCGCGGCATTGAAGGCAAAGTCAAGGCAATTCAGTATGCTCGTGAAAATAAAATTCCTTTTTTGGGATTATGTCTGGGCATGCAGTGCGCTGTTATGGAATTCGCCAGGCACGTTGCCGGTATGGAAGGAGCAACGTCTTCTGAATTTGAAAAAGATGCAAAATACCCGGTCATTGATTTAATGGCAGACCAAGTCGATATTTCTGAAAAAGGCGGAACTATGCGCTTGGGACTGTATCCGTGCAAACTAGATGAAACCAGCAAATCATTTGGCGTGTATGGTAAGAACCTTATTTATGAACGGCATCGCCATCGTTGGGAATTCAACAATAAATACCGGACGGAACTGATCAATGCAGGTCTTAAAATAGTGGGAACTTCACCGGATGACCGTTTGGTAGAAATGATCGAAATAGCAGATCATCCATGGTTTGTAGGCTGTCAGTTCCATCCGGAACTGAAATCTCGGCCCACTAATGCACATCCGTTGTTCCGTGGTTTAGTCAAGGCAGCATTAGACATACAACATTAGAACCGTGATTTTTTATTGTAAAAAATAAAGGCATAACGAATAACTCAAAAAAGACTGTCGTACGTTTTATGTGCGACAGTTTTTTTTTCGTATTTGAAGAATAACTTTTGTTCTTGATAAGAACCGTTCAGTATGTAATACGTGACGCTCGTAACTTTCTCATTGTCAGGGAATCTATTTACCTTTTAAAATAATATATAGAAAAATCAACGTATAAAAGAAAAAAGGAGGTGGAATTATGGAGCTGCATACAGGACATCATTTAATTACTCAATTCTTAGGAATGAACGTAAATATGGATACAATATATATGACTTGGTTAACTGCAGTTATTGTAATTGGTATTACCGTATTGGCGACACGTGGCCGTTCACTTGTTCCTTCAGGAGTGCAAAATGTCGTGGAAATTGTTATAGAGGCACTGCTAAAGCAATTTAAGGAAACGTTGGGACCCAAATGGGGACAGGTGGTGTCAGTACTTCTCACGATGTTTTTGTTTATCTTTGTAGGCAATGAACTTGGTCTGTTGCCCAGTCCGCATATTCTGACATCGCCGACCAATGACTTGAATACGACCTTGGGATTGGCGTTAGTTTCATCGTTATGGTACATTTTGTTGCGCTGCGGAACCAAGGGGTAAAGAAACATTTCAAGCATTATTTTGAACCGTTTATCCCCTTTGTCGTGATAAACCTGATGGAAGAATTCACTAAGCCGCTGACGTTGGCTTTTCGACTATTTGGCAATATTTTGGCTGGTGAAATACTGATGGAAGTATTGTATCTGCTGGTTCCTGTCGGAATACCGATTATATGGCTTATTTTCAGCCTGGTCATCGGTTTGATCCAAGCCTTTATTTTCACGATACTGACGACATCGTATCTTGCAGATTCATTAAAGGAAAGTTGAGCTGTCGTATTCCGGTAAAAAATAACAAAAATTAGTAATCGTATAGGAGGTATTTTATTATGGAAAAAGCTATCGTTTTTGCAATTTCGGCATTAAGTGCCGGATTAGGGGTGGGACTTGCGGCATTAGGGGCCGCTATCGGGGATGGACATGCCGCGGCTAAGATGCTGGAAGGCCTGGCGCGTCAACCGGAAATGGGCGGCAAGCTACTTGTCAATATGCTCATATCTATCGGCTTGATTGAATCTATTCCTATTATTGCAGCTGTTATTGCTATTGTTCTGGTATTTGCCAATCCGTTTGCCAGCATGCTTTAAGGTCGGATAAGCTATAGTATATATATGTAATGAGGGAGGAGATCGAATTGATAGATCTGAATGGTACATTATTATTCCAATTCCTCAACTTCTTTGTCCTTGTCGCTATTTTAGCGAAGTTTGCGTATAAGCCGATTTTGAAGACGCTGGAAGACCGCAGAAATAAAATTGCATCTGATTTGAATAATGCACAGGCAGCCCGGGATGCGGCCGAAAAAATGAAGGCCGACTATCAGGAACAAATCAAAAATGCACATGCGGAATCCCAGGCTATCATCGATAAGGCTGTCAAGCAGGCGGATAAAGAAGCCCAGGCGCAGCTGGCTTCTGTCCGGGCGCAGATTACGCGTGAAAAAGAAGTGGCCCAGGCGGAAATCATCAATGAACGGGAATCTGCTATCCGTGAAATGCGTAATGAGGTAGTGACGCTGTCCATGGCTGTGGCAGAAAAGTTGTTGAAAAATAATATAAATACAGATAGGAATGAAAAATTAGTCCATGATTGTATTGCAAAATTAGATATGCAAAAGGTAACGGGTAGATAATATGATATCTGAAATTGTATACAGCAAATACAGCCAGGCGATGTTTAATATTGCCAGTGAACAACATAAAATTGAACAATATGATAATGAATTGAAAACCATACGAGATACCTTGCAGATGAATCCTTCATTGCAAAAATTTCTCGTACATCCTAGAGTACCGGAAAGAGTGAAAAAACATATTATTTTTGAAATTTTTGCCGATGATGTGTCTCCCCTCGTGCTGGCAATTTATGTACGTCATGATTGACAGGCGCCGGGAAGGTGCCTTGGCAGCCGCCATAGACGGGTTCATCGATTTGTCCCGTGCGGCGCAGAACATAGAAGTGGCAAGGATTCATGTAATCAAGCCATTATCAGCAAAAGAAGAAGCAGAACTCGTTGCCGGACTGGAAAAACTGACGGGTAAGAAAATCGAACCCTTGTATACTGCCGACCCGTCTATTATAGGCGGTATCGTTATCCGGATCGGTGACAGACTAATAGACGGAAGCCTGCTCAGACAGCTCCAGGACATGGAGCATGCCTTGCTGCAGGCGAACGTGACGAATGAGGTGACGGACGCGAAATGAATATGAAGCCAGAAGAAATCACGGCTATAATTAAAAAACAAATCGAAGACTACGACGTGGAGATGAATGTCGACGACGTAGGGACCGTCCTGGAAGTGGGGGACGGCATCGCCCACATATACGGGCTGGATAAGGCCATGTCCGGGGAACTCTTGGAACTGCCTCATGATGTATATGGGATGGCATTGAACTTGGAAGAAGACAATGTAGGCGCTGTGTTGCTGGGGAATGATTCGCTTATCAAGGAAGGCGATACCGTCCGCCGGACCGGGCGCGTGATGCGTGTGCCGGTGGGAGACAGCCTGGTTGGCCGGGTTGTCAGCCCGCTGGGGGTGGCAATCGACGGGAAAGGAAAAATAGAAACAGCGGAAACGCGGCTGATCGAATTTCCGGCGCCGGGCATTGCCGACCGCCAGCCGGTAAAGAAACCGCTGCAGACGGGCTTAAAGGCCATCGATTCGATGGTCCCCATCGGACGGGGCCAGCGCGAACTGATCATCGGGGACCGCGGAACCGGCAAGACGGCCATTGCGATTGATACGATTATAAATCAAAAGGACAGCGGCGTTATCTGCATTTATGTGGCGATCGGCCAGAAAGCCTCCACCGTGGCCCGGGTCGTACGCACCCTGGAAGCCCATGGGGCAATGGCATACACCATCGTTGTAACGGCTACGGCCTCTGACGGGGCGCCGCTGCAATATCTGGCGCCGTATGCGGGGGTGGCAATGGGAGAATATTTCATGTACCAGGGGAAGGACGTCCTCTGTATCTATGACGACCTTTCCAAGCATGCCCAGGCCTACCGGGCGATGAGCCTGCTGCTCCGCCGTCCGCCGGGACGGGAAGCATACCCGGGGGATGTCTTCTATTTACATTCCCGGTTATTGGAACGGGCGGCGAAGCTGTCCGATGACCTGGGGGGCGGTTCCATTACCGCGCTGCCGATCATTGAAACGCTGGCCGGGGACTTGTCGGCCTATATTCCGACCAATGTCATCTCCATTACGGACGGGCAGATATTCCTGGAAACCGAATTATTCAATTCCGGCGTACGGCCGGCGATCAATGTGGGGCTGTCCGTATCCCGTGTGGGTGGATCCGCACAGATCAAGGCCATGAAGAATATTGCCGGCACCCTGCGCCTGGATCTGGCGCAGTACCGTGAATTGGCGGCGTTTGCCCAATTCGGGTCGGATTTGGATAAGAGCACGAAGGCCCAGATCGATCGCGGGGAACGGACCATGCAGATGCTGATCCAGCCGCAGTATGAACCGATGGCGGTGGAAGACAGGTCATGGAAATATATCTGGCGGTCAAAGGGTTCTTGATGCCGGTGGAAGTCCAGGAGGTCACCTTGTTTGAAACGGAATTCATCAAATTCATGCATGCCAATTATCCGCAGGTCGGGCAGGATATCAAAGCCAAGAAGGAAATGACCGGTGAAACGGAAGCGGCTCTTGTTAAGGCTGTAGCAGAATTCACCCGGGAATACGGGGCATCCCATCAGCTGATCAAAGAGGAGGAATAGCGTATGCCGAGTGCACGTGAGATAAACCGACGGATTAAGTCCGTAACGAACACGCAGCAGATAACCAAGGCCATGAAGATGGTATCCTCCGTACGTCTGCGCCGTGCACAGGAACGCGCATTGGCGACCGCGCCGTTTACAGAAAAGATAGAAGGCATGCTGCGTCGCTTGTCGGCGGCCCTGCCGGAGGACGACAATCCTTTCTTTAAGAAAAGAGAGGTCCATCGTACGTGTTATATCGTTATAGGGGCGGATAAAGGGCTGGCCGGAGCCTACAGCTCCAACGTAAACAAAGCGCTGGTGTCGGTCCTTAAAGACAGGCGCCGTGACGGGATCTATCTGATGGTGACGGGACGAAAACCTGTAGAATATTGAAGCATCTGCGCATTGCGCCGGAATTCAAATGGACGGGGTTTTCCGATAAGCCGGCAATTCAGCCATGCACAAAAATTGGCGGCGCAAGTGACCAGGCAGTTCCTTGACGGAGAGTTTGACGAAGTATATCTTATTTATACCCGGTTTCAGTCCGCTTTATCGCAAGAGGTCCAACAGACCCGGCTGCTCCCGATTTCACAGGAAGCGGCGGCAGCGAAGCAGGGGCCGGCGGAAGAATATCTGTTTGCGCCGGATGCGCAGCAGGTATTGTCGACCTTATTGCCGCAGTACCTCAACATGGTGGTCTACAACGGGCTGCTTCAATCGGCAGCCAGTGAGCTGGGGGCCCGCATGACGGCAATGACGTCGGCAACGGATAATGCGGGAGAATTGATCGATAAACTGACGGTACATTATAATAAAGTACGGCAGGCCGGCATAACCAATGAATTGACGGAAATCGTAAGCGGCGCGAACGCGCTGCAGTAACGGTGACGACAAAATACTAGAGAGGAGAACCTCTTCATGAGCAATAAAGTAGGGAAAGTAATCCAGGTCATCGGCGCGGTTATCGATGTGCGCTTCTCTTCGGAAGAAGACCTGCCGAACATCTATAACGCCATCCATGTAACGGGCGGCGAAGGCGAACAGCAGATCGACCTGGTAGCAGAAGTAATGCAGCATTTGGGTGATGATGTGGTCCGGTGCGTAGCCATGAGTTCCACCGACGGATTGGTCCGCGGCACGAAAGCCGAAGATACGGGAGGCCCTATCGCCGTGCCGGTGGGCAAGGGCGTGTTGGGACGTATTTTCAATGTTCTCGGGAAAACGGTGGACAAGGATGACACTCCGGTGCAGGCGGACGCCTATTGGCCGATCCATCGCCCGGTGCCGAAGTTTGAAGAACAGTCGACGGAAACGGAGATCCTGGAAACAGGGATCAAGGTCGTCGACTTGATTGCCCCGTATGCGAAAGGCGGTAAGATCGGATTATTCGGAGGCGCAGGGGTAGGAAAGACCGTCCTGATCATGGAACTGATCCACAACGTGGCGACGGAACACGGCGGCTATTCTGTTTTTACCGGAGTCGGGGAACGGACGCGTGAAGGCAATGATTTGTGGAATGAAATGAAGGAATCGGGAGTCATCAGCAAGACGGCGCTGGTATACGGGCAGATGAATGAACCGCCGGGAGCGCGTATGCGTGTAGGCCTGACAGGCCTAACCATGGCAGAATACTTCCGGGATAAAGAACATCAGGATGTCCTGCTGTTCATTGATAATATTTTCCGATTTATCCAGGCCGGATCAGAAGTATCGGCCTTGCTGGGGCGGATTCCGTCGGCCGTTGGTTACCAGCCGACGTTAGGGACGGACGTAGGGGCCCTGCAGGAACGGATTACCTCGACGAAGAACGGCTCCATCACCTCCGTCCAGGCTGTATATGTCCCGGCGGATGATTTGACCGACCCGGCGCCGGCGGCGACCTTTGCCCATTTGGATGCCACGACGGTGTTGTCTCGCCAGATCGCGGAACTAGGCATCTATCCGGCGGTGGATCCGCTTGATTCCACATCGCGGATTCTGGATCCGCATATTCTGGGAGACGAGCATTACCATACGGCGCGGGCGGTGCAGGAAGTGCTGCAGAAATACAATGAACTGCAGGATATTATCGCAATACTCGGTATCGATGAATTGTCGGAAGAAGATAAACTGACGGTAGCCAGAGCCCGTAAGATACAGCGGTTCCTGAGCCAGCCGTTTGCCGTAGCCGAACAGTTTACGGGGCAGGCGGGACGGTATGTACCGCTGAAGGAAACAATAGCCGGCTTTAAGGAGATCCTGGCGGGCAAGTGTGACGATATGCCGGAACAGGCGTTTTATATGGTAGGGAATATCGAGGAAGCATACGAAAAAGCCAAGACGCTGAAAGGAGAATAAGGCGATGGCAGATACAAAGAAGACGATCCGACTGGAAATCATTACGCCGGACGCATCTGTGTTCCGAGGCGAAGTTGACTTTGTGCTGGTTCGCGCCTTGGACGGGGACTTGGGCATCATGCCCAGCCATGCACCGCTGCTAGCTTCTTTGCAAATCTGGCCGTTGAGCTGTATGATAGAAAATCATAAAAAAAATCTGTTTGTTTCTGGTGGTTTTTTGGAAGTGAATAGCAATACGGTAACTATTGTTACTTTGGCAGCAGAACTAGCAGATCAAATTGATATTAAACGGGCAGAGGAAGCGAAAAAACGAGCAGAAAACCGCTTATATAGACAAGCTGCGGATTTAGACGTAGAAAGAGCACAATTAGCACTGCATAGGGCTCTCGGACGAATCAAGACTGTACGTATTTCCAAATAACGCAGGAGGTAATGATAGGCACGTTCATGAAAACGACCGGCCGCCACTACAAATAGTGGAAATGCAGCGTCGGCTTTATATAAATCCTATCCACATACATTTATAGTATATATTGCGTTGTCTTGCTGGTCATGTGGATAGGGAAAGGTATGCTAAGCCACGTAAAACTACACCTCTTTTATAAAATCGAGGTGTAGTTTTACGTGGTTATAGAAGTAGGGTACATTGTTTAAATAAAAGACTGCTTGACAAATTACTATCATATAGCATAATAAAAGCATTGGGGACAATCGAAATCGGAAGGATTTGTCGAGTGGATAGGGGCATAATGGTGTTTTTGCTTTTGGAGTTATTATGGAATATATACTTATTTTTAATGATTATGTAAGGAATGTTGCTGTGTTTGTAATGGTTATGTTTTTGATAACCAGATTGACATATTTTCGCAATTTATTGAATCAGGAACTTTTTAGACGGCGGAATTGGCTGGTTCTTGTGGGTGTATTCGGCGGACTGGCAATGCTGGGGATGGGCATGGGATATTTTGGTACGGGAATCTTTATGGATTTGTCATTGATCAGTGTTGCTGTGGGAGGATTATTGGGGGGACCCTTGATTGGTTTGGGCGTTGGAATTGTCTATGCGATTCCTCGGTTTTTTTTAGGGTATAATGGAATTCCAGGTATGACAGCGGGTATGATGTCTAACATATTTTCCGGTTATTTTTCTGGAATGGTATATCAATTGTATGGTAAAAGACAGATTACCACGCGGGATAGTTTTTTTGTTGCATGTGCTTTAGAAATTTTGTACATAGTAATTAGCTATACTTTTTATCCATATGGTTTTAAGCAAATATCCGATGCTGGATTTTATCTTATCCTTCATTTTCTTTCCGTTGTCAACGGCGTATGTGTGTGTTTTTATATTGCCAGAGGTACATTTACAACACAAGAACGATTGCGGGCGCAGTCAGCACAACAGGCTATGTGTGTGATTTTATCGGCCCGCGGGGTGTTGCGTCATCACGGATTAGATCGTTTTTCAGCCTATAGATTAGCACAAATACTTTTCAAGGAAATCAATGCGGATGCAGTAGCCATTGCGGATACGGAAGAGTTTTTAGCCTTTGTTGGTGAAAATGACAATTACAAGAAAGCTAAAATTTTATTGCGCGGACAAAAAAAATATAATCAGGATATCGTAAAAAATAAGCAGGATATTGTATGCCAGCGCATGCATCTTTGTTTGGAAACAGTTGTTGATTTACCGTTGCGCATTGATGATACGATTGTTGGCAGTGTTAAAATTTATAAAACAAGCAGAGAAAAAATATTTCCTTATGAAGTGCGATTGATTGAAGGGGTTGTGAATTTTTTGAATCTGGAATTATTGCAAACGGAATTGAATCAAAAAACAACCTTATTAATGCAAGCGGAATTTAATTCGCTGAAATCACAAATACGCCCTCATTTTCTATTTAATATGATGGCCAATATCAGTGCGCTTATTCGACCTAATCCCAATAAAGCCAGAAGTTTGATCAAGGATTTATCTGATTTTTTGCGGGTGCATTTAAAATCCAGTAAAGAAGAGATATCTATAACGGAAGAACTGGAATATGTAAATATCTATATTCGTTTAGAACAGGCTCGTTTTGGTGATCGAATTACAGTTATTAAGAAAATAGCAGTAGAAGCATTAAATCATAAAGTCCCTACCTTTTCTATGCAGGTATTAGTGGAAAATGCAGTAAAACATGGAATTACAAAAGTTAAAAAGGGTGGTATTATATATATTACGGTAAGTCATAAAAAAGATTTCCTGCAGATTTATGTGGAAGACAACGGAGTAGGGATTGATCCAGAAAAACTTAGTCAGTTAAAAAAGATGGATTATATAGTCAATAATCAAGAAAGTACCGGTCTTGGTTTAAAGAATGTCAATGCCCGTCTGAAAAAAATTTATGGAGAAGAATATGGTTTACAAATAGAAAGTTTGCAGGGTGCTGGCACAAAAGTTGGTTTTATCATTCCTTGGGATATAAAAGAAGAGGAGAAAAAATATGAAATCATTGCGGGTAATGATCGTTGATGATGAACAACGTATGGCTGAGGAACTGAAAATCATGGTTCGTGAAGCTGATTCGGCCATTGAGATTACGGATGTATGCTATGATGGAGAAACAGCCTTAGCGCTGGCTATGGAAAAAAAACCGGATATAATATTTTTGGATATCGAAATGCCGGGATTGGAT